>OBYM01000033.1_pt1 | contig 100937 bp, 98 predicted proteins | sample 1538191 | NCBI WGS metagenome assembly OBYM01 (sample SAMEA2580165, study PRJEB22360) | human gut metagenome | biome: human gut; feature: human-associated habitat; material: faeces | place: Denmark | collected 2008/2010 | reverse complement strand
GTCCACCATAGCCTAGTCCCCCTCTCCCCCGCCGTATCCGCTAACGGCTCTTGCGCTTGCTGTTCTGCCGTTACCCCTGTGCAAAGTTCGATATAATCCGGAATGGCGTTTAACAAGCCCGTTATAATATCGTCGTTGTCCGTGCCGTCCAGCCGCAAAGCTTCCCTTGCGTCCTCTAAACTAAGCATTGCACCCGCTCCCCGTTACGCCGTCGCGCGTGTCAGCTTTACGAACGCTTCTTCTACAATGGGCTTGCAATCGGCAACCGCCATTGCGCGGTAATCAATAAGCCCTTTCTTGAAGCTGCTTTCGCGGGAAGCTTCGATCGTGATACCCTCGGGCATATTGTAGCCCATGTAATTGAAGTTGCCGAAAATGATTGTTTCAGCCGGAAGGTAATCATCTACCACAACGGGGAAGCCCAAAATTTTGCCGATTGTTTCAGCCTTCGGATCAGCAATGAAGATCGGGCGCTTGTTCGCGTCTACAAGTCCATAGAACAGGCTGTAAAGCGTCGCGTTATTCATAGCCCAGCAAGCGCCGTTAGCATACCCGCGCTTCAATGCGGCGACAACCTTTACAACATCGGCATAAGCAAGCCCGTCTGTCTTGCTGAAAGTGAAAGCGTTGGTGTTTGCCGTCCACGAAATACCCGAAAGAACGCCCGTGCCTTCCGAAGTACCCGTACCGTTTACAAGAGCGTTCGCAATACAAGCCATCACGCAATTAGAAAGCTCTTCTACAAGGTAGCTTTCAAACGCCGCAATGCTCATTGTCTGAACCTTCACGCTGATAGAAAGCACCTTCATAATTTCGTACCCGTCAAAAGTGATTGTTGCGACGGAAGGCGCAACGCTGTCAACCGCCGCGCCCTCGGTATGCCAGCTTGCAGCGGTCAAAGGCGTTCCCACGGGAATAGCGATTTTCGACGGTACGTTGAAGCTTCTGCAAACGCTCATAATTCCGCCCATATCGCGGGCTTTGCTGATAACCTCGTTAAGCGTCTGCGTAGGAAGAACCGCCGCCGCGCTTGTTCCGGTTGCGAAAGCGTCCGCGCGCTGCTCGTTCATAGCGCGGTTAAAAGCCGCTTCTTCAAAGCTGTTCAGCTTGCGCCCCAGCAGCTTTTTCATAAAGGCGCTTCGGTATTCTGCGCTGTTAAGCACGTCGCCTTCGGTCGCGTCATAGCTTGCGCGGCGCTCAAAGGTCATACCCGCTCCGGCAATCGGGTTAAATGTGCCCGTCTGCCCGCCGTTTCCGGCGCTGCGCTGCTTGATGTTCTCTTTCGCCTGTGCCAGCCCGTCAAGCTCGATGTTCAGCGCGTCCACGTCTGCGCCCGCGTCGGTTGAAATGGTGTTTTTAATCTCCGACGCCCTGCGCTCGATTTCCTCCAGCGTAGAAGTGCGGTAGTGGTTGAAAGCTTCTGCAATGGTCTTGAATTTCATTGTTATTTTCCTCCCCGTTTAATGGTGATAATGGTATTTGCCGTATCGGTGATCTGTTTTGCGAAAGCAAGATATTCACTTCTTGCCGATTTCGGGTTGCTGCTGCCGTCGTAGCCGGAAGCGATCTTCTCTTGTTCCCGCTCCAAAATCTCTAATTGAGCGTATAGCCGATCTGTGAGGGAGCGGCGGCGCTTTTTTTCCGGTTCCTGCTTCGGCGCTTCGTTTTCCTGCGCCGCTTCGGTGTTCTTGTTCTCTTCGTCCATTGTGTTAAACCTCTTTCATCAAGATTTTGTTTGCCTTAATAATCGCCGCTGCCTTCTTCTGTTCGGAAGCCGCCGCGCTGAAAGCGGATCGCGCTTCAACGCTTGTTTGCGGGTAGGCGGGGAAGGGAACGACGCTGATTTCATACACTTTTTCGATCGTGAAAATCGTGCGCGTATTGGTCGCCGCGTCGTAACTGTCGCCGCCTTCCGGTACTTTGAAGGCGAATGACATTCCGGAAAGGTCGCCGCGCTGTACTGCCGTATAGACGCTTCGCGCTTCCTCGGTGTCGGGTAATTCTGCAACCATCTTCAACCCTGCCGGATCAATCGTAAGTTGCATTGTCTTTGGTGTCCTTGCAAGCGGCACTTTGTTCAAGTCGTGATTGTAAAACAACCGCGCGTCGGATAAATCCGCATGATCCAGCGCGCCCGCTCGGATAATTTCGATATACGATCCTGCCGGATCGCCTATCTTGGTAGGCTGATCGTATACGATCGGTCTGCCCTCTAATCTAAGGGCTTTTGAAGCGTCTGCCGCCGCTTCCGCCCTTATTTCGCATACTCTAATTTCCTTCATTTCCGCTGTCCTCCATTTCCGTGATATGTTCGCTTGCGATAATGGTTAGGTCAAGCCATTCTTTGAACAGCGCGTAAAGCTGTATGGGGATAAATCCGTTTTGCTCCGGATCAAATACCGCCATTGTGCCAGCCGGTATGTAATCTTTTTCCGGCGTATCCGGTATCCCGCTTATATCCCGACGCATAAAGCCCGCTATTCCGGAAAGGTCGCCCGCTTTTGCATACAGCGGAATAAAAGGGAATTCGTCTGTTTTGTTATCCTTCGTCCCCATAAGCATTACTTGTATATAGCGGTCATTCATCGTTTGCCGCCCCCTTTCCCTCTCCGGAAGCTGCCGAAAGTGCGGTGGGCGCTTTCGCCCTTGCAAGCTGGTATTCCTCCGCCTTGTCTGCGTCTACGTAATTAAGCGACTGTATACGCCTGTCGCCGTTCTCAACGCTCGGAAGATTGAGGATTTCCAAAGCTTGGTTTACCGTGAGTAAGCCCATCGGCATAAATTCGCGGATCAGATTTATTTTCGTTGCGTTGCTGGTGAATTGCAGCCGCCCGCTCTCAAACATAATGGAATTGCCGAAGGCGCGTTCCCTGTCGTTGAACAGCTTGCGGGTAAATTCAAGGCTTAATTGCAGGGAAAGCGGTTCTATGGTGCTTTCGTAAAACGCCGCCCATTGATCTTCGTTGTAGCTGCTGTTTACGATTGCTTCTGATACGCCTAAATAGTTGTAAATCTTATCCTTTACCGCTTGCATTTGCTTTTCGTCTATGGAATACGGCTTATTGTCAAGCGGGATATATTCCGAACCGCTATCAATCGCCGCCACGCCGCCGTTGTTCGTAACGTCAAGATAGTCTTTTACGAAGTTATCTTTGATCTGCTTTAACATTTCCGGACTTGCTATCTGCGTCCGGCGCAAAATACCGCGAAGGCTTGCGCCGCTCTTGATCGCGGATATGATACCTTCGTTCTGTGTATGCGCTAACTGCAAAGCAGGGGAAAGCGCGTCGTTCGGATCGCCTAAAATATCGTTGCCGTTGAAATTGCGGCGAAGATGGATTATCTCGGAATAGGGCAAAAGCGTTTCTTTCCCGCCCGAAAAAATGAAGCGCACATAAAGAACGCCGCCTGCGTCGCTCATAAATTCAGCGTGAACAGGGTTAAGCGGGAATACGGCGGCAAGCTGCCCGCGTTCGTCCCGCTGCATATATGCAAAGGCGTTGTTATACAAGTAATAGTGGGTAATCAGCTTATACAGCATATCAAACGCGCTCATATACGGGTTAGGCTCAATCTGCAAAATACGGTTAATCCTGCAATCGCCCTCCGCCCGCTCATGGTTGCGGTATTTGATAATGTGCGATCCCTTCATTTTCGCCGCGTTGCGGGCGATCGCGTCAACAGCGCTCCGGTAAATATCGTTGCTGTAAGCGTCCCCGCTCCACGCCGCAAACGAATTCCCGCCGCCGATTATCTCCGCGCGGGCAATATTGCTTTCCGGCGGCTTTGCCTTCCCGAAAATCCGTTGAAAAATGCTTATTCTTCCCATTCTCCCGCGCCCCCTCCTGCTTTCGACATTTCTTCTTCAAACACTTCTCGCATACGCTGTATTGCCTTGCTTCCGCCGCGTTCATCGGCAAGGGTTTTCCACGGGCGCGCTGGGTGTTTTGAATTTCCCAATTCGTACACATACGCTTTTACCGCATTCGGTACGCCGTGCCGATCATATCCGGTGGGCGAAACGGTAACATACTTTGCGCCGCCCGCCTTCTTGATCTTGCCGGATTTAATCGACTTGATAAGATCGCCGGTATCCTTGATCTTGTATTCCTTCAAGGCGGCTTTCATTTCCTCGCGCATAACCTTTGCACCGGCATATAACATATGGTTTACCGTGCCTTCAACCTTCGCCCCGCGTTCTTTCAACTGATCGCGTATCACGTCCAGCCCTGTTACTTTGAATTGCGCCATACCGCCGCCCCCTTTCCTGTTCTTCCTGCTCGTTCCTCCGTTCAATCTCGCAATCGCAAGTTTCAGCCGGATCAAGGTTACTTCCGCAATGCGGGCATACCCGATACATCATTGTTTTTTTGCTCCTTTCTGCTTTTTGCCCTCTTTCGGCGGGCTTACAATTTTTCTACATTTGAAATATTGATACAAATTCCCGTAGCTGTTACAACCTATTTCCCAATCCGGCAAAAGGTAATACCCTTTCGGCGCTGCGGGCGCTTTCTTCAAAATGCTTTCCCGCTTGATTTCCTTTACCGTTACAACGGGACGTTTCAAATTAAGGCTACCGCTCCAATTACGGGCATATTTCCGGCGCGCTTCCGGCTCTTTGTCCGGATCGCCCTTCGCCGCTTTCATCTGCTTTGACAGATAGGCGGCTAAATCCCTGTAATGGTTCGTATCGTCAAGGATAGAGGACGTAACACGCCCGCGCCCCCATAACCGCGTTAAATCTTCAAGCGGTATTCCGTCCATTATTGCGTGAATATGCCAGCGTCCTTGCTTTTCCACTTTGTAAATATATCTCAAATCCGGCAAACCACGCTTTTTCATATACCGCCGTACACGCCTTGCAAAGTTTTTCCATTCCCGCCGCGCCTTTTCTTCGTCTACATCTTCCGCAAAGGTGAATGTATTGAATTGATCGCCGCGCTTGCCGCTGAAATTTGCACAAATTACCCGCCACAACTCTAATTCTGTATGTATGCTATTTGCTGCGATCTGTTTTGCGCTGGAAGCTGTCTGTTTTGCTTTCCGCTTCTTGTTATTTCCCTTTGTTGAAAAGTAACGTTCTATTTCCATCATTTCACCGCTTACGATCTTTTTTTCAACGTATGGCATATATGCTCTTTCCTTTCCCTCCTTCTTACACTCTATCGGGGGAAGGGGGATTGTCAGTTGCGCCCCTTTCCCCCTTCCCCCGATACCCCTAACCCCCTTTGGAGGCGCAAGAGAGAATACAGAAGAATATATAGAGAATGGTTCAGAAGATAACGTTATTTACAAGGGCGAAAACGCCCGACCGGACGCAAAAAAACCTTGCAAAAACGCGGCACATATGCTATACTGTAATTGTGATTAGTGGGCATATGTGCCACGTTTAACGTTCAGCGTTTGCAGACGCTGGGCGTTATTTTTTTGTCTGTTTTCATAATCCTACTACCTCCAGCAAGTCCGCTATATACGGATCGCGGCGGCGCTCCGGTGTAAGTGTCTTTACCGCCTCGCGGCATTCGTCCCGCAAGCATACCCGCTCTTCAAGGTTGAAGGAAGATGGGTGAAGGTTGTAAAAGTCGCGTGAATTCTGCTCGCTACCGTCTATCAGTTTATCAAGTGAAAAAACGTCTGCGCTTCTCTTTGCTGCGTTCCGCTTACGGCATTCGCTTTTGAATGTTCCTTCTAATGCGTGTTCGACGTAGTGCGGAAAGCTGCTGCCACTTGCCTTATTGAAGGTAAATAGGGCGCGGGCAAATACCACCAGCCCTTCGGAATACGCTTCTTCAAAGTCGAAGTTGTAATATTGCCGCCGATACCATACCGCGTCGCGCAAGCGCCCAAGATACGCCACCGCGTATTGCTCCCGCTCCGCCGCCGTCAAAAGGTTTTCCGTGTCCTCTTTTGGTTCAACGTAACCGCTGCATATTTCTTCCGGTTCAACCGCCAGCGCCGTTGCGATCTTCATTGCAACGGTATTTGTTGCGGTTTTTTGTTTCCCCTTTTCAATCAAGCATAAATACGCCGGAGAAATACCGGCAGATTTCGCAAGCGCCGCTTGTGATTGTTTCCGAAGTTTGCGAATAGTTTTGACGTGTTCGGCGCGTATTTCTACGCTGATTTCGTATGATTTCATTTTTCTGTATCCTCCTGCAATAATTCGCAAGCGATATGCCTTTTGAATGCTTTTCCCTTGTATCCGTCAAGGTATGTTGCATAGCAAGCCCGCGCGATTTCCATTTTGATTTCCGGCGCGAAGTCCTCTTTTTCAAAGCACTTTGCAAGATCGCTATATTCCATTTTCGGGAAGTGCGTGCCCCTGTCGTCCTCGCCTAAATCAAAACAGTTTTCTTCCATTGCTTGAAACTTTGCGTTCAATTTGTCGCGCTCTTCATCACTTGCCGCTGTTACGCTGGTTTCGTAATCCTCATAAAGTGAAAGCGCCTTCTTTTGCTGCTTCATCTTGCCGCCGCCTTTCTTGTTCCCGCTATGTACTGCCCGAATTTTTCCGCAAGAACCGCCTGTTTTTCGGATTGTGGGTAGTACTTCGCCTGTAACCCATTTGCGGAACGGTTTTGCTTCCGGCTTGTCGCTGCGTAAAATTACGCTATATAGTCCGCTTTCGTTAATAACGTTTGTTGCTCCACCCTGTAAGCCTAAATCAAATTTAGCCTTTTCATCATCTTCCAGCCGTTCGGCTATCATTGTCGGATTAGATAACCCCAACACCTCGCAAACATCTTTCAAAACCCACCACGTTTCACTGTCCCGCTGTACTGTGCGGATCGGTGTTTCTCTATAATTGAATATCTGTAATTTGTTCATCTTTCTACCGCCTTTTTGTATGATGTTTCCTTTGGCGGGCAACCGTATTTTTCAATGTGCCACGCTTCAAACTTTGCTTGGTTTCGCGGATCGTCAAAGAAATTCCCGATTGCTTCCAGTAGCCCCCGGCAATGCGCCGTTATGACGGGTTCGGGAATAGCTGCAATTTCAACCGCAATCGCGTTCATATGTAGCCGCCTCCTTCTTAAACCGGTTGCACCTCTTGATAAATACCAACTTTCTGAACTTTTTGAGTAAAAAAATATACTCCTATTTCTGCTTTTTCAATTTCAAGAACCCTACACATTGCGTCAATCTCTGTTGCCGTAAATGTTCCTTTATTATTGATTTTTTGACTAAATGTGCAGGGATTGCGCGAAATAACGCCGGAAATCGCTTCTTGTGTGTATCCCTTTTCTTTAATCCGCCCAATTAGCTTTGAAAAGTCGTATTCTTCTTTCTTTTGCATTTTACCGCCTCCTTTTTGAAAAATACCAACTTTCTGAACTAATTATAGCCAATGTTCTCCCGGTTGTCAATAGCCTTTTTCCAACTTTCCGAACTTTCTATTGAATTTTCTAAACTTTTGTGGTATTCTTATTGTGGATAGGAGGCGGACAGAATGAACAAGGTTGATACTTTTGCTAATAGGTTACGCCGTGCGCTTAAGTTGCGCGGTATGAAACAAGTAGAATTATGTGAAATTACAGGGCTTGGCAAATCCTCTTTAAGTCAATATCTGTCCGGCGAATATGAACCCCGTATAAATAGAGTTGCGATAATTGCGAACGTGCTTGATGTTGATATTTATTGGTTGATGGGTTTTGATGTTCCTATGGATCGCGAAACGCCTTTGCCCGCATTGTTCGGCACTCAATTTGAAGGTATGAGCAGATCGCAAATCCAACTATTCCTTTTATCGCAATATCTTCAAAAAATAGATGAAGCACACCCGAACCTTTCTGACGAAGAAAAGAAGCAGTATATTACCGAATTTTATAAATATAACGCCGTCGAAGTAATGCTTGATTATATGTCGCTTAATGATCGCGACAAAGCGACAGTATCACGAATTATCAAAAGTTTTAGCAATGATGAAAAGGGGGAAGAATAATGCAACAAGCATTAAACGCGGTTATCTATGCTCGCTATTCCTCCGATCGGCAGACAGAACAAAGCATAGAAGGGCAGTTGCGGGAATGTTACGCATTTGCGAAAGCGAATGATATAGCCGTAATTGATACCTACATTGACCGCGCTATCAGCGGCAAGACAGACAACCGCCCCGCCTTTCAAAAGATGATAGAAGACAGCGCAAAGCGCCAGTTTCAAGCCGTTATTGTGTACCGCCTTGACCGCTTCACCCGCAACCGCTACGACAGCGCAATTTATAAAGCCCGCTTGAAGAAAAACGGCGTAAAGGTACTTTCCGCTATGGAGAACTTGAACGGATCGCCGGAAAGTATCATTATGGAAAGCCTGCTCGAAGGTATGGCGGAATATTACAGCGTTGAATTATCACAGAAAATCACGCGCGGAATGAGAGAAAACGCCTTGAAGGGCAAAGCACTGGGCGGGCAACGCATTTTAGGTTATAAGGTTAATTCCGATTGCTATTTTGAGGTTGACGAAACAACCGCGCCCGTTGTCGTTGATATTTTCAAGCTGTATAGCAGCGGAAAGACGGTAAAAGAGATATGCGACATTCTTAACGCTCGCGGCGTGAAAACAGCTCGCGGCGGCGCGTTTAATAAAAATAGCCTGCATACCATCTTGACAAACAAGAAGTATATAGGCATTTACAAGACAAAGTACGGGGAGATCGTCGGCGGCATTCCGGCAATCATCGACAAAGAATTATTTGAAATGGTGGCGTTGCGTATGGAACAAAACAAAAAAGCCCCCGCAAGAGCGAAGGCAGAAATAAACTATTTGCTTTCAACAAAACTGTTTTGCGGGAAATGCCGCTCCGCTATGGTTGGCGAAAGCGGCACAAGCAAGACGGGCAAGAAATATTATTACTATGCCTGCGTTAAAAGAAAGCGCGAAAAGGCTTGCGACAAGAGCAATGTAAAAAAAGACTGGATCGAAGATTTAGTTATTCAGCGCACCGTTGCGGACATTCTGAAAGACGATATTATAGAGCAAATCGCGGATCGTCTTGTAGAATTGCAGAAAGCGGAAGCCGCCGAAAATGGCACAATGCTTTATTTGCAAAATTCCCTTGCCGAAATTCAAGTATCTATCAAAAATATTATGACCGCGATTGAAAAGGGGATCATAACCGAAAGCACAAAAAGCCGCTTGACCGAATTAGAGGACGAAAAGCGCAACGTTGAAATAGAGATTGCAAAAGAAAGCATTGCGCGGCGGATCATCAGCAGGGAACAAATAATTTATTGGATTTCCAGCTTTAAGGACGGCGACATAACAAGCGAAAAATACCGCCAGCAGCTTATTGATACCTTTGTTCACGCCGTTTTCGTCTATGATGATAAGATTGTCATAACCTACAATTACAGCGGCGAAAACAATACCGCTACTATTTCGGATTTGGACTTATCAAGTCCACCATACTGCACCTGAATGCATTTGCATTCGGGTGCTTTCTTTTTGCATTCATTCACATCCAAAGGGACCCAAAGTTTCCTAAACCTCAATTCAGAAACAAGACAATAAAAAAGAAGGCACCCACAATCTGTGAGTGCCTTCTTCAGGTTGCTGTAACAGCCACCTTTTCCTCGATTGTTGAGAAAACCTTACTCCTGAGAGAACTGATCCTTGCCAACACCGCACAGGGGGCATACCCAATCCTCGGGCAGGTCTTCAAACTTGGTGCCGGGGGCAATGCCGTTGTCAGGATCGCCCACCTCGGGGTCATAACGATAGCCGCAAACGTCGCATACATAGACTTCCATTGGCTTGTACCTCCTTCTTTTCCACAGCAATTGCGGAATTGTTTCCGCTGCCGCTTTTCACTCACATAATATTCCACTTTGAGCTGCTTATTATTCTTTGAGAGAAATATTTCGAAAAATCTTTTTGCAGGTTTTTTTCAAAAAATCCCACTCCTCCACATTGCAGGAAAACGTTTTCTGTGCTATCCTTTTCTTGAGGGATCTTCTCTGCGCACCAAAAGTGCCAGGAGATGGGGCGGTCGGTTTTGGAATTGATAAGCCATTTGCTTCTCTTCTTCCGTACAACCACACAGCAATTTTATTTCCGTCTCACCCTTGGGCATATCTACGACACAGAGAACGGCATCCACAACCCTCGGTTCTCGAGAGCCCACCCACAGGTCCACCCCCTCCCCATCCATGGAAAGGGTGCCCTCTAAGTAGCCGTAATCCAGAGGATACACCATCTCCGGAAATCGCGGGTGAGCACTGCCCTTGGGGCGGTCTATCACAATGGGACTGTGTGCCAAAAGTGTGTCCAACGCTTGCCAGAACTGCGGGTTTATTTCCAATGCGATCCCTCCTTTTTTTCAGTATAGCACGGTAGTATGACGGCTGTCCATGGGCGGCTTAGAGAGGAGTTGTATTCTATGAAATTATCCTTCCGTTGGTATGGAGAAGAGGACAAGGTAACTCTGGAACAGATTCGGCAAATTCCCGGAATGGATTCCATTGTCACTGCAGTTTATGACGTGCCCGTCGGTCAGGTCTGGAGCCGGGAGAGCATCGCTCGTTTAAAGCAGCTCACCGAGGACGCGGGTCTGAAGCTCGAGGTCATCGAAAGTGTCCCTGTGCATGAGGACATCAAGCTGGGCAAGCCCACGCGGGATCAGTACATCGAAAATTACTGTGAGAACATCCGCCGTTTGAGCGAAGCGGGCATCAAATGCATCTGCTATAACTTCATGCCCGTATTCGACTGGACTCGCACTCAGCTGGATCATGTGCTACCTGACGGCTCCACCTCCCTGGTGTACTATCAGGAACAAGTGGAACAGGTGGATCCTCTGAAGAGCGACAGCGATCTGACTTTGCCCGGTTGGGACGCCAGCTATACCCGGGAGGAACTGCGGGATGTGGTGGCTCAGTATCAATCCCTCACCGAAGAGGATCTGTGGGCCAATTTGGAATACTTCCTCAAAGGAATCATTCCCACTGCAGCCCAGTGTGGCGTGAACATGGCCATCCATGAAGATGACCCCTGCTGGAGCATCTTCGGTCTGCCCAGAATCATCACGGACGAGGCTAATTTGGATCGCTTCTTGAAGCTGGTGGATGACCCCCACAATGGCATCACCCTCTGCTGCGGCTCTCTGGGCTGCTCCGCCAAAAACGATGTACCTAAGATGGCTGCCAAATACGCCAAAATGGGCCGCATCCACTTTGTGCATCTGCGTAACGTTGCCATTCTCCCCAACGGCTTTGAGGAACGGGCACATCTGAGCAACTGCGGCTCTTTGGATATGTACGCCATCGTGAAAGCTCTGGTGGATAACGGCTTTGACGGCTATGTGCGGCCTGACCACGGACGGATGATCTGGGGCGAGACCGGCCGGGCCGGATACGGTCTGTACGACAGAGCCTTGGGCGCCTGCTACATCAACGGACTGTTTGAAGCAGCCGAAAAGGAAAAGGCCAACCGCGGATAATCGATCTACGGATTTTCCTTTATTATAGATGGATCGCTTGCTTTTGAAAAAACCGTGACGCCCCAAAAGGGTTTCTCGATTTTTTATATTCAGTTTTTAGGAGGAAATCATTTATGAAGCTCGGTATCATCCTGCCTCCCAAGCCGGAAAGCTTTGACCGTGCCAAGGAGCTCGGCTTGGATTTTGTGGAATTTGACTGCAACCCCATTCAGTATGGCGGCCAGCCGAAAGCAGATTTATTAGCCTCTAAGGAATCCATCAAAGATGCCAGTGACCGCACCGGTGTCGAAGTGGGAGCGGTAGGCCGTTGGGGCAGTCCCATTCTGGACAAAAATGGTCAGGTGATCCCCGAAGAGTGGGACGAAGTACTGGCTGTCATGGAGTTTGGTCAGTATGTGGGCGCTAAGCACTATCTGTGCAGCGTCAATTATGTGGACGAGATCTCCTACTATCAGAACATCACCGCAGCTATCAAAGTCCTGAATCAGATTGTGGCTGCTGCCAAAGAGCGCGGTCTGGAGTGCGCCATTGTCAACTGCATGATGGGCGGCAACTACATCCGCACTCCCGAACAGTGGAAGCTGGTTCTCAGCGAAGTTCCCGGTCTGGGCATCAAGTACGATCCCTCCCACAGCTTTGTCCACGGCGGTCCTCAGGGCGCTTACATGGACGAAGGTCTGGAGTGGGGTGCTCACTTCAAGTATGTCCACATCAAAGGCGTCATCCAGCGCGGTCTCTCTCAGGAACCGGAGCATTGGCGCAGCTGGGAGCTGGTGCGTCAGCATCCCGAACTGAAGGATCTGCTGGTCACTTCGGAGCCCCAGCGTTTTAACTCTTACGACAATCCTCCCGCAGGCATCGACTCCATCAACTGGAGAGCCTTCTTTGCCATTCTCTACAAGTATGGCTATAACGGCTACCTGGCTATCGAGCCCCACTCCCCCACCTGGCAGGGTGAAAAGGGCGAAAAGGGCTTGAAGTACACCATCAAGTACATTCGCGATCTGATGATCCTGGACTAATCCTAATAAAAATACCCCGGACAAATCGTCCGGGGTATTTTTTATGCTTCCAAGCGCCGTTCCAGTTCTCGGGATAGGGATTGTTTTTCCTCCAGCGGTAGAAAAGCTCCCTGGACACTGTTGCGCAGCAGCGTCCAATGTTCCTGTTGCGTGAGACCTTGGCTGGCAAGCAGCTGGAATTCCTGCTCTAGAGTAGTGTGAGAAACTGTCATATTATCCGTGTTCACTGTAGCAGCAATGCCTCTTTTCAGATACTCCCGTAGGGGAAAATGTTCCAGGTCAGGCACTGCCCGTGTTTGCAGATTGCTGGTGGGACAAAGCTCCAAAGGAATCCTACGTTGAACCAGAAGCTCCACCAGCTTCGGATCCTCCCCCGCCCGGACGCCGTGACCGATGCGTTGTGCTCCCATCTCGAATGCCTGACGCACACTTTCCGGCCCGGCAGCCTCTCCCGCATGGAGGGTAAAGGGAACTCCAAGGGTGCGAGCAAGCTGAAAAAGTTCCCGGGAATCCTCGGTGGGATACAGCGCCTCAGCTCCGGCAAGGTCCAGTGCACAGACCCCCCGGCCCAAATAGCGTGCTGCGGTCTCCACCGTCTCCCGATTGGCGTCAGGATCCCCTCCCCGCATACAGCAGAGAATCAGCTGGGCAGAAAAGTCCCAGCTCCCCTCCGTCCTTTTGGGCAAACCGGCAATGGCTGCTTCTACTGCCTGGGCCTGGGTAAGCCCTTTTCGCGTATGCTGGCTGGGGGCAAAGCGTAGTTCAGCGTAAAGCAATCCCTGGGCCTTCAAACGGGACACCAAGTCCTGCACCGCAAGGGTCAGTGCCTCTCCACTTTGCAACAGCGCCACTGGCAGCTCAAAACAGCGAAGGTAGTCATTGAGGCTCTGGCAGTTCGTAGGGACAGTAAGGGCCGCTTCCAGATCCTGGGGCAGTGAAAAGTTTTGCAGCCGTGCCAACTCTGTCACCACCTCCGGGGAAAGAGAACCATCCAGGTGCAAATGAAGATCAATCATGAGAGCACCTCCTTTTCTCTCATTATACCCCAACTTTTTGGGAAAGAAAAGGCGCTACCCCAGAACCTTCACTGTGAGCACGGAAAATACCAACGCAGTCATGTCCCCCAACAGAGCTGCGGGAACCGTATGCTTTAACCGGGTATAACCGCAACTCCCAAAGTACACGGCAATGGCATAGAAAGTGGTTTCTGTTGAGGACGACAACACCGAAGCAATACGGCCAGTCTCGCTGTCCGGCCCGAACTGCCGAAACAGATCCAGCGTATAGGCGGAGGCGCCGCTGCCGGAGATGGGACGCAGCAACGCCAAGGGGAGCAATTCGGGAGAAACACCCACTGCAGCCGCCAAAGGTTGGAGTAAAGTGCAAAGTGCCTCTAGTAAGCCCGATGCGCGAAGCATGGTCACAGCCGCAATCAGCCCAATCAGTGTGGGCAGCAAATTCAAAGAAGTCCGAAGCCCCTCCTTGGCCCCGGTTAGAAACACGTCAAATACCGGCACTCCTTTGGCAAACCCAAACAGCAGGATCAGCGCCACCATCACCGGCAACGCCGCAGCCCCTACTTGCGCCATAACGGACTCCTTTCCAGCAATTTACAGCAAACCATACACGCCAGCAGCGCCGCTGCGGAAGTGATCCACACTTGGGGCAGAATGGAAAAAGGCGCACAACTGCCGGTACTGGCCCGCATTGCTGCCATATTCACAGGGATCAATTGAAGCGAGGCTGTATTCATCACCACAAACAAAATCATCCCCTTGGTGGGAGCCTCACGATGAGGATGAAGCGCTTTCATGGACTGCATAGCAGCCAAACCCAAGGGTGTGGCTGCATTGCCCAAGCCCAACAGATTTGCAGAGAGATTCATGGCAATCTTTCCTTGGATTTCCTCCTGGTCTCGGTACTCCGGGAACAGCCGGCAGATTACCGGGGAAAGCGCTTTGGCAATTAAGCGGGAAAGCCCGCTCTCCTCTGCGATCTTTAGAAATCCCAGCCAAGCGCACATGCTGCCCAGCAATGCGATGGACAATTCCACCGCCGCCTGAGCACCTTCCATCAGCGCCCCGGAAAGCTCTCCTAAGTTCCCCGTAGCCAGGGCGCATGCTACACTCAAGGCAATCATACCAAACCATATAGAATTTAACAAGTTCACCCACTCCTTTTGACGGCTCCGGCCTTGACTTTGTCTGGAAAAAAGTTTATCGTTAGAATTGGGCCATGGCCCGGCTATTATTTTCAGATGTAGAAAGGAAAAGGAACTCATGTTGTTTGGCGAGAAGATCCTGGATTATTGGGACGATATTCTAAAAGATCTGGCCACTGTGGTGGCAATTCCCTCCGTGGCGAAACCCCAGGAGGGCGAGCATCCCTATGGCGACGAGTGCGCCCGGGTGCTGGATACTGTAGTGAAAATGGCTGAGGGCTACGGCCTGAAAGCGAAAAATGTGGACTACCATGCCGCCCATGCAGAATACGGTGAAGGCGAAGGCAATGCGGTGGTTATGGCCCACCTGGATGTAGTCCCTGCTGGCGAGGGCTGGAATACGGATCCCTACACCATGGTTATTGATGACAACATTGCCTACGGTCGCGGTGTCTCCGACAACAAGGGTCCTGCTATTGTAGCTCTCCACTGCCTGCGCGCTTTAAAGGATGCAGGCGTCAAGGGCAATCGCAAACTGCGGGTGATCTTCGGCTCTGCGGAAGAGATCGGCATGGACGACATGCCCCATTATTTTGAGAAGGAGCAAAAGCCTGACATGGGCTTCACCCCCGATGCCTCTTACGGAATTTGCCACTGCGAAAAGGGCCACATGGGCTTTGAAGTCAGTGCCAAAAATATTTCCTCTGTGGTGAGATCCATCGAAGCCGGCACGGTATCCAACGCAGTGCCCTTCAAATCAGAATGCACCTTGACCTGCTCCCCTGCTGAAGTGGAGAAACTCCAGGCAAAGGCCGCTGCTTCTCAGGGAATGTTTGAGATCACCCCCACTGAGGATGGCTGCACGGTTCTCTGCCACGGCAAGGCAGCGCATGCGGCCAGCCCGGATGACGGCATCAATGCTGCATCCCACCTGGTAGAGCTGCTGTGGGAAGTTTTCTCCCCGGAACAATTGGGTGCTTTCTTCCAGTTCGTCCATGAAAAGATTGGCCTGTGCACAGATGGTGAAAAGATTGGCGTGAAGATGAGCGATGAGCCTAGCGGTCCTCTCACCTTTAACCTGGGTCTGATGCATGTGGACGCGGAAACCTGCAGCCTCACTGTGGATATTCGCTATCCTGCCACCAAGAAAGGTCCTGAGATTTCCGCTGTGCTCAAGGAACAGACGGAATCCTACGGGGTGGAATTCCACCTGCTCAGCGATGCTGACCCCCTTTACCTGCCCAAGGAAAGCCAGCTGGTCACTCTGCTTGCCGGAGCCTACAAGGATGTTGCCGGTGAGGACTGCGACATTTTCGCCATGGGTGGCGGCACCTACGCACGGCAGATGTTTGGCAAGGGCGTGGCTTTTGGCGCCAGCTTCCCCGATCAGGAGGACGGCAAAGCACATCAAGCCAACGAGTTCTTAGATCTGCGCCGGTTTAAGCTCCATGCAGAAATCTGCCTGGAAGCCATGTACCGGATGCTCACTGCGGAGTAAAAGCCATGGCCTATCATCAAGTGACACCCGAAGAAATCTTCCAAAACGAAGAGGCAAAAAGCTATATTCTGCGGGGGAACAGCTGTCTGGGAGCCATCGGTTTCACGGAGCACGGGCTGGCTCACGCTAAAAAAAGCAGCGATACTGCCAGGGACGTGCTGTCCGCTTTGGGCTATCCGCAGCGGGATTGCGAACTGGCGGCCATTGCCGGATATCTTCACGACATTGGCAACACCATCAACCGGGTGGATCATGCTCACAGCGGTGCTCTCATGGCATTCACCCTGCTTAACAAGCTGAACATGCCACCGGATGAAATCGGCTTGGTGTGCTCGGCCATTGGCCATCACGATGAGAAAACTGCCTTTCCGGTCAATCCCTTGGCAGCGGCCTTGATCCTCTCGGACAAAAGCGATGTGCGCCGTTCCCGGGTACGCAAGGATGCCGTACTGGAAGCTGACATCCACGACCGGGTCAACTACGCAGTGGAAGACGGTCACCTGGATATTGACGCGGAAAAGAAGCTCTGTATCTTTCATATTGAGATTGCCACGGAAATATGCCCAGTGATGGAGTATTTTGAGATCTTTCTGGAGCGTATGGTGCTCTGCCGCAAAGCAGCACAGACTTTGGGCCTCCAATTTGAACTGATTATCAATGGTACTAGGTTACTCTAACACTTAACCAATTCTTCTAAAAACCCCGGCTATTTGCCGGGGTTTTTGCTTAAGAAATCTTGCTTTTGAGAGCCGATCTTCTAAGATATGGTTAAGAGTAAAAAAGGAGTGGTGAACTACGAAAAAGAACATGTTCTGCACCATTGAACTGACTCAAATATAAAAAAGGTCCGCTGCACAAGTGCAGCGGACCCTTTTTTGTTCCCATTTATTTCTTCAGCATGCCAATGGCATCCGAAATGGTCTTCTCGTAAGCTTCCATGCCGTACTTGTCCACGTCCGCCTTATTCTTATCGCCGTGGGTCAAGCAACCTGCGCCGCCGATACAACCTCCAATACAGGCCATACCCTCGATAAAGTTGGAGGGAAGCACATTCTTGGAGGCCTTCAGCAGCGCCATGCGGCAAGCTTCAATGCCGTCGCAGGAAATGGCCTTCAACTCAAAGTTCTGGTCCAGACCCTGCTCCTTCAGCGCCTGCTTGACTGCGTCAGACAGACCGCCGCTGCGGGCAAAGATACGTCCATAGTAGGAGGCGTTATCCAGCACACCCTCATCCAGGGACTTCAGGTCGATATCCCTGCTGTCAAACAGTGCCTGCAGCTCCTCAAAGGTGATGCAGCTGTCAATATAAGGCTTCACCCGCTCCTTCTGCACTTCCATCTTCTTGGCAGTGCAGGGCCCAATAAATACGACCTTGGCGCCGGGAGTAGTCTCCTTGATATACTTGGCAATGGTTGCTGCCGGGGACAGGTTATGAGAGACATGCTCCTTCAGCTGCGGGAACTGCTTCTCAATATAGTCCACAAAAGCGGGGCAGCAAGAACTGGTCAGGAATCCCTTCTCAGCCAACTCCGCAGCCTCGGCATAAGCCACCATATCCGCACCCAGAGCTGCCTCAACCACATGGAAGAAGCCCAGCTTCTGAATGCCGGTAATCACCTGGCCCAGCTTCGCATAGCTGAACTGGCTGGAAATGGAGGGAGCCACCACAGCGTACAGCTTGTAGTCCTCATTATTGTTGCTCTTCTTGATCAAGTCCACCACGTCCAGAATGTAGGACTTGTCCACAATGGCGCCAAAGGGGCACTGGTAAACACAGGCGCCGCAGGAGATACAGGTCTCATTGTCGATATGAGCTGCACCGTTATCCGCCATGCTGATAGCCTTGATTTTACAGGCGTTCTCACAGGGCCGCTTCTGGTTTACAATGGCGCTGTAAGGGCAGACCTTGGCGCACTGACCGCACTCCACACACTTGGATTTGTCAATGTGGGCATGAAGGTGCTCGTCAAAAGTAATCGCTCCCCGACGGCAGGCATCCTCACAGCGGTGAGCAATACAGCCGCGGCAGGCATCGCTGACATTGTAGCCAGACATGGGGCACTCGTCACAGGCAATGTCAATGACTTCGATGACGTTGGGGTTGTTTTTGTCGCCGCCCATCGCCAACTTGATCCGCTCCTCCACGATGGCGCGCTCCTTATAAATGCAGCACCGCATGGTGGGCTTATCCTTGACGATCAGCTTGGGGATCTCCGTATAGGCATCCAGAAGGCGATCCTCAAAGGCATAGCGGGCAACTTCCCGCAAAACCTTGTACTTGAGGTACTGCACCTGGGTGTCAAATTTTCTGTCCTTAATCGGGATAGAGGCCATGTTGTTTGTACCTTCCTTTCTGGGGTAGGGCTCTGTTTAGAAGTAGCTCACTTTGATGCGCTTGCCCATTTGCCGCAGGCATTCGCTCAGCTCGTCTACCAGTCGCATTTTAATGTTGAAATTAATGGGCAGGTTGGGGTTCTGATGGGCCGGGTTGATGGCGCGTCCCACAAAGAAATTGATGTCGGTTGCCTCTTCAAAGAGCATTCGCGCAATCAAAGAAGCACCGTCCCGCTTATAACCCCACTGGCTGTAAGAGGAGTTGTCCTCCAGGAAATTCTTGGCGTACTCCAGCACCTTACTGATGGTGATAACGCCTTCCGTCACCAGATCCACACCTTCCATCTTGGCGATGGGAGGAATTTCCGGATCCAAATAGTTCAGATCCGCCACCATGGGCTTGTGCAGGAACTCAGAAGCCAACGTGGAGGTGGTGCCGCCGCAGACAATGTGCTTGCCCTCCTTGGAGAAGAACAGGGACATATACTTGTTCACGTCCCGCCGATCCGAAGGAGGACCGATCATCAAGTTTACCTGGGCTCGGTCACGGACCTTTACCACGCAGACAGTGGTGTCATCGCCGGGATGCCCACCGTACAGATGGTTGCACTCCTCCAGCAGGATCGCAGCGTAAGTCTTTGCAGTGTAGGTCTGATCGTACATCATTTCCAAGAAATCAATGATGTCCTTGCGCTCCCATCCAAAATTCAGGGATTTGCCCACACCGGCATGAATGGTGCCATCGCTCATGGTGAACAGGAAGTCGTTCTCCTGGAGCTTGATTTTGGACTTGTAAATCATCTTGCCCTCAATCTCCGTGCCGGTCTTGGGGATTTCCACAAATTTGCCGTCCCGGATGAGGATCAACAGCGGGTTATCATACTGGATAATCTCCGCCTCTTCGTTCTCGATGATGTGAATGATGGTAAATGTGGAATAGGCCACGCCCCGCACAGCACAGACCGGCAGTGTGGAGGCTATGGTGGAAACGCAGTCTTCCAGGCGCATATTGGCCGCCATCATCGTGGAGATGATCTTGGAGGTCAAGGAAGAGAGAATGTTCGCCTTGACGCCGCTTCCCATTCCGTCGGCCAGAACAATCACGGTGGAGTTCTCCCCCTGCTCGACGATCTCAACCCGGTCGCCGCAGAGCTGTTCTCCCCATTTGTTCAGGCTCAAATATCCGATGTCAGTACACAGGTTATTCATCTGCCAAAGAATCCTTCAAGTTCGTCAGAGCGATCTTGGTCTCGGCGGTCGTCTCACCCAACAGGGAGGCGATCTCCTGGGCCATGCGCATCTGCTTTTCGATGACCCGGTCCGTCATCTCAATGGTCTGCTGGCTGATCTTTTCCTTGCTCATGCGCTCCCGCTCTTCCTCGGTGACATCGCGCATAATGCACATAACAATGTGATAGCTCCTGTCGTAAATGACAGACTGCTCCACATAACGCTTATACTCGGCAAGATACACCTTCTCATCTCGGACACCCTTGCCGGTGGACATCACGTCCAGGAACACCTTGGGATCCAGAATACGGATGACCTGGTCACCCAGGACGTCCGAAGCGTGGCGAATATTCATGATCCGGCACGCCGCAGAGTTGATCTGCTGCACCTCCAGATCCTCGTTTAACACGATAATACCGTTTGGAGTATTGTTGATGATGGTGTCAGAGAAGTTCTCAGCCTTCTGCGTTAGGAAGGGCAAGCACATGTTAATGTCTGCCTTACCCTGATACACAGCAATTGCTTTCTCGCGGCAGGTATTGTAGCCACAGGCACCGCAGTTGAGCTCCTGCTCCGGAGTAAACTTGCCAGTCTTGTGGAGAATCTCCTCGATCTCCCTCTCCCCGGGCATCTGACGATGCAGGCCAATAAAGCGGTGATCCTTGATCAGGTCCTTCCGGTCGGGCTGCGCCACGGCAAAGTCCTTTTTGCCGGCATAGCGATTCACTGCAATCGTATCCGTCACAGGACGACGGCGCTCACGTTCCATAGCAGGGCCGCCGATACAGCTGCCCGCACAAATGGACATCTCAATAAAGCACTTGTGCAGACGCCCTTCCTTGATATCCTCAATGGCGGCCAGGCAGTTATCAATGCCGTCCACCACCATGTAAGTATAATCGGGAGAATCGCAGTTCATAGTGCGCAGAATACCGCCGGAGGTGGGGAACAACCGAGCACGGCTCTCCTCCAAATGGTCCTCCCCCTGCTCAAGGGTAATGCCCTCTTGCCGGAACCACTCCGAAAGCTCTTCAAAGGTGAGCACACAGTCCACGATGCCGGGATATGCCTCGGCTTCGGCCTTTTTAGAGATACAGGGCCCAATGAAAACCGTCTTTACGTCGGGGTTCTCCTCCTTGATCTTCTGGCAGTGAGCCTGCATAGGAGACAACACAGTGGCCAGATAAGGAAGCACCTCGGGATAATACTTCTCTACCAAAGTGTTCACAGAGTGGCAGCAGGTGGAGATAATCACTTCCTGCTTGCCCTCACGGACGATATTTTCGTACTCGGTCTTCACAATGGAGGCGCCAATGGCGGTCTCCTGAGCGCCGGAGAAGCCCAGCTGCTTGAGAGCTTTCTCCATGGTAGCAATGGTGACGCCCGGATAGTTTGCCACAAAGGAGGGAGCGACGCTGGCGATAACCGGGCCGCTTTTAATCAGCTCGATGGCACGGGACACATCGTTGCGGATCTCCTTGGCATTCTGGGGACATACCACAAAGCACTGACCGCAGAGGATACACTCATCATTGACAATCTGAGCCTGACCAGTGGAGTATTTGATGGACTTCACCGGACAATGGCGGATGCACTTATAGCAGTTGACGCAGTTGGATTTTTTCAGCTTTAGATAATCAGCCATGTGGGAACAACCTCTCCATACCAAAAATCATGTTCTAGCACGGCAAGCTCCATCAATGGCAATTGGTCATTGATGGAGCTTGCTGCGAAAACGTGTTTATTGAACTTTAGGAAGGATCTCTTTCTCGAAGAAGTCCTTCGTGGTCTCAGGAGACAGAGAGTAAAGCTTGTCGTCCAGAGTGACGTTCACACCGTTAACACAGTTGCCCATGCAGAAAGTGCCGCCAAGCTCAACTTTGTCCTCCAGGTGATTTTCCTTCACCAGGTACTGCAGCTGCTCCACGATCTGACGAGAACCTTTCAAATGGCAGGAACTGCCAATGCAAATGGTACATTTCATGGTATTTTCCTCCTAAAAGAAAGCGGATTCATTTTTATAAAGAGCTGCCGCGCCCCACTCCTCGGCAGGGCACGGAGCCTCTTTATTTATGACAGTGTTGTTGACAAAACCAAACGAATCGTCTAGAAACTGTGGGAATTATTCGTACTCCACCACGTTGACCCAGTGCATCAGGAACTCCCGCTCCTCGGGCTTGCCCTTCACGGACTGGGAAGCAGCCACGATGGGCAGCCACTTCTGAACATACTGCTTGGCGGTATCGGTCTTCTTGCAGAACAGATCCAGATACTTCTCCGCGGTATCGATGTCACCGCCCAGCCAGAACAGCAGGTAGGTCCGGGCAGCATCGGCGCTGGCGTTACCCTGGGTGGCATGAGCCCAGTCCAGGATGGAGTAGCTGGAACCATCGGGAGAAATCACCACGTTGGTGGGGTTGAAATCACCGTGGCAAAGCTTGTTGTGGTTGGGCATGGAAGCCAGGCGAGAATCCAGCTCATAGCGGGTGGTGGCGTCCAGACCGGTCTGGGCAATCTTCCGCTTCATCTTCTCCTTCAGACGGTTGAGCATGGGGCAGGTCTTGGACTGAACTTCGATCTGAATGTCCACAAAACGCTCCAGGTACTCTTCCTTCTTGTCGGGATTCTCAGCCATCAGCTGTGCCAGGGTCTTGCCCTCGGCATAGTCGGTGACAATGGCCCACTTGCCGTCGATCTTGGTGACCTCTTCCACGCCGGGAATCGGCAGACCGGTCTCCTCCACACGGGCGATGTTCAGCGCCTCATTGAGGATATCAGCCTTGGAATAGCCCTCATCAAACACTTTGATGACGTACTTCCCGTCACGGTAGATGGTCTTGGAATTACGAACTGCGATAACCTTTTCCAGTTTCATAGTGATAACTCCTCCGTTTAATTACTTGCCATAGTAGCACTTGAGATAGATTTCCTTGATCTCGCTCATCAGCGGATAGCGGGGGTTGGCACCGGTGCACTGGTCGTTGAAGGCGTTCTCCACCATCTCGTCCAGAGTATCCAGGAAGTACTTCTCGTCCACACCGTAATCCTTGATGGTCTTCTTAATGCCAATCTTATCCTTCAAATCCTCCAGAGCCTGGATGAAGTTCTCGAAGACCTCATCATCGGTCTTGCCCTGGATACCGGCGAAACGAGCGGCCTCCACGTAGCGGGCCTTGGCATGGGGATACTGATACTGGGAGAAGGTGCCCATCTTGGTGGGAACTTCAGCGGCGTTGTAACGGATGACCTCGGTGAGGATCAGAGCGTTGGCCACGCCGTGGGGCAGGTGATGATAAGCGCCCAGCTTGTGAGCCATGGAGTGGTTCACACCCAGGAAGGCATTGGCGAACGCCATACCAGCCATGCAGGAAGCCTCAGCCATACGCTCGCGAGCGAAGGGATCCTTAGCGCCGTTCTCATAAGCGGAGGGCAGGTAATCAAACACAGCCTTGATAGCCTTCAGTGCCAGACCATCGGTAAAGGGAGTTGCCATAATGGACACATAAGCCTCGATGGCGTGGGTCATGACGTCGATACCAGAAGCAGAGGTCAGGCCCTTGGGCTGGGTCATCATGTTGTCAGCGTCCACAATAGCCATGGTGGGCAGCAGCTCGTAGTCAGCCAGAGGCCACTTGGTGCCGGTCTTCTCATCGGTGATGATGGCGAAGGGAGTCACCTCGGAACCAGTACCGGAAGAGGTGGGGATGGCAACCATGATAGCCTTCTCGCCCATCTTGGGGAACTTGTAGATACGCTTGCGGATATCCATGAAGTCCATGGACATGGACTGGAAGTCGGCATCGGGATGCTCGTACAGCACCCACATGATCTTAGCAGCGTCCATTGCGGAACCGCCGCCCAGAGCGATGATCACGTCGGGCTCGAAATCGCGGATCTGCTTGGCACCTTCCAGAGCGCAGCCCAGAGTGGGATCGGGAGCAACATCGTAGAAGCAGGCGTACTGAATGCCCAGCTCGTCCAGCTTATCAGTGATGGGCTTGGTATAGCCATTTTTGAACAGGAAGGTATCGGTGACGATGAATGCCTTCTTGCGGTTATATTCAGTCTTCAGCTCATTCAGGGCAACGGGCATGCAGCCCTTCTTGAAATAGACCTTCTCAGGTACTCGGAACCACAGCATGTTCTCTCTCCTCTCGGCAACGGTCTTGATGTTGATCAGGTGCTTGACACCCACGTTCTCGGAAACGGAGTTGCCGCCCCAGGAACCGCAGCCCAGTGTGAGGGAGGGAGCCAGCTTGAAGTTGTACAGGTCGCCGATACCGCCCTGAGAAGAGGGGGTGTTGACCAGAATACGGCAGGTCTTCATAGCAGCCTGATGCTTTGCAAGCTTTTCCTTCTCAGCAACGTTGACATACAGAGAGGAAGTATGGCCGTAACCGCCGTCGGCGATGAGGTGCTCAGCCTTCTCGATGGCCTCGTCAAAGGACTTGGCACGGTACATGGCCAGCACGGGGGACAGCTTCTCGTGAGCGAACTCCTCAGAGATGTCCACGCTCTCCACTTCGCCAATGATGATCTTGGTGGTCTCGGGCACATCCACGCCTGCCAGAGCAGCGATGGTGTGAGCCTTCTGACCAACGATCTTGGCGTTCAGAGCGCCATTGATGATGATGGTCTTACGGACCTTCTCGGTCTCCTCGGGATTGAGGAAGTAGCAGCCGCGCTTGGTAAACTCAGCCTTCACAGCGTCATAGACCTTGTCCAGAACGATCACAGACTGCTCGGAAGCGCAGATCATGCCGTTATCAAAGGTCTTGGAATGAATGATGGAGTTGACAGCCAGAATCACATCAGCAGTGTCGTCGATGATGGCGGGAGTGTTACCGGCGCCCACGCCCAGAGCGGGAGTACCGGAGGAGTAAGCAGCCTTCACCATGCCGGGGCCACCGGTGGCCAGGATGATATCAGCTTCAGCCATCAGGGTGTTGGTCATCTCCAGGTTGGGCACGTCGATCCAGCCGATGATGCCGTCGGGAGCGCCAGCCTTTACAGCGGCTTCCAGCACAACCTTAGCAGCAGCGATGGTGCACTTCTTGGCCCGGGGATGGGGGCTGATGATGATGCCGTTGCGAGTCTTCAGGGAGATCAAGGTCTTAAAGATAGCGGTGGAGGTGGGGTTGGTGGTGGGAATGACAGCGCCCACAACACCGATGGGCTCGGCGATCTTCTTGGTGCCGTAAGCGGGATCCTCCTCGATGACGCCGCAGGTCTTGGTCTCCTTATAGGCGTTGTAGATATACTCGGCGGCGTAATGGTTCTTGGTCACCTTGTCCTCTACACAGCCCATGCCGGTCTCTTCCACAGCCATCTTTGCCAGCGGAATACGCTGGAGGTTGGCAGCCATTGCAGCAGCGCGGAAGATCTTGTCCACCTGCTCCTGGGTGTAGGTGGCGAAAAGCTTCTGGGCTTCGCGCACCCGGGCAAGCATTCTCTCGAACGCTTCCGCGTTGTCCACGATCTCATAAGACAATTTTGTGTTCATGAAATGATCCATCCTTTTTTATTTATTTTGTGCTGAATCGTTCCTTCAAATGGTTGGACAGAATGGCTAGGGATACGGCCATGTTTTCATTCTGCACAAGAATCCCCTCGGATACCTCCAAGTGGACGTTGGAGAAATTCCACACAGCCAAAATCCCACTTTTGACTAGCAAGCTGCAGACCGCTTGGGCTTGTTCCCCCGGTACCGTGATGATGCCAATGCGCACCTTCATCCGTTGGCACAGGTCCTCCAAACGGTCCATGGGGAGAATCATCTTGCCCCCCACTTCTGTGTTAGCCTTCAGGGGATCTGTGTCGAATGCGGCCACAATGTTCAGGCCGTATTCCACAAAGCCGGAATATGCAAGCAGTGCCTTTCCCAACTGCCCGGCGCCCACCAGCACGGCGTCCTGGGTGTTGTCATACCCCAAAAAGATCTCCAGCTCTTGGATGAGGCCCTCGCGCACATAACCCACTTTGGGCCTGCCAGAGCTGCTGATGGAGGCAAGGTCTTTCCTCACCACCACATGGTTCATGTTCAGCGCTTCTGCAATTGCCGTTGCCGAGATGTACTTTGCGGCGCCCTGCATGCTTTTCAGATAGCTCAAATACATCGGAAGCCGCTGCAGGGTTTGCTTGGAAACACTTCGGCTTGGCACTTTCCTCACCTCTTTCCCCTGACTTTGACAATATTTTAACAGAATCCTGAAAGGTTGTAAATTGACAGGAAGTACGTATCGCTACACAATTAGCGATATAATTTGTACACTTTGCCTTGCCATCAAATTCTGTGGAAATCAATGGTTAAGACAACCGAAAACCACCGCTTATTTACAAGAATTTTACACAGTTTCCCAGATTTGTTTGACTCTATTTTAGTATATTCCTTTTCTGAAAGCAAGAGGAATTTCAAAAAAGAATGGGCAGGTCCCGGATTTTTCCGGAAACTGCCCATCTATCATTCATATTGACCAAAGTGCTTTTCAACGGACGCTTGGAACGCTTCCCAAGAGCAAAGCCCTTCCCTTTGCCAGCGGCATCCTCCGCAAACAGAATCCCACTGCTGCTTTGTAACCTTCTTCAGCAACGCACCCACTTCTGGCAGGCAAAGTTCTGTTCCCGGGGCAAGCCCCACAGCTGCCAGAGCTGCGTCATCACGGTTCAGGACGTCCTCCGTCCCCAGGTCACATCCCTCTTCTGTTTTGTGAGGGCATGCCCCACAGAGAATATCGCTTTCCCGACACACGCGAAAAGCAGCTCCCTGCCGCAATGCGGACAGTGTTTCCTGCATCCGAGCGACAAAGTTCTCGTCGTAGCCACACCCCTGGAACAGCGTGGTACAAAACAGATGGTGTCCTCGCAGGCGCATCATGCTTCCGTCACCAGCCTGGACTTTTTCAGCGCATAAAGCACGGCCTGCGCCGCAAAATAGCCCACCACCACAGAGATCACATCCTTAACCAGATAGGGTAGGCAAGCTGTCAAAAGTGCCTGGGGCAGCGAGGTGGACATCACAACGGAAAACTGAAGGGCTCCACACAGGTCACAGACTGCCAGGCCTACCAAACCCAGCACCAAAGCCAGCCATTTTCTTCCCTGTTGGGCTCCCAGTCCACACAGCAAGCTCATCAGGAAGAACCCCCAGAGGAATCCACCCGTCACTCCGGCAAAGGAGCCGATTCCACCGCTAAACCCGGCAAACACAGGAAGTCCCACTGCACCGATGGCCAGGTACACAGCCAAGGCTAAACCGCCCATCTGGACCCCCAACACATAGCCACACAAAGCCACAGCAAATGTTTGCAGCGTCACAGGAACACCCGTGGGCAGCGGGATGGAAATCTGGGACAGCACTGCCATAACTGCCGCAAACACACCCACCATCACCATTTTGTGCAACCGATTTTTACATTGGATTTTCATAATAGACTCTCTCCTTCTCGATTTCTTTCCCTTTGGGACACGGACGCTCTACGCATTCTCGTCCCGACGCAAACGCTTTAAAAAGTCCTTTTTGATATTCACTTCTCCAGCAGAGAACAGTTTTTCTTCGCCGCTGGGCAAACGCACTTGAAGCCGGGCTTCATCATCCACGCCTAGGACAAGACCTTCGTGAACCCTATCCCCTTGTGTAAATGTGACCTCAATTCCGGTGAGCAAGGACCGCTGGCGATAGGCTTCCATAAATGTGCGCTGGGTAAGGTGTTCATAAAACCCGAAAAACCGGTTGAGGATCTCAGCAGCCAGCCTCACTCGCACGCCAGAGGGAACCTCCCCTTGGTACAGCGCTCCTGCCACATCCCGGATTTCCGGCGCAAAGCCTCCCGGAGGCTCCTGGATATTGACTCCAATGCCCACAATGGCATAGTGCAATCCACCGTTTTCAAAGTCCACCGAAGCTTCTGTCAGGATTCCGCACACCTTTCGTCCCTGCAAATAGACGTCATTCACCCATTTGATCATCGCGTGACGACCGGTGATACTGTCAATGGCCTCCGCCACGGCCACCGCCGCCGGTTCCCTCTATACGTCCACTGCCCCCCCCCCCGGCCACAGCCGCCGCCGTGGTGACGCTTAGTGAATCCTCCGCAGAAAACTTAGGCCTCAACAGGATACTTATATACAGGCCCGTTCCCTTGGGCGAGAGAAACGTCCGTCCCAAACGCCCCTTCCCCTGGGTCTGCTGCTGAGCAATCAAGGCCATACCTTCTGCACCACCCTGTTCCGCAATGGCCTTCAACACCGTATTGGTGGAGGTGACAGTATCTCGCACATCAATCGCACAGCCCCGAGCCGGTCCCGCAAGCAGCCGGCGCACCCCTTGAGGAGTCAATGCACTGTCCGATGATACCAACCGGTATCCCCGATTAGTGGCCGCCTCAATCTCATAGCCGTCCTCCCGCAGCCGCTGTACAGCTTTCCACACGGAATTCCGACTGATCCCCAGCCGCTGGGCCATCTCTTCCCCAGAAAGGGGCCCTTCTGCCTCTTCCAACAGCTCTAAAATCTGATCTGTGCCGTTCATACGACTTCTCCTTTCCCTCTTTTGCCTGTGTCCAGGGTATCACGGGTCGCTCTGATTGTCAACCTTTTGATTTTATCGAGGGTGACAATACAAACACAAAAAAGGCCGCCGAAAACCGGCAGCCTTTTCTTCGTACATTTTTTTACGGTTAAAATTCCACCGTCATCCCATCGTAGCTGGCGAGCATTCCCTGCTCCTGGGCCCGGGCAGCAACCTGGGAATAGGTGCCTCCACAGTTGTGTGAGAAATGGTTGCACACAAAGATCGTCTCGCTGTCCGCAAGCCCCATCTCAATCAACCGGTCCCGCACCAGAGCATTGCTGGAGAAGGACATGTGATTGGTCATCTGATCTTCAAAACCATGGGTGCAATCCAAACTCACCAACCCCAAATGGAGATCTTTGCGAGTGGCCAAATACTCCCACACGCTGTCCAGGAAATACCCGGTATCATGGGCATAGAGCAAAGCCTTGCCGTCCCGTTCAATCAAATAGAACAGGGCTTTTTCCGAGTAGCAGTGGTCGGCAGGGAAAGCCGTCACATGGTAGCCGCCAGCTTCAAAAGGCTGAAAGGCTTCCACCAGCTCCGCCTTGACCGTCTGAAAAACCTTGGGGTTCTCTGCCTTGGCCGCATCCATAAACTCACTGCAAACAGCCTGGTTCCCATGAACTGTCAGCGTATAATCCTCGCTGTGATGTCCAAAGGGAGGAAATGTGATAAACAAATCTTTCACGTACCAGTGGTCCGTGTGAGAATGAGTTATCAACAGATCGGTCACCTGCAGCATATTCACATCGTTCTGCAGAAAATGATAGTAAGAATCCGCCGGGAAATCCAACAGCAGGCTATCATCCACCAAAGCCTGAGAACGACTGCGGACATTCTTTCCCTTCTCTTTGCGAGCCTGGGTGCAAATCGGACAATCACAGAATGGCGCCGGCAGTCCTTCTGCTGCGGCTGTGCCAAAATACGTGAGCTTCATACAATTAACTCCTCCTTAAAACGGACGGGTCCACTCCCGCCCTGCCGCCTTTGTCAATTGGCGGGCTTAAAGCTGTCCTTCAGCTTCACAGAACGATTGAACACCAATGCACCGGGCTTGGAATCTTTGTTGTCCACGCAGAAGTAGCCCTGGCGCAGGAACTGATAGTTCTCACCAGGTTTGGCGTCCTCCAAAGCACGCTCCACCTTGCAGCCCTTCAGCACCTTGAGGGAATCTGGATTCAGGTAATCCAGGAAATTACCCTCGTCAGGGTTGGCCACGGTGAACAGGTTGTCGTACAGACGGATTTCAGCATCCAACGCATCCGCTGCGTTCACCCAATGAATGGTTGCGCCCTTCACCTTGCGGCCATCCGCAGGATTACCGCCGCTGCTCTCGGGATCGTACTCTGCCAGAATCTCTGTCACCTTGCCGGTCTCGTCCTTGACACAGCCGGTGCAGCGGATCAGGTAGGCGCCCTTCAAGCGGCACTCGGGACCACCAGGATACAGCCGCTTATACTTGGGCACGGGCTCCTCCAGGAAGTCCTCCCGCTCCACGTACACAGTGCGAGAGAAACTGACCTGCCGGTTTCCTTCCTCGGGCTTATTGGGGTTGTTTTCCACCTCAAACAGCTCGGACTTGTCCTCAGGGTAATTGGTGATGGTCAGCTTGACCGGGTCCAAAACCGCCATAGCACGCCGGGCATTCAAGTTCAGATCCTCCCGCAGGCAGTACTCCAAAAAGGCGTACTCCACCGTGGAATTGACCTTAGACACGCCGTTGCGCTCACTGAAGTTCCGGATGGAAGCAGGTGTATAGCCACGGCGGCGCAAACCGCACAGGGTGGGCATCCGGGGATCATCCCAGCCAGCCACATAGCCCTCTTCCACCAGAGTGCGCAGCTTCCGCTTGCTCATCACAGTGTTATTGATGCCAAGGCGGGCAAATTCGATCTGACGGGGCTTAGAGGGCAGGGTCACATTCTGAATCACCCAATCGTAGAAGGGACGGTGGTCCTCAAACTCCAGAGAGCAGAGAGAATGGGTGATGCACTCCATGGCATCCTCAAAGGGATGAGCATAGTCATACATGGGATAGATGCACCACTTGTCACCAGTCCGATGATGAGGAGTGTGGTTGATGCGGTAAATCACGGGATCCCGCATATTAAAGTTGCCGGAGGCCAGGTCGATCTTAGCCCGCAAGGTCATGCGGCCATTGGGGAACTCTCCAGCGCGCATCCGGCGGAACAGGTCCAGGCTCTCCTCCTTGGGCCGGTCCCGGTAAGGGCTGGTGGCGGGGGTGTTCAAATCGCCCCGCATTTCCTTCATCTGGTCCGCGGTCAGCTCACACACATATGCCAGGCCCTTTTCAATCAGCTCTTCAGCGCCTTGGTACATGGCCTCAAAATAGTCGGAAGCATAGTAGAAGCGGTCGTCCCAGTCATACCCCAACCAGTGGATATCCTCTTTGATGGCATCCACATACTCCACGTCCTCTTTGGTGGGGTTGGTGTCGTCCATACGCAGATTGCAGATGCCGCCAAAACGCTCTGCAGTGCCAAAGTCAATATAAATCGCCTTGGCGTGGCCAATGTGCAGATATCCGTTGGGCTCAGGTGGGAAACGGGTATGCACCTGCATCCCCTCGGTTCTGCCGCCGGGGCCCATATCCTCTTTCACAAAATCGTCAATGAAATTTGTGGAAGAGACCTCGTCAAAGTTGATCTTTTCACTCATAGCAATCACGGTTCCTTTCTAAGGGATTACGTTTTGTATTTCCAAACAGGGGATCAACCCTGCAGTTTGGCCAGACCCAGCTTCAACCGGCGGAGTGCTTCCTCACGGCCCAACAGCGCCAGGATCTCCATAGCGCCGCCGGGAGTGACCAAAGTGCCCGCTGCCGCAATACGCACAGGCCACAGCAGCGTGCCGTTCTTCACACCCAACTCCCCGGCCAGGGCGATGAGACTGTCGTGGATGGCATCCACGTTCCAATCCGCCAAGCCCTCCAGCACGGGAATTGCAGCCTGAAGCATCTGAGGAGAGTTCTCCAGAGTGGTCTTGCTCTTTTTGTTGACAAAGAAGTCCACAGAATACTCGGGAAGCTCTTTGAAGAAATGGAGCAGCCCGGGAATCTCCTGAAACTTAGTGATCCGGGCGGGCAGAATGGAATAGAGCACGCTCCAGGGCTTCTGCTCCTCGCCGAACACTTCTTTGTAATAGGGCATAGCGTGGGAGGTGAACTCCTCCTCGTTCATAGCCTTGATATACTCGGCATTGAACCAATTGAGCTTGTCATAATCAAACACTGCCGGAGACTTGCTGATGCCGTCAATGGAGAAGGCTTTTTCCAGCTCCTGCAGGGAGAAGATCTCCTGGTTGTCCTTGGGAGCCCAGCCCAACAGGGCAATATAGTTGGTGATAACCGGGGGCAGATACCCCTCCTGCACCAGACCCTCAAAGCTGGTGGACCCGTGGCGCTTGGACAGCTTGGACACGCTGCCATCCTCGTTCTTGCCCATAATGAGGGGCAAGTGGACATAGGTGGGAATCTCCCAGCCAAAGGCCTCATACAGCAGATTGTACTTGGGTGTAGAAGTCAAGTACTCGCTGCCCCGGACCACATGGGTGATATGCATCAGGTGGTCGTCGATGACGTTGGCGAAGTTGTAGGTGGGATACCCGTCCGCCTTGAGCAGCACCTGATCCTCAATTTCCTTATTCTCAATGGTGATGGAGCCGAACACTGCGTCCTCAAAAGTGGTGGAGCCAGTGAGGGGCACCTTCTGCCGAATCACGTAAGGAGTGCCAGCATCCAACAGACGCTGGACCTCCTCCTGGGGCAGATCCCGGCAATGACGGTCATAGCCGCCAATGCCCTGTTCATCGTGAAGGGACTCCAGCCGCTCCTTGGTGCAGAAGCAGTAATAGGCCTTGCCATCCCGAACCAACTGCTCCGCATAGGGCTTGTAGAGGTCCTTGCGCTGGCTCTGGACATAGGGGCCATATTCGCCGCCCACATCAGGACCTTCGTCGTGCTTTAGACCCACTGTTTTCAGGGTCTTGTAGATCACATCCTCAGCACCCTCTACCAAGCGCTGCTGATCCGTGTCCTCAATGCGAAGGACAAATTTTCCGCCCTGGGATTTTGCCACCAGGTACTCATAAAGCGCCGTCCGCAGATTGCCCACATGCATGAACCCCGTGGGGCTGGGAGCAAACCTTGTTCGCACTGTCGCCATATTTTACTCTCTCCTTAATCCGTCCCTGAGGGACGCCGTATAATAACAAATATTATAGCGCAAAGAAAGACCGTTTTGCAACATAAAACTTGCGTATTTCCTTAAACCGGAGCATAATGTATGAGAATGCGGGGAACTCCCGAGGTTTGCTCAGGAGAAAGGAGTTACTAACCATGATTAAGATCTTTGTTTACGGCGAAAAAGCTGGAAAAGAAAACTACGCCGCGGCTCTGGAGGAATGCGGAGCTCAGGGGATTTTCTCCCTGGATCTCACCCAAGCCAAGGACTGCCACGGTCTGCTGCTTCCTGGCGGAGGTGACATTGAGCCATCGCGGTATGGGCAGGCTCTCGCCGGCAGCGAGGAGCCCGATCTTGTCCGGGACGCAGCCGAACTGGAGCTCACAGCCAACTTCCTCAGCTGGGATCGGCCGATTCTGGGAATCTGCCGGGGAATTCAAATGCTCAACGTGGCAATGGGCGGGGATTTGATTCAGGATATCCTCACAGCAGATGCTCACCGTCACGACCCGGAGACCGGGGATCGGGTTCATGTGGTCAGAGCAGAACCGGACAGCTTTCTTTCCAAACTGTATGGGACTTCCTTTGCGGTGAACAGCTCTCATCATCAGGCTTTGGGAAAGATAGCTCCAGAGCTGCGCCTGGCCGCTACCTGTGAACAGGACGGCGTGATCGAAGCGGTGGAATGTTCTCAAAAGAGACTGTACGGCGTGCAATGGCATCCAGAACGGATGGCCTTTGCCCTTCGCCGGGAGGATACCGTGGATGGCCGAGCCATCTTCGAGCTTTTCCTAAAGCAGTGTGGAATGTGACGAAGGCAGAGATTTTTTTCCAAGAACCGAATCTCTGCCCTTGACAACCCGAGCCTGGGATGCTATAATATCCAGCGTTGGTTATGCGCGAGTGCTGGAACTGGCAGACAGGCACGTTTGAGGTGCGTGTGTCTTCGACGTACGGGTTCAAGTCCCGTCTCGCGCACCAGTTTCAGAAATGACTTGATTCCTAGATTCTAGGATTCAAGTCATTTTCTTTTTTTGCAATTGGCAAGAAAAATGATTGAAAACGATAGAAAGCGGAGCTTAGCTGCTCCGCTTTCCTTTATCCATTACTTCTTCAGATTTTCTTCCTTTTTGCGAAACACATCCTGCAAAAAGGCGTCCGCCAGGGGCAGCCACAACTCAAAGCTGGGATACTTCGGCTCTCCGGTGAGGATGCGGGCTCCCGCCTGCCCATGGGGTACTCCCGCAAAGGTGTGGACTTCCACTTCAACCCCGTGTTGAATCAAATCGGGCACCGTATAGCGCAAGTTGGCCATGGCGGTATCCTCACGCCCCACTGCAAAAAATGTAGGAGGGTATTCCACCCCTTGGTAGTCAAACTTCCCTCCCTCAAACCGGGGACCATACACGCACAAAAAGGCATCCGGTGTAGCGTCGACATCATCCAAGGTATCCGGCCGGTAACTTGGGAACACATCCACCACTTTTTGGCCACCGGAGTAATACTCCAACAAGCCCTCCCCGGTCAAGCCTCCATTGGAAAAGCCGGCAAAGGCAATCCGCCGTGGTAGGACCCGATACTTTTCCGCGTCCCGGCGCACCATCCGCACTGCTCTGGCGGCATCCACGCCCGCCTCCTGAGCAGTCCAAGGGTTGTGGTTCACCCGGTTAAGCAACACGAAGCACTGATACCCCATCTCGTTAAAGTCCAGCGCCGACTGATATGCCTCTGCCACAATGGCATCCCCATGGTCCCCTCCAGCACAGAGGATCACCGCACCTTTGGGCTGTACCTCTTGTGGCAAGAGCATCTCCAGCATGTAAGGCCGAAATTCCGGGCCATGACCGTACCGATAGTCTGCTGGATCCGTGTACTCTGTCAAGATGGGCAGATTCCCCTCCTCCCATAGGTAGATCCGCGGCTTGGGATTTGCCACTGGCTGGATTTCATCCAGCATCTTTTGAAACTGGCTGATCTTCGCCTCCGTATCCGAACCATACTCCTCCGCCTCAATGCTTCGGGCAAGATTTGCCAAAGCCACTACCTGGTCCGTGGGGTAATTGACACAATCCTCAAAAATAGGGACCGCTTTTCGCTTTACAGGCCCAAATGCCATCCGCACCTTCTCTGTGCGCTTCATCTGACGCTCCAGCTCTTTCCAATCTGGCATTGCTTTCTCCTCCTATTTCGGTTCGATCGCATAGTATTGGAACCGTATTTTTTACAGTTATTCCGCAACTACTCTATCATTTTTTAGAGAAAAAAGCAAGGAATGCCGCTTTCAAGCGACGTTGACAACATGCAGTATCCATGCTATATTGAGCCAAACAAGCCCACGGGGCTGTGGGGAGGAATCAATCTTGAAAACACCAAGCATCAACCTGGGGATTCTCGCCCACGCTGACGCGGGAAAAACTTCTGTCACCGAACGGCTACTTCTTCTGGGCGGAGGTATCCGTCAGGCGGGCAACGTGGACGATGGCACCACGCACACCGACCGCCTAGAAGTGGAACGCCGCCGAGGGATCTCCGTGCGGTCCGCGTCCGTCACCATGGAGTGCGGCGGAGTACAGCTCAACTTGATCGACACCCCGGGACATGTGGACTTTCTGGGCGAAGTAGAGCGTTGTCTCACTGCTCTTGATGGAGCCGTATTGGTCCTTTCTGCGGTTGAGGGTGTTCAAGCCCAAACCAGGCTGCTTTGGAAAGCCCTGGAAAACCTGGAAATTCCCACACTGCTGCTCATCAACAAGGTGGACAGGCTGGGCTGCGATTTGAACGGCGTCCTGGAACAGTTGGGGCAAGAATGTAGTGGTGCTCCCCTGCTGCTGGGAGAACTGGTAGAGCACCCAGGAAGCGAGGACTGCCGCGTACTGCCTCGAGAGGAGTTTTGGGAAGATGTGTTGGCTTGGGCAGCGGAATCCGACGAACAATTGGCTGAGGCCTATTTGGAAGAGCGTCCGGTGGAACGGGAGCTTTTGACCCAAGCTTTACGGACCGGCATGGCTCAGCGCCAGGTGTTCCCGGTGCTGTTTGGCTCAGCCAAGACCGGTGAGGGCATGGCCCAACTGCTAGCGTCCATTACCTCTTGGCTTCCCAGGGCTCCCCAGCAGGAGGAGCCCCTGTCGGCGGTGGTATATCAGGTGGACCACGATCCTCAGATGGGTAAGGCGGCGCATGTCCGGGTGTTCTCCGGAGCATTGAAAAATAGGGACAGCATCACCCTGCCCGGCGAGAAAGGTCAACAGAAAATCACCCAGATCCGACGAATCTACGGCCAGCGTGCAATTGACATCGGAGAAATCCACTGCGGAGAAGTGGGCGCTGTATATGGGCTGTCTGGGGTTCGGGCCGGAGACGTACTGGGTCAGGCTCCCCCACGGAAATCCTATCAGCTGGCTGCTCCCCTGCTGCAGGTACAGGCCTTTGCTCCCACCCAGGAGCAGCTTCCCCAGCTAGTGGAAGCGCTCCAGGAGCTGACCCAGGAGGATCCCCTCCTGGATCTGGAGTGGATTCCAGAAAGCCGGGAACTCCTGCTGCGGATCACCGGCAAAATCCAGTTGGAAGTCCTCACAGAGGTCATTCGAGAGCGGTACAGCTTGGAGGTCTCCTTCTCCAACCCCACCGTCATCTACAAGGAAACTCCGGCCTCCACCGCCGAGGGAGAAGAAGTCTACTTGGCACCCAAACCCTGCTGGGCCATTGTCAAACTGCTGGTGGAACCCCTTCCTAGAGGCAGCGGGATCCAGTTTGAATCCGTCATCAAAGAAAAAGAGCTGCCCTACCGCTATCAAAACCACGTGCGGCAAAGCCTTCCCGAAGCTCTGAAGCAGGGGCGCAAGGGTTGGGAAGTCACAGACGCCAAATTCACTTTGATAGGTGGGCAGCACCATCACGTACACACCCACCCCCTGGACTTCTTTGTGGCCACGCCGGTAGCAGTTCAGCGGGCGCTGGTAAACTGCGGCACTCTGCTACTGGAGCCCATGGTCCGGGTGACCCTCTCTGCCCAGGAGGAATTGCTGGGTAAGGTCATTCGGGATATGGTTGCAATGCGAGGAGAGTTCGACACCCCGTTGATCCATCAAGGACAGTTCACCCTGGAGGCTCAGCTTCCTGTTGCAACCTCTTTGGATTATCCCACCACATTCCGCTCCATGACTTCCGGAAAGGGCACCTATGCTTCCCAGTTCATCGGCTATCAGGAGTGCCCTCCCGGAGAGGGAAAAGAAGCGCCCCGCCGGGGTGTGGACCCCTTGGATCACGCCAAGTGGATCCTCTACGCCCGCAGTGCCATGCAATCCTAAAGAATCGCTTCCCACTCAAAGGAGGCTCGCGTATGATTCTCAGTGTCAGCAGGCGAACGGACATTCCCGCCTATTTCTCTGACTGGTTTTTTCGACGTTTGGAGGAGGGATATGTGCTGGTGCGCAATCCCAGGAACCCCCATCAAGTCAGCCGCGTTGAACTGAACCCCTCCGTAGTGGACGGAATTGTCTTTTGGACCAAGAACCCCTTGCCCATGCTGGACAAACTTGACAGGCTACAAGAGTATGCCTACTATGTTCAATTTACCCTCACCCCCTACGGTCAGGATATTGAGCCGGGTGTGCCATCCAAAGGAAAGGTGGTAATTCCCACCTTTCAAAAGCTTTCGGAGGTCGTGGGCCCCCATCGTGTGATTTGGCGGTACGATCCCATTTTGCTCAGTCCCAAGTATACCCTGGAATATCACATCCGTTATTTTGAGGAGTTGGCCAAACGCCTGTCGCCCTACACAGAAAAATGCGTCATCAGCTTTCTGGATCAATACCGCAAAATCCAGCGAAACATGGAAGCTTTTCACTTGCAGGTTCCCACACTGGAATCTCAGGACACTCTTGCCAGGGTATTTTCTCAGATCGCCCACAGCTACGGCTTAGAGATAGAAACCTGCGCCGAAGGCATCGACCTAGAATCGTATGGAATTCAACACGGCAGGTGTGTGGATGATAGGCTATTCAGCCGCTTATTGGGCCGGCCTCTGCTGGCGGAAAAAGATCGGAACCAGCGGCAGGAATGCGGTTGTGTGGAAAGCATCGACATCGGCGTGTACAACACCTGCCGCAATGGTTGCCGCTACTGCTATGCCAATTTCAGCCCGGCAACTGTGGCAGCCAACTGGGCAAAATGCGACCCCTCCTCTCCCCTTCTGCTGGGACAGCTGGGACCGGAGGACAAGGTGGTTTTCCGCAAAACCCAGTCCCTCTTATCTGATCAACTGAGTTTTTAACAAAAAAGAGATCCCCTGGCTCCACGCCAGAGGATCTCTTGCTTTCTATCTGAGAAAAAACGATCACTTCAGCAGTTCCAGCAAAGCCTCTTCCCGCTGCTTCAAAGTGCCGTCCGTATCCAAGTCCGCCATTGCACTGCCCTCTGTGGTCAAGCGCATCACCAGCTCCCGGTTGTCATATGGCTCCCAAGTAGGCAGGCCCTCACCGTTGGGATTACCGGTCTTGGCAAAGTTGGTCCAATAGGTCATCATTTGCTCGGACAGAGCGTAATCGCTGGCGTCATAGGGCCGCCAGGACTCTGCCAGAGAGCAGAACACATACCGGTTGTCACAAGAATGGGGGGTACCGATATCGTCCCCAGGCTGAGGACGGTCAAAGCAATAGACATAAGGCGCTTTGTAGCCCTTGTCCACCATAGTACGGCCCATGGCCCGGACCGCCGGCGCCAAACCCGAAGCAAAATAGGAGGGATCGGTCACACGGATGCCCTCGTCAATGGTGCAGCCAAACAGGTAATCCACCTGAGCCATGGAACCGTGGTTCAAACACTGCTCTACTGTCTCCGGCAAAACGTAGCCGTCAGAGCACCACATGAAGTTTAAGCCCATAAACCGCTGGAACTCCAGGCTGTGCTGCTCCAGGGTCTCCCAGGGCATAGCACGCAGTTCAGCAATGGTGCTGCAGCCGCAGAATTCCATAAACTGGATACTACGCTCCTCTATGGGAAGGCCTTCCTTCCGGGAAGCCCCGAAGGGGTACAGCGCTCCGCCGGAGTGCATGGCTGCGTGACGGAACCACCCCTTGGTCAGAGGAGAACAGCAGATCGCTTGCACGGACATAGCGCCTGCGGACTGGCCAAAGATGGTGATATTTTCCGGATCACCACCAAAGGCACTGATATTCTCACGCACCCAGCGCAGCGCTTGAATCTGGTCCATAATGCCGTAGTTGCCGCAGCAGCCGTTGGCACTCTCTTTTTTCAAATCCGGATGAGCAAAAAAGCCAAACACATTCATACGGTAATTCAGAGTAACAACCACCACACCGTGGCTGGCCAGGCCGTCACCGCAATACTCGTAGCAGGAACCATACCAGTTCTGGAACCCGCCTCCGTGAATGTAGAACATCACTGGGAGTTTGGCGTCCGCAGTCTCCGCGGGAGTGTACACATTGAGGAACAGACAATCCTCACTGATTTCCGGCGGATAGGGATAGCCGGGCATCACCTTTTTCAAATGACCCGTTTCATCATGAAGGTCAAAGGGGCCCTGAGGTGCAGCTGCACCAAAAGTGTCACACTTGCGGACTCCTTCCCAAGAGTCCGGCTCCTGGGGTGCGGCAAACCGCAGCTGCCCCACCGGAGCCTTTGCGTAACGAACCCCCCGGAACAGCGCAAAGCCAGCATTGCTTTTGACGCTTTCTAAGGTTCCATACTTTGTCTTGGCATATTGAATCATAGTAAGGATTCCTTCCTTTCAATCTATTTTCCTTTATTATAATAGCTTTTTCTCCCTATGCGCAAGGAGGACTGAAAATTTTATGCCTTACCATGCAAAAGCTCCCTTGGCAATCGTTCCATGCCAAGGGAGCCGCAAACTACTTCTTCAGTTTAAGCACTATTACAGCCGCTTGAGGGGGAAGTAAATGGTATACGCTTCATATCCCACCTGGTACAGAGGGATGAAACGAATTCCACGATCCTGGCCAACGGTCTTGAACGTGTCCTTCCAAGCACCCCATTCCCGCTCTCCGTCATGAACCAGAATAGCAGCAGGATCACTTCCAGAGACCTCCAAACGGCGCTCCTCGTCGCAGAGTCCTGCCAATAACACAGGACCGTAGAGGAAAGCCACTGTATTCGGGTCTTCGGGCAAGCTGCAGGTGTGGATACCCAAGGGCAGCTGGATGGTCACCTGGTCTCCCCTGTTCCATACTCGCCGCAAAGACGCAAACCCTGCGCTCGAATCCAAACGCTGAACCTCTTCCCCATTGACCAGCACCACTGCTTGACCCTTCACCCAGCTGGGTACGCGCAAGCTCAAAGTGAATTCCACGGGCGCCTCTGTCTGCACAGTGACTACCTCCACACGACAATCCGGGTGATGAGGATAGGCTGCCGCGGTGGGATTCACCGCCTGCACAGCGCTGGAGGTACTGGACATGTGGAAGCTACCAGTCAGGGTATCCTGACGCATAGCCACCGTGACAGGAACATCACCCACCTGCACTTCAGCAGTAAAATCAAAATACTGGGCAATCCAAAGCTGATCCTCTTCCTGATACAGGATACCCCGCTCCCAGGTGGAATTGCCCTGCACCAGCGTACCATGACAGCAGAAAAAATCCTGGGTCTCCGTAGCCCAACCCTTATGGGAACCTGCGCTCAGAGGCAGGAAGTACGTGAGCAGCCCCTCATCCGGAGTATCATAGCGCTGGCCATTTGTACGGACACGCTGCCAATAGGCCTGTGCCATCAGACCGTTGTACATATTTTTCTCAGTGTAATCCGCAAAGCTGGGATCCTTTGTCCAACGGAACAGATAGTCGGCCAGACGAATCATGTTGTACACAGTGCAATACTCCTGATTCTTGTCACCCAATCGCGCTCCCATGGACTGCTTGGGCGTCCAAATTTCACCGCTGGTCTGACCTCCGGTGGCATACTGCCCCCGCTGGGTAACAGCCAGATCCCAATAGGCCTCTACAATATCACGCCACTTCTGGTCTCCTGTGACTTCGTAAGCTCTGGCACAACCCAGCACTTCCGGAATGGTGGTGTTGGCATGCATATTGGTCAGGACGTCCTGTCCAGCAAGAAGGGGATCAAACAACCGGCCCCGATAATACCGCTGCAAAAGCTCACGGTACTTGTCCTTTCCTGTATGATCCAGCAGCTGCGCCCACACTTCCAGCATACCGCCGGTTTCAAAATCCAGAATATCATCCATTTGCTCCCGGGTGAAGGCAGCGCTCCAGGCATAGAACCAGTCGCCAAAACGGTCCGCCACTTCCAGTGCCTCTTGATTCCCGGCAAGCTCATACATATCCACCAGGCCCATCAAGGTTTTATGCAGGTTATAGTGGGGGGCCCAAATCTGCTTTCCCCGAGCAATCCAATCCAGATATTTCTCCGGGATGGATCCAACCCACTGGCCTCCGTTTTCCTGCTGGCACAGAGCCAGCTCATGGACAATGGCATCTGCCTTTGCTTTCAGCTCTCCGTCACCCACCGCATGATACCGCATGGCAGCAGCCGAAAGCCAATGGCCAAGAAAATGTCCGCGGAGCTGGCAAGTGGGTGTTTCCCAGCCGCCATGTGTTTTCCCGGTTTCATAGGACGGCGTCGGGCGGCCTGCTTCCAAATTGAAATTAAGCAGCAAATTCTCCGAGCGCAAATCCATCATATACTTTCGATTGCGGCCTTCACGGCGGAGCAATTCTCCCTCTTGAAGGCACATGCCCTGTCCCCATACATTTTTCAACATCATTGTTTTCCTCCCTTTGCAGTTCTACCCTGTGTACTCCATTTTACATGAAACCTTTCTAGATTCAAGGGATTTTCCCATATTGGTTATATACTATAACTTTTGAGCGGTTTTAAGCAAAATTTTTGCATTTGCACTGGCATTTTTAAAACTCACCCCATTTTTCTTCCCCTAAAAAGCGCAAAACAGATTGCAACGTTTTATTCTTTGGAAAGCAAAAAGCACCCCCGACAGTTGGAGTCAACTGTCGGGGGTGCAATTCACTTTTCGGAAGCTTTTTAAGCGAAGGCTTTATCCGCTGGAGACACTAGCTTATTCAGCTTCAGCCTGCTCAGCCTGATACGCCTCATAGCCCTTCTGGTAGATTTCCATGTACTCAGCCAGGCCTACGCCGTCAGTACCGGAAACATACTCGTCCCAATCGTCATCCAGGCTGCGCTCACCAGTGATGAAGTAAGCTCTCCACTCCTGATGATAGGTGTCCAGATCGGTCTTCAGAGAGGACATGGTGGTAGCTTCATCGGTGGTATAGTACCGGGTGAAGGGAGCCCAAACTTCTTCAGGAATGTAGTTGACCAAGCCTTCCACAGCGGTCAAGCATACAGGCCAAGTCTCGCCGCCCTTGAAGTACTCGTTGGTTGCCACAGAGGGGTTGGAGCCACCGGCCCAAGGCACATACTCAGCCAGAACCTGCTCGAAGGTACGGCCATCAGGATCGTTCAGCACGGCGTCGGTCAGAGCCAGACCACCGGGAGAATCGGGATCCTCTTCGTAAGTGACACCCTCAATACCCATGAAGTAGGAGATGATGCCTTCGTCAGAATACCAATGATCCATGTAAGTCATGGCAGCGATGATGGCGTCCTCGCCCTTCTCTTCGCAGGTGTAAGTGATCATGAACTGACCGGAATCGCTGGCGGGCAAGCTGTAGTTACCAAAAATCTTGTCGCCGTTGGGGCCTTCCAGGGGCTCGGTGAAGCCGAAGGAATACTCCTCGTACTCAGTGTTGGAAACGGGAGAGTTGTTCACCATGATGAAAGTCAAGCCGCGGCCAGTGGAGCACTTGGCGATTTCCTGAGCATAGTCCATGGTGAAGATATCCTGGTCAATCAAGCCCTCAGTGTACAGCTTGTTGACATAGCGGAGCTCCTCGCGGTAGTTCTCGCTGGTGTAAGCATAGGACAGGGTATCATTCTCGTCAACGTAAACGTTGGTGTGAGAGTTGCCGCGATTCATCAGACCAAAGGAACCCATCAGAGTCTGAGTGATCTCGTCAATGGAGGAAGCAGTCAGCGGGATTTCATCAGCCTGGCCATTCTCATTGTAGTCCAGACCCTTGGCTGCCACCAGGTAATCATAGAACTCGTCAGTGGTGGTGGGCATCTCCATGTTCAGCTTCTCCAGAACATCGGAGTTGTACCAGATCTTAGAGCCCATACGGATGGCATCGCCAGCCAGAATGTAGGGAGCTGCATAGATCTTGCCGTCCTGCTGGGTCACAGCCTGCTCCGCAGTGGGATATTCGTCAAACCACTTCTGCAGGTTGGGCATGTACTCGGGATAATCGGACAGAGCCACGAACAGATCCTCAGCGGAATAGCGGGCCTGGTCCGTGCTGGTGACATTCATCTTCATGAGGATGTCAGGCAACTCACCAGAGTTGAGCATCAGGCTCAGCTGAGTCTGAACATCAGAAGCGGGAACGTTCTGGAACGTAATGTGAATACCGCTCTCCTCAGCATAGTCCTTCAAAATCTGAATCTCATTGAAGTCGCCCTGAATGGGGGACTGGTTGACTGCTGCAGTTAGCTCAATGGGATTGTCAGGACCGAAGGGCAGCTCGCCGGTATCGCCGGCTTCCGCTTCGCTGTCAGTGCCTTCAGCAACACTGCTTCCACCGGTGGTGGAAGCTGCAGAGGACTCCTCTGCAGTGCTGCTGCCATCGCCGCCGCTGGAGCAGGCGGTCAACAAAAGCATGCACAATGCCAGCAATGCCGGGACAATTCGCTTTTTCATAGATATGCCTCCTTAATAAAGAAGAATAATATGTCCGAGCGATGAAATCCATCCGTATTGGTCGCAATCTGCATGGAAATAACTGTTTTGCCTTGCCATGCCTTCTTTGTGAAACCAACGTGTTTTCGTCCTAACCGGATGGCTTTCACGCCAAGATCAACCTTTGATAGCGCCGATCATCACGCCTTTGACAAAGAATTTCTGTACAAAGGGATAGATGATGAGCATGGGAATACTGGACACCACGATGACAGAATACTTGATCGTCTCTGCCCGCATGGCCTGCCGGGCTGCTTCGTCAGCACCCATCTGCATCAGCTGCTGAGAGTTGTTCAGCGTCAGCACCTTGCGCAGGTACAGCTGCAGGGGCTGCAGGGCCTCTTCATTGATGTACAGCAAAGCGTTGAAATAGCTGTTCCAATGTCCCACGGCGTAGTACAGACCGATAACAGCCACCACGGGGCCGGACAGGGGTAACACAATCCGCAGCAGAATGCCAAACATGGAACATCCGTCAATCTCAGCGGCCTCCTGCAGCTCAAAAGGAACCGAGCTGACAAAGTAAGTACGCATGATAATCATATTGTATACAGAGATCGCGCCGGGCAGAATCAAAGCCAGCCAGTTGTTCATCAGACCCAGGGTCTTTGTAACCAGCAAGTAGCTGGGGATCAAACCACCGGAGAAGAACATGGTAAAGGTGATCAGCTTCATCAGCACGCTGCCGCCCCAGAGATCTTTGCGGGACATGGGGTACGCTGCCAAAACAGTCATCACCAAGTTCAATGCCGTACCAGCCACCATGATGATGATGGAGTTCCGGAAGCCAAGGACGATGTTCTTGTTCTTGAACACCTCAGCGTAGTTCTCCAAAGTCACATCCACTGGGAACAAGAACATTTTACCGGATGTAACCGACATAGCATCACTGAAAGATGCACTGAGCACGTAGATCAGGGGGTACAGAATGATGATGGAAATGATGGAAAGGAACACAATGTTGACCACTTCCACTGTGGCATCGAAACGAGACATCCGCTTGCTATGTTTTTTCATTTGCCTCTCCCCCTCCTTTACCACAAGCTAGTATCGCCAATCTTTCGAGCGATTCCGTTCACGATGAGCAGAAGAATACAGTTGACCACGGAGTTAAACAAACTTATGGCCGTGGATAGACTGTATTGGGCGCTCTCAATACCAATGCGGTATGCGTAGGTGGATATGACATCCGAGACAGCCATATTCAGGTCATTCTGCATCAGGTAGATCTTTTCAAAGCCTACGTTCATAATGTTGCCTGCATTGAGGATCAACAGGATGACCATGGTGGGCAGAATGCCAGGAATGTTGATGTGCCAAATACGCTGCAGGCGGTTGGCACCGTCGATCATAGCAGCTTCATGGAGGCCGGGATCAATGCCCGCCAGAGCCGCTATGTAGATAATGGCGTCCCAGCCCATGTTCTGCCACACTGCCGATCCCACATACAAGGGACGGAAAAGCGATGCGTTTTGCATCCAGTTCTGTCCTTCGCCGCCCATTGCACGAATGACGATGTTCACAATACCGTAATCAGAGTTGGTGAAGGACTTCAGCATACCGACCAGCACCAGTACGGACAGGAAGTGAGGAATGTAGGTCACATTCTGCACAAACTTCTTAAAGCCGGTGGAGCGAACCTCATTGAGGCTGAGGGCCAGCAGGATCGGAATGGGGAAACAGAACACCAGAGTCTGAAGACTAATGATAATGGTGTTTGTCAGCACACGGGTGAAATAAGGCGACTGGAAATACTCCTGAAAGTAGGAGAACCAAGGATCCGCCCAAGGGCTTCCCATGATGCCCGCCCGAACCTTGTAGTCCTTAAACGCCAAGGTGATTCCGTACATGGGTGCATAGCAGAACAGTGCGAAATACACGATGACGGGAATTAGCATCACATACAACGGCCAGTTGCGGTCAATGCGGCGGTGTCGAATGAAGGTGTACAGCTTGCTGCGCGGCTTCGCTGCCTTTGTCGTTGCAGCAGATGATTTCATGGCCATCCCTCCTATGTCAATGATGATTCAAACGGCTTACAGCTCAGCGATCAACTGGGTGAGATATTTCTGAGTTTCCTTGATGTCAGCAGTCTGCTGAGGACCGGAAATTTCACGCTCGATGGTCAAACTGCCATCAAAGCCGCATTCTTTCAAGCCCTTGAGCAAGCGGGGGAAGTTCACCAGGCCCTCGCCCACCTTGACCTCGCGGCCAAGCTCTCTGCCGTTGGTGGGATAGAAGCCGTCCTTGGCGTGAACGCCGCGGACATATTTGCCGAACACCTGCAGAGAATCCACAGGGTTTGCCTTGCCATAAAGAATCAGGTTGGCCGGATCCAGGTTGACATACAGGTTGCCGGTGCCCACGTCCTCAAACAGGCGGAGCAGAACAACGGGGGTCTCCTGACCGGTTTCGAAAAGAAGGTTCTGGCCAAAGCTCTTGAGAACACGAGCGATCTCCGTCACAGCAGCACGCACGCCAGGATAGTTGGGATCGGACATATTCTCGGGAATGAATCCCATGTGAGTGACTACATCCGTCACGCCCAGCTTACGAGCATAGGCAGCGCCGTCGATCAAGTTCTGGACCCGCTGGCCCCGATAAGCCAGGGGCACAATGCCCAAGGTCTCAGGCCCATCGATGAAGTTCCAGGTCCGAGGTCCGGCCCAGCCGCACCAGAACGCCGTGATCTCCATATCATATTTCTCACAGAGTCCACGAATCTTTTCAGCGTCTTCATCGGTCCAGTTGTCGGGATCCCAACTGGTCATCTGGCAATGATGAAATCCCTGAGCTGCTGCCTGAGAAAACTTCTCTTCCATGTTGTCCTTGGTATGAGTGATCACAATACCCACATTCATAACCGAACGCTCCTTCCAAAAGTTGTGAGAGTGAGAGCACAAAGTGCTTTCTAAAGAGTGATTTTAATCATAAATGATTAAGAACACGTTTCACTTCCTTACTTATTCGGCATTATATCATAAAATTTCTTGTTTCGCAATCTTTTTTATTTAAAAAAGCAAGAGAACATCAATTGTGAAACTACTTTCTTCGTAAATTTCAGATAAACAGTCCAGATTCTTTCTATGCTGTCCCGGAAATTTCCATGCAAAATGGCAGTGTATATTTTTGATTAAAATGCATTTTTATTCATTGGTGCTTTGGAACCTTCCCCCTATTTTCCCAGATTTTCTCGAAACCCCACTTCATTTTAAGCATAATATACAATTTTTACATTCCCTATTTTCCACCCATTTCCCCACTTTAGTACAACAGCACTTTCCATCACTTTCTCTACCCCGTAGCCGGGTATTTCCCTGTCACCTTCCTGCACACCAAATCACCAGGATGCAACCTTAAAACGTCTCTTTTATGAAACCCGTTTCAGTTGTACGATCATCTTTTCAATATGTAGTTGAATTTTGGGACTGTTTTACAAAAAGGAGTCCCGGTGGTTGCTTTTTGCAATCCCTTCTGATATGATAAAAAACAAATCGATTCGTCTTTTTTGTATCACCTATATTTTTTGAAAACGACGGATCTCTGAGGGAGGTATTCTCATGATGGAACTTGACAAACGATTGGTAAAAATCGTCCCAAGTGAACGGCAATTATCATATCAGCAGTTGGAATTTTACGCCTTTGTCCACTTTACCGTAAACACATTCACCGGCAAAGAATGGGGCGACGGCACGGAAGACCCTGCCATTTTCCACCCGGACAAGCTGGATGCACGTCAATGGACCAAAGCTTTGAAGGCTGCTGGCATGAAAGGGTTGATCCTCACATGCAAGCACCACGATGGTTTCTGCCTGTGGCCCAGCCAGTACACCACTCATTCTGTGGCAAGCAGCCCCTATCGTGACGGAAAAGGCGATGTGGTTCGGGAAGTAGCTGACGCTTGCCGCGCCGATGGGCTTCAGTTCGGTGTTTACCTGTCCCCCTGGGATCGGAACAACCCTCTGTACGGACAGGGCAAGGCCTATGACGATTACTTCTGTAATCAGCTCACCGAGCTGCTCACCAATTACGGCGATGTATTTGCTGTCTGGTTTGACGGTGCTTGCGGAGAGGGCCCCAATGGCAAAAAGCAGTATTACGATTGGGAGCGCTATTACGAGGTGATCCGCAGTCTGCAGCCTGGCGCCTGCATCTGTGTATGCGGACCGGATATCCGTTGGTGCGGCAACGAAGCCGGCGACACCAGACCCTCTGAATGGAGTGTTGTGCCCGCCCGCACCAGGAACACCGAAAAAATTGCCAGCCTCAGTCAGCAGGCTGATGATGACAGCTTCCGCCAGCGGAAGATCTCCGCTTCGGACCGGGATCTTGGCAGCAGGGAAGTTCTGCAGGACGAGCAGGACTTGATTTGGTATCCCGCTGAGGTGAACACCTCCATCCGGCCGGGCTGGTTCTACCACACGGAAGAGGATGACAAGGTGCGTTCTTTGGAGGAACTGCTGGATGTGTATTACCGCTCCGTGGGCGGAAACGGAACATTCCTGTTGAACATCCCCCCCACGCCGGATGGGCTGTTCCATGAGAACGACGTCAAGCGCTTGGAGGAACTGGGCAACGCCATCAGGGAGGCTTTCCGCAGCAATCTGCTTGAGAGTGCCCGACTCACTGCCGACACTGCCGAGGCAGGGCACGAGATTGAAAACGCTCGGACAGAGGACTACAAGACCTACTTCAAGACTGCGGACGGTGTGACGAAGTGCACCATCGAGGCAGAATGGGACGCTCCTCAAGTCTTCCGCCATGTTGTGATGAAGGAAAATATTCTGTTAAGCCAGCGAGTAGAATCCTTCTCTGTAGAGGTTCGTCAAAATGGTGTGTGGCAGACCGTCTATCAGGGCACTGTAATTGGGTACAAAAAGATTGTCCCCTTGAAGCCCGTGGAAGGCGATGCCTTACGCATCACCATTGAAGACGCTCGCGTCTGCCCCACTTTGGCTTTCGTGGGAGTCTATTAAAGCTCCCCTTTCTCACAAACAAAAAGCATCCTCTTTTTAGAGGATGCTTTTTCTTATTGATAACAGAAATAAACGGTGGTGCCCAAAATGGAATCGTAATAGGACTTGTAAACACCACTACCTGTGATGATGGAATTTTGTCCCACCACATTGGACGGACAAATACTGCCGTTTTCCAGCACATAGCGGGCATTCTCAATGGTACGGGCATCCGGCGTCCAATGAATGGAACCGTTCCACGTGGGTGCGTATTGACCTGGCTGATAGATCACCTCTCGGATGGTATCCGGATAATAAGAGCTCTCCACGCGATTGAGCACAACGCTGCCTACCATCCGCTGCACCCAGTCGGGAATCCACGTGCAGCCAACTTCTGCGTAGATCAACCTGGCCAACAAATCCAGGTCCTCTTCCGTGTATTTCTTGGAATCCGCCTCAAAAGCCGCCAGAATCTCAGACGCAGTGGTGTATTTTGTGAAATAATCCGTTTGCTTTAAATCCAACCCCATATCCTGGATCTTCAAATTGCGCTGTTTTTCATAGATCGCGCCCACCTGCAAAGCATAGGAACTGCCATCTTTCAGGGCCCGCTGGATCGCAGCGGTATAGTCCACGTTCTTATCATAGCCCGTCACTGTGACGTGAGAGGAAAGTCCTGCTGCAGAAGCCGTTCCTGCCATCACCACGGACCCACAGGCCACTAACAGTACGGCAAGAAACAAAGTACACACACGTTTCATTGTTCTCATAGACCAATCTCCTTGTCTTTTGGATTCTATGCTCCATACGTATGGGACAGGCTGAGAAAATATTCCAGCCCGCGAGGACCTATGATACCACCCTTCCCGGGAGGATGCTGTCAAAAGCTCGGGATCCACAAAAGTCCCAGAAGTTCGGTCTAAATCTCTACATGCAAAAACGCCCGCGGCAAAAGTCGGGGCGTTCTCCATTCAACTTATGATTCCAAGGTAAAAAGCCAAGCACAAGCACAGCTTTCATCTGTAACATCCGGACAGCAGCTGATACACTGGCACGCAATGCGATCATCAATGGTCTTGGCAAAACCGGCATACTCCACCTCGCCGGCCGGCTTACATGGATGCAGTCCCATCCCCTTTCTCAACCGGGCTTGCTGCACACGACAATCCACATTGCGGTAGAGCAGAGCATTTTCCCGCTCTTCAAACTCGTAATGACTCAGATTAGCATAGAAACGAAAACTCAACGCCTGTTTCAAGCCCTCCAAACCGGGATGCTCCGGCAGATTGAGAAATTTCTTAATCCGCCTGGCCTCCGTGACGGTAAACCGTTTCCAGGCCTCCACATCGTGATACATGGCCTCGTCCATACCATACTTTCTCTCAATGGACTGAAACCAGACTCCATCCATAGCCAACCAGTTTTTGGAATAGAGGGAGATCAATTCCAGCAGCTGCTCCCTGGTCAGGCCTTCCAAACTCTCTCCCGGCTTCATAGGCGTTTGACCATGACATAATCGTCCATGTAGTAACCGGATCCAATATCCACTTTGACGGACTCTACATTCTCGTAGCCAAGATGCTGATAAACCTGGAAAGCATGGGTATTGTGTTTGTTCACAGTCAGACGAATATAGGGCAGGCCTTCTTTCCTGGCCTCCTCTTCCACTAGGTCAAAAAGCTTTCGAACAACGCCCTGGCCCCGGCACTCTGAGAGCAGGTACACCTTGCTCAGATACATCTCCTCTTTCCCCTCATATCGGGGGGCAAATCCCACAAAACCTGCATAGCGGTCACCAAGCTTGGCCAGATAGTACCGGTAATTCTGATGGGCCATCTGATCCTTCACCGCGTGATCCGACTGGAATTTATCAATCATATAATCGGTCTGACCCGGCTCAAGAATGGGGTCAAAGGTCTCATGCCACACCTGTTTGGCAATGGTGGTAAGCGTATCGATTTGGGGCTGAGTTTCCACCCGCTCCAAAGTGATCTCCTGCATGGAATCCTTCCTTTCTATGAAATATAGTAAATAATATCGCGATCAGCGTTCGTTGTAATTCCCCAAGAAGGAAAACCGCGGCAGCTCGTCCTGGAGTGCGCAAATTAGATCCATTGTCTGAGGCTGATGGATATTCCCAGTGAAGTCCAAGTAAAAATCATACTCGAAATTTTTGCCCGGCAAGGGCCGGGACTCAATCTTCGTCAGATTCAACCCTGCATAAGCAAAACGATCCAACACATTGGACAGGGAACCGGTCACATGGGGCAGTGAGAAGCACAGGCTGATCTTTCCCGCATCCTCCGGCAGAATCGCCTCCTTGGATATGATGATGAACCGGGTGGTGTTCTCCGCTTCATTCTGGATATTCTCCTGAAGGATAGTAAGGCCATATTCCTGGGCCGCCTCTTTGGAACAGATGGCTGCCACCCCCGGGGGGCACTGTTGGGCCACATACTGGGCAGCTGCTGCTGTGTTGGACCACTCCACTCCCTGCAAGTTATGGGATTCCAAATATTCACTGCACTGGGACAAGGCCTGGGGATGGGACACTGCTTTCACAGGGGTCCCAGTGGCCTTGCCAGCAACCAGACAATGTTCCACCTTGACATCCACCGCTCCTACAATATAAAAGCGATAGCGGAGGATCAAGTCATACACTCCGGTGACCGACCCAGCTGCAGAATTCTCCACTGGCAAGACACCGAAATCTGCACGTCCCGTGTCCACATCCTCAAAAACCTGTTTCCAGGTGGGTTCAAACGACGGAGAGATCTCCCCGAAAAACTTCAGCGCAGCTTTGTGAGAGAATGCCCCGGGTACTCCCTGGCACATTACTTTGGCACCTTCTGTGCGAAGCGTACGAGCTGCTGTTCTCTCCAACTGGCGCAGGGAACTTCCTCCCTGAAGCATCTGATGCTGCTTCGCCCTACTGATAGCCATGATGGAGCTATACAGTGCTGCAGCGGCATCGCCGTCCTCACCGCCCCTTTGGCGCACTTTATCCAAAATGGCTTGTTCCCGCTGGGGGCTGAACACTGGCATGCCAGCTTCGCCCTTTAGCTGGGCCACCCGCTGCGAACAATCCATGCGCCGCAGGAACAAGGGCAACAGTTCTCCGTCAATCTGGTCGATCTCTTCCCGGAGCTTCCCCAGCCGTGCTTCATATTCCACTTTTTCCACAGGCGTTCCCTCTTTCTTTTTGTATTTCCTCTCCAGGGGCATTTCCCTTGAACAACTAAACGCTTACAGCAGGCCGCTCTGGGCTAACAATTCCAGCACCGCCACACAGGCTGCCGCTTCCACAGCTGCCGCCGCTCTGGGCACGATGCAGGGATCATGGCGGCCTTTAACCACCAGCTTCACGTTTTCACCGGTTTGCAAATCCACGGTATCCTGCTCTTTGGCGATGGACGCTGTGGGCTTAAACGCCGCTCGGAACACCAAAGGCATTCCGTTGGTGATGCCCCCCAGGATCCCTCCGGAATTGTTTGTTTTCGTCTTGACCGTTCCATCCTCATCGTAGTAGAAGGGATCGTTGTTCTGGCTGCCTCGACGAGAGGACACATCAAATCCGGCTCCAAACTCAATGCCCTTCATGGCAGGGATGCCAAAGCACAGGGAGGCAATCAAGTTCTCCGCCCCGTCAAACATGGGATTTCCCGCTCCCACAGGCAGACCGGTTACAATGCACTCCACGGTACCACCTACACTGTCACAATCCAGACGGGCGGATTCAATCACCTGACGCATACACTCTTTGGCATCCTGGTCGATCACCGGGAAATACTCCTGGGAAAGCCGGGACATCAGCTGAGGATCTGGGAACACCGGGTCAAAGCGCACGTCTTGCACCTCTCCGATAGAAGCTACATGAGCAGCTACTGCAATCCCACGTCTAGCTAGAATCTGCCGGGCAACAGCTCCTGCAAACACCAGGGGCGCTGTCAGCCGTCCGGAAAAGTGACCACCTCCACGGACGTCGTGGTGGTTCCCGTACTTCACATAGGCAGTGTAATCCCCGTGACCGGGGCGGGGACGCACCCGCAGTCCTTCATAATCCTTGGAGCGCTGGTTGGTGTTTTCAATGATAGCACACAAAGGGGCCCCCGTTGTGACTCCGTTAAGCAGGCCGCACAGGACCTTCGGCTCATCGGTCTCCTTTCGCCGAGTGGCTGTGGGGTCCTGGCCCGGAGCGCGCCGGGCCATTTGGACCAGGACTTGCTCCCAGTCAACCGCCTCTCCTGCAGGCAATCCGTCAAGGTTGACGCCAATTGCCGTTGTATGACTGCCTCCAAAAATGGAGAGCTTTATCCGCTCACCCCAGGTCGAGGACATGAACGTTCCCTCCTAACTTGGTAAAATCCTGGAAAAATCCCGGGTAGGATTTTCGAATACTCTGGGCGTCAGTGACTCCCACTGGACTCTTACACCGCAGGGCCGCCGCTGCCAGGGCCATCACCACACGGTGATCGTTCTTTCCTTGCACCGTGCCTCCCTGCAACCAGGGCGCACCCTGAATCACCAAACCATCAGCCGTGGCCTCTGCTCTTCCCCCCAAACCGCTGATAGCCTCTGCCATAGCGGCCAGACGGTCGCTCTCCTTCAAGCGCAGCCGCTGGGCATTGATGATTCGAGTCTCCCCCTGGCTGAACGCTGCACACACTGCCAATGCCGGCACCATGTCTGGAATCTGAGAGGCATCAATGATCAGACCGCGCAGACCGCCATAGGGCTGGCCTGCCCGAGGATTACAGGCAGAGAGCACATCTCCGCGCCAGGAAATCTCCAGCCCAAAATGCCGGAACCACTCCACACAGCTCTTATCCCCCTGGAGGGACTTATCCCGAAGACCGTGGATCTCCACAGGCGCTCCTGTGGGTGAAAGTGCCGCCATACACAGGAAAAACGCCGCCTGGGACCAATCCCCCTCCACGTGGCAATCATGGGGACGGTAGGTCTGACCGCCCGGCACGTGCCATCCCTGGGAAATCTCCTGAACCGCTACTCCAAACTCCTCCAGAACCGAAAGAGTCAGCTCCACATATCCCCGGGACTCCAAGGGAGAAGTGAGGATAATTTCGCTGTCACCTTGCAGCAGAGGCAGAGCAAACAGCAACCCCGTGACAAACTGGGAACTGACATCACCGGGCAGCCGGTAGACACCGCTTTTCAACCGGCCGGAAATCTCTAGGGGCAAGCCCCCTTGGGTACGGAATTCCACCCCGTGGGTCGGGAGCAGCTCCGCGTAAATCCCCAAGGGCCGCTGAGGAAGCCTTCCCCGGCCCAAAAACCTGGTGGAAGCCCCCAAGGCCGCAGCGATGGGAACGAGAAACCGCAGAGTGGAACCGGACTCGCCACAGTCAATTACCGCGTTTCGGCAACCCAAACCCGAAGCGTCCAATGCGAGAAAAGCCGTACGGTCATCGTACTCCGCTTTTGCACCTAGGGCAGTGACAGCCGCCACGGTGGCTTTGATATCCTCGCTCATGTCCACTGGAGAAAGGCCACACTCTCCCCGGGAGAGCGCCGCGCAGATCACTTGCCGGTGTGCGGCGCTTTTGCTGGGAGGGATCTCCACGCTGCCCCCCGCAAACTGGTTTCCATAGATTGCCTGTGCCATTATACCCCTCCTTTCCACAACCGTTTCAGGTCCTCCCGGGTGACCGGATGGATGACCGCATCTCCAATCTCCTTCAGGAGGATCAACCGCAGGCTGCTGCCGTCACTCTTTTTATCCAAGGCGGTGGCATCCACAATCTCCTCCCAGGAAAACTGGCTGGAAGTGGGCAGGCCATACTGCCCCAGTACCGTCAAGATCCGCTCCGCCGTGCCCTTGGGTGTGACAGAAAGCTCTTCGCCCACACGACTGGCCAACACCATTCCAATGCCCACTGCCTCTCCGTGGGAGAGACCCTCAAAGTTGTGAAGCTTTTCCAGAGCGTGGCCAAATGTGTGCCCAAAGTTTAGAATCATCCGGCGACCCGTATCTCGGGTGTCTTCCTCCACAAAGGACTTTTTACTGGCAACACAGCGAGCCAGCAGGTCTTCCAAATTCTCCAGGGCGGTGCCGGCCTCCAATGCTTGGAACAAGGGCTGGTCGGAAATACAGCCGTATTTGACAACCTCCCCCATGCCGTCACGGAAAAAGTGTTCTGGCAAAGTCTTTAGGGTATCCGGATCCGTGAGGACTGCCTCCGGCTGGTGGAACGCCCCCACCAGGTTCTTGCCAAAGGGCAGATCCACACCGGTTTTCCCTCCCACGCTGGCATCCACCTGAGAGAGCAGTGTGGTGGGAACCTGTATAAAAGGAATTCCACGAAGATAGGTGGCCGCTGCAAATCCCCCCATGTCGCCGGTGACTCCGCCGCCAAGGGTGACGATAAAGTCCGTGCGGGTGAACTCTTTCTTCGCCAGGGCTTGGTACATCTGGCACACCGTGGAGATCTGCTTGGAGGGCTCCCCAGCCGGGAAGACAAAAGTAGACACCGCAAACCCCGCACGCTCCAAGGATGCGGACACCCGCTCCCCGTAAAGTGGGAACACGTTGCTGTCACTGATGAGCATGGCCTGGGATCCGGGTTTTCGGGTCTTTTGGGCCAACTCACCCACTCGGTCCAGCAAACCGCTTTCTATATATACACTGTACGGACGCGCCGTTTCGATATCCAGCTTCATGTCAAACCATCCTTTCCGTCATCAGCCCACCTCTGCCTTGATGCGGGCGGCCTCCCGCAGAAGCTCTTGCAGCTGCTCCTGGTCCTCTTCCGCCACAGCGTTGCGAATCCGGCTCAGATTGCACAGCAACTCGTCCAGCTCCTCCACCAAGCTGTCACGGTTGTCTAGAAACAAGCGGGTCCACAGCACATCGTTGATGGCCGCCACCCGGGATACGTCCCGGTAGCTTCCGGCGGAAAATCCCTGATGCTGCTTGCACCTGGGACTGAGCACATATGCGCAAGCCAGTGCATGGGGCACCTGGGAGGTATAGGCAATATTCCTGTCGTGTTCCTGAGCGGTGACCTTCACCACCCTGCCAAAGCCCATGGCTCTGGCCAAATTCTCTACAACTTCCACCGCCCAAGGCTGAGCCGTGCCCGGCACCAGAATATAGGAGGCGCCAATGAAAATGCTGGGGTCGCTGGCAGAAAAGCCGCTCTGCTCCTTGCCAGCCATGGGATGACCGGCCACAAACTGATAGGGTGCGCAAGGCTGTCCATCGCCATCCTGGGAGAGCCTATCCATTTCGGCACAAATCTCCCCCTTGATGCCGCAGGCGTCAGTGAGAATACAACCGGGTTTGAGCCGGCTGCCATACTCCCGAACAAATGCCAAAATATCCTCGGGGTAGATGGAGAGATAGACCAGGTCCGCCTGCTCCAAATCAGAGAGGGAGGCCTTTCCGTCAATAGCACCACAGGAGCAGGCATCCAACAGCACATCCTGGTTGACGTCCATTCCCAGCACTCGATGAGAAGTATTCTGTTTCAGCGCTTTCGCTATGGAGCCGCCAATCAGCCCCAAGCCTACAATGACAATCTCCATACCTTAAAAACTCCGCACCAGATCGGACACCTTGGTGACTTTTTCCGCCAAAGTTTCGAACTGGGCCGGGGTGATGGACTGGGCGCCGTCACACAGGGCGTGGCTGGGATCGTTGTGTACCTCGATAATCAGGCCGTCGGCGCCGATAGCGGCAGCTGCTAAAGCCAAAGGCTCAATTAGCCAGTTGATACCGGAAGCGTGGCTGGGATCCACAATCACAGGCAGATGGGAGAGCTTCTTGATGGCCGGCACCGCAGAGATGTCCAGAGTGTTGCGGGTGAAGGTCTCATACGTGCGGATTCCCCGCTCACAGAGGATGACCTGCTCATTTCCCTCAGCCATGATATATTCGGCACTCATGAGCAGCTCTTCGATGGTATTTGCCAGGCCCCGCTTCAGCAGAATGGGCTTGTTCAATCTGCCCAGCTGTTTCAGCAGTTCAAAGTTCTGCATATTCCGAGCGCCCACCTGGATAATATCCACGTCCTCAAACAGGGGCAGGTGCTCAATGCTCATGATTTCCGTGACAATGGGAAGTCCCGTCTTTTTCTTGGCCTCGGAGAGCAGCTCCAAGCCTTCAGCCTTCATTCCCTGGAATGAATAGGGTGAGGTGCGGGGTTTGAAGGCGCCCCCCCGGAGGAACTGGGCTCCGGATTTTTTGACACTTTCCGCAATGCCGCAAATCTGCGCTTCACTCTCCACGGAGCAGGGACCTGCAATCAGCGCCAAATGACCGTCGCCAATCTTCTGTCCACCCGGCAGAGTGATCACCGAATTATCGGGATGAAATTTCCGGTTCGCCTTTTTGTAGGGTTCCTGCACACGCTTGACGCTCTCCACAAAATCCTGAGCAGCAATATATTCCGCGTCAATGGCGGTGGTATCTCCGATGAGGCCAAGCACCGTGCTGTGGGTGCCTACCCAAGTGTTCACCTGTACATCGTAGTGATCTGTGAGCTTCTGGACAAACTCATCCACAACCTCCTGCTTTTGATGGGGTTTGAGTACGATAATCATTTGTGTTTCCCTTCCTTTCACGAAATCTGCATAAAAAAGGCGGGGCCTTGCGGCTCCGCCCAGTTTCAGCATGTGTTTTCCGGTTTTCCCGGTTAGATCCTCAACTCCCACGGAGTCCCTTCATTTCCCTCCGTAAAAAACTTTGACGCACTCTGACGCCAAGAGGATCCTTTGCCTTCATGCTATGAACAAACAAAGCCGCTGTTTTCCCACGCGAAAAAAGCCTGGGCCATAAATCGCAGGCTCAAGCTAAAATAATAGCAAAATCGCTTCGCGCTTCGAGAAATCATGCCGCCTTTGTTCCTCCACAGTCAAATTTCTTTGAACAGTAATATGGTACCGCAGGTGATGAGATTTGTCAAGGCTTTTTTGCTTCATCACCAAAAAGCGGTAAATCACCCGCCCCCTGAAACTTCTCCACCACCCGTCTGGCTACCACCACCGCCGGGGCTCCTCCATCAATCACTAAATCCGCTGCAGCACGGTATAAGGGGCAACGTTTTTCATACAGTTCCGCGATGACCTTCCTTCTATCAGGAACCTGCAGCAAAGGACGGCGCTTATCGTTTTTCAATCGCTCCTGCAGAGCTGCCACAGGTACATCCAAGAAGAGAATCTTTCCACCATGCTTGTGAAAAGCATCCACATTGTGCTGGGCCAACACGGTTCCCCCGCCGCTGGCAATGACCATCCCTTTTTGAGCGGCCACTTCCTCCACAGCTTGTGCCTCCCGGGCTCGGAAACCAGCCTCCCCTTCCTTGGCAAAGATCTCTTTGACCGTCATACCGGTTTTCTCTTCAATATAGTTATCCAGATCGCAGAACTGCCGGTTCATCAGCTTAGCCACCCGTTTGCCCACACTAGTTTTCCCACAACCCATAAACCCGCACAGGATGATATTCCCCTGCCGCGTTTTGGCATTGGAACGTCTCCGACGCCGGCGATATCTGGGGCGAGCGGCAGCTTGTCTGTTTTCTGTCTTCTCACTTTCGCTCACAAGGAGCCCCCCTTTTCTGCATCATTTCCCGGGAAAAGTCTTCCCAGTTCCTCCTGGGCATCCCGGCACAAAAGTGCCAGGTCCTCCTGTCGGAAGGTTGCTCCGAACCACAGCTCATGGGCTGCCACAGCTTGGTAAACCAGCATCTCCATCCCACCAATAACCGTCGCCCCGGCATTCTCTGCCAAGCGTAGCAACTCTGTCTGAGCAGGGTTATACACTGCGTCAAATACTGCCCCACACCGGGATACCACTTCACCGCTGACAGGACTTTTGCCGGTTTTGGGATACATACCCACACTTGTGGCGTTGAGGAGCAAGTCATACTGAGCAGCACCCTGCTCCAGAGCACTGTACGTCACCGCAACCGCTGTGAACTGGCGGTCCCCCAAATCCCCGGCATAGTCCAACAGCTCCTGAACCAGGGCCTGGGCCTTGGGAAGGCTTTCGTCCCTACAGGCGACGGTCAAATGGGAGCTCTTCTTCCGTCCCACAGCTTCAAAGGCAATGGCGCGGGCTGCGCCGCCGTTGCCCAGAACCAGGAGCTCTCCTTCCAGGGGAACGCCGTGATTCTCCAAGGCTTTGCAGCATCCTGGGCCATCCGTGGTAAATCCACGGAACTTTCCCCCATCCACCTGCACGGTGTTCACCGAGCCAAACCGCCGGGCATTCTCCTCCATCCAATCCAAATAAGGGAGGATGGTCTGCTTGTGTGGGATGGTGATATTAAAACAATTCAGTTGCCGCAATTCGGGTAGAACGGCTGGAAGGTCCGGCACATCGAGAACCTGATAGGAATGCGAAATTCCCTCCAGCGCAAACAGGCGCTGATGAATAAAAGGCGACATGGTGTGCCCAATGGGATGGCCGATGACGGCTGCTTTCAGCTCTTGCATAGATACCTTCCTTTCCTGAATTTTGCAAAATATTTTGAATTCATAGTTGACAAAGCAGGGCATACTCAATACAATGAAGGTGACGGATACAGCCTGGGGCGTAACCGCCAGCCTATGGATTGTATCACACAAGAACGGGGTTTGTCCATATCTTGCATACCCGTGGCCCCCAAACATTTCAGAACATTTTTTAGGAGGAACGAGAAATGGTGTTAGAAAAAGTCAAGGCGATTCTCAGCGAACAGTTCGATGTCGAGGAGGACTCCATCACGGCTGAAACCACCCTTGCGGACGACCTGGGTGCGGATTCCCTGGACGTTGTGGATCTTCTGATGTCCATTGAGGACGAGTTTGAAGTGGAGATCCCCGACGAGGAAGTGGAGAACATCAAGACTGTCGGCGCTTTGGTGGAGTACATCGAGGGCCACTCCAACGTGTAATTGGCGGCCGCTACAGTTCAAAAATGATGCTCTTGCCCGGACGGTTTCGTCCGGGTTTTTTCTTTGCATTTTCCTTGCAAAAACGACCAAGCACATATATAATGATCAAAGATATGAAATCTGCCCGAAAGGATTTGTTTTTTATGGCACAGCAAAAAAAGATGGTGGAGAACATCACCTCCATGGAGGAGGATTTCTCCCAGTGGTACACCGACGTGGTGAAAAAGGCCGAGCTGATGGACTATTCCAGCGTCAAGGGCTGCATGGTCATCGAGCCCTACGGCTATGCCCTGTGGGAAAATATGCAGCACGATCTGGACGCCCGCTTTAAGAAGGTTGGCGTGCAAAACGTGTATATGCCTCTGTTCATCCCCGAGAGCCTGCTGCAGAAAGAAAAGGATCACGTAGAGGGCTTTGCACCGGAGTGCGCTATCGTCACCGAGGGCGGCGGCGAAAAGCTCGCCGAGCGGCTCTACGTCCGTCCCACCAGCGAAACACTCTTCTGCGAGCACTATCACAATATCATTCACTCCTACCGGGATCTGCCCAAGCTGTACAACCAGTGGTGCAGCGTGGTGCGCTGGGAGAAGACCACCCGCCCCTTCCTGCGCTCCTCTGAGTTCCTGTGGCAGGAAGGCCACACCATGCACGAGACCGCCGAGGAGGCCCAGGAGTTCACTTTGACCATGCTGAAGGTCTACGAGGATTTCTACCGGGAGACCTTGGCCATCCCCGCCGTGGTTGGCCAGAAGACGGAAAAGGAGAAGTTCGCCGGCGCAGAGGCCACCTACACCATCGAGCCCATGATGCACAACGGCGTGGCTCTGCAGGGTGGCACCAGCCACTACTTTGGCGACGGCTTCACCAAGGCTTTTGACATCACCTTTACCGACCGGGAAAACAAGCTGCAGCATCCCCATCAGACTTCCTGGGGTGTGTCCACTCGTATGATCGGCGCAGTCATCATGGTTCACGGCGACGACAACGGTCTGGTGCTCCCGCCCAAGATCGCCCCCATCCAGGTGGTCATTGTGCCCGTGGCTGCACACAAGCCCGGCGTCATGGAAAAAGCCAAAGAGCTGGCCTCTAAGCTCTCCGAAAACTTCCGTGTGAAGCTGGACGACAGCGACAACTCCCCCGGCTGGAAGTTCGCTCAGTACGAGATGCAGGGTGTACCGCTGCGGCTGGAGATCGGCCCCAAGGATTTGGAGCAGAACCAGTGCGTATTGGTACGCCGGGACAACCGGGAAAAGCAGTTTGTCTCTCTGGACAATTTGGACGAAGCCGTGGAGACTTCCCTCTCCGCTCTTCACGACGCTATCTACCAGAAGGCCCTGGAGAACCTGAAGGAGAAAACCTTCACCGCCACCACCTACGATCAGTTCCTGGACATCGCCGAGAACCATCCCGGCTTTATCAAGGCCATGTGGTGCGGCGACAGCGCTTGCGAGGAAAAGATCAAAGAGGAGACCGGAGGCGTCAAGTCCCGCTGCATCCCCTTCGAGGAAGAGCAGCTCTCTGATGTATGCGTGTGCTGTGGCAAACCCGCTAAGCACATGGTCTACTGGGGCAAGCAGTACTAATTTTCTAGAAAACACGTGATGTTCTAATTGGTAAGGGAAAGTTTTCTAAAATCCGTGGGAGAATGGCCCTTTACTTTTGGGAAATCGTGTACTACAATAAAACCAAATCACTCGGAACTCCCGAGTGAACACAATGAATTATTCCACTTTATAGGAGGAGATCCTACAATGGCAAAATTGAAGATCGGCTTCATTGGCTGCGGCGGCATCGCCAACGGCAAGCACTTCCCCGGCATGGCTCAGCAGACAGAATTTGTGGACATGGTTGCTTTCTGTGACCTGATCCCCGAGCGCGCTGAGAAGGCCGCTAAAGAGTACGGCACCCCCGATGCAAAGGTCTACACCGACTATCATGAGCTGCTGGCTGACCCCACCATCGACGCTGTGCATGTTCTGACTCCCAACGTGGCCCACTGCGAGATCACTGTGGCTGCTCTGGAAGCTGGCAAGCACGTGCTGTGCGAGAAGCCCATGGCTGCTACTCCCGCTGACGCTCAGAAGATGCTGGACGCTCGGGATCGTACCGGCAAGCTGCTGACCATCGGCTATCAGTACCGTCACTTCCCCTCCAGCCAGGTTGCTAAGGCTGTGGTGGACGATGGCTGGCTGGGCGATATCTACTACGCCGAGGCCACCTATCTGCGCCGTCGTGGCGTGCCCACCTGGGGCGTGTTCACCGACAAGTCCAAGCAGGGCGGCGGTCCCCTGATCGACATTGGCACCCATGCTCTGGATTTGACCCTGTTCCTGATGAACAACTACGACGTGGATTACGTTGTGGGCACCTCCTTTGAGAAGCTGGGCCAGCTGCTGGATCCCCAGCATCAGGGCCAGGTGAACGGTCAGGGTCAGCCCGACAACTGGAACAACAAGACTTATGACGTTGAGGACTCCGCTGTTGGTCACATCAAGATGAAGAACGGCGCTGTCATCAATCTGCGTGCTGCTTGGGCCATCAACATGGTTCCCGAGACCGGCGCCAACGGCAATGCTCATGTGATGCTGGCTGGCACCAAGGGCGGCATGGACACTCTGGACGACGTTGTTCGTCTGAACCACGTTGTGGCCGGCCAGCCCGCCGTGACCACCGTGGGTCACAAGATCCCCTCCTACATCCCCGGCTTCAGCCAGGGTCCCGCTCCCCTCTCCAAGGAGCATGACATCTGGGTGAAGGCTCTGCGCGGCGAGGGCGAGCTGTTTGTCACTGCCGACCAGGCTTTCGTGGTCACCAAGATTCTGGACGCTATCTATCAGTCCTCCAAGACCGGCAAGCCCGTCTACTTCTAAGCACCGGGACCGGCCTTTGAGGAAAGGATGTGCCAGAAATGAACAATATCAATTTGCAGATCTACTCCTTCGGTTTTGACCTGGGGCTTTCCTTCTTGGACAAGCTGCGCAAGGCCGCTGAACTGGGCTTTTCCGGAGTGGAATTGATCCGCGATTACGAGGGAGTCCCCGCAGAAGATGTAGTGAAGGTGCTGGAGGAATCCGGTATTCAGGCCGTGTCCGCTCATGTGGGCATGGACGCCATCGAGCAGGATCTCCCCTATCTCGCCAAATTGGGCGTGAAATACGTCGCTTGCCCTGGAACTCCTTTCTGCAATCAGGAGGAGGCCAAGGAAGTGGCTGAGGAGCTGAACCGCCTGGGCAAGATCGCCAAGGAACACGGCATCACCATCGGCTATCACAACCACACCAGCGAATTTACCGTAGACAACGGCAAGTACCTGATGGACTGGTTGATGGAGTACACCGATCCTGAGACTGTGGCCTTTGAGATTGACTGCGGTTGGGCTTCTGCCGCTGGGGTCAACCCGGTGGAGTACATCCAGCAACATGCTGGCCGTATTGCCGCTATCCACATCAAGGAGAACGGCGATGTGATCGGCCCTGACAAGCCGGAATCCCGTCATCAGCCCTCCCAGCATCCCAAGTTCGAAGTGGATGAAAATGGCAAGCCCATTATCCCGCCGGAAATCTTGAAGATGATGGAAGAACGGGACAAGCTCAATGTGCCTCAGGGCACCGGTATTGTGGACTGGAAAGCCGTGAAAGCTGCTGCTGATGCCCAGCGGGATGACATCCTGTATGTGGTGGAACGTGAGGCCAACTACGGCGACAATGACCGCATCACCTGCCTAAAAGAAGACATTGCTTGGCTGAAGGCCAATCTGTAACACATGATGTTTTGAAGGCTCTCCGCTTTGGCGGGGAGCCTTTTTCATTCCATCCACTTTTTCTGCGTAACATTTTTCCCTCTCCTGCGACTAATAGGTGTAAGAGAAAGGAGGGAGATCCGTGACGGACCTTGTGAAACGATCGAAAAAAGGGGACAAAGAGGCCTTTGCCCTACTGATGGACCAGCACCGGCAAATGCTCTACAACACCGCCCTGCTGACACTTCACCAGGAGGATGACGCTCTGGATGCCATCCAGGACACGATCCTTGCCTGCTGGGAATCCCTTCCCACTTTGCAGAAGGACCGCTACTTTAAAACATGGCTGGTAAAAATCCTTCTGAACAAGTGCAGGGACATCCAACGAAAGCAAAGCCACTACGCCTTTGTGGAGGAACTTCCCGAGTCCGGCGACGAGCCTGACTGGGACACCTCTCTGGATGTGGGCAACGCCATGAAGCAGCTTGCTGACAAGGATCAGCTCATTTTGTCCCTGTATTACTACGATGATCTCACTGTCCGACAGATCGCCGACGTGCTCTCCATCTCGGAGGGTGCGGTGCGGGTCAGGCTCACGCGCAGCCGCGACCGCTTCAAGAAACTCTACTTGCAGGAGAAAGGAGAATGTATATGAAGGATCATGCGTTTTTAGAACAACTGCAGCAGGAACTCCCCCGCCGGACCCTCTCGGAAAGGGCCACACAGTGCTTTGAAGACACCTACCGTATGCTGGGGGTACAGCAGGAAGTGCCTATCCGTCGCCGACATCACAAGGCCTTGTGGGTCACGGTCACCGCTGCCTGCCTGTGCTGCGGGTTGATGTTCGGCGTCAATGCAGCATTCCCCGCTTTCGCGGAGAGTTTGCCGGGAGTGGGAAAATTCTTTCAGGCAGTGAACGGCTCTTTTCGGACCGTTGACGCCTCAAAAACCGCCCATGGCGCCAATGTAGGCACTTACGACGTACAGGATGTGCACGTCACCGCCACCAGCGGGGATTACACCATGGAAATTCTGGAAGCTTTCAGCGATGGAAAAAACCTCACCTTCTCGGTGGATGTTACTGCCGCCAGTGAAATCTGGGAGCGGTACGAATGGCTCTCTGTGGGGAGCAACCTCAACGGGGAAACCACCATATTGACCGTAAACGGCGAGAACGTGGAAACCACATTCAACACAATATTGAAGCGCAGTGAGGACAATCACTATGTGGGCGCTGTCTCATTGGCTCTGCCGAAACCAGTGGAAAACGGCAGTCAGTTAGATGTGGCCATTTCTGTTTCCCAGCTCACCGCGCCGGACAAATACACCTATGAGGGTTATGTGTATGTGGACGTGGCACTGGACGCAGCTTTCACTGTGACGACAGACACCAGTGGAAATAAGAACTTTGCTGTGACTGCCTCCGATGCTGGCGTGGAGATTTTGAACGTGGACGCTTCTGCCACCCAGACCTTAATCACCACCAACATTCCCCAGTGGTATGACACGAACTTCCAAGCCATCCTGTACACCATGGACGGCACAGAGCTTCGCTATTCCACCCCCACCACACCCCGGCCCGAGGACGCCACCACTGCAGTGCTCACCTTTGACGGCGCTCCTGCCGGGACCCAACAACTGGTGCTCCGGTATTATGATGATGAAAAGGGCATGGACCTGCGGGACAAGGTGAAGGCTGAATTTATCATCGACCTGGAAAATGGAACCGCAACAACCAGCAGCACCTATGACGATGGCGGAACCCTGGATCTGAACAGCCCCTTCCACTACAAATACCTGGACGCCAACGAGCTTCCTGCCATGGAGAAGGATTCCGACTTCACCAATGGCCTGGGTGTGACTGCGGTCCATTACGCCAAGGACGGCGGCTGGGATGTCAGCCTGCTGACAAATCAGGACTATCGGGAAATCCTGGTGGAAGCCTACACAGCCAGCGGAGAGCTCATCGGCTCCACGGTTTCGGAATACGGCACCGAGGAGGGCCAGACCAACTGGTTCTGGGACGAAAATTCGCCCTGGTGGGGCGGGAATCAATCTCCCAAGGATGGCAGCGGCGGCTATCCCTACTACGCCTACCGGGTGTCCCTGGACTGCCCCCAGCCCTATCTGCCCGCCATCAATGAGACGATCACAATTGTAGTCAAGGACAACGCCAGCGGAGAAGAGCTGCTCCGACAAGAGGCCTTGATGGACCGGCACTCCTTTGGTGGGGCCGAAGCCATTGGCTAATGAAACGGATAGCTTGCAAAAAAAGAGAGATGGTCTCCCATCTCTCTTTTCTTTTGCCCTAAAAAATTTATTTGAGCTTCAGTGCCATGGCCACCCAGCCCTTTTCCTCTCTTCTCTCAATGACCTGGAAGGTATCAGAGATGGCGTCCAGCACATCCTGCTCTCGGGTGTCGATGATTCCGCTGACGATATAGGTGCTGTCTGGGTTCAGGAACCGGGGAGCATCCTGGCTGAGGAGGATGACAATATCCGCCACAATATTAGCCGCTACCACCTGGAACTTACCGGTAACCTTCTCTGCCAGGTTGCCACAGATACCAGTGAAGCGGTCTTCCACCCCATTGGTCTGGGCGTTCTCCACAGCGGTCTTGACCGCCAGGGGGTCGATATCCACACCCACTGCGGATTTCGCTCCCAGCAGCAGTGCCGCCACAGACAGAATACCACTGCCGCAGCCCATATCCAGGAAGTCGATCCCTGGGGTGACATACTTCTCCAACAGCTCCAGGCAGAGACGGGTAGTCTCATGGGTACCGGTGCCAAAGGCCAGGCCAGGTTCCAAGTGGAGCACCGTGCGGCCTTGTGCGTCGTACTCGTCCTCCCACAGAGGACGAATCAACAGCTTCTCACCCACGGGGATGGGATGGAAATACTTCTTCCAGTTGTTGATCCAATCTTCCTCCACACAGGAGTCACGGTCGATCTCATAGGGGATCTTCTCCGCCTGGAAGCGCTCCTCCAAGAAGGACACCGCTTCCGCCGGATTGGCCTCGGGACTGATGTAAATGTGAATGATGGCATGCTCCCGATCCTTTTGGAGCAGTTCCTCGTCGATCAGGTCAATGTGAGCAATCTCCATGGCCTCCTCTTCTAAATGAGAGTAGTCCTCCATATAGATGCCATAGGGCACCACCATATTGGCGATGTCCCCCGCCATGTCCGCCCGGTCCGCCGACACTTTTATCTTTAATTCTGTCCAATTTTCATTCATGAGTATTCCTCGCTTCTCAGATTCTGTGTGTATTATATCCCATCCTTTACTCCATTGCAACCGGAGGCGCCCATGACAAAAGGTCAATTTCTCATTCAAGGGGCTCTGCTCACCGCAGTATCCCTGTTTCTGCGCATTACCAATATGGGCTACCGTTCCTTTCTCTCCCAAGAAATGGGGTCGGCGGGTATGGGACTTTACCAGCTGATTTTCTCCATCTTCATGCTGACGGTGACCCTTTCCACCTCGGGCATCAGTCTCGCTGTGACCAGGATGACCGCCAAAGCCATCGCGGAAGACAGGCGTCAAGTGATTCGTTCCACCGTGGCCCGGTGTTTCGCGTTCTGTATGTCCATCAGTCTGACCATTGCCACAGCGCTTTTCTTCCTGGCTAAGCCAGCTGCCTCCCTGTTTCTTGGAAATCCTCTGGCTGCACCCTGTCTGCGGATTCTCGGCGTGGGGCTGCCTTTCATGTCCCTGTGCACCTGCATGAAGGGATATTTTCTGGCGGTGGACGAATCCCTGTCCACTGCCTTTTCCGATACCGTAGAACAAATCCTCACCATCGGTGTGACAGTCTTCCTCTTTTGGCACTTCGCCCCTCAAAGCCTGGAAGCCGCCTGCTTTGCAGCGATGCTCTCCTCCACTTTGGGCGAGGCCGCATCCTTCCTGTGCAGTTGGGCTGCATACCGCAGGAGCCTGCGTCGGAACACCCCAATCCACCGAGAAAAAGCCCAAGGCGTACTGCGGGGCCTTTCCCACATTGCCCTCCCCTGCACATTGAGCTCTGCAGCAAGGAGTGCGTTAAACACTGGGGAAAACCTGCTGATCCCTCGGGAGCTGCAGCGGTTCGGGCTGGGATATTCCGCAGCCCTCTCCCAATACGGCTTACTCTCCGGCATGGCAATGCCCATGCTGTTTTTCCCATCTTCTCTGCTGTCCTCCTTCGCCTCCCTACTGATCCCAAAAATCGCCAAGGAACGGGAGCTGGAGCATCGACGCTCTGTAGCCCACATCACCGGAAAGGCAGTTGGGATGGCCCTGGCCTTTGGCATGTTCTTTGCAGGTGTTTTCCTTGCCTTCGGTGACAGTTGGGGCCAGGCTTTTTACCACAGCGGCGCTGCAGGAACCTACCTGCGTGTATTGGCACCCTTGGCTCCTCTGATCTACCTGGATGTGGTGGTGGACAGCCTTTTAAAGGGGCTGGATGAACAGTTTAACTCCATGAAGTATAATTTTGCCGATTCCCTGCTGCGGGTTACCTTAGTGCTCTGCCTGCTGCGTTTTTTCGGGATGGAAAGCTATGTAGCCATTCTATTCTTCAGCACGATTTTTAACGCTTCTCTCAGCCTTCACCGCCTCTTGAAAGTCACAGGGGTATGCCTGTCTCTCTGGCGTCACGGGGTACTCCCCTTTCTGTGTGCCGCATTTTCTGTGGCGTGTGCCTGGGGAGCCTTTCACAATGTAACAAATCCACTGTTGGCAGCAGGAGCCGGAACCGCTTTGGCCGCAGGCATCTTTGCCCCGCTCTACTTTCTGCTCTGCAAGGACTCCTCCTCAGAACAAAAAAAGGCCGGTCCACAAAGGACCAGCACCTAGGATTTATATGCTTTTGCCAAGGATTTTGCTCGTTCTCGAAACTGTTCCGCCACCTTTTTCGGAGAAGTCAAGCGCATATCCAAGCCCATTTCAAAAAGCCAACTGAACAGGGAACTGTCCACCGCTCCAATTACCTGGGCCCGCATTCTTCCCCCACGCAAGGACTCCATATTGGAAAGCTTGCCAAAACGCTTCTCCACTTGGGACAGCAATTCCTGAGAAAACTCCAGCGTCAGCTTTTCTCCTGCTGGGCTCGCTTCCAAGTCCTTGGACACGGGAACACGGAGAAGCTCTTCGCCTTGATACTGGCTGCCCAATTCAACCAGCTTCTTCACCAGCTCCCCACTGCGGCGCTTTGACAGCTCCGAATTGGAGCGCACAGCATCCACCAAACAGCGCAGATCTTTCTCTGAAAAAGGACGTTCCGCCAAGTAGTATTCAAAGGTGCGGCCCTTGCGGGTACGGATGTCAAACCCAAACCGCCGCAAGGTCTCCAAGTCGTCATACAAGCTCTTGCGCTCGGCAGAAATCCCCCTTGCTTCCAGCTCTTCCATCATTTGTGACAAGGTGACAGCATGCTGCCCATCGGTCCGTTCCCACAGGAGGCGCGCCAAATATAGCAGCTTCAATTTCTTCTCGGACACGTTGGGCATGGACGCTCCCCTCCCCTTTACTCCGCCGGAGCCGTCGGCCCGGAACTGACCACTACCGTCACTGTGGAACCGTAATCCAGGGAATCTCCCACCTGGTGATCCTGATACCGCAGGACATAACCGGCCTCCACGTCTTCGCTGGCCTCATCCACCCGCTCTGGCACAAATCCACTCTCCACAAGTACCTGCTGCAATTTCTCATAACTCACGCCGTTGAAATCCGGCAAAGTACGGGTAGCACTACCTCGGCTGACGGTAACACTCACGGTACCGTCTTCCGGCAGAGGCTCCCCTGCAAAGGGCACCTGACTGCTGATGCAGCCCTCCGCCACAGTATCATTGAATTCCTGTGCAGTGACTTTCACCTGGAAGGCATACTCTCCACTCTCCACCTTCTGGAGAACCTCCTCATAATTGGCGTTCACCAAATTGGGTACTTCCGTCACTTGCTCCACAGTGCTGCTCTCCTGGAACAACTGCGTCAAATCTCCAAAGGACATGCCTCTCTCTCCCAGCCACAGGGATGCCACGATCACCAGGGCCACCAAGGTCACCACTCCAGAGCCAATCAGCCACACGAATGGTGGCAGGCCACGGCCTTGGGGAACCTTCAGGTCCAGAGGCGGAATCCGCCGGATAGCCTCGGTTTGGTCCACTTCAGTCACCAAGGTGGGGGCCGCAGCCAACTCCGTTTTAAAGCGCTCAAAACTGGCTGTGCGCTTGCTGGGATGCACCTGCAAAGCATTAGCAATGGCAGTCACGGCAAAAGGCGGCAAGGAGTGCAACACCTCTCGAGAGATCATCAAACGCTGATCCTTCAGCCGGCGAGGAGCCTCCTGGGGCCCCTGACCGGTCAGAGCAAAAAGCAACGTGGCGCCAAATCCGTACACATCGCTGGTTTCTCCGCAGGGTGCCTTGGTGCTGTACTGCTCCAGAGCAGCGAATCCAAGTGCCAAATCAGGCTCCAGCTCTGTGCCAGCCCGTCGGGCTGCAACAATGGAAAAGCCAGTAATCAACAGGGTATTCTCCTGGGTGACACGGAGATTGTCCGGCGACACACCCAGATGGGCAATGCCCAGGGAATTCATCAAGCCCAAAGCAGACAACACCGGCTGAAACATCCGATTCGCCGCGTTCCAAGACAGGGACCCTCCCACGTTTTCCACATACCGCCGCAGGGAAATCGCAGGCACATACTCATACACCGCATAGGCAGTGTAATTCTCTTCAAAAATATCCAGCACAGAGTGAACCACAGTCACTTCCCGCAGGCGGCTGATATTCTTTTGCAAGTCAATAAAGTCATCCAGGTATTTGTCAAAAATGGACTCTTTTCCAGAATGCGGGATAACCGTACCGTCATTCTGGCTGCGTGTCGCTAGGGATGTGGGAAAAAACTCCCGCAAATCCACTGGTTTTCTTGTGGTCAAATCCAAGGCGGCATAGGTGAAGCCCTCTCCGTTCACTGCCTTTACGCGCCCCACCTCATATCGGGAAGCAACCACACTATGGCAGCCGAGAGCCTCGGCAGGCTGGGGCCGATCATTGTCCCATCCGCAGACAGGACAAGCCCCGCCGCCGGGCTGCAGCTCGGCAAAACAATTGGCACACAGTTTGCTTTCCATGATTTCCTCCACAATTCCAAAGCCGCCCCAAAGCACGGAAAAATCATATTTCTCCGCCGGCAGAATAAAATCTCGCTGTTATTATACCATAGTGCTATGGAAAATACAAGAAAATCGCCCAAAAACAAAAAGGGACAGTACGGAAAACCGTACCATCCCTCTATTTTCCAATGGCTGCGCCGGATAAAAAAGGAGCAAACCCCTTTCAGCCAAAGGATTCTTACGCCTTGCCAATAGAGCCGAACAGCTCCATCTTCTCCTTGACGGTCTCCTTGATGGCCTCGGTGCCAGGAGCCAGCAGCTTGCGGGGATCGAAGCCCTTGCCCTGATGATCCTTGCCCTCTTCGATATACTTGCGGGTGGCAGCAGCAAAAGCCAGCTGGCACTCGGTGTTCACGTTCACCTTGGAAACGCCCAGGGTGATGGCCTTCTTCACCATCTCAGCGGGAATGCCGGTGCCGCCGTGGAGCACCAGAGGCATGGTGCCGGTCTTCTCCTGGATCTTAGCCAGAACTTCGAAGTTCAGGCCCTGCCAGTTCTCGGGGTACACGCCATGAATGTTGCCAATACCAGCAGCCAGCATGGTAACACCCAGATCAGCGATCATCTTGCACTCATCGGGATCGGCAACTTCGCCGCCGCCGACAACGCCGTCTTCCTCGCCGCCGATAGCGCCAACCTCAGCCTCAACGGAAATCCCCTTCTCTGTAGCAATGCGGATGATCTCCTTGGTCTTCTCAATGTTCTCCTCAATCCCGTAGTGGGAGCCGTCGAACATAACGGAGGAGAAACCATCCTCCATAGCCTTCAGAGCGCCCTCATAGGAGCCGTGGTCCAGATGCAGAGCAACGGGGACAGTGATGTTCAAAGTCTTGAGCATCCCTTCCACCATACCAGTGACAGTGTTATAGCCGCACATATACTTGCCGGCGCCCTCGGACACACCGAGGATCACAGGAGAGTTGAGCTCCTGGGCAGTGAGCAGAATGGCCTTGGTCCACTCCAGATTGTTGATGTTGAACTGGCCAACAGCATACTTGCCTGCCTTGGCCTTAGTGAGCATTTCTTTTGCGGAAACTAACATAAAGCGTGCCTCCCAAAATGGAAAGATTTTTGACTGTTTTTATTATACTGGACAAGCAAGGAAAAATCAACTCCCCCCGGGGAATTGTTTCCTTTCCCGGTCAAATACGGCCTGACTTGACACCGTTTTTCCTCCGTGCTACAGTGTAGAAAAGGGGGTGACGGAATTGGATACGTTTCCCAAACGCATCTATCGTCTTGTAAGTCAAATTCCCGCAGGAAAGGTTTCCACCTATGGCCAGCTGGCCATACTGGTTGGATCCCCCAGGGCCGCCCGCATCGTTGGAGCTGCCATGCAAAGAGCTCCTGAGGATCTTCCCTGCCACAGGGTGCTGTATCGGGATGGCTCCCTTTGCTGTGACCAGGCTTTTGGGGGCAAGGAGATTCAGCGTCAACTGTTGGAACGCGAGGGGATTCCCTTCCGTCCGGACGGTAGAGTTGACTTGCGAAAATGCTTGTGGGATCCTACAGAAGAGAATTTGATTTTTTAGAAAAAAGAGCAATTGCCGACTCTTTTAGGCTCTGCTATACTGAAGACAGAACGAGAGGAGGCGAGCTATATGTATAAAAACAATGTGGGCTTTCTTTTGATGATCGTTGGTGCCGTCATTGGTATCGGCGGATGCACCTGGGGTGTGATCGTCTTGTTTGGCAGCAGTTTTGAGCAATGGCTCGTGGCGTTGTCGTTCATTCTTTCCAGCCTATTTCTGGGCAGCATCTTGTGGGGCATCTCTCAGATCATCTGCCTGTTGGACCAGCAAACGGATATTCAACTCCGTTTGGAGGAAAAACTGCGGAAGCTGCTTCCAGAGGAGCCAACTGCCGCCACTGCAGTGGAATACTGCAATCATTGCGGCACACAGCTGCCCCCCGGAGGCAAAACCTGCCCCACCTGTCATCATGTAAACGAATAAATAAAATAAGCTAAGGGGATGCTGCTCAATAGCGGCATCCCCTTTTCATGTCTTTAGTAACCTCAAAAGCTTCCCTTGTTTTTCCTGGGTGCATTCTGATTTGCTCCCCGCATCAATGGGCTTTGTTTGCGGCTATCATGTCAATGTTACAACCACCAGCTCCGGGGGATTGTTCACCCGCAACGGGAATATGCTATTTCCCAATCCCCGGCTGACAATCATTCTGGTCTCCCCCACCTGATGAAGACCATCCTCATAGTCCGGCAGGAACCCTTGCCCAGGTGCATACAGTCCACCCAAACCAGGAACGCGAATCTGGCCCCCGTGGGCATGGCCAGCCAGCACCAGATCCACATCGTACTGAGCGTAAAGCTCCACATATTCAGGACGGTGAGTCAGGAGTACCCGGCAGACATTTGTTTCCCCTTCCCACGCTTTTGATAGCTCATCCAAAGCCAATTGCAGGTTCCATCCTGCACTATCCACCAAGGCCTGGTCCGGAACTCTGTCAAAAGCTCCATCATCCAGGCCAACCAACTCTATTGGCTGACCTGGAATAGGGACAACCTCATCCTCCAGCACCTCAACTCCTGCTGCTTCCATAACATCTTTGATGGTTTGGTAGGCGTCAAGCACTCTAGCCTCGTGGTTGCCCGTGACGTAGTAGACAGGAGCGATTTTCACAGCGCGTTCCATAAAATTAGAGGCCACGGAAAGATTGGTGGAGCGACTGTCGATGAGATCGCCGGTTACAGTAATCATATCGGGCTCAACCTCTTCCAACAGTGCCAGAAGCTCTTGGTTTCCCTGGCCAAATTGGGCATTGTGCAGATCGGATACTTGGGCTATGGTGAAGCGCCCCTCCTCTGGGAGGATATCCAGCTCATAGCGAGTGACGGTCAAATCCATATTTCCGCGCCAAAGCCACACACCAAGCACTATGAATATCACAGCCAGACAAACCAGAAGTAATATGTTCTTTTTTCGAGCTGGGAACCTTTTCATAGGCACCTCCTGAAAACTGTTTGCTCTACTATAGCACAAGCTAAACACAAAGAAAACAAAAAAGACGACAGAGAAAACTCTGTCGTCTTGGTCCGAGTGGCGAGACTTGAACTCACGGCCTCTTGACCCCCAGTCAAGCGCGCTACCAACTGCGCCACACCCGGACAACGTGGTTTATTATAAGGGATAATTTCGAAAAAATCAACCCCTTTTTTCAATTTTTTCAAAATTTTTTTCGCGAGGGTTTTGAGCATCCATTTTCGTCCTCTTACCCACTATGTAGCTGCGTCCCAGAGTCCGCTCTCCGGGACGTCAACCGCTTACCGGCGAAGCATCAGCTCGTGAGCCATGCGGCGCAGGTCCTCTTCATTGTGAATCTCTTCCTTGTGCTCCTCAATGGCTGCACGAACCTCCTCCGGCAAACTGGGCTCCAGGTCTCGATCCAGCAGCGCATAAGGCAGGCTATATGCCCCACTGTACGGCGTGCCTCCCCAAAAATACGGATACATGCAAATCACCCCCGGATTTAGCTTGCGCTCTCCGGGGGTAATTACTCGTTTAGACCACTTTCAATTCCTGGGAAGTTCTTTCCCTTTATTGGCCAAAAAACTTTTCGTGGATGGCTTCCACTGCACGATCTCCGTCCGCCTTATTGATCAACACGGAAATCTTAATCTCACTGGTGGAGATCATTTGAATGTTGACACTGCGGGAGAACAATGCTTCAAACATCTCCGCAGCCACACCGGGATGGGATTCCATGCCAGCGCCCACAATGGAAACCTTGGTCACATTGTCATCGGATACAATGTTGGATGCTCCCCATCTCTCGGAATTTTCCTGCAGCAGAGCAATGGCATCATCCATCTTGTCTTTGTCCACAGTAAAGCTGATATCCTTTGTGCCGTTGCGGCCGATGGACTGCAGAATAATGTCCACATTGACTCCCTTGGATGCCAGCCGAGAGAAAATCTTAAAGGCCAGACCAGGCTTATCCGGCACCCCGATGATGGAGATGCGGGCAATATTGTCATCCTTCGCCACACCGCTGATGAGCATTTTTTCCACGTTGCTTTCCTCCTTCACGATGGTGCCTTCCCGCCGCGTCAGGCTGGAAAGGACTTCCAATTCAATGTTGTACTTCTTTGCCATCTCTACGGACCGGTTATGGAGCACCTGAGCGCCCAAAGTCGCCAGCTCCAACATCTCGTCGTAGGAGATGGATTTGAGCTTCACTGCACCGGGAATCTTCCTGGGATCCGCTGTGTACACACCGTCCACATCGGTAAAGATCTGGCACAGATCCGCATGCATGGATGCGGCAATTGCCACCGCACTGGTATCGGATCCGCCACGGCCCAAAGTGGTCATGTCCCCATAGCGGTTGACGCCCTGGAAACCAGTCACCACCACAATTCTCCGTTTATCCAGCTCCTGCTCGATACGCTGGGTATTCACCCGCTTGATTCGGGCGTTGCCGTAGTCCGAAGAGGTGTCAAATCCGGCCTGCCATCCTAACAGGGACACCACCGGATACCCCATGCGCTCAATGGCCATGGCCAAAAGTGCTGCGGAGATCTGCTCTCCAGCGGAAAGGAGCATATCCATCTCCCGTTTAGAGGGCTTTTCATTGATTTCCCCTGCCTTGGCAATCAGGTCGTCGGTGGTATCTCCCTGAGCGGAGACAACCACTACCACATCATTGCCCTTTTTGTAGGTGGAAGTGACGATATCCGCCACGTTGTTGATGCGCTCGGCGTCTTTTACTGAACTGCCGCCGAACTTCTGTACAATCAGTGCCATACACATTCTTCCCTTCCTCCCGCCCGGATGGGGGCGGGTCATTCCGATATCCCAAGCTTATTCTATGCAACCCAATCCGGGCCAGGTCACTCAATGACGATCTGAGCACCCTGGGGCGCTGCAGAAAGGATCTCCACCCGCCAACCAGTGATGCCTTTTTCCTCCAGATGGGTGACACAGTTGTGCCCGAAGGCCTGGGCGTTTTCACTGTCTATCATGGCAATGATGGTGGGTCCTGCACCACTGACGTAAGTGCCCAAGGATCCCAACTCATAACTCATGCGAAACACATCATCGTAGTGGGCGATCAACCCAGAACGGTAGGGCTGGTGAATCCTGTCCTGTACTGCCACCCGCAGGTTCTGCAGGTTCCCGGAGAACAGGGAAGCCGTCATCAGTCCGGAGCGGGACAGATTGTACACCGCGTCCTCCCGAGAGTAGGTCTTGGGGAGGGCTGCACGGGCCTCTTCTGTCTTCAGCTCAAAGGGCGGAATCATCAAAGCAAACCGAATTTTCTCAGACACGGGCACGCTGACACTGTACACCCGTTTCCCCTCCATGGCAGAGGCCACCAGGCCGCCGGACAGTGCAGGGCTGGTATTGTCCGGATGGCCTTCGATCTGGGCCGCCAAGTTGATCAAATCCGAATGGGACAGAGGATTGCCCATGAACCGGTTGGCTCCCAAGATTCCTGCCACAATACAAGCCGAGCTGCTCCCAAGGCCCCGGGCCATGGGGATGTTGTTCTCCTGGATGATCTTCAAGCCAGGCAGCTTTTTTCCGCAAATCTCATAGAGATGACTGGCCGCCCAGAAAATCAGATTGCTCTCATCCGTGGGAACTTTCACATCATCTGTGCAGCGGATCTCCAGGGTGTCGGACTCCTCCATCCACACACGATTGTGCATAGTCAGCGCAATTCCCAAAGAGTCAAACCCGGACCCCAGGTTGGCGCTGGTGGCAGGCACATCAATTCGTATCATGCTTTCCTCTCCCCTCTCAAAAATCCGCGATGGTAATGCGATTGGCAAGCTGCAAACCCAGCTCCTGAAGAGCGGGCATCTTCTCCTCCAGCTGACGCTGGGAAATCTGCTCCACGGTGAAGCCCGTCTCGCCGGCTGCCTCATCCCGGCGGATCAACCGCACCGCCTGGGGGAACACCTGCTGGACCAAGTCAAACAAGCTGTCGCTGTCCCCCTGGCCCACAACACGGACAAACAGATCCTGAGGAGTATCCTCCCAGGACTGCACATAATCGGGCTTGGCATCCTCCCAGTACAGAATCTTCCGGTCGGATTTCAAATGCCGCACGCAATCAATGACATCCGCCACAACCGCACTGGCTGTGGGTAATTTTCCTGCTCCCTTTCCGTAGAACACCACATCACCTGTGGCGTCCCCTCGAACCAGAATTCCATTGAACACATCGTCCACGTTTGCCAGCTGGCTCTCTCGGGAAATAAACATGGGCGCCACCTGGATGTGAACTCTGCCGTTTTCCAGCTTTTTCACCTCGCCGATCAGCTTGATGACACCGCCCCAAGCTCCGGCATAGCCAACGTCCTCTTTTGTGATGGAACGGATGCCCTCAGTATGGACGCTGTCAGGATACACATGGGTACCATAAGCCAGAGAGGCCAAAATACAGATCTTACGACAGGCATCCACCCCATCCACATCAGCGGAAGGATCCCGCTCTGCATAGCCCAGCTCCTGAGCCATCTTCAAGGCATCCTCAAAAGCCATGTGCTCCCGAATCATCTTGGTCAAGATAAAATTGGTGGTGCCGTTTAAAATACCGGCGATCTCCGTCATCTCATTGGCTGCCAAACACTGGCTGATGGGACGGATAATGGGAATGCCGCCACCAACGCTGGCCTCAAAAAGGAAGTTCAGATTGTTCTTCTGGGCCAGAGCCAAAAGCTCCGCACCCTTTTGAGCTACCAGCTCTTTATTGGAGGTGACCACGCTCTTGCCGTTCTCCAAGCAGGCCTTGGTGTAGGAATACGCAGGCTCCAATCCGCCCATGACCTCCACCACAATTTTCACCTCAGGGTCATCCAAGATCTGCTGGAAGTCCTTTACAAACCGGTCGCTGTAGGACAAGCCGGGGAACTCCCGCAGGTCCAATATGTACTTGACGTGGACCTCTTCCTTGGCCCGCTTTTTGATGCTCTCCTTGTGAGAGAGAAGCACCTCCATCACACCGGAGCCCACCACGCCGTGGCCCATCACCGCGATCTCCGCCATCATTCACCATTCCTTTCCATTTCCGCCCAGGGCGCAGTTTAGTCCACAATGCTTTCGATCTTTATAACTCCCTCCACACGCTTTAGACTCTCCAAAAGCTGTCCGGGAGTTTGTTCCATCTTATCAATGCGGGCAGAAACAGAGACAAACGCCCTGCCTTTGACGGGGATGTTTTGGTTGACTGTGAGGATATTGGCACCCGCCTGGTAAAACACCGTCAACAGGCTGACCAGCACCCCCGGCCGGTCCGTCAAGTTCACCTGCACCGTCAGGATCCCTGAGGAGGCTTTTTGCGTATAGGGAAACACTGCATCCCGATATTTATAATAGACACTGCGGGAAATTCCCGCCAATCGCACCGCCTCCGACGCGGTGGAGGCCTCGCCACTCTCTAACAGTGCGTTGGCTTTGACCACCTTTTGATATACCTCGGGCAGCGCTTTTTCATCAACTACTAGATAAGAATCGCTTTTCATTGTTCACCTACAAAATACGTTTGTACTGTCACAGCGAACAGTTTACCACAGCAGAGCGAAAAAATCAACTGTTCTTGGTAAGAAAAAACTGCCGAAAAGAGCCTGTCCTTCGCGGCAGTTTTTGCATAACTATCCAATTTTCAATTATCCGGCAGGAACTTCGCCGCCTCCGGTACCTCCATCAACAGGAGGTGTGGGTGTGGGCGTCGGTGTGGCTGTAGCCGGATTTTCCGAAGGTCCGGGAGGAGGCTCCGGAGTGGGATCCTGTGAGGATTCACTGGAGGAAGAGCTCTCGCCCTCGCTGGAAGAGGAACCCTCACTAGAGGAGGAACCCTCGCTAGAAGAGGACTCACTTCCGCTGCTGCTGCCGCCATCCGGAGTGGGCGAGGGCGACAAATCACCGGGCGACGGAGACACAGATACATCCGGCGACGGAGACAAGGATACATCGGGAGACACACTGGGTGACGCCGACGGAGACACAGCGGGCCCTGCGATATGGTCGGATCCACCGTTACAGGTGCCGGGCAGATTGCTATTGTCGTACCAACCAACGGCAGTGTCATAGCAGTTGGGACCCGCGATCTTGCCACTGCTGCGGCAGAAGGTGTACTGGCGCACATTGTCACTGAGCACCCACTGCTTGCCAGTCCAATCATAGTTGTTGTTCAGATACTCAATGACAGCCCGCCAAGTGACCTTACAGGTGTCGGAATCATACAGCTCCGAAGGCTGCTCATAACCGTTCCACAGGCCGGCCACACAGAAATTGGTGCCGCCCACAAAGGTCAAGTCGTAAGCATCATCGGTGGTACCTGTTTTGCCAAACACGTCTATGCCCATACCGGACATGATATTCGTAGCCGTACCCACGCCGATGTTGGAGCGATACCCTTCGATGGGCAAGTGCAGCAGTTTGTTCATGATGGTGGCATTTTCCGTGGACATGACCTGCTCACCCACGTTGTCCCGGTTATCCAGAATCACATTGCCATCGTGGTCCTTGACATAGGTGTAGGTGTAAGGCTCGTAGTAATAGCCGCCGTTGGCGAAAATACAATAGGCTGCAGTCATCTCTCGCACTGTGACGCCGTAGCTCATGCCGCCCAAGGCCATTGCAGACACACTGTGGGCGTCATCTTCGGCGGTCAGAGTGGTGAAATGGAGCTTTTCAGTCAGCCACTCATAGCAGGCCTCGGGAGTCAGTTCATTGACCAACCATGCCACGGGAGCGTTCTGAGAAATCATAATAGCGTCGTCAACATTCATGTGACCCTTATACTGACGGGACACGTTCTGGGGCCAGTCAGATCCACCGCTGGAATACTGCGGCAAGGGTGCATCGTTAAGCACCGAGCCGTAGGTGATGACATCATTTTGAATGCCCAAAGAATAGGCGCTCACCGGCTTGAAAGAAGAGCCGGGCTGCCGCTCACTCTGGGTAGCGTGGTTCTGCAACAACACGCCTTCCCGTTCATCACGGCTACCCACCACAGCGATCACTCGACCAGTGTAGGGATCCATGACGAAGAGACCAGCCTGAATATCCTGGTCTTCGGGCATATTCTCGCCGCTGACAAACATCTTCTCCAGATCATTCTGAATCTGGGGGTTCATGGCGCAATGGATCTCCAAGCCGCCGTTGTAGATCAAAGAAGCAGCATCGTTATAGGAGTAACCAAAAGTTTCCTCCAAGTCAGCAACGATGTCCAGGAACATGGTGTCGATGTACCAGTTCCACAGGTCCACGTCCTGCTGTTCTTCCACGCTTTCCGTCTCCTGTGACTGGTCACCGTCAAAGGTCATAGCGTCCAAATCCGCCAAAGCCTGGTTGTACTCCTCCTCGGTGATGGGCACAATTTGGCCCTCCATGTCAGGAGTAATCACCAGTTCGTCATTGTCGTCGCTTTCTATACCATCGGAAAGCTGCCACATACGCTCAATAACAGTACGGGCACGATTTTTGGCCTCATCCGGGAACACCAGAGGGTTGTACTGGGCAGGGTTCTGGGTGATACCGGCAATCAGAGCACACTCTGCTAAAGAGCATTCTGAAATGCTCTTTCCAAAGTACGCTTGGGCTGCCGCCTCCACACCCTGGTTCTGACCACCATAGTTAACCTCGTTGAGGTAGGCTTCCAGGATCTGCTGTTTCGAATACTCCTTCTCCATATTCAAGGCGGTGAAGATCTCACGAACCTTACGAAGGATGGAAACAGATTTATCATCGGTGATATTCTTAATCAGCTGCTGGGTCAACGTGGAACCACCGCCGCTGCCACCAGAAAACAGCTTGTACACCGCACCCAGCGTATTCCACCAGTCCACACCTTTGTGCTCGCAGAAACGGTGGTCCTCAATGCAGACCTGGGCAGTCTTCATATAAGCTGGAATATCATTGAGGGACACCCACACACGGTTTTCATCCCGGAAGATAGTCATATACTCGGTGGAGTTGCCCTCTTCGTCATCCACATAGACAAAGCTGGAATAGTTCAGTGAAATAGCATTCAGATCCGGCGGAGCAATATCCCGAAAACTCAACAGGAATGATGCCACCGACAGGAACACTAACGTACCTGTAATGACCATGACCACCAACACTGTCTTCACAGCTTTCCACACCATACCGCCTACAGTTTTCGCCGTAGCACCCGCTGTCTGAGAAAGTTCTCCCTCAGTGCGCTGAGACGGGGTATTGATGGAAGTGGTATTGTACTTGTTCAAGTCCTTTTTATCTAACACGGTATCCTCCTTGAGACGGCAATTGCCTGTTTCTGGCATAAGCAGGGAAAAAACGCCCATACTTGTGCCGAGGTGATTTCTTTGGATGATAAAAAGCCAAAAGACTACAAAAAGCCCACTCTGCTCCTTATAGCAGTGACAGTGGCTGCCCTGCTGACAACCATGATTTCCCTCTCCTTCGGAGGGAGGGATGCGGTGCCGGCAACGGGAAGTCCCGCCCAAAAAGATATGAGTTATTATACCCCAAAGGAAAGCGCAAGTCAAGAAAGCCCAGCATCCTCTCAAGCCCCGGAAGACGGCCCCTATCGGGTGGCGGTTTATGAGGGAAAAATCGGGGTATTCCAAAATGGAGAGAGCGAACCTTTCCTCACTGCGGACGTGGAGGTCTATCTGCTGCCCAAGGAGGATATTGCCCTGCTGCGTCAGGGGATCCTAGCTGAAGATTTAGCCCAAGTACGCTCCATTTTGGAGGACTATCAGTGACAAAGCAAAGGGGCTGCCGCGTTCCCGCAGCAGCCCCTTCCCCATGGAGAATTTACTTCATATTCTTCTCGTAGGACTCGATCATCTTCTTGACCATCTGGCCGCCGATGGAACCAGCCTGACGGGAGGTCAGATCGCCGTTGTAACCCTGCTTCAGCTGAACGCCCACCTCAGAAGCGGACTCCATCTTAAACCGGTTCATAGCTTCCTTTGCTTCGGGCACCATAGTAGAGTTGTTGCTCTTCATGTCTCTGTTCTCCTTCAAAAGAATTTTTTCTCGCGTTTGCATTACCTAGTGTGACACCGGATGCTCCGCTTATGAATGACAATTCTTTCTAAATCCGGAGATTTTTGAGATCACAGCCGAGAACTCAACCACGCTTTTCATAGTAAAGGTTGACGCACAGGAGCAAAACAAACAAAACCAGCACCGCCGCGCACAAGGTCGCCGCCACCGGCAACAACCATGCCACATCACACCGGGCATAAATCCAAAAGCACAGCACAGATGCAATAAACAGCGCTTTATTAAAGATATTCATGGCGGTGCGGCTGGATTTCATGGCTATGTATACGTCCCGCTCGTCAGCCTCCCCGGCGACACGTTCTTCAATGGGACTGCCATGGAAAGCATCGTAAAAATCCACCACTGCCCAAACAAACGCAATAAACGCCGTCACCAACAGCCGAAATTCCTGAGCCTTGAAGAAATAGGCCCCCAAGGCCACCAAGCCCACTACGACCATCGTACTGCCAATAATCAAATCGTGGATGTTCTTCACTTTCTTTTTCATAGAAATCTTCCCCTCCTGTTCTCTCACATCTCACCATTCTGTTGCTGCTCCTCCCGTTCCAAATTCTCCTCTAGGTAGCAAAGCTCCTCCACCGTGACGCCGAAAACTTTCGCCATACGGTAAGCCAACATCAAAGAGGGATTGTACTGCCCTTTTTCAATGGAGATAATAGTGCGGGAAGAAACATGAACCAGGTCCGCCAGCTGCTGCTGGGTCAGCCCTGCCTGAGTCCGCAGATCTCGAACCCTTGTGAGCATCCTGACGCCTCCCATCTGAAACCCACTTCATGAAGTTTGCTTCACGTGAAGCTGGCTTCAGTTTACACCCAATCGCAAAAACTGTCAAGAGAAAAAAGAAAAAGGGCTGTTGCTTTTTTTGCAACAGCCCCACTTTTTATTTCATCGCCAGTTATTTCATCGCCAGCATCCGGGCGATGTTCTCCATGGTCAAAGAGAGATTTTCTTCTGCGTGGTAGCGGCTTTCCGAAAAGGGTTGAGCCGCTCGGTTGATGCTGAACACCGCCGTCAAACCTCGGTCATACAGAGGTTCAAATCCCGGGCCGATCTCCCCTACCAGGGCAATCACCGGAACTCCTGCTTCCTTCGCCCGAGCGGCTACGCCGCACACCACCTTACCCCGGGCACTCTGGAAGTCAATCCGGCCCTCACCGGTAAACACCAGATCTGCACACTGGAGCTTCTCTTTAAAGCCAAGGGTCTCGAGCACCACATCAATCCCCATTTTGAGCTTGGCACCACAGAAAGCCGCCGTGCCAAATCCCAGCCCCCCTGCGGCTCCAGCACCGGGCAACTGAGAAAAGTCCTTGCCCAAGCAGCGGGCAGCAACCTCACCAAGGTGACGCAGTCCATCATCCAGCCTCTGTACCATCGCTGCATCCGCACCCTTTTGGGGAGCAAACACATAGGCGGCTCCGGACTCCCCAAACAGGGGATTATCAATGTCACACATAACGGTGAGCTCCACGCCTTCCAGCGTTTTCTGAAGGGGAAGGCAATCCAATGCGGCGATGTCTTTGAGAGCGCCCCCAGTCGGCACAAATTCAGAGCCATCCTCCTTTGTAAATACCGCCCCCAAAGCCGAAGCAGCTCCTGTACCCCCATCATTGGTACAGCTGCCCCCAAGACCCAGGATAATCTTCGTGCAGCCAGCTTCTTTTGCTGCGAGGATCAGCTCACCAACTCCAAAGGTGGTGGCTTTCTCCGGATCTAGATGACCCTCCGCCAAAGGCAGACCAGCACAGGCCGCCATTTCTATGACTGCGGTACAGCCATCTGGAAGAATCCCGTAAAAGCTCTCCACCGGTTCACCAAAGGGACCAGTGACAGTCTTTGTCACTTTTCTCCCCCCGGCGGCTGTCAAAAACGCATCCACACTGCCCTCTCCGCCGTCCGCAACAGGCAAGCTGTCAATGTGAGCTTCCGGAAAAAAGCGGGTCAACTGTGCTTCCATTAGCTTGCACACCTGACTGGAAGAAAGGGTGCCTTTAAAAGAATCCGGCACCAGAAGAATTTGTTTCATGGGAAAGCTCCTTTTCAATTACAGTATAGAGAGAAGATAGCCTGGCATAAAGGGAAATTCTGGCAGTCACAGCTTCAGCTTCATCCAATGGCCCTTGCGGAACCGGATGAAGGTCAGCAGGAATCGAACCAGCTGGTCACAGGCAGTGCCCAGCCAAGCACCCATCAGTCCCAAACCTATCGGATAGCACAGCAGCCAACTAGCACCGGGCCGGATAAACGTGACACTGATAAAGGATACCAACGCGGTAAACCGAGTATCTCCAGCACCCCGCAGACAGCCAAACTGCACCACTTGTTCAATCTGCATGAAGAGGACAACACTCAGAATGCGCATAATCATGGCGCCGTAATCCAGAATGACAGGGTCGTTGGAGTACAGCAAGAAAATCTCCTTGCCGAAGAAGAAGTAGATGACACCCATCACACAGGCGCAGAGGAATCCCAACCGCTGGCACACACTGCCATATACCTTGGCCAAATCCTGCCGCTGACGGCCCAAGCTCTGGCCAATCAGTGTGATGGCTGCTACGGAGAGACCGTCTCCAAAGGAAAAGGACATACTCATCATATTACTACCAATCTGATGGGCAGCCAGTTCGGTGGTTCCCAAACGGGCCACCGTCATGGAGAAGAGCAAAAATCCGATTCGCAGGCACACCTGCTCCACCAAGGAACTGGACCACACATTGCCAATGGAGCCCACACTCTGCTTCTCGGGAATCCACCCTTTGACACAACGCAAATTGATGAAGCTATCCTTGCGCAGCACGGAGGCAATACTCAAAGCGCAGGCGCACACGGTTCCCAACACTGTGGCGATGGCTGCTCCCCGCACACCCAATTTCGGAAAACCAAAATTGCCACCAATCAACAAATAGTTAAAGACCATATTCACCACATTGGAGATCAAATTGGTTATCATGGCAATCCGCGTATTGCCAGCGCCCCGCTGAGCAGCATTGAGAACCAAACTTACTGTGTTAAATATTTGACACCCCATGATGATCCGCAGATATTCCACGGCGTACTCGTGGGTGTCCGGTTGGGATCCCACCAGTTTGACAATGGGACTGGCAAAGGTCACGAATACTGCGCTGACTATGGCAGTCAAACCCAGGGTGATCAACAAACACATGCGCACCACCCGGTTGGCACTCTCCCGGTCACCAGCACCTTTACGTCGGGCGACAATGGCGGACACAGCCACATTTAAGGAGAGAAAGAGAGCCAATCCCAACATTTTGGGCTGGATGGTCAAGCCTACGGCAGCAATGGCAAAGGATCCCATACTGCCCACCATGATCGTATCCACCATACCCGCCAAGTTGACAAAGAAGGACTCCAATACAGAAGGCCAAGCCACTGACAGTGTATTTCGGATGATCTCCCTATCGGTGGGCATCTCCCCTATTTCCATGCCCTTGCATATTTTCGCCGGATTGATGAATCGCACAGTTCCCCACTCCTCAAGAATAGTTGAAAGCGCAACAATTGTATCACGTTCTGCATAATTTTGCAAGGGACACCCGCAGAAACTTACAAATATCTGTAGAAAAACCTGATTTCAATTTGAAAAAGGGAGTTTCACCACAAGACTCAAAAAAACATTGTGATCCACTTGCTCGTAGGGACACACTCTCTCCAAAAAGCATCCTCACAAAACCAAAAAGGGACTGCCGCAATATGCAGCAGTCCCTTCGGCATCACTCGCCAAATAGATCCTTCAGCTTGCCAAAAAAGCTCTTACGCTTTTGGTAATTTTTTTCGTCAGAAGTCTTATCCAGCTCGGTCAGCAACTCACGCTGACGCTTGGACAGATTCTTGGGCACCTCCACGGTGACCTGCACATATTGGTCTCCCCGCATACGGGAACCCAGTCCTTGAATCCCCTTGCCCTTTAAACGGAACACATCCCCGGGCTGGGTACCCTCATGGACATGGTAGCTTACCTTACCATCCAACGTGGGGACCTCTACATCAGCACCCAAAGCTGCCTGGGTAAAGGTGATGGGCATTTCACACCAGACGTCATTGCCCCGGCGTTCGAAAATAGGATGGGGACGCACCGAGACATAGACATGCAAATCGCCGTTGGGGCCGCCGTTTGTGCCAGCGTTACCCTTGCCACCCACATTGAGGATCTGCTCATCGTCAATGCCGGCAGGCACAGTGATTTCGATGCTTTTGTGCCGCCGCACCCGGCCCTTGCCGTCGCAGGTTTTACAGGGAGTTTCCACAATCTTGCCCGTGCCGCCGCAACGGTCACAGGTCTGAGAGGACTGTACCACACCGAATGGGGTTCGCTGGCTGATGCGCACCTGGCCGGTACCGCCGCAGCGATCACAAGTTTTGGGTGTGGTCCCCTCTTCGGCACCTGTACCGTGACAATGGTCACAGGTCTCAATCTGCGAATAGGTGACGGTCTTCTTGCACCCTTTGGCTGCCTCTTCAAAAGAGATGGCAATATTGGCCTGTACGTCGCTGCCCCGTCGGGGAGCGTTGGGATTGGCACGGCGTCCGCCGCCTCCAAAACCGCCAAAGAAGCTGTCGAAGATATCCGTGAAGTCGAAACCGCCCTGGAAGGGGCTTCCTCCCCCGGCGCCGCCGCCAAAATTGGGGTCCACCCCTGCGTGCCCAAACTGGTCATAGCGAGCCCGCTTGTCTTTGTCCGAGAGCACTTCGTAGGCCTCGTTGACCTCCTTGAATTTCGCTTCGGCTTCCTTATCCCCGGGGTTCAAATCCGGGTGGTATTTTTTGGCCAGCTTTCGATACGCCTTTTTCAGTTCGTCATCCGAGGCGCCCTTGGCCACACCTAGCACTTCATAATAATCCCGTTTATCCGCCAAATTCCATCACTCCCAAGCAGCCAAGGCGGGCCGCTGTTTTCTCAAGCATCCGTATCCGGACCGTCATTATGCGCATACCCAAAGACGCGAGGACAGTCCCCTGTCCCCGCATCCGGTATCCATTGAATCTTATCAATAGATCAGTCAACTTCCTTATAATCGGCGTCGTAGACATTGCCGTCTCCGCCGTTACCGCCATTGTTCCCGCCAGGGGTGCCGCCGTCATAGGGAGGCTGCTGGCCAGGCTGACCGCCCTGGGGCGCCTGCTGCTGATAGAGCTTCTCGCTGGCAGCGTAAACTGCCTTCTGCAGATCGTCCATACCGGACTTGATCTGGTCCACGGTGCCGGTCTTCAGGGTCTCCCGCAGAGCAGCCACCTTGGTGTTGATCTCATTCTTATCAGCATCCTGCAGCTTGTCACCGCTGTCGGAGACCAGCTTTTCTGCGGTATAGCACAGGTTTTCAGCGTTGTTCTTGGTATCCACTTCTTCCCGGCGCTTCTTATCTTCCTCAGCAAACTGCTCGGCAGCCTTCACAGCCCGGTCAATGTCCTCCTTGCTCATGTTGGAGCTGGAGGAGATGGTGATGTGCTGCTCCTTACCGGTACCCAGGTCCTTAGCGGACACGTTCACGATGCCGTTGGCGTCGATATCAAAGGTAACCTCGATCTGGGGGATCCCACGGGGAGCGGGAGCAATGCCATCCAGCTTGAACAGGCCCAACTGCTTGTTGTCCCGGGCAAATTCACGCTCGCCCTGGAGCACGTTGACTTCCACCTGAGTCTGGCCGTCCGCAGCAGTGGAGAAGATCTGGCTCTTCTTGGTGGGGATGGTGGTGTTGCGGTCGATGATCTTGGTCATGACGCCGCCCATGGTCTCAACACCCAGGGACAGGGGAGTGACATCCAGCAGCAGCAGGCCCTGGACCTCGCCACCCAGCACACCGGCCTGGATGGAAGCGCCGATGGCCACACACTCATCGGGGTTGATGCCCTTGAAGGGATCTTTGCCAATGAAGTTCTTCACGGCTTCCTGCACAGCGGGGATACGGGAAGAACCGCCCACCAGCAGCACCTTGCTGATCTCGCCGATGGACAGGCCGGAGTCAGACAGAGCCTGGCGCACGGGGCCCATGGTCTTCTCAACCAGGTCGGCGGTGAGTTCGTTGAACTTAGCGCGGGTCAGAGTCATATCCAAGTGCTTGGGACCGGTGGCGTCGGCAGTGATGAAGGGCAGGTTGATCGCTGCGCTGGTCACGCCGGACAGCTCGATCTTGGCCTTCTCAGCAGCTTCCTTAATGCGCTGCATAGCCATCTTGTCACCGGACAGATCAATGCCCTGCTCGGCCTTGAAGCTGTTCAGAATCCAATCCATGATCCGCTGGTCGAAGTCATCGCCGCCCAAGCGGTTATTACCTGCGGTAGCCAGCACTTCCTGCACACCGTCGCCCATCTCGATGATGGAAACGTCGAAGGTGCCGCCGCCCAGGTCGTACACCATAACCTTCTGGTCGTTATCCTTATCCACGCCGTAGGACAGAGCTGCGGCAGTGGGCTCGTTGATGATACGCTTGACGTCCAGGCCGGCGATCTTGCCTGCGTCCTTGGTGGCCTGACGCTGTGCGTCAGTGAAGTAAGCGGGAACAGTGATAACCGCGCTGGTGACAGGCTCACCCAGATAAGCTTCTGCGTCCGCCTTCAGCTTCTGCAGGATCATTGCGGAAATCTCCTGGGGAGTGTAGCTCTGACCGTCGATAGTCACTTTGTAATTGGAACCCATCTCACGCTTGATGGAGGAAACTGTCCGCTCAGGGTTGGTGATTGCCTGGCGCTTTGCCACCTGGCCCACCATGCGCTCGCCAGTCTTGGAGAATGCCACCACAGAGGGAGTGGTGCGGGCGCCTTCCGCGTTGGGGATGACGACGGGCTCGCCGCCTTCAATTACAGCCACACAGGAGTTTGTAGTACCCAAGTCAATGCCAATTGTCTTTGCCATAATAAACTACCTTCCTTTAATCTCTAAAATATCGTGTCAATGCACAGTGTATGTCAAAAAAGATTCCGACGTTTTCAGTTCGCCACCTGAACCATGGCGTGACGGACCACCCGGTCCCCCAGCTTATAGCCCTTTTGGTAGACGGCAGCGATGACGTTTTCACCCAAATTTTCATCCTCGATATGGGCTACGGCGTTGTGCAGATTGGGATCAAAAGTCTCACCAACCTTGCCCATCTCCGTGAGTCCCAGTTTCTCAAAACAGGACTGGATCTGGCTTTCAATCATCTCCACACCTTTGCGCATATCCTCGGCGGATGCGTTCTCCTGGCTCAAAGCCCGCTCGATATTGTCGGCGATGGGCAGGATTGCCTGGACCGTATCGGACACCGCATTGTTGTAGATCGCGTTCTTCTCGTTTTGAGAGCGCTTGCGGAAGTTGTCATACTCCGCCAGCACCCGCAGATGCTGCTGCTTGTGCTCCTCATACTCCTTTTGGAGCTTCTCCAGCTCCGTGGCCTGGGAGGTCTGTTCTTTGGCCTCCTCTGCCTGCTGAGTCTGAGCCGTTTCCGCCTTGGGCTCTGCCTCAGGGGTCTGCTCCGGCTCTTTTTTCTTATCCTTTGCCATGTTTCCGGCTCCCTTCTGAAATCTATCGAAACGCGGTTGCCCGCGTATAAGTCTTGCCTATTACTGGTCCCGCAACAACGTGGTGAGGGTCCTGCCTACTTGCGCGGACACGTACTGTAAAATGGCGGTTACCCGGGGGTAATCCATCCGCACCGGTCCCAACACTGCCAAGGCACCGGCGTCCTGGCCTTCCACCAGGTACCGGCTGACTGCCAAGGAGGTTTTCACCAACTCCGGCCGTCCCAGCTCTCTGCCAATGAGGATCGCCACCTGGCCCGGCCGCTGCCGCAGCAGCTCCGCCAGATTATCCCGCTGTTCCAGCAAATCCAAGATATGCCGAACATCGGTCTGCTCCAACTCCGGATAGAACAGCAGATTCATCTGCCCTCCCATCAACAAGTGTGTGCCAACCGTGTCTCGGGCCACATCCAGAAGCGCCCTCATAGGCGCCCCCATCAGCACATACATCTGACCCAGCGACACTCCCACGCCTTGAAGAAACGCGGGCGTGATGTCCGCCACATTCTTGCCCACCAGCTTACCATTGAACACGCGGAAAAACACCCGCATGATCTCATTGGTCAAATCAAAATCACAGTGGAACACTCGGCTTTTCATCGTGCCTGTAGAACTCATCAAGATCAACATGGCTGTGCGGCGGCTGGTCTGCACAAACTGTACAGCCCGCACCTGGGCGGAATCTCCGCTGGGAGTGGAGACTACCGCTGCACACCGGGTGGTCCCGGCCAGCAGCCTGCAGGCCCGCTCCAACAGTCCCTCCGGATCATAGGAACCCGAGAACAGCACCGCGTCAAAGGCTCTGGCGTTTTCATCCTTCAACGGAGGAACCTTCATCAAGCGGTCCACATATTCCCGATAGCCCTTTTGGGAGGGCACCCGCCCTGCGGAGGTGTGGGGCTGTTCCAAGAGGCCCAGCTCGATGAGATCGGCCATCTCATTGCGGACGGTGGCCGAGGAAACTCCCACCTCTTCCGCCACAGCCTTGCTCCCCACCGGTTCACCGCTTTTCACATACCCGGTCACCACAGAGGAGAGGATGCGCTCTTTTCTCGGTGTCAGCTCCAAACCCATCACCTCTATCTCCGCATTTTAGCACTCTTTCATTTCGAGTGCTAATCTATGCTTATAATGTACCACTTAGGTCAGAAAAAGTCAAGATTCTTTTTTGTAAATACTTTATTAAGTGGCTTTGGGTAGCAAAAAAGCCGCTTTGCAGCGGCTTTTTCAGGCTCTATTCAAGTTTCTTCAATGACGATTCCTAACGCAGAAAGCAGATTCACAGCCTCTGGCAAGGAAAACCGTGCCCCTGTGATTCGATTGCCCTCCAGGGAAAAATAATAGTCCACTGCACCGCGAAAATCCGCTTTGCACATGTTGTTTTGGGCAAAGGTCACGCCTCCCAGCTTGCAGTCTCCGAACTTGGCACTCTCCAAGTTACAGCTGTCAAAGACACTGCCTGTCAGATCTGCACCAGTGAGGTCGATCCCCTTTAGATCCAAACCAAAAAACACGCAATGCCGCAGAGAGCATCCCTTCAAACTGTCAAAGGGAAGAAACCCCATTTCCAGTTTCCTCTGGTCCATCAGGGCCGACCAATCCATGCCCGACAAGTCGCAGTTCTCAAACTCGCAGGCAAGCATTTGGGTGCCCTTCAGCTTGGGAGCGGCGATCCGACAGGAGACAAACCGGCAGCCGGAAAACATGCAGTTGGACACCTCCTGCTGGGTGAGACGGCAGTTTTCAAAATAACAGTCCTCAAACAGGCACCCAACAAGGGGCTCTTCCCGCTCCAGCTTGTAGAACTCTTCCCCGCAATACTCCTTCACTCTGCCACCTCAGATCTCAAAGTCGCCGTTTTCCAACAGCTCCACAATGGTGTGCAAAGTGTCAGAGGCATCCAGATAGGCGTAATGCCCTCCGTTCCAGCGACCCCGCTGCAACAGCTTCATGCCCATGCTCTCCCCCAGTTTGATCTTCTCCTCCATATCGTGAATCTGAAAAGCGATATGATGAAATCCGTCTCCGTTCTCATCCAGTGCCTGACGCCACACGCTGGGTTCCTCATCCGGCTCGATCAGCTCCAGCTGGAGATCTTCGTAGTCAAAAAACGCCTGCTTACACCGGGCTTTGGTGGGCTTGCCAAGATATTCGGTGTGCGCTTCCCCATACTCCCCCGTACAGGTAATGGGCGGCACCGGCACACCCAGAAATTTGGCGTAATCCTCCACTGTCTTTTCAATATCATGAACCAAATAGCCCAACTGCGTGCATTTTTCCGTTCCAAAAAGCGGGATTCCTCTCATGAGATTTAAACTCCTTCTAAAAGCAATTCCAGTGTGACAACAAGTACTGCCACTTTCTGGGCCTATTATACCACTCCCCAGAGAAAAGGCAACGGGCATCCTCAAAGCGCTCTTGGCAATCACCCCTCCTGCAAAGTCCAGCCAAAGTCATTGTGATAGATCATCTGGCGGGTCATACCTCCATCAATACAGATGTTTTCCCCAGTGATAAATCCTGCCTTCTCCGAGCAGAGAAACAATGCCATGTGAGCAATATCCATGGGATTGCCCACTCGCCCAACCGGCTGCTGCACTGCATCCGGACCTTGGTACTCCTGATACTCCGTGTCAATCCATCCAGGAGAGATGGAATTGACACGGGCCTTTTCCCGAAGTGTCACTGCCAAGGCATGGGTCAAAGCAGAAATCCCACCTTTTGCAGCCGTATAGCTCTCGGTCTGAGGCTGGCTCATCCGATCCCTGGATGAAGAAATATTGATCACCGAGGCCCCGGGAGCAAAATAGGGTGCAAAAAGTTTAGTGAGATAAAAGGCGGCGGTCACTCCCACTCGAAGTGCATAGTCAAACTCTTCATAGGTGCAATCATCCAGCCCCTTCATCAGCGGCGGAGCGTTGTTGATTAAGTAATCCACTCTGCCGTATTGGGCGATGACCTTTTGGGCAAAGGCTTCCAGGACGGACTTCTCCCCAATGTCACCCACAAAATAGGGATTCTCCGTCACATCAATTATGCACACCTGCGCCCCTGCTTTTTGGAACTCCTGGGCAATCGCTTTGCCAATTCCATGAGCACCTCCGGTCACCACCGCGATTTTTCCTTGAAACATAGAACTCATCCCCTTTTCTACTTTCCTTATTCTATATATAGGAAAGTGAAATTTGAATCCGAAGCGCAGAACAATACTCCGGATAAACAAAAACTCCCTTGTTTATCACAAGGGAGTGGAGCTACTGGTCAGAATCGAACTGACAACCTGCTCATTACGAGTGAGCTGCTCTGCCATTGAGCCACAGTAGCATTTAGATTGTTGCAATAAAGAATCTCGCTCTCTTTCAGAGCGCTTAGTTATTATACAGGAAAACCAAAGGGTAGTCAAGATGATTTTCCTCTTTTCGCCTAAGGACGTCTTCCCAAGAAGAAACCCTTTGTTCCTGACTCATTCTGTGGTATACTATATTTTCAGACTTGTGCCGGATCACCGGCATCGGAAGGAATGGGAAGCTATGGATTACACCTTACAGATCGGTCTGTGGAACAGCGTCTTCGCGGTCCCTACGGCTTTAGTGGACCGTTATTTGAAACTCGCGGGCAAAGAACAGCTTCAGGTGCTGTTGTGGATGCTCCGTCATCCAGGGGAAGCTGTCACCCCACAGGCCTTGGCAGAGCATTTGGGGACGGACTCCGATACGATATTGGACGCCCTGGACTATTGGGTCCAGGAAGGACTGTTGTCCTGCCGGGCCGGGGAACTCTCTCCCGCCCCACAGGCAGAACCGATCCAGCCTGCAACCGCAACGGTTTCAGCCTCTGCTCCGGTCACTGCTCCAGCTCCTGCTGCTGAGCCTGCGGCTACATCCCAGGCAAACACCCTTCCCCAAAAGAAGCGTGCGGTAAAGCCGGATACACAGCATGTGCTGACCCGCATGGCGGAATCTGAAGAAATCAAATACCTGATGCAAGAGGCGGAAATGACCTTCGGAAAGACGCTTTCCCCCTCCATGACCGCCACACTGGTGGCCATGTGCGACGACTACGGCCTGCCGGTAGAGGTTGCCGTCATGATTGTCCACTATGCCAAAAACGCCAACAAGACCACGCCCGCTTACATCGATACCGTAGCACGGGATTGGGCAGAAAGTGGGATCACCTCTTTGCAGGCGGCGGAGGAAAAACTCCAGCAGCTGGACCAGCACCGCCTTGCCTGGGACAAAGTCCAAGCTGCCACAGGACTGCCCCGCCGGGCGCCCTCCAAGAAAGAGGACGAAGCCGCCTACCGCTGGGTATATCAATGGAAATTTACCAAAGAGATGCTCACCGCCGCCTATGAACGCTGTGTGGACCGCACCTCCCGATTCAACATGAATTACATAGACAAAGTGCTGGAGGACTGGCATAAAAAGGGTGTCCAAAACCTCCAGGATCTGGAACAGAAAGAGGCCGGCTGGAGAGAGGAACAAGGTCGCACCAAGAGCTACAACACCAGCGAGCTGGAGGAAATGAGTCATTTCGATTTGCCGGAGGAGCTGTAACACATGGGATACGGAGCAAAAATCTATCAGGCTGCCTGCCAAGAGCTGGAAATCCGCCGCCGTCAGGCAGAAGAGACCGCCCAGGACAATTTGGAGCGCTTTTTTGAGAAATGCCCTCGTGCTCGGGAAATCCGCCGGGAAATGGGCAGAAACGGCGCCAACGCTGCCATTGCCGTTCTTTCAGGTGGAAATGTACGGGAACAGCTGACACAAATGAAGGAGCAAGGCATGGCTTTGAAAGAGGAATACGATAAGCTGTTGGCAGAGCATCATGTGACACAGTCCGATGTAACCCCTCAATATCAGTGCAGCCGCTGCAAGGACACTGGCTTTGTGGATGGGCGCATGTGTCAATGCCTGAAAAATCTCCAGCGTCAAATGGCCTTCCAACGGTTGAGCATGGACGCCCCCCTGGAAAACTCCACCTTTGAGGAGTTCTCCTTGGAGTATTACCGAGAGGATGAAAAAGCCTACCGCCAAATGGAGAAGGTTCTGGCTGCTTGCAAGCGCTATGCGGACAATTTCCGGGCGGACTCCCCCAGTTTTCTGTTTTGGGGCGGCACTGGTCTGGGAAAGACCCATCTTTCCCTGGCCATTGCGGGAAAGGCCATTGAAAAAGGCTTTGGTGTGGTGTACGGCTCCGCTCAGAGCTTTGCTGTCGCCCTGGAACGGGAACGGTTTCTCCGAGAGCAGGATATGGCCGAAGACGCTGATGTCCAATCTCAGCTGACCGACTGCGACCTGCTGATTCTGGACGATCTGGGAACCGAGGCCTCCTCCAACTACGTGAAGTCCGCTTTTTATGACATCATCAACTCCCGGATGATGAAGAACAAGCCAACTCTCATCAGCACCAATTTGACCATGAAAGATCTGGAAAAGCGCTACACCCCCAGATTCACCTCCCGCATTGCTGGATACTACAGCAAGGTGCAATTTCTTGGGAACGATGTACGGCTACAAAAACGCCGGCGTAAAACCGCTGGATCTTGAGATCACGAAAAAACGGCCTTCCCTGTTGCTGGGGAAAGGCCGCTTTTTTATGTTCTATTCTTTTGGCTTTTCTTCATGCTCCAAATCCTTTGGATCCTCTTTGAAAAAACATCGGGACATCCACTTTGACAGGGGACCGGACAGAAAACAGAACAGCACAAAGAGCACCATGACCAACATCCCAGGCAGAGCCAGCGGACTGCCGTTTTGCACCACAATGCCGCTTTTTCCAGAAGTCTCGGAATTTTGCTCTACCTCCAGGACCTCCTCCGTGGAATCGTGAGAACTTGAGGACTCTTCACCCGGAACTCCTTCATCGGAACCGGAAGACTCTGAAGAACTACTGGTACCCGAAGAATCGGAATCCGTGGTGGTACCAGCTGAACCGGATACCTTTTCCTCACGATGAACCGTAACTTGGTACACTGTTTTGGTCTCCCCGTCTTCCGCTGTCACGGTGATGGTAAAAAGTGTGTCACTGCCTCCACTTCCAAGATTCTTGCGGTTGACTCGATATGAAGCGCCTTCCACAGGTTGCGCTTCGAAAGTCATCGTGGTGACCTCATAGGGTACGGTTAGCGTATAACTGAGAACTTCCGGATCAAAAGCAGGATTGAGTGTCCCGGTGGCCGGCACCAGTGACAACAACCGGGCATCTGTGCTAAGCTGTGTTTCCTCTTTTTCACTGCGGTGCACGGTCACTTGATAGACGGTCTTATGGTCCCCGTCCTCTGCGGTCACCGTGATGGTAAACAGGGTATCGCTGCCTCCGCTGCCCAGGTTCTTGCGATTGACCCGGTAGGAAGCTCCCTCCACCGGCTGCGCTTCAAAGGTCATGGTGGTGACCTCATAGGGCACCGTCAGCGTGTAGTCCAGAACCTCTGGATCAAATGACGGGCTGAGAGTTCCTGTGGCAGGTTTTAAGGAGAGCAGCCAGGCATCAGCGCTCAGCTGGTCCTCCTCCTTTTCTTCTCGATGCACTGTAACTTGGTAAACATGGCGCGTCTCCCCATCCTCCGCTGTGACGGTTATGGTGAACAGCGTATCACTGCCCCCACTGCCCAGGTTCTTCCGGTTCACGCGATAAGTGGCCCCAGCAGCCGGCTGGGCATCAAAGGTCATGGTAGTGACTTCATAGGGCACTGTGACTGTATAAGTGAGCCGGTCCGGATCAAAGGCCGGAGAAAGGGTCCCGGTCTCAGGGGTTAAGGACAACAGCCGAGCATCGTTGCTCTTTGGCTCCTCTTCCTCCCTGTGAACCGTGACAGAATATATTTTCTTTGTACTGCCATCTTCCGCAGTCACAGTGATCTGAAACAACGTGTCACTGCCGCCCGCTCCCAGGGTCTTCCGATTGACCCGACAGGTTGCCCCAGGAACCGGTTCCGCAGTAAAGGTCACCGAATCCACTTCGTATGGAACCGTCATGGAATAGTCCAGCACATCCGGTGAAAAGGCAGGACTTAAGGTCCCATTGTCCGGCACTAACGACAGCAATCTGGCATCATCGCTAGGAGGAGTCAGAACCCGAAAGGTAAGTGACACATCCACATCTCCGTCAATCTTTGAAGGCTCCCCGCTGGACAAGTCAAAAACAGACGCGAAAAACGTATAGGATCCGGGCGAGGCATCTTCCCGCACACGAAAACGATAGGTGACGGTCGCCTCCGCCGCAGGATGGGGACCATCTATTGGAGCTGTATAGACACTGGCAACTTGTCCCTCCACAGCCCGAGTGGTCACCGTACCTTCCCGCAAACTTTCTCCATACGTGGGACGCAGATATTCAAAGGCATCGGGATCATAGTCCACCTGAGTGCGAAAGGCAGCCAGCTCTTCCAAACTGCCGTCGTAGAGAAAGGATACCTCCACCACATTGCCGGGTAATTCCTCGGACACGCTGAGCGTTGGAGAGAATCCTGCACCGCAAACCGCCACTCCCCACAGACATGCAAGAACCGTCCAAAAGCATAGGCACATTATGCGCTGACACACTTTCATGGCGTCCTCCCTTATTACACTTAGGTTTTTTTAATTATACCATATTTTCCCATATTTTTACATTTTATTACAAAAAGCGACTTTTTTTAACATATTTCTTGTCCTTACCACAACTACAGAAAGCTAAAAAAAGTTTTGTCTGTTTTTCTCTAGAGGACAGTTGACAGATGCGTTTCCTTCGTTTACCATAAGCAAAGACAGTGTTTTTCAGGAGATGGTCATTCTTATGGACGAGGAACACAGCATTTTAGAGCTATCCTTTCAAATGGGGGAAATCCTGCTGCGCAACGGTGCAGAGATTTCCCGGGTTCAAGAAACCATGGAACGGGTAGCCCAATCCTACCATGCTGAAAAGTTTAACGTGTATGTGCTTACCAACGGTATCTTTGCCGTGGGAACCGAGCAGGGCAAAGAACGTTCTGTGGAACTGCGGCATATCATCAGCACCACCACTCACATGGGTAGAATCTGCGCGGTCAACCAGCTTTCCAGAGAAATTGCTCACGGAGAGCACACCGTGGAAGAAGCCTTTCAAATTTTGAAAGGAATTCGGGAGATTCCCTACTCCCCCCTTCCGTTGTCGATTCTCTGCTGCGCAGTGGGCAGCGCCTGTTTCAGCTTTCTCTTTGGCGGTGACGGTTTTGACGCCCTTTGCGCCTTTTTCTGCGGTCTTCTGTTGGAACCCTACCTTTATTGGGTGGAGAAACACAAGATGTCCAAGTTTTTAACCAATCTGTCCGCCAGTGCTCTTATGGCAGTGTGCGGAGCAGTTCTGTTAAGCTTGGGGGTAGGTCACAACCTGGACAAGGTTATCATTGGAGCCATCATTCGTCTTGTGCCTGGCATGGCTTTGACAAACGCCATCCGAGATCTCTTCCACGGGGATTACCTCAGTGGGGCAATTCGCATGCTGGACGCCATCTTGGTGGGAGGCTGCATCGCCATCGGCGTGGGCGGCGTGGTTAAGGTGCTCTCCATGATAACGGGAGGTGGGCTGCTGTGATTGACCTCTCTTTACTATTCAACTGGCTGTTTCAAACGGGAGTGGCTTTCCTGGCCACCATCACATTTGCCATCATCTTTCACACCCCCCGGAGAGAATGGCTATTCTGCGGCATCACTGGCGGATTGGGCTGGTTGGTATATTTAATTTGTATGAGCGCCGACATGGGGGTGGTGGCTTCCTCGTTTTTTGCCACCCTGGCTCTCGCATGGATCTCTAGGATCTTTGCCTTTTGCCGCAAAACCCCGGTAACCGTGTTTCTTATCAGTGGAATTTTCCCCTTGGTGCCGGGCGCCGGCATCTATTATACCGGCTACAACGTCTTTATGAGTGACAACGCCCAGGCACTGGCCAAAGGAATGGAAACCATCAAAATTGCCGTGGCCATCGCGTTAGGCATCGGCATTGTACTTTCCCTGCCGGCATTTTTCTTCACCCTTCACAGGTCCGGCGGGAAATCCGGAAAACGATCCTGAAAGGAGCACCTCATGCCCAGATTTGAAGTGACCATCGGCAAAAACGACAGCGGACAGCGGGTGGATAAGTTCCTCACTAAGAGCTATCCCAACCTTCCTCAGTCCATGCTGTATAAGGCTATTCGCAAAAAAGATATCAAAATAAACGGCAAACGATGCGAGATCTCCACCAAGCTTCAGCAAGGTGATGTGATCTCTCTCTTTTTGAAGGATGAATTTCTCCAAAAGGAAGAGCGGCCCGAGGACTTTCTGAAAGCCCCCAAAAAACTCTCCATAGTCTACGAGGATGAAAACCTCCTGCTGCTGGACAAAAAACCGGGCCTCATTGTTCACCCGGATGAAAACTACCATTTTGACTCTCTCATTGCAAGAGTGCAGCATTACCTCTATGACAAGGGGGAATACAATCCCAAAGCGGAAAACGCCTTTGCTCCGGCACTGGTCAACCGCATTGACCGCAACACCGGAGGAATTGTAATGGCGGCCAAAAATGCCCAGGCTTTGCGGGTGTTGAACCAGAAGGTGAAGGACCGGGAGATGCACAAATACTATCTTTGTGTGGTATGTGGCCATCTCAAGGAGAAAGAATCCACTCTCACGGGATACTTGGAGAAAAATGAAGCCCAAAACCGGGTCTATGTCTCAAACCGTCCCAAGGAGGGCGCTAAAACAATTCGCACCCGCTACCGGGTTTTGGAGGAGCGGCAAGGATTCTCCTTGGTTGAAGTGGAACTGCTCACCGGCCGCACCCACCAAATTCGGGCGCACTTTGCCTCCATTGGCCACCCCTTGGCTGGGGATGGGAAATACGGCAAAAACGCGGTGAACAAAAGCACCGGGTTTCCCTATCAGGCGCTGTACTCCTATAAGCTGCGGTTTGATTTTCAGACAGATGGAGAGCTGCTACAGTACCTGGATGGGAAGGAATTCACTGCCGGAGATGTGTGGTTTCTGCCAGAATTCTACGCCATGCCCAAGGAGTCTTAAACCGGAACGCCACTTGCCTGAAACGAAAAAATCGGGTATACTTGTTTGTTAGTGTCCTATATATTAGAATACGTTCCGTTAAGGGACAGGATTTGGAAGTGACTCCATGCGTGTGATCCATCTCATCGGCGGCGGCGATACCGGCGGCGCCAAGACCCACGTTTTAAATTTGCTAAAAGAATTAAACCAGTTCATTGACGCCCAGCTGTTTTGCTTTCGCAAAGGGGATTTCTCAGAGGATGCGGCAAAAATGGGCATCCCCATTGAGGTCATCGAATCCGGAAACCCGGTGGTGGGCCTGCGAGAACTGAAAAAACGCCTGCAAGGGCAAAAGATAGACATCATTCACTGCCACGGCGCCCGAGGGAATTTGATGGGAAATCTCATCAAACGGTATCTGGACGCTCCTGTGGTCACCACGGTTCACAGCGATTACCGGCTGGACTACCTGGGTCGGCCAGTGGCCCGGCTCTCCTACGGCACCACCAACATGGTGGCTCTGCGGCGGGTGAATTTCTACATCGGTGTGTCCGACCCCATGACGGACATCCTCATTGAGCGGGGGTTCCCGGCGGACAGGATTTACACCATCTACAACGGCATAGACTTTAAAACACCCATCCACCCGGTGCCTAAGGAGGAGTTTCTGAAGAGCGTGGGCATGAAGTGGGAACCTGACGATGTGATCGCCGGCATTGCAGTACGGCTGTCCCCGGTTAAGGATGTCCCCACCTTACTCCGGGCAATGAAGATTGCCTGCGAAAAGAATTCCCATCTGAAATTGCTCATCGGCGGCGACGGCGAGGACCGTCAGAAACTGGAAGCGATGACGCAAGAGCTGGGTCTTTCCGACAGAGTTTGCTTTGCCGGATGGCTCAACGATGTCAACTCCTTCTACAACGCCATTGACATCAACCTGCTCACCTCCATCTCAGAAACCTTCCCCTACTCCCTGACGGAGGGCACTCGGATGCATCGGGCCACCATCGCCTCCAATGTGGGCGGTGTGCCCGTACTCATCGACAACGGCGTAAACGGATTGATCTTTGAGCCGGGCAACGAGCAGGAGCTGGCTCAGCACCTGCTGACCCTCACCGAGGACAAGCAGCTGCGGGATACCTTTGGAGAGCGGATCTATGAAAAGGCCTCCCGGGAATTCTCCATCGATCGGATGGTGGAGCATCAGTTGGAAATCTATGAGAGCATCCTCAAGCGGGATGCCCGACAGAAATCTAAGAAGCGGGACGGGACCATCATCTGCGGAGCTTACGGTCATGGAAACGCCGGTGATGACGCAATTTTGAAATCCATCATCCACTCGGTGCAGCAGTTGGACCCCACTATGCCTATTACAGTGCTGGCTAAAAACACCCAGAGCATCAAAAAGCGTTACCGAGTGAACTCCATCTACACCTTCAACCTGCCCAAGATGTTTGCAGCTATGAAAAAATCCGTGCTGTATATCAACGGCGGCGGCACACTGATTCAAAACGCCACCAGCTGGCGCAGTCTCTGGTATTATCTCTTCACTCTGCGGTTGGCAAAGCTCTTGGGCAATAAGGTGGATATGTACGGCTGCGGCATCGGCCCAGTGAACGGTGAAAAGAATATCCGCCTGGTAAAGCGTGTGCTGGACCGCTCAGTGGATACCATCACTTTGCGCGAAAAAGATTCTATGCAGGAACTGGAGAGTTTCGGAGTCCACCAGCCGGAGATCCTGCTGTGCTCTGACCCCGCTTTGGTGCTGGAACCCTCCTCCGACGTGGACGTGGATGCCTATTTGAAGCGCCATGGCATGAAGTCTGACAAGCGGTATCTCTGCTTCATGCTGCGGACCTGGTACGGCTTTGACGCCAAGGCCTCTGTACTTGCGGCATGCGCTGACCGTGCCTATGAAAAATATGGTCTGGAACCGGTGTTCCTTTCCCTGAATATTTTCCACGACTCCGTGGCAGCGGAAAAGGTTACTCGGTTGATGAAAGCTCCCTACCTTATTTTGGATGACTGGGCTGAACCGGAATTGCTCATGGGTGTGCTGAGCAGGATGGATACCGTGGTTTCCATGCGGCTTCACGGACTGATTTTCTCCTCTCTCAGTGGAGTGCCCCTGGTAGGCGTCAGCTATGATCCTAAGATTGATTCCTTCCTCAAGTATCTGGATGCGGGCACTTGCATTGACTTGCCCGACCTCACCACAGAAGGCCTCAACGACGCTGTGGATCAAGCGCTGGCTTCCCTCCCTCAGCGGGAAGAGCTGCGGGAAAAAGCTCTCAAGCTTCAGAAAGTGGAGCGACAGAATATTCAAGCTGTGGCAAGGCTCCTGGGCCTGGCTGAGCAATCATAAAAAAGTGGCTGTTGCAGTATGCAACA
>OBYM01000029.1_pt1 | contig 108176 bp, 90 predicted proteins | sample 1538191 | NCBI WGS metagenome assembly OBYM01 (sample SAMEA2580165, study PRJEB22360) | human gut metagenome | biome: human gut; feature: human-associated habitat; material: faeces | place: Denmark | collected 2008/2010 | reverse complement strand
ACCGGCAGTTGTCCCTGCGCGGGTCCCCCGCCACCCGGCATGGGCCAGGCCAATGGCGTGGTGTTCCGGGTCTACAAAGTAAAGGGGCACACAGTCGGCACAGTAGATCACCAGGGTAACACTGGGGTCATCGGTGCACAGGCCGTCGATGGAATCCATATCCTTCTCACGCCAGATGCCGATCCCCCTTTGTTCCTTGCCCACCCGGCGGATATTGATGTGGTGGTCCTGGGCGCCGCAGACCAGGGAATCCGGGGCAAATCCGGCGGCGGCACAGAAGCGCCTGTAGTTCTCCGCTACCCGGTCCTCCTCGTCCCCACGGTTGAAGCCCAGGTTCATGGAGGCAAACTGCCCCTCGCTGACTCCGCCGATTCGGGTGGTAAAGGCGTGATTGACAAAATCCAGATCCTTCCAACCAGCAAAGCGCAGCACACCCACCCCCTGGGGCAGGGTCAGTTCCATATCGCCCACCGGTCCGGCTACAGCCTGACGGGGGGATTCCAAATCCGGCAAAGGGAAGGTTTTTTTATTCACGGCAAGTCCCTCGTATTTCTGTTTAATCGTCAGCCGCCCGGCAAACAGGTGTCCGCAGCGGGTACAGCGGAAATCCGCCCGGAAGCTCTTATTTTTCAAGCTCCACTTGGTCAGCCTGCGGCTCTCCTCCCCGCACCTGGGGCAGGGAAACCGCAGATGACTCTTCTCCACCAGGGGGCTGTGCAGGTCACAGACATAGGTGGTCTTAAAGGTGATGCGCCGGTAAAACTCCCGGTCACACAGGTCGATATAGGGGGCAATGGCCTGCCGGTCATAGACCCGCCGCAGGACCTGCAGAGTCACCAGGCTGTCATCCAACGCCCGGTGATGGTCCATCCCCGAGACATCCAATCCCAACAGCTCCGCAGCCCGGGAGAGACCCACCTGCTCCTTGCGGCCCAGTCCCATACGGTCCTGGGCAAAGACCTGCAGATCACAGTAGCGGGACAAAAAGGGCACGTGCTCATCCCCGCTGAAATAGCGGCAGTTCTCAATGAGGGTCAAAATATCCGAGGTACCCCAGGTCATGATGACGCAGTCCCCGGCCCAGCGCTTGAAGCGGCTCACCGCCTGCATAAAGGTCATGCCGTTGTGCAGATTTTCATCGGTGATGCTGGTGAGGCTCTGAATGGTGGAACTGATATGCTTTGCCACCTGAGGCTTGACAAAACAGGAAAAGGTGGATCTCTCTGTGAGGTCCGGCCCGCATTTTACCGCGCCGAACTCGATGATCTCGTTGATATAGCCCTGCAGTCGCCGGCTGTAAGTGCCGTTCCACTCCAGGTCCAATATGACGATGTCCAACCGGTTCACTCCTTTCCTCCGCCCTAAGGGACACGCGGAACTGGGTCCCGCACAGTTCCCTCGGACAGCTTTAGGTAGGCAGGAACACCCCGAAGGGCCGCCCCTGCAAGAGGGCTACGCTTTGACCCAGCTCCCGCCGGCAATCAAAGCCGTTTTTCTCTATGCAGCGCTTTTTGAAAGCGCTGCACTTTCACGCCCTTTGGCGATTACTTCTTCTTGCTGGCCTGCTTCATGCGCAGCTCCTTGGACAGGATCCCCTTGCGCATCCGCACGCTCTTGGGAGTGACCTCCACCAGCTCATCATCGGCGATGAACTCCAAACACTGCTCCAAGCTCAGCTGAGAATGGGGCACCAGCTTCAGAGCGTCATCGGAACCGGAGGCACGGGTGTTGGTGGCGTGCTTCTTCTTGCACACATTCACCACAATATCCTCGTTCTTGGGGTTGGAGCCCACGATCATGCCCTCATAGACCTCCACGCCGGGTCCAATGAACATTCTGCCCCGCTCCTGGGCATAGAACAGGCCGTAAGCGGTAGACTCTCCTGTCTCGTGGGCAATGATGGAACCCTGGGTCCGCTGCTGGATGTCCCCCTTATAGGGCTCATAGCTGTCGAACACGTGGTTCATGATGCCATTGCCGTTGGTGTCGGTCAAGAACTCCGAGCGGTAGCCCATCAGGCCCCGGGCCGGGATCTTGAACTCCATGTGGGTGGTGCCGGACTCCCGAGAGCCCATATTCAGCAGCTCGGCCTTTCGGGCTCCGATTTTTTCCATGACAGCGCCCACGTAGTTGTCGGGCACTTCGATCATCAGAAGTTCCATGGGCTCCAGAAGCTTGCCGTCCTTGTCCTGCTTGTAGATGACGGTGGGACGGGACACCTGGAACTCATATCCCTGGCGGCGCATCTGCTCGATGAGGATGGACAGGTGCAGCTCGCCACGGCCGGAGACCTTATAGGTGTCGGTGGAATCAGTTTCCTCCACCCGCATGGCCACGTTGGTCTCCACCTCTTTGAACAGCCGGTCCCGCAGGTTCCGAGAGGTGACAAACTTGCCCTCACGGCCGGCAAAGGGGGAGTTGTTCACCATGAAGTTCATGGACACCGTGGGCTCATCGATCTTCACAAAGGGCAGAGGCTCCACGCAGTCGGTGGCGCAGGCGGTCTGACCGATGTTCAGATCGCTGATGCCGGACACAGCGATGATGTCTCCCAATGCGGCCGACTCGTGCTCCACACGCTTGAGGCCCTCGAACTGATAGAGCTTGGTGATGCGGGCATTTTGAGTAGTTTCCTCGCCACCGCCGCAGATGGTGACCGTCTGACCCACCTGGATGGAGCCACGCTCCACACGGCCGATGCCGATACGGCCCACATAGTCGTCATAGTCGATGTTGGAGAACAACACCTGGGTGGGGCCCTCCAGATCCCCTTCGGGGCAGGGGACTTCGTTCACGATCATCTCAAACAGGGGAGTCATATCCGTGCCGGGCTTGTCCGCCTCCAAAGAGGCGTAGCCGTCCCGGGCGGAAGCGTAGCACACCGGGAACTCTAGCTGATCGTCGTTGGCACCCAGCTCGATGAACAGGTCCAGCACTTCGTCCACCACTTCTGCGGGACGGGCACCGGGACGGTCAATTTTATTGAGCACCACCACGGGCTTCTTGCCCAGTGCCAATGCTTTTTTCAGCACAAAACGGGTCTGGGGCATGCAGCCTTCAAAGGCGTCCACCAACAGCAGCACGCCGTCCACCATCTGCAGCACCCGCTCCACCTCGCCGCCAAAGTCGGCGTGTCCGGGAGTGTCCACAATGTTGATTTTGATATCCTGATACATCACTGCAGTGTTCTTGGACAGGATGGTGATGCCGCGTTCCCGCTCCAAATCGCCGGAGTCCATCACTCGTTCCGCCACGGCCTCGTTCTGACGGAACACGCCGCTCTGACGCAGCAGCTGATCCACCAGGGTGGTCTTGCCGTGATCCACGTGGGCAATGATGGCCACGTTGCGCAAATTCTCTCTCTTTGCCATTGATCCCATCGTTCCTTTCCTGAAAAGTGCCTCCCCGGGGGAGGCCGCCCCCTTGGGGCGCAAAATCCGAACGCGCTATTCTCGCATGAACCGATTTATTATACCACCAAACAGCCTCTTTGAAAAGACCGAATTTGGCATGATACCGGGGTTTTCCAGGGACACTGCACACACCTGGTACAAGTGTCCAAAAACGCAAGAAACCAATCAGCTTTTTTGGGGACGTCAAATCCCAACTATGAGGTAAAGGAATCCAGCCCCCACCGTTCAGCTTGCAAGTTTTGTCAAATTCCTGTAAAATGGTTGTAGAATCAACCAATTCCCTCACAGAAAGGACTGGGATCCTCCCCATGACCAACACCCAGACAAGTGACTTTTCCAAGGGCAGTGTGGCCGGGAACATTCTCCGCCTGGCAGTGCCCATGACCGTGGCCCAGCTGATCAACGTCCTCTACAGTGTGGTGGACCGGATGTACATCGGCCGCCTGCCCGACGCCGCCGGCAACGCCCTGACAGGACTGGGACTTACCTTCCCCATCATCTCCATTGTCACGGCTTTTGCAAACCTGTTCGGCATGGGCGGCTCCCCACTGTTTTCCATTGAGCGGGGCAGAAACAACACGGAAAAAGCCAAGGAGATCATGGGCAACACCTTTGCGCTGCTGGTGGGTACCGGCGTGGTGCTCACCGCCGTGATCCTGCTGATTAAGCGCCCCCTGCTCTACGCCTTCGGCGCCAGCGACACCACCTATCCCTACGCCGACGGCTATATCACTATCTATCTGCTGGGCAGCATCTTTGTCATGGTCAGCCTGGGGATGAACAACTTCATCAACGCCCAGGGCTTCGGACGCAAGGGCATGATGACCGTACTCATCGGCGCGGTCACCAACATCGCTCTGGATCCCGTCTTTATTTTTGTCCTGCACATGGGTGTGCGGGGCGCTGCTTTGGCCACCATCATCTCCCAGTTTCTCTCCGCTTTGTGGGCCGTCTCCTTTCTCCGGGGCAAAAAAGCCCTCATCCGGCTGGAACTACCCTACCTGCGGCTGAATTTCAAGCTGGTGGGTAAAATCGTGGGGCTGGGCTTTTCCAGCTTTGTCATGGCTATCACCAACTCCATGGTTCAGGTGGCCTGCAACTCCACCTTGCAGACCTTCGGCGGCGATCTGTATGTGGGCGTGATGACCATCATCAACTCTGTGCGGGAAGTGGTCACCACCCCCATCAACGGCGTCACCAGCGCGGCCCAGCCTGTTATGGGCTTTAACTACGGCGCAAAACAGTATCACCGGGTCCGCACCGGCATCCTCTTTACCACTATCGTCTGCGTAGTGTACACCACCGCAGTCTGGCTGCTGCTGTTCCTGTTCCCGCAGTTTTTCATCGGCCTGTTCTCCGGGGAGGCAGCCTTGCGAGAAGCCGCTGTGCCCAGCATGCACATCTATTTCTTCGGGTTCTTCATGATGAGCCTCCAGATGGCCGGCCAAAGTGCTGCCGTGGCCTTGGGACGCTCCAAACAGGCGGTGTTCTTCTCCCTGTTCCGGAAGGTGATCATCGTGGTGCCCCTGACACTTTTGCTCCCCCACCTGTTCGGACTGGGTGTGGACGGTGTATTCCTGGCAGAGCCCATCTCCAATTTCATTGGCGGAGGCGCCTGCTACATCACCATGCTGCTGACCATCTGGCGGGAAATGAACCGAAAAGAAAAGGCCTCCCTGGCTGAAAAGCCTTGAGGTCCTTTCCCCTGTTCTGAAAACCAGCCAAATAGAAAAAGGAGGTGCTTTTGCACCTCCTTTTTCTATCCTCTGCCCCACTGTTTTCCCTGACCTTGACCGGAACCCTGGCCTTGACCGGAGCCCTGACCCTGACCGGAGCCCTGACCCTGACCGGAGCCCTGACCCTGACCGGAGCCTTGACCCTGACCGGAGCCTTGACCCTGACCGGAGCCTTGACCCTGACCGGAGCCCTGGCCCTGACCGGAACCTTGCCCTTGACCAAATCCCTGGCCAGAATGTTCTTGGCTACTGGAAACCGTTCCCTCTGTCTGAGAAGCGGAATCTTCCGATGAAGTGCCGTCCTGAGACAAGTCCTCCAACAGCTGGCGCAGCTGATTCATGGAGGAAGAGGCCGCCTCTTCCGGCGTAAGGCTGGGGTCCAGCTCCACAATCTGGGCATAGATCCGATACTTGCCCATGGGCAGTCCCGCCTCTTGTGCCAGCTGGCGTTCCTCCAGGGTGGCGCCTTCACAGGTGACGTTTTCCAACGAGGCAGTGTCCTCCTCCACCTGCTGAAGGATCTTTTGACACTGGGACTGGCTGCTGCCTGTCACTGTGATGGAAGCTTCGCCCTCCTCCTGGGAGAGGAGCTGCTCCACCGCTTCCTCATACCCCACAAAGGGCACGGCAAGCTCATTTGCCAGCTCTTCACCCTGGGGATCGTGGGACTCCACACCCACCACCTTGCCGAAGCAGTTGACATGCAGCTCACAAGCGGAGGCACTCTCCACGCTGAGATACGCAGTGGGAGTGAAATAGGTCCAACCGCCCGCAGCCATCAGAAACACCAGTACTGCGCACAGTGCCAGCGCCATCTTTACAGGGCGCCGCCGGGAGGGACGAAGCCGCCGGGAGAGTCCCTCCCAGGCATGGTCCGCAGAGGCCTGGGGCATCTGCAAACTGCCCAAAGCGTCACGGATTTTTTCATCCATTGCCATCCCCTCCTTCCAGCTGGACTTTGAGCAGCTTTCTGGCCCGCTCCAACAACGTGTAAACCGTATTGACCTTTTTACCCAACAGCTTCCCGATTTCAGCTGCCTTGTAGCCTTCAAAATAATAGAGGTACACCACGTCCCGGAATTTTACCGGCAAGGAAAGCACCGCCTGCAACACCTCTCGATGCTCTTGGGGTACAGGATCCGCCTGCTCCTCCAACAGCTGATCCAGGGGCACCGTCCGGGAGCGAAACACACTGGAGAGCAAATCCCTGCACTGATTGATCGCCACCCGCAACACCCAGGCCTTTTCGTGCTCCTGACTTTCAAAGGGATCGTCCCGCAGGGCGTATTTCAAGAAGACGTTTTGCAGGATGTCCTCGGCGTCCGTTCTATTTTTCAAGTGCACCATGCACACACGCCACACCGACGGTCCATACCGCTCCATGGCCTGACGGACTTCCTCCTCATCCCGCATCGCTGTCCTTCTCCCTTCTTCACAAACCCTCTTACCTCATCTGGCATCTGCCGGCTCCACGCCCGGCTGCTCTCATACCCACGTTGTCACAGACGCCGTCGCCGTCCTCGTCAACCCAGTTCCGGCCGCCGCCCGTGCCCATGTTGTCACAGACGCCGTCGCCGTCCTCGTCAACCCAGTTCCGGCCGCCGCCTGTGCCCATGTTGTCACAAACGCCGTCGCCGTCTGCATCCACCCAGTACCGGCCGCCACCTGTACCCATGTTGTCGCAGACACCGTCGCCGTCTGCATCCACCCAGACACTGGCAGCCTGACCACGGCCCTGTCCCCGACCCTGACCAGCTCCTTGGCCAGCACCCTGACCACGTCCGGCTGCCGCAGCACCCATACCGCCCATGGTAAGCACCAACATTCCTGCCATCAACAATACAAATACTTTTTTCATTTTGAAATCCTCCTTGAAAATTACCGAATTGTTTTGGCGCGTTGTTTGCGCCTCTATAAGCAATACGGGTGAGAACCAGCTTTTCACTCAAGGATGGAAAAAATTTTTTTATTTTTTCATTATAGCACATTCATTCCCCGTTGGGTTTGACAAAGTATTATTTATCTTGCAAGATATGAGTTTTTCCGCTACAATGAAGCGTGGGATTTTCTCGCTTTCCGGGGAAACCCATCCGAACATACGAAAGGCTGGAATGAAGTTATGGAGTTTCCAAAACACCCCTTCCGCACCCACGGTGGAGCGGCGGTGCCCCATCATAAGAACACTTGGGACACACCCACCGCTACCATGCCGCCTCCGGAAAGGGTCATTTTACCCATGCAGCAGCACATCGGCGCTCCCTGTATCCCCACGGTGAAAAAGGGGGATCACGTCTATGTTGGCACTGTGGTGGGCGACAACAGCGCCTATGTTTGCGCTCCCGTACACGCCTCGATCTCCGGCACCGTGACGGAGATCACCGAAGTGATGCTCACCGGCGGTCAGATGACCCAGGCTGTGGTCATCGAGTCCGACGGGAAAATGGAGCGGGATCCCGCCATTGCTCCGCCCCCGCCCATCACCACCAAGGAAGAACTGGCCAACGCCGCCAGGGCTGCCGGTCTGGTGGGCCTGGGAGGCGCTGGTTTCCCCGCCCATGTAAAGCTCAACATCCCCGAGGGCAAAAGCATTGATACCCTGCTGGTCAACGTGGCAGAATGTGAGCCCTATGTCACCTCCGACCACCGGGAAGCCCTGGAAAATGGCCACAATGTGCTGGACGGCATCTACAAGGTCAAGGAGATCCTGGGAGTGCAGCGGGTAATTATTGCCGTGGAGGATAACAAGCCCGATGTCATCCAGAAGCTCACCGAGATCGCCGACGATCCCAAGCGGGATCCCCTGGACCAAGTGCGAGTGCTCCCCTTGAAGAGCCGCTATCCCCAGGGCGCTGAGAAGATCCTGGTGCAGGCCTGCACCGGCCGCAAAGTACCCGAGGGAAAACTCCCTGCCGATGTGGGCTGCCTGGTGATGAACATTGGCTCCATCTCCTTCCTGGCAAGCTATATGCGCACCGGTATGCCCCTGACCTTGAAACGGGTCACCATGGACGGCTCCGCCATGGCTCATCCCCAGAACGTCATCGTCCCGGTGGGCACCCCCATCAAGGAAGTGGTGGCCTTCTGCGGGGGCTACAAATCCGAGCCCAAAAAGCTCATCATGGGCGGCCCCATGATGGGTGTGGCCATCACCAGCGATGAACTGCCCATTTTAAAGCAGAACAACGCCATCCTGGCCTTTGATGCAAAGGAGGCCTCCCTGCGGCAGCCCACCGCCTGCATCCGCTGCGGCAGATGCGTGGCGGCATGTCCCATGAACCTGATGCCCACCAAGCTGGAGCACGCAGCAGAACGTGGAGACGTGGATGCCCTTCAGTCCCTGAACATCATGACCTGCATGGAGTGCGGCTGCTGCGCCTTCTCCTGCCCGGCTGGCCGCAGATTGGTACAGGCCATCCGCCTGGGCAAAAGTACTGTGAGAAAAGCGGGAGGTAAGAAATAATATGGAAAAGCTCATTGTGTCTTCCTCCCCTCATTTTAACGGCGGGAAGACCACCCAGAATATCATGCTGGACGTGATCATCGCCCTGACCCCTGCCATGATCGCTTCGGTGATCCTGTTCGGCTTCCGGGCAGCTGTGGTGATCCTCACCTGTGTCGCCGCCTGCATCGCCAGCGAGTACCTGTCCCGGCGGGTGATGAAGCGCCCCCAGACCGTTGGGGATCTCAGCTGCGTGGTCACGGGCATTCTGCTGGCTTTGAACCTGCCCTCCACCATCAATCCCCTCATCGCCATTTTCGGAAGCGTAGCCGCCATTGTGGTGGTCAAGCAGATGTTCGGCGGTATCGGGCAGAACTTTGTCAACCCGGCTCTCACCGGCCGTATCATCCTGTTGAACTCCTTCCCCTCTCGGATGACCCACTGGGTGCAGCCCTTTGACTACGCCGCCGGCGCCGATGCGGTGACCACGGCCACTCCCCTGGGGATTTTGAAAGAGGGCGGCGGGGAACTGCCCTCCTACCTGGATCTGTTTTTGGGCAACACCGGCGGCTGCTTGGGCGAGACCTGCGCTCTGGCACTGCTGCTGGGAGGCATCTACCTCATTGTCCGGCGGGTGATCTCCCCGGTGATCCCCTTGACCTACCTAGGCACCGTAGCTGTGCTCTCCTTCTTCATGGGCCGGGATCCCCTGTTTGATCTGCTCTCCGGCGGCCTGCTGCTGGGCGCCATCTTCATGGCCACCGACTACACCACCAGCCCTCTGTACTTCTGGGGACGTGTGGTCTTTGCCTTTGGCTGCGGACTGATCACCATGCTCATCCGCCAGTACGGCTCCCTGCCGGAAGGCGTGTCCTACTCCATCATTCTGATGAATATTCTCACTCCGCTCATTGAGCGTTACATCAAACCCCGTCCCTTTGGGGCCATGAAAAAAACTCCGGAAGGGGGGCAAAAAGGATGAAGCTTGAGCTGAAAGAGATCCTGCGCCCCACGGCAGTGCTGTTCATCATCTGCGTTGTGGTGGCAGCTGCGCTGGCCGGCACCAATATGCTCACTGCCGACCGCATTGCCCAGTTGGAAGCGGAAAACGCCGAAGCCTCCCGGAAGATCGTTCTCCCCGCTGCAGAGGAGTTCACCTCTCAGGACAACGACGCCTATTACACCGGCGAAGCCGGCGGCGAAACCGTGGGCTATGTCTTTGAGACAGGGTCCAGCGGTTACGGCGGCACGGTCAAGGTCATGACCGGCATCGACACCGAAGGCAACATCACCGGCGTGGTGATCCTCTCCCACGACGAGACCCCCGGTCTGGGCGCCAATGCCACAAAGCCTGATTTTCTCAACCAGTATTTGCAGCCCGCCCCCGAGGACGGTCTGGATGTGATCAAGTATCAGACCCCCGCCGAGGGCCAGATTGAGGCCATGACCGGCGCCACGGTCACCTCCACCGCCGTCACCGACGCGGTGAACCAAGCCATTGAACAATACTATGCAGTGAAAGGAGGCGCGTGACATGGAGAAGAATCGTCATTCCCTGCTCCATGAGTTCACCAAGGGCATCATCAAGGAAAATCCGGTGCTCCGTCTGGTGTTGGGCTGCTGCGCCACTCTGGCAGTGACCACCGCCGCCTCCAACGCCATTGGCATGGGCGCGGCCACCACCTTTGTGCTGGTCTGCTCCAACGTGGTGATCTCCCTGCTGCGCAAGGTCATCCCCGACAAGGTGCGCATTCCCGCCTTCATCACCATCGTGGCGGGCTTCGTCACCATTGTGCAGCTGTTCATCCAGGCCTTCTCCCCCGCTTTGGACGAGGCTCTGGGCGTGTTCCTGCCCTTGATCGTGGTCAACTGCATCATCCTGGGCCGGGCCGAAATGTTTGCCAGCAAGAACAAGGTGCTGCCCTCCCTGCTGGACGGTCTGGGCATGGGCGTGGGCTTCACCGCCACACTCCTTGCCATGGGCATTATCCGGGAGCTGTTGGGTGCTGGCACTGTGTTTGGGTTGCCCGTGCTCTCCGGCTTCATGGAGCCCATCATCATCTTCCTGTTGCCTCCCGGTGGCTTCTTCGTGTTCGGTATGCTCATCGCCCTGGCGGGCAAGCTCTCTGCAGAGGGCAAAGCTCCCGAATCCATGGGCTGCTCTCACTGCCCCTTGGCAGCTTCCTGCTCCAAGCTGGGGGAATGTGACAACGGAAAGGAGGCCGCGAAGTGATGGACGCTCAAACGATCAAATCCCTGGTGGCCATCTTCCTGGCTGCTATTTTAACGGAAAACTACGTGCTCAATCAGTTCTTGGGCATCTGCCCCTTCCTGGGTGTCTCTAAAAAGCTGGACACCGCTGTGGGCATGAGCTGCGCGGTCACCGTGGTCATGGTCATCGCCACTGCTGTGACCTGGCCCCTGTACATGTTCCTGTTGGTACCCAACGGTCTGGCCTACTTACAGACCATCGTGTTCATTCTGGTCATTGCCGCTCTGGTACAGCTGCTGGAAACGGCTCTGCGCAAGTACATGCCCCCGCTGTACAACTCCCTGGGCATCTACCTACCCCTGATTACCACCAACTGCGCCGTGCTGGGCGTGACCATGCTGGTGCTGGACAAGGGCGCTGCGGATCCCTCTTTCGGCTATGTGCAGTCCCTGGTCAACGCCTTCGGATCCGGCATCGGATTCCTGGTGGCCATGGTGCTGTTTGCCGGTGTACGGGAGCGCCTGGAGCAGTGTGACATTCCCAAGACGTTCCAGGGTCTGCCCATCACGCTGGTTGCGGCCAGTCTGGTGGCTGTCAGCTTCCTGGGCTTTAACGGCGTCGTGGACAACCTGCTGTAAGGAGGGACTGCTGTGGAAATTATCACACCTATTTTGATTGTAGGCATCATCGGCCTGTTGGCCGGCGTGATCCTTGCGGTGGCCTCCATCGTTATGGCAGTACCCAAGGACGAAAAGGCCGAAGCTCTGGAGGAAATTCTCCCCGGAGCTAACTGCGGCGCCTGCGGATTTTCCGGCTGTCCCGGCTATGCAGCAGCCATGGCCAAAGGCGAGGCCAAACCCGGACTTTGCTCTCCCGGCGGCGCGGAAGTCGCTCAGAAGTGCGCCGAGATCCTGGGCGGCGGCGATGTGGAGATGGAGTACAAAACCGCTCTGGTCCACTGCCTGGGCAGCTATGACAACACCACCGACAAGATGCTCTATGACGGCATCCAGAGCTGCTCTGCAGCGGCGTTCCTCATGGGAGGCCATCCCCTCCTGCCGGTACGGCTGCATGGGCTTGGGAGACTGCCAGAGAGCCTGTGAATACGGGGCTATCTCCGTGTGCAACGGCTTGGCTCGCGTGGATCCCCAAAAATGCAAGGGCTGCTCCAAGTGCGTGGCTGCCTGCCCCAAGGGAATCATCTCCCTGGTGCCCCTCAAAAAGCAGGCAGTGGTACGCTGCTCCAACTGTGACAAGGCCAAGGGCACCATGGCCGTGTGCAACATCGGCTGCATCGGCTGTGGCAAATGTACACGGACCTGCGAATTTGGCGCTATCGTTGTGGAAAACGGCGTGGCCAAGGTGGATCCTTCCAAGTGTACTGCCTGCGGCAAGTGCGTGGAAGCCTGCCCCCGTCATGTGATCTCTCTGCTCTAAGACAACTCTGCCCCGGCAAGGTACCCTTTGCCGGGGCTTTTTCTATCTGGAAAGGAGTGGTGTAAAATGAACATCAAACTGGCCACTGTCGTGGTGGACTGTCAGGACGCTCGCCGGACGGCAACTTTCTACTCCAAGCTTCTGGGCTGGCCCATCACTCTGGAGGAACCCAACTGGGTCCTGCTACGGGACCCAAAGGGCGGCACAGGGCTGTCCTTCCAAACCGAGGAGGGCTACGTTCGACCCGTATGGCCGGAAGAACCTGGAAAACCCACCAAGATGCTCCACCTGGACTTTAAAGTGGACGACCTGCCCGCTGCGGAAGCCCATGCACTGGCCTGTGGGGCGGTGAAATCCCCCCAGCAGTTTTTGAAGCGAGTGACCGTCTTCTTCGACCCGGAAGGCCATCCCTTCTGCCTGTTTCTAGATTGAAAGAACACATCATCACACAAGAGAAAGGGCCTCCCAGTCGGGAGGCCCTTTCTCTTTCGGGGAAATATTTCAGAGAAGAACTTATACACTTTATTCTGCGGGGAACACCAGACGCACGGTGGTACCCTGGCCCTCGGTGCTCTGCAGGCTCACCTTGGCGTTGTGGAATGCAGCGCCGTGCTTGACAATGGACAGGCCCAACCCGGTGCCGCCGATCTCTTTGGAGTGGCTCTTATCCACCCGGTAGAACCGCTCAAACACCCGGTCCACATCTGCCTGAGGAATGCCAATGCCCGTATCTGTCACCGTCAGTGTGACGCCCTCGGGGAGGTTTTCCACGTTCACGGTCACCCTGCCGTTATGCTTGTTGTACTTCACCGCGTTGTCCATCAGATTGAAGACCATCTCGTCCACGATGCTCTTCACACCGTTGATGACAGCTTTCTCTCCCATGGTGGTAATAATCACCCCGTTTTTCTTAGCGGCGGGCTTCAACCGGGACGCCACGTCCCGGCACAGGGCGGACAGATCAAAATCTTCCCGCTGCAGTTGGACGCCGTTTTCGTCCAGCCGGGAGAGGTTCAGGATGTCGTCCACCAAGGAGATCAATCTCTGGGATTCCATGTAGATATTTCCAGCAAACCGGGGGATATCCTCCGGCTTGACAATGCCGTTCTGGATGATCTCCGCAAAGCCGGAGATGGAGGTCAGCGGCGTTTTCAGCTCGTGGGAGACATTGGCGGTGAACTCCCGCCGCAGATTCTCCCGCTCTTCCCGCTCGGTGATGTCCAAAATCACCACAACGGCGCCTTCCACCTCCCCATCTCGGAAGACGGGGTTAGCCATCACCTGGCAGCACCGCCCTCCTTGACGGATCAACTGCTCGCTGCGGGTGCCGGCGAGAGCTCCGTCCACGGCTGCACGGAATCCCACACTACGGTTCAAAGCCAGAGCGCTCTCATGGCTTTCCGCCGGTGCGGCGTCTGCGCCCAACAGTTTCAAGGCGCTGGTGTTGTAGGAGAGGATATCCGTGTTCTTATCCAGCACCAAAAAGCCCTCGCTCATATTGTCGGTGATGGAGGCAAACTCCTCCTGCTTCTCTTTGAGCGAGCGCATCTGCTGGGAGATCACCTCGTTCTGGCGGTGGATCTTCCCCAGCAGGGGGGAAAGTTCGTCGTAAATCACCGTGTCCTCAGGATTGCCGTCCAAATCCAGCTGGTTGATGGGCGCCACAATCTTCTTGGTCAGGAAATTGGAGAACACCACGGTCACTGCCGCCACCAGCACGGCAATCCCGATCACCCAGGGCAGCATGGAGAACACCGCAGCAAACACACTGTCTGTGGTGGCGGCAATGCGCAGCACCTGGCCGTTCTGCAATTTCACCGAGTAATAGAAGGTCTGCTCCGACAGCGTGCCGGAAACCCGCATGGCTTCTCCGGCGCCGCCGGTGGTCGCCTCCCGAAACTCCTCTCGGTCGGCGTGGTTCTCCATTTGGGCAGGATCAGCCTGGTTGTCAAACAACACGGTGCCGTCCTGGTCAATCAGCGTGATGCGGTTGGGGGTGTTTTCCACCGTGTGGAGATACTCCGCTCCTGAGAGCTCCACCGCCCCTTGCAGAAATCGGGATTCCTCCCGAACCTCGGCACGCATCTGTGCGTTGGTTTCACCGTAGTAGACTATGGTGACCAGCAGCGAGGAGAGCAATATGGTCACCACCGCCAACAGGCACATATTGGTAAAGATCTTTTTTCTCACGGGTGGTCTTTCCTTTCTCAAGGCCGGGGCTTATGCACGCCGGTCAATTTTATAGCCCACGCCCCGCACAGTCTCGATCAAAGAGCCGCACTCCCCCAGCTTTTGCCGCAGGGTGCGCACGTGGACGTCCACGGTGCGGGTTTCGCCGTCGAAATCATAGCCCCAGATCCTGGCCAGAATTTTATCCCGAGTCAGCACCATGCCGTCGTTCTCCAGCAGGAAGCACAGCAGCTCAAATTCCTTCAAGGTCAAAGCCACTTCATTGCCGTCCACCTTCACCTGGTGCCTGGCCGGGGACACATAGAGCCTACCCACAGAATAATCCTTCTCCTGGGTCTCCTGGGGGGATACCCGACGCAGCAGCGCCTTGATGCGGGCCATCAGCTCCATCATGCCAAAAGGCTTGGGCACATAGTCGTCCGCGCCGCTGTCCAGCCCAAGGACCTTGTCGTATTCGCTGTCCTTGGCTGTGAGCATCATCACCGGCAGCCGCTTGGTAGTGGGATTTGCCCGCAGCTTTTTCAGGATGCTCAGCCCATCCTCCTCGGGCAGCATGATATCAAGAAGCACCAGGCTGGGAAGTTCCTTCTCCATGGCCTCCCAGAACTCCGCAGGCTTGCTAAACCCCATGGCGTCAAACCCGGTGGAATTCATGGTGTAAACCACCAGCTCCCGGATGCTGTTGTCGTCCTCTAAAAAATAGATCATAACGCATTCCCGACGCGTGGGCGCCGGACCGTCCTTTCTCAAAGGGATAATAATTCGGGTTCCGCGCCTGCCTTAGTGCCGGTGAGGGAGTACTGCACCCACTCCGCCACATTCACCGCGTGATCGCCAATGCGCTCGAAATACTTGGCCACCATCAGCAGGTCGATGCAGAACTCACCGCTCTCCCCATGCTCGGTGATCAGCTGAATCAGCTCTCCCTTGACCCGGTTGAACAGCTCGTCCACCACATTGTCATACTCCATCACCTGGTGAGCCAGGGGCAAATCCTGCCGCACAAAAGAGTCAATGGAATCGGTCACCATCTTGATGGTGGCCTCGGCCATCTCCTTGATGTGCACCTTGCTAAAGGTGATGTCCCCCTTCTGCAGATAGGGCAGCAGCTCCGCAATGTCGGAGGTCTGGTCGCCAATGCGCTCCAGGTCTGTAATCATCTTCAGGGCAGAGGAGATCTGCCGCAGGTCCCTGGCCACCGGCTGCTGCTGCAGCAAAAGCCGCATGCAGAGCGTTTCAATCTCCCGCTCCCTCTGGTCGATCTCCAGCTCAATGGGCTTCACCTTCTTGGCCAGCTCCATGTCGTTGTCCAGCAGCGCCCGGGCTGCGGTGGAAATGGCGTCCTCGCACAGAGCTCCGGTCTTAATCAGCGCCACGTTCAGCTGTTCCAGCTGTTCGTCGAATTTATTCCTCATGGAATCCTCACTCCTTTTTCATCAACCAAAACGGCCGGTGATGTAATCTTCAGTGCGCTTGTCCTTGGGCATGGAGAACACCTGCTCGGTGGGGCCAAACTCCACCAGCTCGCCCAGCAGGAAAAACGCAGTCTTATCAGAAATACGCGCCGCCTGCTGCATATTATGCGTCACGATAACAATAGTATAGTTGGATTTCAACTCCATTGCAAGGTCCTCGATCTTAGAGGTGGAGATGGGGTCCAAAGCAGAGGTGGGTTCGTCCATCAGCAGCACTTCGGGCTCCACAGCCAGGGCCCGGGCGATGCACAGACGCTGCTGCTGGCCGCCGGACAGCCCCAGGGCGCTCTTCTTCAAGCGGTCCTTCAGCTCATCCCAGATAGCGGCGCCCCGCAGGGACTTCTCCACAATCTCGTCCAGCTTCACCTTGGAGCGGATCCCGTGGGTCCGGGGGCCATAGGCGATGTTGTCATAGACGCTCATGGGGAAGGGATTGGGCTTTTGGAACACCATACCCACCCGCTTTCTCAGCTGGTTGACGTCGATGTTGCCGTAGATGTCCTCCCCGTCCAGAAGGATCTCGCCGGTGATCTTGCAGCCCTCCACCAGATCATTCATGCGGTTGAGGGACTTGAGCAGAGTGGACTTGCCACAGCCGGAAGGTCCGATGAAAGCGGTGACCTCGTTGGGAGCGATATTCATGTTCACGGTCTTTAAGGCTTTGAAGTCGCCGTAATACAGGTCCAGGTTTTTTACGGTAATTTTATCCATAGCAGAAACCATCCAATCTTTTCGTTCATAGAGGGCACAGCCGCCCATATTAGGATTTGGTGAACTTTTTCGCCACAAAGGAGGACAGGGCATTGATGCCCACCACCAGCACCAGCAGCACCACTGCGGTGGCATAGGCGGCCTCTCGGGCAAGGCCCTCGTTGAGGAGGTTGTACATGTGAACTGCCAAAGTACGTCCGGAGGACATGGGGTTGACGGCCACCTGGGCCACAGTGCCAGAGGTGAACATCAGCGCGGCGGTCTCACCCACAATGCGGCCCACACCCAGGATGATACCGGAGAGGATGCCCGGCATGGCGGAGGGCAGGATGATCCGGAACACGGTGCGCAGCTTTCCGGCGCCCAGGCCGAAGCTGCCCTCTCGGAAGGAATCCGGCACGCCCATCAGAGCTTCCTCAGTGGTGCGCATAATCAGGGGCAGGATCATGATGGCCATGGTCAAAGCGCCTCCCAGCATGGAATAGCCCCATCCAAAGCTGACGCCGAAGAACAGAAAGCCAAACAGGCCGTAAACGATGGAGGGGATGCCGGAGAGGGTCTCAGCGGTGATGCGCACGATGCCCACTAGCTTGTTGCCCCGGCGGGCGTACTCCACCAGGTAGATGGCGGAGAAGATGCCCACGGGCACAGCCACAATCAGGGACATCAGCGTCATGATGACGGTGTTGATCAAAGCGGGCAGCAGCGAAGCGTTTTCGCTGGTGTATTTCAGTTCAAAGAGAGCGGGCTTCAGATTGGGAACGCCCATGATGACAATATAGGCCACCAAAAACAGCAGCACTGCCACGGTGATGATGGCCGCCAAGGTGACCAGAACCCTCAAAAACAGGGAAAAGGGGGACCTCTTGTACTGCTTCAAAGCTTGCTGCAAGGTGGGCTTGTTGACAGCCTGAATGGTGGTGGCAGCAGTTGATTTACTCATATTCTCAGCCATATCGCTCACGCTTTGCTCTCCTTTCTCTTGAGGATGGAAAACAGCAGGTTGATGATGAGGATGAACACAAACAGCACCACACCTGTGGCGATGAGTGCCTCCCGATGGAGGCCGGTAGCGTAGCCCATCTCCATGACAATGTTACCGGTGAGGGTGCGCACACCCTCCAGGATGCTTCCGGGAATCCGGGGCTGGTTGCCGGCGATCATGATGACAGCCATGGTCTCGCCGATGGCCCGGCCCACACCCAGGATAATCCCGGCCATGATGCCGCTTTTCGCTGCGGGTACGGTGACAAAAAATACGCTGCGCTCATGGCTGGCGCCCAGTGCCAGAGCACCTTCATAGTAGCTGTCGGGCACAGCGCGGATGGCGCTTTCCGACACGCCGATAATGGTGGGAAGGATCATGATACCCAAAAGGACGGAGGCGGTGAGAATACTCTTTCCGCTGGTGTTGGGGAACAAGTCCTGCATCAGGGGCACAATCACCATCAGTCCAAAGAAGCCATAGACGATGGAGGGAATGCCCGCCAGCAGATCCACTGCAGGCTTGAGCAGCTTATACAGCGGAGCAGGACAGAACTTGGCCATGAAGATGGCGGCAAGCAGACCCAGGGGCACACCCACAATAATTGCCCCCGCAGTGACATAGATGCTGCCCAGGATCATGGGGAAAATCCCGTACTGGTCGGCGCTGGGACGCCAATCGGTACCCAGCAGGAACTCCAAGGGGCCGATCTTTCCGATGGCAGGCAGGCCGTTGGCAAACAGATAGATGCAGATTAAGGCCACAGCCAGGATGGAGATGCAAGCGGCAATCAAAAACACCACCTGCATGACTCTTTCACGGATTCGGCCACCGCGATGTTCTTTCATTCTCTCATTCATAAAGTATTCACTGCCCTCCTACAGAAAAAGGGCTGTAAGGTTACAGCCCTTTCACATGTTCTGCGATATGCTGGGTATTTAGCCGAGCTCGGACCAGTCGGTGATGTTGCCCAGGTAGATGTCCCGCACCTGCTCAGTGGTGAGGTCGGTGATGGGAGACTCGTTGTTGACGATGATGGCGATACCATCGGTGGCGATCACAGTGTTCACCAGGCCGGCATCCAGCTCTTCCTGCTTCAGCTCGCGGGAAGCCATGCCGATGTCGCACATGCCATTCATGGTGTTGTTCATGCCGGTGGTGGAATCAGAGGTCTGCAGCTCGATGGTCACGTTGGAGTTGATGGCCTCATAGCCCTCCTTCAGCTTCTCCATCAGGGGAGAGACGGAGGAAGAACCGGAGATGGTCACGGAGCCGGAGGGGTTGGTGCTGGTGAAAGCTTCCACATCGGAGACGGGGATGTAGCCCTCTTCCTCCACAATGGCCTGGCCCTCAGTGCTCATGATGTAGTTCATGAAGTCCTGAGCTGCCTCGTTGGTCAGCTCACCTTTGGTGGCCACGTTGAAGGGACGGGACACCGTGTAGCTGCCGCTCTCAATGTTCTCAGCAGTGGGCTCAGCGCCGTCAATGGCCACACCCTTGACAGTGTCGTCCAGAGAACCCAGGGAGATGTAGCCGATAGCACCGGTGTTGCCGGCCACGGACTGAATCACAACCTCAGTGGAGTTGGAGATCTCAGCAGAGGTGGTAGTCATGTCGTTGTCCTCGTCATCCACAACGCCGATCAGTTCCACAAAAGCGGAACGGGTACCGGAACCGTCCTCACGGGAGATGACGGTGATGGGACCGGAAGCGGAAGTGCCTTCTGCCTCAGCTTCAGAAGAGGAGCCCTCGGAAGCAGTGCTGGTGGAAGCGGAGCTCTCAGAACCGGAAGCCTCGCTGGTGGAGGAGCCGTTATCATTGCCGCAGCCGGCCAGCATAGAAGCGCACAGCATCAGTGCCAACAGAGTGGAAAGAACTTTTTTCATGGTAATAACCTTCCTTTTGGATTTTTTCTCTTGTCCTTTTTCCTTACCTTTCGGCATACATGATAAACAGCCAATGTAAAGTGCGTCAGGGGGGTTTTGTAAAATCTGTGTAAAGGCCCGAAACCTCTCCTAAATGGGCAGAAACCGGCCATATTATTGACAAGATATTGGGAAAAGAGTATGATAATTTCGTGCTTTAGCCGGTGTAACCGGCAGCATCTTTTTGAGAAAGGAACCCTGTTTTATGAAGTTATCCCGTCTTTTAGAAGCTCTCTCACTGCCTGAGAGCTGCGACGATTTGGAAATCACCGATATTGTTTATGATTCCCGCAAAACCTGCCCGGGATGCGCCTTTGTGTGCATGCGGGGCGCCAATTCCGACGGCCACAAGTACGCCGCCGCTGCCGCCGCTGCCGGAGCCTCTGTGATCTTCGCCGAGGAGCCTGTGGACGCCCCCGGCGCTCAGGTTATCCTAGTGGAGGATACCCGCAAAGCGCTGGCCCTGCTCAGCGCCGCCTTCTTCGGCAATCCTGCCCAGGGGGATATCACCGTCATCGGCGTCACGGGTACCAAGGGCAAGACCACCACTGCCTATATGATCCACTCTATATTGGAAAGCGCTGGCCACAAGTGCGGCGTCATCGGCACTATCGGGGTGCTCATCGGTCAGGAGCTGATCCCCACCGACAACACCACCCCCATGAGCTACGATGTCCAAAAATACCTGCGGCAGATGGCCGATCAGGGCTGCCAGTACTGCGTGATGGAGGCCTCCTCCATCGGTCTGAAGGACCTGCGGGTCTACGGCTTCCCCTTTGAGGTGGGTGTGTTCACCAACTTCTCCGAGGACCACATAGGCGGCGTGGAGCACAAGGATATGCAGGAGTATCTGGAAAGCAAGGCAAAGCTGTTCTCCATGTGCCGGGTGGGCGTACTCAACGCCGACGATCCCAGCATGGAGGGGATCCTGCAAGGCCATACCTGCCAGGTAAAGACCTACGGCTTTGACCACCCCGCTGACCTGCAGGGCGCCAACTGCCGCCACCTGAACCGCCCCGGCTTTTTGGGCATTGCCTTTGAGGTGTCCGGAGAGGAGAACTTCACCGCTGAGGTGGATATTCCCGGACGGTTCAACGCCTACAACGCTCTGGCTGCCATGGGCGCCTGCCATGAACTGGGAATCTCTGTGGAGGCCATGAAGCAGGGCCTCTCCACGGTAAAGGTCAAGGGCCGGGTGGAACCTGTGCCCGTTCCCGGCAACTACACCCTGCTGCTGGATTACGCCCACAACGCGGTGAGCATGGAGAACATCCTCACCACCCTGCGGGAATATGAGCCCAAACGGCTGATCTGCCTGTTCGGCGCCGGAGGCAACCGGCCCAAGGTGCGCCGGTACGAGATGGGTGAGGTCAGCGGCAAGCTGGCGGACCTGTCCGTGATCACCGCAGACAACTCCCGGTTTGAGGACGTGCTGGACATCATCGCGGACATCAAGACCGGCATGGCCAAGACGGACGGCAAGTTCATCGAGATCCCCGACCGCCGGGAGGCCATCCGCTGGTGCCTGGACAACGCCCAGGACGGGGACATCATTGTCCTGGCAGGCAAGGGCCATGAGGACTACCAGGAGATCAAGGGAAAGAAATACCCCTTTGACGAGCGGGTGGTCATCCGGGAGCTGCTGGAAGAAAAATCCCGCTCCAACCAGAACTGACTGCTAAGGGGCTTCTCCCCTTTCCACTGCATATAAAATAGAAAGGACTGTGCAACCATGGACAAGAATCTCACCTTGGAACAGCTGGAAGCCTATGAAAAGGCCTTTGACGCGGACCGGGCTAATCAGGTGGCCATGCGTGCTGTGACCTCCTGCGGCGTGGTGAAAGCCGCCACCAATCCGGAAGTCTACCGCAAGGACCGCCATCAGTTCTCCGTCTCCCTGGAGCAGGGCAAGGTCACCAACCAGAAGCAGAGCGGCCGCTGCTGGATGTTCGCCGCCCTGAACACTATGCGTTTCGACGTGATGAAAAAGCTGAATCTGGACACCTTTGAGCTGTCCCAGAACTACACCCTGTTCTATGACAAGCTGGAGAAGGCCAACTACTTCCTGGAGAGCATCCTGGACACCCTGGAAGAACCTACGGGCGGCCGGGTCATTGCCCACCTGCTCATGGCGCCGCTGAACGACGGCGGTCAGTGGGACATGTTCTGCAACCTGATGGAGAAATACGGCGCGGTCCCCAAGGACGCTATGCCGGAAACTGCCTGCTCCTCCTCCACCCGGGAGATCACCGGCTATATGACCCGCAAGCTGCGGGAGTACGCCTGCACCCTTCGCACCGCTCACCAGAACGGCCAGGACCTGGAGCAGTTGCGGGCACAGAAAGAAACCATGATGGCCACCATCTACAACATGCTGTGCGTGGCCCTGGGCAAGCCTCCCAAGACCTTCACCCTGGAAGTGCGTGCCAAAGATAAGAAATTCATCCGGGAGGAAAACCTCACCGGCAAGGAGTTCTTCCAAAAGTACATTGGCTGGGATCTGTCCCAGTATGTCAGCCTGATCAACGCCCCCACCGCCGACAAACCCTATCACAAGACCTACACCGTCAAACTGCTGGGCAACGTGGTGGAAGGCCGCCCGGTAAAATACCTGAACCTGCCGGTGGAAGACCTGAAGAAAGCCGCCATCGCCCAGATGCAGGACGGCCATCCCGTGTGGTTCGGCTGCGATGTGGGCCAGTGCTCCCTGCGGGAGGGCGGCGTCATGGATCTGGAAGCCATCCAGGCCGGAGAGCTCTTCGGCACGGATTTCCCCATGAACAAAGCGCAGCGTCTGGACTACGGCGAGAGCCTGATGACCCATGCCATGGTGTTCCAGGGTGTGGATCTGGACGACAACGGTCAGCCCCTGCGCTGGAGAGTGGAAAACAGCTGGGGCAAGGACGCCGGTGTGGACGGCTATTATGTGATGAGCGATGACTGGTTCTCCGAGTACACCTACCAAGTGGTGGTCAACAAGAAGTACCTCACCCCGGAACAGGTGCAGGAGTACGACCAGGAGCCCATCGCCCTGGAGCCTTGGGATCCCATGGGCTCCCTGGCTTAAAGAAGCGGAAACCAACTCACAGGGGTAACTTATGCGATTGAAATTATCCGACATTGTAAAAGCCGCCGGTGGAAAACTCCTTTGTGGAGATGAGAACACTGTCATCACCTCCTTTTTCACCGACAGCCGCCAGGCCGAGAACGGAGCCATGTTTGTGCCCATCCGAGGCGAGCGGACCGACGGCCACAACTACATTTCCTCGGCGTTGGAGGCCGGAGCTTCCGCCTCCTTCACCGACCATCCCCTCCCCTCGGAGACTGCCGGGGACAAAGCCCTTGTACTGGTAAAGGACTGCCGGGAGGCACTGCAAAAAGCCGCCGCCTGGTACCGGGAGCAGTTCCAGATTCCCGTGGTGGGCATCACGGGCAGCGTGGGCAAAACCACTGCCAAGGAGATGGTGGCCCAGGCGCTCTCGGCCAAGTTCCGGGTGCTGAAAACCGCCGGAAATCAGAACAGTCAAGTGGGCGTTCCCATCACTGTGTGCGGTTTAAAGAAGGATCACACAGCCGCCGTGGTGGAGATGGGCGTCAGTATGCCCGGGGAGATGGGCCGCATTGCCGCGGTGGTAAAGCCTACCTGCGCGGTGATGACCAATATCGGCGTGTCCCACCTGGAGTTTATGAAGACCCGGGAGAACATCCTCAAGGAAAAGTCCCACATTGCAGACTACCTGCCGGAGGGAGGCTTCCTCTTTGTCAACGGAGACGACGACCTGCTGCCCACCCTCAAAGAGAGGCTGGGAAACAAAGTGGTCACCTTTGGCCTGGGGCCCCACTGTGACTGGCGGGCCTATGACCTAAAGGAGGCAGACAAGGGCACGTTCTTCACCTGCCAGGCCCCCAATGGTGAGCGCACAGAGCTGTTTGTCCCTGCAGCTGGGGAGCACAATGTGCGCAACGCTTTGGCGTCCATGGCGGTGGCCAGAAGCTTGGGCGTCCCGGCGGCGGACGGAGCGCGGGCCATCTCGGCCTACAAGGCCCCAGCCATGCGACAGCAGGTGCTGGAGGCCAACGGGCTGCTCATCATTGACGACAGCTATAACGCCAGTCCCGATTCGGTGCGCAGCGCCCTGGAGGTGCTTTCCACCCGGAAAGTTCCTGGCAAGCGGGTGGCTGTGCTGGCCGATATGCTGGAGCTGGGCGAACTGTCCCAGCAAGGTCACTGGGACAGCGGCGAGTACGCTCGCAAGAAGGGCGTGGACCTGCTGGTGGCTGTGGGGCCCCTGTCCAAGGACACGGCAGAGGGCTTTGGTCCCGGCGCTCAGTGGTTTGCCTCCAACGAGGAGGCCATCGCCTATTTGCGCAGCCAGCTGAATCCCGGAGATGCCGTTCTGGTGAAGGGCTCCCGGGGAATGCGGGTGGACCGCATTGTACAGGCATTGGCTCAACCGGAAGCATAACAAAGCTCCCCATAGCAACTACAAAAAGAAGCGCCTTCCCAAAAGGGAGGGCGCTTTTTTGCAGATTCCATGATGTACCTCAACGATAATATGCATGTGGCTGCATGCTCAGATATTGCCTCAGCATCACGCTGTTGAGCTGGTTATAATATTGGAGATAGTCCTTTTTCTTCTGACGCTCCATTCTGTTTCGGGCCTGCAGAAGCCGCCATTTGGCGCAAGTTTTATGGCAGCCTTCACAATAGTGGTCACAGCTGGACTGGCAAGGGATCATAAGAAATCTCTCCTTTCCTGATAACAAAAAACAGCCGTCTTTCACTGGGAGCCGGCATCGGACGCGCTGGCTCCTAAGAAAGAGGCTGTTTTCGTTCTCTGGCAGATGTGGATGATGCCCGCTGGCGGGGCCGGATTTGCGGCGCTACCATAGCGCACACCTCCTTTGCTTTACTCTGCAACTTGATTATAGCAGGAAACAGCAGTTCAATCTATCAACTTTTTGTTAAGTTTTTCTTAACACTGGCTAAAGCGCGAAAGTGTGCTGCCAGTTTGCTGCTTCTGTGCCAGTCTATGCGGCATCGTTGAAAAGCATGCGGGGTGAACGCTGACGCAACCAGAAAATCAACTGCATACTCCTGGGAATTTCGCGGCACACTATCCTCAAAGGGGGAACGCCTATGAAAGCTATGTCGAAAGAGGAGTACCAGCGCAAAGTGGAGCTGGCCTCCCCGCCCTCCCCAGTGGGGAAAAACTGCCTGCTGGCCTTCCTCAGCGGAGGCACCATCTGCACTTTGGGCCAATGCCTGTGCAATCTCTATCAGTCCATGGGGTTTGAGCTCTCCCAGGCCCGGGCTTGGGTGTCCATCAGCCTGATCTTCCTCTCGGCTCTGCTCACAGCACTGGGACTGTACGACAACATCGCCAAGCACGCCGGAGCCGGCACTTTAGTGCCCATCACGGGATTTGCCAATTCCATGGTCAGCCCTGCGCTGGAGTTCAAATCCGAGGGGTTTGTCACCGGTTTAGGAGCCAAACTGTTTTCTGTGGCAGGCCCCGTGCTGGTATTCGGAATCACCGCCTCCGTGGTCTACGGGCTGATTCTCTGGATTGTGGGGGTGGTTCTGTGAGACGAATCGGAGAAAGCACCCTGGAATTTCAGCTGCCCCCCTCCATTCTCAGCCACGGCGCTGTGACCGGCAAAAAGGAGGCGGAAGGCCCACTGGGGAAGGAATTTGACCAAACCTTTGAGGACACCACCTTAGGAGAGGACAGCTGGGAAAAAGCCGAAGCCCGGCTTCAACGGGAGGCCGTAAGCATCGCACTGAAAAAGGTTCAGCTCTCGGAAAATCAGGTGGATTTCATCTTGGCAGGGGACCTGCTCAACCAGTGTATCTCCTCCACCTTCGGGCTGATGGATTTCGGCATCCCCTTTCTGGGGCAATACGGAGCCTGCTCCACCATGGCCCAAACTCTGTTGATGGCCTCCATCCTGGTGGAGAGCGGCGCTGCCCGGCGGGCTTTGGCCGTGACCAGCTCCCATTTCTGTTCGGCGGAACGGCAGTTCCGGCTTCCGTTGGAATATGGAAGTCAGCGCTCCCCCACCGCCCAATGGACCGCCACAGGTTCCGGATGCACTCTGGTGGGCACCGGGGGGCCGGTGAAGGTGATCCGGGGCCTGGCGGGAAGGATCCAGGACCTGGGGGTAAAGGACGCCGCCAACATGGGCGCGGCCATGGCCCCTGCGGCAGCGGACAGCATCTATCGGTTTCTCACCGACACTCACACCACCCCCCAGGACTACGACGGCATCTTCACCGGAGACCTGGGCACAGTGGGCTCCCAGCTGCTGCTTGAGTGCCTGGACCGGGAGGGCGTGGACCTGCGCCCGGTCCACCAGGACTGCGGCCTGCTCCTCTATGACCGTGAGCGCCAGGACGTCCACGCGGGCGGCTCCGGCTGCGGATGCTCTGCCTCGGTGCTGTGCGGCCATCTGCTCCCCATGCTAGAACGAGGGGAGCTGCACAACATTCTCTTCTGCGCCACCGGCGCTTTGATGTCCCCCACCTCCTCCCAACAGGGTCAGTCCATCCCAGGGGTGTGCCATGTGGTGCAGCTGGTGGGAGCATAAAAAAGAGCCTCTAGAGAGAGGCTCTTTTTCTCATGCAAAAGCTCAACCCTGGACAAATTTCTCCATGGGACCGATCTCCACGCCCTCGCTGTGGGCCTGTAAAAATGCCAGCAGCTTTCCGGCAATCTGCTGCACACCGCCGTTGCAATCGCTCTCCATGTTGATGGGCAGGATGGGATCATGGACGGACAATCGCAGCAGGAACCAGCCCTCTCCCTCCCCCTTGGGGAAGCTCACCCGGATGCCCTCCCGGTTGTCGGGGGCGATGGCCCAGCCCTGCTCCTGGGCGTACTGCTCCAGGGCAGCGATCAGCCCCTGGCCCCGGGTGCGGAAATCCTCTTCCGTGATGGGCAGACGAACCTCCGCAGCCTCCGCAGGCTCCCGCAGGGGGGCTAGCAGATCGTTGAGGTCCTTGCCCTCCTTGCGCAGGGACGCCATTTTGATGAGGATTTTCGTCACCAGATAGGCACCGTCATCCAGGAAGTGGTTCTCCCGCATTGCAGCATGACCGCTGGTCTCAATGGCCAGAGGGCAGTTGACACCCTCCTTGTTGAGCCGCAGCGCCTCGTTGATCACATTCTTATAGCCCCGCTGGAACCGGTGATGCTTGCCACCCAGGGTCTCCTCAATGTACTCCTTCAAGCCGTCAGAGGTGATGGAGTCGGTGACCACTGTGCCGCCGGGCTCCTGCTCCAGGGCAATGGCAGAAGCCAGGGCCACCAGGCGGTTCCGGTTGATCTCTTCCCCTCGGCTGTCCACGGCAGCGCCACGGTCCACGTCCGTGTCAAAAATCACGCCCAAGTCGGCGTGGGCTTCCTTCACAGCCCGGCTGATGGAGGCCATGGCCTCCTGGTTCTCCGGATTGGGGATGTGGTTGGGGAATCTGCCGTCGGGCTCCAGGAACTGGCTGCCGGTGATATCCGCTCCCAGAGGAGCCAGCACCTCGCTGGCATAGAAGCCGCCGGCGCCGTTGCCCGCGTCCACCACAATGTGGAAGCCTTCCAGGGGCCGGGCGTCCTCTCCAGCGCCCACGCCCTCCTGGATGGTGCGGCGCAGCCGGGCAGCGTAGTCCTTCATATAGCCGCAGGGCTGGGCGGAACCGGCAATCTCCTGGGCGGGATGGGCTCCCTGCTGGGCCAGCTCCAAAATCTCGGTGATGTCCGGAGCGTCCAAGCCCCCTGCCGGGGTGAAGAACTTCAGGCCGTTGCGGTGATAGGGATGATGGCTGGCAGTGATCTGCACGGAGCAGTCACAGGGCAGATCCAAGGTGACCCAGAACATGGAGGGCGTGGAGGCCAGTCCGCAATCCAGCACCTGGACCCCATACTTTGTGAACACCCTCTGCAGCGCAGCACTGATCCGGTCAGCGCTGATCCGGGAGTCGTGACCAATGGCCACTTTCAAGCCCGCGGGCTGCTTTTGCAGATGACGCTCCACCCACACCAAAAACGCCGCTGCGATGGTCTCGATGACTTCATCCGTGAGGTTGACCGGCTCGCCGGGAACTCCCTCCACTGCTACTCCTCGGATATCTGTACCACTTTTCAACTTTTTGTATTCCATACCACGCACCCCTTTTCCAGAATTCTGGCTTCATTGTAACAAAAAACAGAGCCAGATGCAATGGGGAGCCTTTCTTTGGGCAAGGGCTAAAAAAACCGCAAGTTGCATATTTTGGGAAACTGTGATATGATGACTGCGGAACAAGAGCAAAGGAGGAATGACTATGTCACCAAAGATGGTAGAACTCCACGACATCGATGTGCCCGCCTTTTTGAAGGTGCTGGACAGCTGCGAAGGCGAGGTTTATTTGATGACCCGCGACGGCGACCGGCTGAACTTGAAAAGCAAGCTTTGCCAGCTGGTGGGCCTGACCGCGCTGATCGAGGGCGGAAAGATTGCAGAGGCTTTTGTGATGTGCGAGAAGGAATCCGACGAATCCAAGCTGTTCCGGTTCAACCTGTATAAGCGCCCCGAGGACGCCGAGGAATAAAAAAAGAGGGATCAGAAAATGCTGACGGAAAAGAAAAAGGAATTTATCGAATTTATGCTCTCTGCCCAAGTGCTGCGCTTTGGCCACTTTGTCACCAAGAGTGGGCGCAACACTCAGTACTTTGTAAATACCGGCAACTATAAGACCGGTGCTCAGCTGGCCCGTCTGGGCAGCTACTATGCTCAGCTGGTCAAGGATACCGTGGGCGACGATTTTGAAGCCATGTTCGGCCCGGCTTACAAGGGCATCCCCCTGGCCAGCGCCTGCGCCATGTCTCTGTACAACGACCACGGCATTGACCGGCCCTACTTCTTCAACCGCAAAGAGGTGAAGGATCACGGCGAGGGCGGCGGCACTGTGGGCTATGCTCCCCAGGACGGCGACCGCATCATCATCATTGAGGATGTAATCACCGCCGGTACCGCTGTGCGGGAAACCATGCCCATCCTGAAGGCCTGCGCCGACGTGAAGGTCCCCCACATGTTCATCAGCGTGGACCGCTGCGAGGTGGGCCAGACTCCCGGTAAGACCGCCATCATGGAGGTGGAAGAGGAGTTCGGCGTGAAGGTCCATCCCATTGTCACCGTGGTGGATATCCACCAGTACTTAAAGGATCACGGTACCGACCCGGAGCTGCTCAAGGCCATGGAAGGCTACATGGAACAATATTGTGTTCTGTAAATTATTGTGCGCTGTAAAAAAGCTGCCGCGTTTGCGGCAGCTTTTTTTCTATCAGTTTCCTCCATGCCGGGACCGGGCTGGACGGCGTCTGCTTCTTCCCATCTGCCTCAGTGGGCTCTGGGAATTGGCAATGACATGATCCACCAAGTGGGTCAGCGCCAGCATCAGCACAATGGCGAACAGCGTCATGGGCGCCAGGGCCATGAGCATGGGCATGGTGATGGCAGTCAAGGCGAAGAAATCCTGCAGGAACAGCAGGGACGCCACAAATCCGGAGAGCAGCACTCCGAACAAGGCGCCTCGCAGGCCGTTGAAGGGTGTACTGATCTTAAAGAGCATCACAAAGCCGGTCAAGCAGGTGAGCTCCACTGCCAAAGTGGACATGTCCTGGTTGGACAGTCCCAGCGGCTTACTGAGAGCACACAGCAGCACAATGTTCGCGGTCATGGTCAGAGCGGCTGGGATGCTTTGCCGGATGACGTTCAAGATAAATTTCCCCCGGAGCCGGTCCTTGTTGGGTTCCAAGGCCAGGATAAAGGAAGGCGTACCGATAGTCAGGGTGGCAATCAGCGTCTGCTGCACCGGCTGGAAAGGATAGCTGTAGTTGATAAAGATAAACAACACGGCGATCAGCGCCGAGAAGATGGTCTTGGACAAAAACAGCGCGCTGGAGCGCTGGAGGTTGTTGATGGACCGCCGTCCCTCCTGCACCACCACGGGCATGGAGGCAAAATTGGAATCCAACAGCACCAGGCTGGATACCGTACGGGCGGCGTCACTGCCTGAGGCCATGGCGATGGAGCAATCCGCCTCTTTCAAAGCAAGCACGTCGTTGACGCCGTCGCCGGTCATGGCCACGGTGTGGCCCTGGGCCTTCAGAGCCTTGACAAAGGCCAGCTTCTGCTGAGGAGTCACCCGGCCAAAAACTGCGTACTCGCTGACAGCCCGGCGGATGTCCTCCTCTGTCTGAAGGGTGGTGGCGTCCACATACTTGTCCGCGTTGGGCAATCCGGCCTTTCGGGCGATGTTGGCCACGGTCACCGCATTATCTCCGGAGATGACCTTCAGATCCACCCCCTGGTCAGCAAAGTACCGCAGGGTCCGGGGGGCCTCCCGGCGAAGCTTGTCGCTGAGCAGCACCAGCCCCACTAGCTGGGGCTCCCCGCCCAGGGACTGCTCCTCAAAGTCCTCCTGGCACCGGGCCAGAAGCAGCACTCGCTGGCCCCGCTGGGCGTAGGTTTCCACCTGCTCCCGGATGGTCTGAAATCCCTCCCCCAGGATGAACTCCCCAGCGCCCATAATGTAGGCGCCGCGGCCTGGGAAAAAGGCTCCGCTCCACTTCCGCGCTGAGGAGAAGGGCACCAGCGTGGACGCCCGCCAAGGGCTGGGCTCGGGAAAGTACTCCTCAATAGCCTGAGAGGTGGGGTTGCCGTCTTGAAGATTGGTCACCAGGGCATTGAGAGCCCCCTCCATCTCCTGCTGGGTCATGCCGGGAAATGGCACCAGCTCGTCCACCTGCATGGTGCCCTCGGTGATGGTGCCGGTCTTGTCCAGGCACAGGGTGTCCACCCGAGCCAGGGTCTCCACACAGTACAGATCCCGGACCAGGGTTTTCCGGGCGGAGAGCTTCACCACGCTGACGGCAAAGCACACGCTGACCAGCAGCACCAAGCCCTCGGGGATCATACCCACCATGGCGGCGGTGGTGCTCACCACAGAGTTCTGCAGGGTGTCCCCCAGCACCACAAACTGCTTCCAGAACAGCAGGGCGCCGATGGGGATGATGCCAAAGCCCACCACCTTGACAATGCGGTCGATGGAGTCCATGATCTCAGAGTTCCGCTTTTTCATATACTTGGCGTCTCCGGCGATCTTTTGAGCGTAGTTGTCCGCACCCACATGCTCCACCTGGGCATGGGCGTTTCCGCTGACCACAAAGCTGCCGGAGAGCAGGCTGTCTCCGGGCCGCTTGAGGATGGGATCGGACTCGCCGGTAATCAGCGACTCATTGACCTCGCATTCTCCGGCAACCACCACGCCGTCGGAGCAGATCTGGTTGCCGGCAGCCAGCACCAGGATGTCATCTAAAACCACCTGCTCCACGGGGATCTCCTTTTTCTGGCCTTCCCGCAAGACCACCGCTTTGGGCGCGGAGACAATGGCCAGCTTGTCCAAGGTACGCTTGGCCCGGATACTCTGGAAGGTTCCGATGAGGATATTGGCAAAGATGACCCCTAAGAACACCGTACTGCGGAAGGATCCCACCAGGATCACCGCCAGAGCCAGGGCAAAGTTCAAAATATTGAAAAAGGTGAACACGTTCTCCCGGATGATCTGCCCCTCTGTCTTGGACTTGATCCCGGTGACGCCGTTGTGCAAACCTTCCTTGACCCGGCGCTGCACCTGCTCGTGGGAAAGGCCCAGCCTCGGGTCCGGGCGGAACCGCTCCACCTGGCGGCGGGCCGTCTGATTGGGAGGTCTGCGGGTTTCTTGACTGACTCGGGACACGGGAATCCCTCCTAACTGCGTCGAATTGATGTACCCTCAGTATACACCATCCGCGGGATGATTCCAAGCGCCGAAGCTGGAAGTTTTCACAAAATTTCCTCTTTTCCACAATTTCCCCATCATGGCCGGCAAGAGGGGTTCTCAATATAGCCAAAAACAGAGGGATCCTTCCTCCAAATCCCCGAAAAAACCAGATTTTCTGCAGGTTGCGCCCATTTGACAGCTCTATTTAAAAAGATTATAATGCAGCTATAACAGTATCATATTAAATTTAGACATTGCAACATTGCAGACCAGAAAGGAAGTTTCACACATGGCTGGCAAAAAAGCAACGGAGTTTATGATCGTCAACCGTAGAACCGGCAAGGCCTTGCAGGCCACGGGCCTGGACAACGGCCTGGTAGTGGAGCAAGCCGAGCCCGCTGGCACCGACGCCCAAACCTGGACCTCCGTGGAGACCGAGGGCGGCATCAAGCTGTTCAACAAGGCATGCGGCAAGGTGCTGGATGTGATGCAGGGCGGCGCAGCCGATGGCACCTGGGCACAGACCTGGGAAGATGTGAACGGCGAAAGCCAGCTTTGGCAACTGGTCACTGTGACGGCTACATATAAGAAGCTCCTCAACGTGGCATCCGGCAAAGTGCTGGATATTGTGGATATGAGCGATGAGGACGGAGCTCCTGCCCAAATTTGGGAGGATGTGGAGGGCGTCGGCCAGCAGTGGAAGCTGGTCTCCACCGCGCCCAAGACGGCCACCAAGACCGTCCGCAAGCCCGCCGCCAAGAAGGCCCCCGCCGAAAAGGCAACCCGGACTAAAAAGACTGCGGCTTCCACAAAGGCGGCTCCTGCCCAGGAAAAGGCCATGAAGGCTGAGCCTGCAAAGACCTTGAAAAAGCAGGAAGAGACCCCCAAAACCCTGAAGAAGCAGGAGGAATCTCCCAAGACCTTGAAGAAGCAGGAAGAGGCTCCCAAGGCATTGACCAAGAAGCCCGAAAAGAAGTAAACATGCAATCTAGGACGGTCTGGCGGCAGGCCGTCCTGTTCTGTTTAGACCGGGAGTTTTGGCAGAAATTGTTCAGGCCCCATTTACAAAAAGGATAAAAAAAGGTATCATAAGTGCAAATCATCAAACAGACGGAAAGGCGGTCACGGACATGGCGGACATCGTTTCAATGGGCGAGCTTTTGATTGACTTTACCCCGGTGGGGAACACGGAGGACGGACGGCTTCTGTTCGCCCGCAACCCTGGCGGCGCACCGGCAAACGTAGCGGTACAGGCTCACCGCGCAGGAGTGAGCGCCGGCTTTTTGGGCCGTGTGGGCAAGGATATGTTTGGAGATTACCTGGTGGATACCCTGCGTCAGTGCCAGGTGGATATTCAGGGCCTGACTCAGGATCCCGATTATGCCACCACGCTAGCCTTTGTGCAGCTGAGCCCCGAGGGCGACCGGGATTTCAGCTTTTACCGCAATCCCGGTGCAGATACCCGGCTGACCTTTGAGGACACCGACCTGTCCCTCATCGACCAGTGCAAGCTGCTGTGCTATGGCTCCCTGCTGATGACGGCAGAACCCTCCCGCACCGCAGTGGAGCGTCTGGTGGACTACGCCAAGACCCACGGGAAGATCACTGCCTACGATCCCAACTGGCGTCCCCCGCTGTGGAAGGGCCGTGAGGAGGAAGGCGTGGCTCGGATGAAGAGCCTGATCCCCAAGGCTGATATCATGAAGGTTTCCGGCGAGGAACTGGAGTTGCTCACCGGCAAGGAGAAGATTGAGGAAGGCGCCTGGGCCCTGCTGGAAAAGGGTGTCTCCCTGGTGGTGGTCACCCTGGGCGCTCGGGGCTGCAAGGCCTTCGCTCCTGGAATCACCCTGGCCAAGGAGACTTACGACACCCCGGTGAAGGACACCACCGGCTCCGGCGACAGCTTCTTCGGCGCACTGCTGGCCAAGATTGTTCAGTCCGGCAAGCGGCCCGCTGAACTCTCTCCGGAAGAGCTGGGAGATTTCCTGGATTTCGCCAATGCCGCAGGTTCCACCTGCGCCACCAAGACCGGCGCAATCCCCGCTCTGCCCACCACCCAGGAGATTGAGCACTGCCGTCAGACGGTGCCCCTGCTTCACGTGTAATGCCTCATAAAAAAGCCCCTCGCCGGAGGGGCTTTTTTGCGGCCTTTTGCAGCTTTTCAAAGTCCTTCCTCCCTTGACTTTTCCCAGGTTTTTTCCTACAATAGCCACAACACAGTACAAGGAGGGAACCCTATGCTCTATGACAGCTTTGATCCCGCCCCCAAGGCGCTGATCAACCCAGAGGACCACCACTCACGCATCCCCGGTTTTCCGGAGATCTGCATCATGGCCTTCTCCAAGCACATTGTGGAGCAATGTCTGGAGCGGTACGGCGGGGAGCCCATTGCCTGGGTTAAATTTTGCACCGGAGAGGTACCCATCTACCGGGTGGAAATTGACGGCACCCCCATCGCCTTGAGCCTGCCCCATGTGGGCGGTCCCACTGCATCCACCTTCATTGAGGAGGTCTGGCCCCGGGGTGGGAAGTACTTTGTCTTCTTCGGAGCGGCGGGAGTGTTGGACAGCAACATTCCTCTGAACAGCTTTCTGCTGCCCACCGCCGCTGTGCGGGACGAGGGACTCTCCTACCACTACATGGCACCCTCCGAGGAAGTGGAGCTGGATCCTGCCTGCGTAGCCGCCTGCCGGGGCGCTTTGGAAAGCCTGGGCCTGCCCTATCGAGAGGGAAAAACCTGGACCACGGACGCCTTCTACCGGGAGACCCGAGGAAAAATCCAACAGCGCAAGGCCCAGGGCTGCATCTCTGTGGAAATGGAGTGCGCCTCTTTGGCAGCGGTGGCCCAGTTCCGGGGAGTGAAGTTTGCCCAATTCTTCTACACCACGGACAATTTGGACGGTCCGGTGTGGGATTCCGGAGTTTTGGGCCAGCAGGGAGCCACCATGACAGAGGAATGTATTGCCGTCGCCGTAGAAACCGGACGCCGGATGGCATCATTATCATAAGGGAGGACTTATCATGGCAAAGCTTGCCACATTTTACGACCACATTCAGGACATTGCCCGGCAGGAGAACTGCTCGGTAGTGGACGCGCTGAAAAGAGCGCGGGAGCTGGGCATCGAGGCAGTGGAGGCCTCGGCCAACAACATTCTGGGCAGAGAGGACGAATTCGGCCAGGAGCTGGCCATGGCAGATCTGGAGATCTCCACCATCCCCGCCTATTTTGACTTTGGCAAGGATCAGGACGTGAAGCGTCAGGCCAGCCCCATTCTGGAGGCTGCCCAATTTTTGGGTGCTCCCCGGCTGCTGGTGATTCCCGGCTTCTGGGAGGCGGAGGACTCTCCCCAGCAGCGGGAGGAAAAGGTGGCCCGCATGACACAGTGCGTGGCCCAGCTGGGGGAACTGGCTCTGGACTACGGCCTTTCCCTGGTGATGGAGGAATATGACAACGAGCTCTCCCCCATTGCGGACATCGCTGGGGTGCGCCGTTTTCTGGACGATTGCCCCGGGTTGGAGTGCGCCTTTGACACGGGGAACTTCCGCTTTGCGGCGGAGGATGTGCTGGAAGCCTATGACAGACTGAAAGACCGCATCGGTCATGTCCACCTGAAGGACCGGGCCTACGCTCCCCTGCTGGGGGAAGAGCCCAAGGTGGCAGTGGACAAGGTGGGCCTCTACCCTGCACCAGTGGGCGGCGGAGATCTGCCCTTGGCGGAGGTTCTGACACGGCTGCGCCGGGACGGCTATGACGGCATTTACACCATCGAACACTACGGAGCCAGGGATCAATGGGATTGCCTGCGCCGGTCCGTGGAGTGGGTCAAGGATCAGTTGGCAAAGTAAGTGCAAAATCCAAGTGGGATGTGGAAGGATGTGGAAATATGGCGGCGGAAAATGATCTTGGAAAAGACAAGGTGAGCCGCTTAGTATGGCGTATCGCCATTCCCAGTATGCTGGGGCAATTTGTCAGCGTGCTGTACAGCATTGTGGACAGGATGTATATTGGCAACATTCCCCAGGTGGGGGATATCGCTCTGGCCGGAGTGGGTGTGTGCGGCCCTGTGGTGACCTTGGTGGGCTCCGTGGCGTTCCTGGTGGGAGTGGGCGGCGCTCCCCTGGTCAGCATCCGTATGGGCGAAGGACATCTCCAGGAAGCCAAACGAGTTTTGGCCAATTGCTTTCTGATGCTCCTTGTCTTCTCCGCGCTGCTCATCGGGGGGATTCTCCCCTTCCGGGAACCCATGCTCCGGCTGTTCGGGGCCAGCGACGCCACCTACCCTTACGCGGAAAAGTACTTCACTGCTTACCTCTGCGGAACGTTCTTTGCCCTGGCAGCCAGCGGCCTCAATCAATTCGTCATCTGCCAGGGGTTTGCCAAGATGGGCATGGCCTCGGTAGTATTGGGCGCAGCTCTCAACATTGCCCTGGATCCGGTGTTCATTTTTGTGCTGGATATGGGTGTTCAGGGCGCTGCCATCGCCACGGTGATCTCCCAGGCTGCCAGCGCTGCTTTCGTCATCCTCTTCCTCTTCGGCAAGCGAGTGATGGTGCCCATCACCTTTGGGGGCTATGACCTGCGGCTGATGGGCAGGATTCTGGTCATGGGCTTCACCCCCTTCTTAATCATCGCCATTGACAATGTGATGATCATTGCCATGAACGCCATTCTCCAGCGCACCGGAGGCGCTGAAGGGGATATGCTGGTCACCTGCAACACCATTGTGCAGAGCTTTATGCTGGTGGTCACCATGCCCTTGGGCGGCATCAGCGGCGGCACTCAGGGCATCTTGGGCTACAATTACGGCGCCCGGCAAGTGGACCGGGTGCGGCAAGCCCAAAAATACATCGTCGGCCTGTGCGTGGGCTATACCGTGCTGCTCTTTGTGCTGGCAAGAGTGGCAGGCCCCCTGTTTGTCCGGCTCTTCACCCAGGAGCCTGCTCTGGCCCAGGAGGCCTACGACGCCATCAAGATCTGCACCCTGGCCATCATCCCTCTGGGGATTCAGTACGAGCTGGTGGATGGCTTCACCGGCATCGGCCAGGTGCGGCTCTCACTCCCCCTGTCCTTCTGGCGGAAATTGGTGTACTTTGTGGCCATCTTTACCCTGCCTGCAGCATTCGGGGCTCGGGCCGCCTTTTACGCTGAACCCCTTTCGGATATTTTGGGACCGGCGGTCACCATTGTGGTCTACTTTCTGGCTATGGGGAAGATTCTCAAGGCGCGAGCGGCAAGCGCTCCTGACCCTCGTTGAAGACTGTAAAAAAGAGAGGCTGTTGCGGTTTGCAACGACCGCCCCTTCCGCTTTGCTGGGAGGTTGCGGTTTGCAACAGCCTCTCTTTGCGCTTCCCGGTCCAGGCTTACAGCCAAAGCCCTACGCTGATGAGATAGAGTGCCGCCCAATACAGGGCCATAATGGGCTTCTGCCACTTTTTATCCCAATGGGACAACTGGTTTTTCGCCACCAGCATATCGGAGATGTAGAACATCGTTGCTCCCACAGCCACCGGCCACCAGGAATTCCCCAGCAAAAACGGCAGGGGCACTGCCAGGGCAAAGCTGCCTCCCAGCAGGGCAGGATAGAGGCAGAAGGGCGCTGTCAGCTTGCCCAGGGTGGGCAGCTCTTTCCGGAAGAGAACCGCAGTGAGCAGGTACACCCCCACCCACAGCACCAGGCTCCACCAGGAGGGCTGAGTCAACCCCCACAGCCAGAGGATCAAGCACAAGTGGGCCGCCCCGAACACCAGCATCCCGGGAATGAAATTGATTTCCAGCAGGGCGTCAGCAACGGTGCACAGCACAAAGAACCAGAACACCCAAGGCACCTGCAGGACGCCTCCCCGGGCAATGGAGGCAAAGGCCGCGCTGCCCACCGCCAAAAAGCTGCCGGCACACTTGGCGATCAAGCTTTCCTTGATCATGCCGGCCCGGCGGAGGTAGAAATACACAGCGAACTGGGCCACCCACAGGGGGATGGCAAAGGCAGAATAGGTGAGCAATGTCATGGAAAGCACCTCCCTTTGGCTTGATTATACCAGGGCCCCAGGGAGAAAGCAATTGCCGGAAACAGCAAAAAATCAGGGGATCTTTGTAACGAATGAACGTCCGAGGAGTCCTATTGACGGAGAGGGGTGAGAGGATGGATGATTTTGAGCGAATCTATGCGGAGTATTACGATGCGGTCTACGGCTACTGCCTGCGTCTGACCCACGACCACCACCTGGCCGAGGAGGTCACCCAGGAGTCCTTTTTCAAGGCGCTGAAGACCATCGACTCCTTTCACGGGGAATGCAGGCTTCAGGTGTGGCTGTGCCAGATCGCCAAGAACACCTATTTCTCCCTTCTCAAAAAACGCAAACACGCCGCCCCCATGGAAGGGGACTGGCCCGACCCCGCCGACCTGGAGGAGCGTCTGGGAGACAAGGAGGAAGCCCTGCAAATCCACCGGGTGCTCCACACCCTGCCGGAACCCTATCGGGAGGTGTTCTGGCTGAGGACCTTCGGAGAGCTGAGCTTCGCCCAAATCGGCGGGCTGTTTGAGAAAACCGAGAGCTGGGCCAGAGTCACCTACCATCGGGCGAGACTGAAGATTAAGGAGGAATTGGAATGAAAATCCCCTGTACTGTCATCAAGGACTTGCTGCCTCTGTACCACGACAACGTGTGCAGCCCGGAGAGCGCTGCCCTGGTAGAAGAGCATCTGCGGGAGTGCGAGAGCTGCCAGGAGGAGTTTCACCGGCTGGAAGAGGCTCCCCTCCCTCCTGCTGTCCCGGAAAAAGAGAAAAAAAGGGCGGAGGGACTGAAAAAGTTCCGGCGAACCCTCCACCGGAGATGGGTAAAGGTGGCAGCGATCACAGCTGTGGTGGCCATTGTGCTGTGCTATGGCGGCTACCTGTTTTTGCAACTGCCCCTCATGGGGGTATCCGTGGAGGCTGTCCATAAGGTCTCTGTTGAGGAGGATACCGACCGGCTGGTGGTCAACTTCAGTTCCACCTTCGGCGGTCTTTCCACCACGCCCCTCCCCGCCGAGGAAGGCTCGAAAACAGGCGGCACCATCGCGGTTCTCGGTTCCACCTACTGCCTGGCGGACCCCATCACCCACTTTTTCCAAGGGAACCTCCAATGGACAAAAGATCAGGCCGAACAGGGGTATGATTTTTTCATCCCCCTGACTGCGGAATCCAATTTGCGGTACGGCGACATCCCTTGGATTGAGGAACTGGACGAGGAGAGTATGGAAGCTATGCGCTCTTCCACAGAGCTCATGTTCCCCGGTGGGGACTATTCCGCGGTGTATTTCTACACCGGTCCCGCTCTGAAATACAGCGACCATGACTACCTGCGGAAGCATCTGGAGGACCAATGCACTCTCCTCTGGACCGCCCAGGACGGCGTGGTCTATCAACCGTAACGGAATGAGAGGAAAGCCCCGGGCCATGTCCGGGGCCTTTCTTTTGGCAAAAAGCTCTTTTCTTTTCCGGAAAAATCGGGTATACTAAAGGAAATATTTGTGCAGATACCCTAAAAAAGGAGGAAGCTCTATGCTGCAAGGCAAGCCAGAAAAGGACTGGGCTCAGAGCGCGGTGTTCTATCAGATCTACCCCATGGGATTCTGTGGAGCGCCGCTGGAAAACGATGGGGTGCAGGCGCACCGCATCCACAAGGTAAAGGAGTGGATCCCCCACCTGGAGAAATTGGGGATTGGCGCAGTGTATTTCTCCCCGGTGTTTGAATCCGACTCCCACGGATACGACACCCGGGATTACCGGAAGCTGGACTGCCGCCTGGGTGACAACCAGGACCTGAAGGACATGGTGGAGGCCCTCCACGACGCGGGCATCCGGGTGGTGCTGGACGGCGTATTCAACCATGTGGGCCGGGGCTTCTGGGCCTTCCAGGACGTAAAGGAGAAGCGGGAAGGTTCCCCCTACAAGGACTGGTTCCACATCAATTTTGGCGGGAACAGCGGCTACAACGACGGCTTCTGGTACGAGGGCTGGGAGGGCCACTACGAGCTGGTGAAGCTCAACCTGCAAAACCCTGCCGTGGTGGATTACCTGATGGACTGTGTGTGCTTCTGGATGGACGAATTCGGCATTGACGGCCTGCGTCTGGACGTGGCGTACCTCTTGGACGAGAACTTCATGCGGCGGTTGCACAGCACCTGCAAGTCCAAGGACGAGGGATTCTTTCTCTTGGGTGAGATGATCCATGGGGATTACAAGCGCATTGTCAATCCTGAGATGCTGGACAGCGCCACCAACTACGAGTGCTATAAGGGGTTGCACTCCGCGTTCAACTCCATGAATATGTTTGAGATCGCCCACTCCCTGGCCCGGCAGTTTGGGCCGGAACAGTGGACGCTCTACAAGGGGATGCACTTGTTCTCCTTTGCAGACAACCACGATGTCACCCGGCTCTACAGCATCCTCCAGGACAAGAAGCAGATCAATGCTCTCTATGCGGTGCTGTTCTGCATGCCGGGCATTCCCTGCATCTACTACGGCAGCGAGTGGGGCGCCGAAGGAGAAAAGCACCAGGGGGATCCTGCTCTGCGGCCCTGCTTTGAGGAACCCATGGAGAACGAGCTCACCCAGTATCTGGGCAAACTCTCCCGAATCAAGAGCAGCTGCGTAGCCCTGAAGGACGGGGACTTCCAAAACCTGACCCTGCGGAATAAGCAGTGGATCTTTGTGCGTCAGTGCTCCGCCCAAACGGTGATCGTTGCGGTCAACGCTGAGGAAAACCCCTGCCAGATGGAGTGCTCCTATCACGGACCCGCCACGGAGATGCTCACCGGGGAAAGCGCCAATTTGAGCGGTACAGTGGAGCTGCCGGGTTATGGGGTGAAGATCTATAAAATGGGCGGCTAAGGTAAACGAAGAAGTTTCGCCAGCCTTTTCAAAGGCTGCGGAGTGTGAGGCAGAGCCTCACGACCTTAACCCCGGCGCAGCCGAAAAAAAGACCAGCGAGCAGGGCGCACGCGGCGTTGCTCCCCAGTGTGGAGCGTCCAGCGCCGACCGAGCTGGCAGGCGAGACCACAAGGCGATAGCCCTGGGAGCGACCCACTTACGGACAACAACAAAAGGACATCCGAGTTTTCACGCTCGGGTGTCCTTTTTCGTTTCCATATGCAATATTTGTTGTTGGATTAGCCCATTCTGGGGAATGCCTGGAAAAGAGCCGGTGCCTCAGCCTATCGCCCTGTGGGCGCGTGCGGCTGAGCCGCCTACATTTTCTCTACCGGCTACGCCGGCTTTTCAGACCGCGCCTTTTTGAAAAAAGGCGCCCGAAAAACTTTTTCGTTACTCCACCATCAGGCTGAAGGCAAAGTCGAAGGTCTCCTCATTGAGCTGATACTGGGACATCAGCAGCGGGCCGCAAGAGTTGGAACCCACGCCGCTCATCTTGTAGTCCACGCAGAACACGGTCTCACCGCACTCCTCCAGCTCATAGTTGTGCATCTTCTTGGTCAGTTCCTCCTGGGTATAGGGGGAGACATTGAAGGAGAAGGGCTGCTCAGCAGCAGCAGTGAAGGAGTATGCGCCATCGGTGACGGTGACGTACCGGGTACCCCAGTGAGAGGAGTTCTCCTGAGGCATGATGTAATCCTCATGCATGGCGTCCACGGTCTGAGCGTACACACCCAGACGGGAAGCGCGATGCTTATCCACATAGCTCTCATAGGGACCATAGCCGAAGTACTCCACGCCGCCGAATGCCTTGGGCAGGAACATCCGGATGCCGAATCTGGGCAGGAAGGGGAACTCCATATCCCGCTGGCCATGGAGCTTCACGTCCACACGGCCCTGGGCGTCCACGGTCCACACAGCTTCCACGTCCACAAACTTGGCAATGGTCAGTGCGGCAATACCCAGATGCACCTTGAGGGTGGCGCCTTCCAGATCCACGGAGTAGACCCGGACGGTGGGCATATCATAGCCAGCAGCCCGCCACTTGGTGGAAATATAACGGTCATTATCGGTAGGAGCACGATAGGTGTTCCACTCCATGGGACGGGTGAGCAGATTGCGGTTCTTATAAACCATCTCAGAGAACAGGCCCGTCTCATTGTCAAAGACATAGCGGAAATCGGGGCTGGAGAAGACCACCTCATCGGGGCCAGCCTCCACAGTGACGGTGCCCTCGGCAGGAGCATCCAGGAAGAAGGGCTCCTCGGACAGGTAGATCTCATCAAAGCCCAGGGGATAGCCAGCCTCAAAGAAGTCGCCGTCCTCCTTGGCAGCGTAGGAGATGGTCACCGTGGCGATGCCTCCAGTGGGCAGTTCGCCGGGCAGAGTGATCTCAGCCTCGCCGTGAGGAGCAATGGAGGGCATCTCCAGATTGCCGCCGTACACGGTCTCGCCGTCCTGCATCACCTCAAAGGAGAGGGTCAGGTAATCTGCGGCGTCAGTGAAATCCAGGTAGTTGTGGAGCTTGAAGGTGTTGCCGGAAATCCGCTCAGCCCGCACGGGACGAATGACGTTCTTGAACTCCAGCAGGCCGGTGTGAGGCGTGCGGTCAGGATAGACCAGGCCGTCCATGCAGAAGTTGCCGTCATGGGGATACTCGCCGAAGTCGCCACCGTAACGATAGATGGGCTTGTTGTCGGGAGTCATGCCACCAAAGACGGTATGGTCACACCATTCCCAAACAAAGCCGCCCACAAAGCCGGGCCGGTTGATGATCTCCTGCTGATAGTCCTCAGCATCTCCAGGTCCATTGCCCATGGCGTGAATGTACTCGCACAGCACGTAGGGCATCTTGCGTCCCTTGAAGAGCTCGTCGCTCTGGCCGTCGTTGAAGAACTTCTCAATGGAGGTCTTGGACTTCCAGGCGTCGGCAGCCTCGTTGATGGGAGAATACATTCTGCTGTACAGGTCGATCATGGACACATCGGGGGTGTAACCCTCACGATTCTTATGATACATGTAGCAGTTTTCATAGTGCAGCAAACGAGAGGGATCGTACTCCTTCACCCAACGGCCGGCAGCCTCAAAGTTCTCGCCGTAGCCGCTCTCGTTGCCCAGGGACCACACCACCACAGAGGCGTTGTTCTTGTCCCGCTCCACGTTCCGCTGAGACCGGTCCACAATGGCTTCCAGGAACTGGGGATCCGCAGCGGCATCGGGATAGTGGGAGGCGTCATGGCCGGGCCCAAGCTTGGTGGCCATACCGTGGCTCTCCATGTCGGCTTCGCCGATGACATAGAAGCCATACTCGCTGCACAGCTGGGTAAACCAGGGAGCGTTGGGATAGTGGCTGGTGCGGATGGCGTTGACATTGTGACGCTTCATCAGGGCCAGATCCTTCAGAGCCTGCTCCTTGGAGATGGTGAAGCCGGTGACAGGATCGCTGTCGTGGCGGTTGACACCGCGGAACTTGATGGCCACGCCGTTGAGATATACCACACCGTCGTCCACCCAGATCTTCCGCAGGCCTACCTTCTGGGGAATCACTTCGTCCCCGGTGGACAGAGTGAGGGTGTAGAGGTTGGGGCTCTCAGCATTCCACAGAACGGGGTTGTCCAGCTCAAAGACCAGGCCCTCGCCGGTGGAAGTGGCCTCAGCTACCTTCTCGCCATTGGGAGCAGTGAGCACGGCGTTGACTGTGCAGGCGCCGTTGAGCTTCAGCTCCACATTGACGGTGGCATGGGAGAAGTCGTCGTTGAAAGCTTCCTTCACAAAGTAATCGCGGATGTGGTTCTGGGGACGGGCCAGGATGTAAGTATCCCGGAAAATGCCGCTCATGCGCAGCTTATCCTGGTCCTCCAAGTAGGTGCCATCGCACCACTGGACCACCAGCACGGAGATCACGTTGTCGCCGGCGGTGAGCACGGAGGAGATGTCAAACTCACTGGTGGAATGGGAAACCTGGCTGTAGCCCACAAATTCCCCGTTGATCCACAGGTAGAAGCAAGAATCCACACCTTCAAAGTTCAGATACCAGGAGAATGCCGCAGGATCCTCCACCTGGATGTGGCGCACATACAGTCCGCAGGGATTCTCCTCGGGGACGAAGGGCGGGTCGCAGGGGATGGGATAGCGGACGTTGGTGTACATGTGGCAGCCATAGCCGTAATTCTGCCAGCAGGAGGGCACCGGAAGAGTGTCCATATCCTCTTCAACAAAATCCACACTGCCGTCGGCCTCCACCGCGTCTTTATAGGAGTCGAAATACTGGAAGGCCCACTCTCCGTTTAAGGAAATCACCCGGGAGGAGACGCCGTTTTCGGCCTCTTTCTCGTCCGCATAGGGGATATAATAGCTTCGATTGGGGCAAGTCCCCACATGAAGCTGGGAGGGGTCTTCGTGAATATGATGTACTTTCAGGTTCATGACAACTCGCTTCCTTTCCTAATTACTTCCCAGAAACATTTGATTTTTCCAGGAAGAACCGGTATACTCTTATACATGTAGCTTACAATGAAAAATGGTTCTCGTCAATCACTATTTTGCGAAATAGGGGAAAAATTTTGAGTAATTTTCACAGATGAAAGGAGTGGTCCTATGGGAATTGGAACCCTGGCTGCCGGTTGTTTCGGCACGATTCTATTCCTGGTGAGTAACCGCCGGACCTCGGACAAGCACTCTTCCTGGGAGCGTTTCCCCCTGTGGGCATCCCTGCTGTTTTTGGGAGCGTTTCTGTTGCGGGTGGTGTTGGGGTACAGTTCTCTGGGATACACGGTTGACACAGACGCCTTCAAATCCTGGGCAAATCTTCTCAACCAAGTGGGCTTCCGCGAAATTTACCACCAGGAGATCTTCTTGGACTACCCCCCGGGCTACCTCTATGTGCTGTTGATTTTGGAAAAGCTGCGGCTGTTGCTGGGGCTTCCCGCGACCAGCCAAGGGTACACTCTGCTGCTGAAACTGCCGTCCATTCTGTCGGACCTGCTGTGTGCTGGTGTGGTGCTGAAGCTGGCCCTGCCCCGTCTGGGCGAGCGGTGGACTCTGCTGCTCTCCGGGGCGTACCTGTTCTGCCCGGCCATCTATTTAAATTCCTCCCAGTGGGGCCAAGTGGATTCCTTTTGCACGGCCATTGTGCTGGCTTCCGTGCTGCTGTTGGACCGAGAGCGGTTTGTACCCTCAGCCATCCTGTTTGGCGTCTCCGTTGCCTGCAAACCCCAAATGCTGGTGTTTGCTCCGCTGTACTTTTTCTTCACAATCCGGCGGGGAAAATGGGGAAAACTCCTGCTGGGCATGGTCCTGGCCCTGGGAACCGTACTGTTTATCGCGCTGCCCTATACCAGCAATTTCAACTTCCTCTGGCTGCTGGAACGGTACCAGTCCACCCTGGCCTATTACAATTATTATTCGGTAAATGCCTACAATTTCTGGAGCCTGATCGGCTGGAACTGGAAGTCCTTGCCCGGTGGAATTGCCGGCAGACTGCTGGATCTGCTGGGACCGGTGATCGCCACCATTGCCTGCGGAGTTTGGGTGTTCCGGGCCAAGGACAAGAACGTGCTGTTCTTCTGCCCCGCCCTGCTCATGTCGGTGATGTACGCCTTCTCGGTGAAGATGCATGAGCGCTATCTGTTCCCCGTGCTGCTGTTTACGCTGCTGTGCTTTCTCTTCACCAAGGACCGGGGTTTTCTGCGGGCGCTGGCCTGTCTGGCCACTGCCAACTACGCCAATGTCGCTTATGTTCTGTGGCAATTTCAGGAACTTCAGGGCAACTACAACCCCAATACCTGGCTGACCAAATTGTTCTCTCTGGGACAGCTGGCCTCCATCGGCTATTTGCTCTGGGTGGGCGCTCGGGTCTTTCTTCTGGGAAAGATCAAGGAGGGTTCCACACTCCGCACCCACCATCCCCTGACGGACTCCTTTCCTGGAGGCGGCCGCCTTCCCAACAAGGGTTGGCTTCTGGCTCTGGCAATAACCTTCGGTTACGGTCTCCTTGCCTTCTATTCCCTTGGGGACATGCAAACCGCTTTGACCTCCTGGACTCCCCAAGAAAAAGAGAGCGTGGTCCTCACCGCCGACGGTGAGGTGGACACATTGATTTACCTGCCAGGCCTTACCCCGGATGACGCCCACTACGCCGCCAGGGTAGGAGTGAACGTCCAGGTGGAAACCAGCCTCGATGGAACCACATGGACCGATTGCGGTACACTCACCGACGGCAGTCTCTTCGCTTGGAAACAGTACACGCTTTCCACACCGGGGAACTACGTTCGTCTGACTGCCCTGGACAACAGCGTCACCATCAACGAGGTGGGACTGAAGTACACTGGGATCCCGGCGCTGGCCACAGTCACTGGGGAGGGCTCCTGTGAGGCTCTGCTGGACGAGCAGGAGGTGGTACCTCTGGAGACCACCTATAAGAACTCCTCCTACTTTGACGAGATCTACCACGCCCGCACTGCCTATGAGCACATCCTAGGACTGGAGCCCTATGAGAACACCCATCCCACCCTGGGCAAGTTGATTATCTCCCTGGGGATCCGGATCTTTGGCATGAACCCCTTTGGCTGGCGGTTTATGGGGACGCTGTTCGGAGTGCTGATGCTGCCGATACTCTACCATCTGCTTTGGCAGCTCTTTGGGAAAACACGGCTGTGCGTGGCTGGAACACTGCTGTTTGCCTTTGACTTTATGCACTTCACCCAGACCCGCATCGCCACCATCGACACGTACGCGGTGTTCTTCCTGCTGTTGATGTATGATACCATGCTGACCTTCTTAAAACGGGACCTCCGGCAGGACGACTGGAACAAGCTGCTGCCCCCGCTGCTGCTGTGCGGCATATTCACCGGCTTGGGGATCGCCTCCAAGTGGACGGCAGCCTACGGAGCCTTGGGATTGGCCGGACTGTACTTTGGCAAGCTAGTGTTCACTTGGCTGGACGCCCGCCGGGCCGGAGAGCCCAGTAAACCCCTGCTGAGCCGGTTGGGCAAGCTGTGCGGCTGGTGCTGCCTGTTCTTCATTGCGCTGCCCCTGGGCATTTACTTCTGTGCCTTCCTGCCAATAACTACCCTGCCTCACAATATTGGGAAGGTGTTCTGGGCCTTCTGGAACTACCAGGTGACCATGTTCTCCTATCACTCCAATTTGGTGGCCACCCACGTCTTCTCCTCTCCTTGGTATGAATGGCCATTCGATATCCGCCCGATTTGGTACTTTTCCGGGTACACCTACCAGGGATACAGCACGATCTCCGCTTTTGGAAATCCGCTGCTGTGGTGGTCCGGCATCCCTGCTCTGCTGGCAACCGTTTATCTCTGGTGGAAACAGCATCCCCGCTGGGCTGGTTTGGTGCTGGCAGGCTTTGGATCGGTATACCTGCCCTGGGTACTGGTGCCAAGATTGACGTTTATCTATCACTATTTCACCGCAGTGCCCTTCCTAGTGATCGCCCTGTGCGGGGTGTTCTTCCTGCTGGAAAAGCAGGCCCCCTTCAACCGGGAGCTGGTCTTCCCTGGAGGTTTGTGCTGTCGGGGCTCCACCCTGCTGCTGGTCACCTTTACCGCAGCCTGTCTGGTGCTGTTTGCCCTGTACTACCCAGTGATCTCCGGAGCGCCCACCTCTCCGGATTATGCCGACATTTTGCAGCTGTTCGACACCTGGTACTTCGTCTGACCTCAACAAAAAAAGCCCCCGCATTGGGGGCTTTTTCTTTTGGCTATTTTTAGAAACGGGCCAAGCTCACTCTCCCAGGGCCTTTTCCGGAAGACCCATGATGTCATCCACGGGAAGGGAGAAGAGCACCCCTTGGCACTCGGTCTTCAACCCGGCTTCCCGATTGATGGCCTGCATCACCGGGAGCTTATACTCCTTTTTCAGCAGGATTGCCACAATCTCCTTTTCCGGCTGGAGGGTAAATCCCAGCACGTTCTGGACGTCCTCATAGCCCACCCGGCGGGCATTGATAACAGTGCCGCCCTTGGCTCCGGCGGACCGGGCCGCCTCCATCACCTGCTCGGAACAGCCGCGGTTGACTATGGCCATCACCAGCTGATAGGGCCGGCCAGTATTTTTGGCTTCTGGCATGGTAGTATCCTCCTTTGCATATTCCGGCTTGATCAGGACCGGGGGAATCTGGGCGCTGAGCCCGGATATGGGGATGGTGAACAGGATCCCCTTGCCAGGGGTGTCCAGCTCCAGCACCCGGCGGGCTTCCGGCAGCAGCGCCGGGATCCGGCTCTCCGGGGAGAGGGTCCAGACCAGCTCCTTTGCAGTCTCGTCCAGACCAAAGAAGTTCAGAATCCGGGAGCTGGCGGTACCGGCTCCCAAACAGGCAAAGTCAAAATGAAGATGGTGTTTCCGGTACAGGTCCACCGCCCGGACTCCTTTGCCCCTGTCCACAATGGTGATAATCAACTTGAAATACTCCACAGCATATCCTCCTTACACGTCATCAAAGTCGATAATGTCCTCAGAGGACATGGAGGAGATCTCCGCCGCGGTGACCTCCACAGTATGGCGCAGCCGCCACTGGTACACTGCTCCCAGACACTGAATGGCCACCAAGGGAGTCATGGCAACCATAGCCACAATGCCAAAGGCATCGGTGAGCACATCGCCTCCCAGAGCGCTGCAGGCTCCCATGGCAAAGGGCAGCAGGAAGGTGGCTGTCATGGGGCCGCTGGCCACGCCGCCGGAGTCAAAAGCAATGGCGGTAAAAATCTTGGGCACCTTTCGGGAGAGGATCAGCGCCACGGCATAGCCCGGCAACAGGAACCACAAAATAGAGATCCCAGTGATCACCCGGGTCATGGCCAGGCCCACAGAAACCGCCACGCCAATGGACAGGCTCAAACTCATGGCCCGCTGGGGAATGGCGCCGCCGGTGACCTCCTCCACCTGCTTGTTCAGCACGTGGACAGCGGGCTCCGCTGCCACGATAAAGTAACCCACCACCATACCAATGGGGATCAGCACCCAATTGTAGGGCAGCTTGGCAATGGCGTCGCCCAGGTAGTTGCCAGCGGGCATAAAGCCCACATTCACCCCGGTGAGAAACAGTACCAGTCCCACATAGGTATATGCAATGCCCACCACCAGACGGATCAGGGCGTCCTTTTTCAGGTGCAAGGAGAAGATTTGGAAGATGGCAAAAAAGACCACCACCGGCAGCAGACCCAAAGCGACTTCCTTCATGTATTCCGGAAAGCCGTGAAGGAACTGCACCCCCGCCTCCCGAGAAGTGAAGGTGTCCGTCACGGTAAAGGGTGTGTAGCTGATCTCCGTACCATTGAGCACCACACCCATGAGCAGCACAGCCAAAATGGGTCCAATGCTGCACAGGGCCACCATGCCGAAGCTGCTGTCCTCCGACCGGTTGCCGCTGGAATGGCTAGCCGCCACGCCGATGCCAAAGGCCATGATAAAGGGTACCGTGATGGGACCCGTAGTGACGCCGCCGGAGTCAAATGCCACGGCCAAAAACTCCTTTGGCACAAAGATGACTAGGACAAACACCAACAGATAGAAGAAAAGCAGCAGGGTGTTGAGGGAAAAGCGTTCTTTCAGGGTATTTGCCACCGAGATCACCAGAAACGCTCCCACTCCTGCCGCCACAGTGAGGATGATAACCATATCCGGCACGGCTGGGACCTGGTTTGCCAGCACCTGCAAATCCGGCTCCGCGATGGTGATAAAAGCCCCGATGAGGAACACCAGGGGGATCACCGGCCAAAGGGAATGTTTTTTACTCAGCCGGACCACTTCACCGCCCACGCCGTCGCCCATGGGCATCATAGCCATATCGGCACCCAGGGAAAACAGACCCATGCCCAAAATCAGCAAAATGGCCCCCAACAGAAACATCATCAACGTACCCACCGGCATCTCCGGCGCCAGGGTAAAACTGAGCACCAACACAATCGCCGTGATAGGGATAACCGAGGAAAGGGATTCCAATGTCTTCGCTTTTAAGTTTTTCCGCATCAATACACTTCGCTTTCTCAAATGAAATTCTCCCTCCCCCGCTGACCCGGGGTGGATTTCGGAGGAAGAATCGGGAACTGATTACTTAATAGTATACCAGAATTTCAGTCTTTTGCAAAGTAAATTGGCAAAGTTTTTCCTGGGCCCCTTGGTTGACACCCACCCGTTTTCCGGGGTATCATAAGAGCAGTAATTGAGAAGGAGGTCCGTTTATGGACATCAACAAGATTCCCCAAGAACTGCGGGATCAAATCCCCCAGGAGTTTCTGGATCAGCTGGCTCAGGAGACCCAGAAACCTGTCTTTGGTGAGAAAACCTATGAGGAGCACCTGCCCGCTCTGTGCCGTCAGGCTGCGGCGGAAGGCGCTGTTCTGCTGAAAAATGACAACAACGTCCTGCCCCTGAAATCCGGGAAGCCCGTGGCCGTATTTGGCCGGGTACAGCTGGACTGGTTCTATGTGGGCTACGGCTCCGGCGGCGATGTGAACCCGCCCTATCAGATCAACCTCATGGAGGGCCTGCAAAACGCCGGCGTCCCCGTGGATCGGGAGCTGTCCGAAACCTATGCCGCCTGGTGCGGAGAAAATGAACCCTATATGGGATTCTGGGGTCACTGGCCCCGGTACTTTGACGAGATGCCCCTGACAGACGATCAGGTGAAATCCGCCGCAACCCGCTGCAAGACCGCTCTGGTGGTCATTGGCCGGGCGGCTGGCGAGGCTCGAGAAAACGACCTGGAACCCGGCAGCTATTACCTCACCGAGGACGAGAAAAAGCTCCTGGCCCAGGTGAGCTCTTCCTTTGAGAAGACCGCCGTGCTCATCGACGCCGGCAGCGTCCTGGATTTGAGCTGGCTGGGTGACTACCCCATCAGCGGCGCGCTGTTCGTCTGGCAGGGCGGCATGGAGAGCGGCAACGCTGTGGCGGACCTGCTCACCGGAAAGGTCACCCCTTCCGGCAAGCTCAGTGACACTGTGGCTCTCCGCTATGAGGACTACCCCAGCCAGAACTTCCTGGGGGAGGAATACAACCAATATACTGAGGATATCTATGTGGGATACCGCTACTTTGAGACCTTCCAAAAGGACGCGGTGCAGTTCCCCTTCGGCTTTGGCCTGTCCTACACCACCTTTGCCCTGGAGGATGTCCAGGTGAAAGCCCTGGGCGATACCGTCCGTGTGAAGGTCACGGTGAAGAACACCGGATCCTGTGACGGCAAAGAGGTGGCTCAGGTGTACGCCTGCGCACCTCAGGGAAGTCTGGGCAAGGCCAGCCGGGTGCTGTGCGCCTTCCAGAAGACCAAGTTACTCCAGCCCGGACAGTCCCAGGCCCTGACCATCACCTTCCCCGTAACCGCCATGGCCAGCTTTGACGACTCTGGCGCCACCGGTCACAAAAACGCCTGGGTGCTGGAACCCGGTGATTACGGCATCTTTGTGGGCACCGATGTGCGCTCTGCTCAGCAGGCGGATAGCGTCAACCTGCCCCAGCTGCGAGTGGTCGCCCAGCTGCAGGAGGTCTGTGCTCCTGTGGTCCAGTTTGACCGCCTGGTGAACCGGGACGGTGAAAAGGCCTGGGAGCCCGTGCCCCAGGCAGAGCGCTCTCTGAAGGAGCGGATCCTGGACAACCTGCCCACGGAAATCCCCTACACCGGGGACCGGGGTATCAAGCTCAAGGATGTGGAATCCGGCCTGGCCTCCATGGAGGACTTTGTGGCCCAGCTGAGCCCCGAGGAGCTGGAAGCTCTGACCCACGGCGATTTCATCATGGACAGCCCCCTGGGCGCCAAGGGCAACGCCGCTGTCATGGGCGGCATCCTGGAGAGCCTGCGGGAAAAGGGCGTCCCGCCCATCACCACCACAGACGGCCCCTCCGGCATCCGGCTGCAGTACTACTGCTCCCTGCTGCCCTGCGGCACCTGCCTGGCCTGCACCTGGGACCCCGCCCTAGTGGAGAGCCTCTACCAGGCCCACGGCCGTGAGATGGTCCAGAAGGGCAGCGACGTGCTGCTGGGACCTGGCATGAACATCCATCGCAATCCCCTGTGCGGCCGAAACTTTGAGTACTTCTCCGAGGATCCCCTGCTCACCGGCAAGACTGCGGGAGCCATGGTCCGGGGCATTCAAAAGAACGGCGTCTCCGCCTGCCCCAAGCACTTTGCCTGCAACAACCAGGAGACCAATCGGGAGTACAACGACTCTCAGGTATCCCAGCGGGCCCTGCGTGAGATCTACCTCAAGGGATTTGAGATCTGCGTCAAAGAAGCCGCTCCCCATCACATCATGACCAGCTACAACAAGATCAACGGGGTGTGGAGCCATTACAACTACGACCTTTGCACCACAGTGCTCCGCGGCGAATGGAACTACGGCGGCTCCGTGATGACCGACTGGTGGGAGCGTCCCAGTGCGGACCCGGATTTCCCGGACCTGTGGGACAGCGCCTATCGTGTCCGCGCCCAGGTGGACGTGCTGATGCCCGGCGGTTCAGATCGGGCTGGCACTCCGGACCCCGCTGTGCTGGAATCCTACCGCAAGGGCGGCCTGACCCTGGCCGAGCTCCAGCGGGGCGCTAAGAACGTGCTGGGAGCCATCCTGGGCAGCCCTGCTCTGGCAAAGATGGACTGAGGGGGGACCCCTATGAATACCCTGCTGCTCACCGGATTTGAGCCCTTTGGGGACCAATCGGTGAACCCTTCCTGGGAGGCCGTGGCCGCCCTTCCGGAGCAAATCGGCTGCTGGAAGGTGGAAAAGCTCCGCCTCCCTGTGACCTACGGTCAGGCGGCCCAGCTGTGCATTGCCCGAGCGGAGGAGCTCTCCGCTCAAGGGATAATTGCCGTGGGCCAGGCCGGCGGCCGGGATGCGCTCACCCCGGAAGTCATTGCCATCAACCTGCAGGAAGCTGCCATCCCTGACAACGCGGGTGTGCATCCCCAAGGTGAACCTGTGATCCCCGGCGGAGAGGACGGTCTGTTCTCCACTTTGCCTGTCCGGGCCATGGTGTCCGCCTCCAACGCCCAGGGAGTTCCCGCAAAGCTATCCTACTCGGCGGGAGCCTATGTGTGCAATGACCTGTTCTACCACCTGGTCCACCACTTCCGAGGGACGGACACTCGAGCGGGCTTTCTCCATGTTCCCTTCCTGCCGGACCAAGCCAAGGAAGGCCAGGCCAGCATGTCTCTTGAGGACATCTGCCGGGGCATCACTGCCATGATCGCGGCTATGGAATAACAATGATACAAAAAAGGCTGTTGCATGATGCAACAGCCTTTTTTCTATGCAATTATTAGCCCAATCTGCTCTTAAAGTCCTCATAGCCAAAGGACTTCACCAGTTCCACTTGGCCGTCCTCATGACGCAGAGCAATATCCGGCAGGGGCATACCATTGAAGGTATTGGTCTTCACCATGGTGTACAGGGCCATATCCTCCAGGACAATCTGGCTGCCCTCGGTCAACGGCTGGTCAAAGGAGTAATCGCCGATCACATCGCCGGCCAGGCAGGTGGGACCTGCCAGACGGTAAGTGTGGGCTTTCTCCCCCGCCTTGCCGGAATCCTTCACCGGGGGCCGGTAGGGCATCTCCAACACATCGGGCATGTGGCAGGCGGCGGAGGCGTCTAGGATGGCGATATCCTTTCCGTTGTGGACCACCTCCAGCACAGTGGACACCAGGAACCCAGCGTTTAAGACCACGGCCTCTCCCGGCTCCAGATAGACCTCCACGCCGTACTTTTCTCGGAAGTGCTTCACCACCCGGATCAACCGGGGGATATCGTAGTCCTTCCGGGTGATGTGGTGGCCTCCCCCCAGGTTCAGCCATTTCATACCGGGCAAAAACTCCCCGAACTTCTCCTCAAAGGCAGTAGCAGTGGTCTCCAAGTCATCAGAGTTCTGCTCGCACAGGGTGTGAAAGTGCAGCCCGTCCAGCAGGGGCAGCAGGCTCGGATCAAAATTCTCTCGGGTGGTCCCCAACCGGGAACCAGGAGCACAGGGATCATAAATGGCGTGCCCCTCCTGAGTGGAGCACTCCGGATTCACCCGCAGTCCCACCTGCTTACCCGCGTCCTTGGCCCGCTGTCCAAACCGGCGCAGCTGATTGGGGGAATTGAACACAAAGTGGTCCGCGTATGTGAGCAGCTCCTCCCAATCCCGCTCCTGATAGGCCGGGGAGAACACATGGACCTCCCCAGGGAACTCCTCCCGTCCCAGTCGGGCCTCATATAGACCGCTAGCTGTGGTGCCGGAGAGATACCGGCTGATCAGCGGGTAACAGGGAAACATGGAAAAGGCCTTTTGGGCCAGGAGGATCTTACACCCTGCCTCCTCCGAGACACGGCGCAGCACCTCCAGATTCTTCTTCAAAAGCCCCTCATCCACCAGGAAATAGGGGGTGTGCAGCTGCGCTCCCATCAGTCCACCAGGGCGGGGGAATCGTCAATCTGCCAGGGCAGGCCCCACTTGTTCAAAGCGTCCATGTAGGGATCGGGATCAAACTCCTCCACGGTGTACACACCGGCCTTTGTCCACTTGCCGGTGAGGAGCATCATGGCGCCCACCATAGCGGGCACACCGGTGGTGTAAGAGATAGCCTGGGAGCCCACTTCCTTGTAGCACTCCTGATGGTCGCACACATTGTAGATGTAGGCAGTCTTCTCCTTGCCGTCCTTTTTGCCGGTGAAGATACAGCCGATGTTGGTCTTGCCCTTGGTGCGGGGACCCAGAGTGGCGGGATCGGGCAGCAGAGCCTTCAGGAACTGGATGGGAACAATCTCGTGGTCCTCAAACTCCACGGGCTCGGTGGAGAGCATACCCACGTTCTCCAGACACTTCATGTGGGTCAGGTAGCTCTGACCGAAGGTCATGAAGAAGCGGATCCGCTTGACGCCGGGAATGTTCTTTGCCAGGGATTCGATCTCCTCGTGGTGCAGCAGGTACATGTCCTTCTGGCCCACTTGGTCGAAGTTGTACTCCCGCTTGATGGACATGGCGGGGATCTCCACCCAATGGCCGTTCTCCCAGTAAGAGCCGGGAGCGGACACCTCACGCAGGTTGATCTCCGGGTTGAAGTTGGTGGCAAAGGGATAGCCGTGATCGCCGCCGTTGCAGTCCAGGATGTCGATGGTGTCGATTTCATCGAACAGGTGCTTCTGGGCATAAGCGCAATAGGCCTGGGTGACGCCGGGGTCAAAGCCGGTGCCCAGCAGGGCGGTCAGACCGGCCTTTTCAAACTTCTCCTTGTAGGCCCACTGCCAGGAGTAGTCAAAGTAAGCGGAGAAGCCCTCTTCCTTGCAGCGCTTGTCATAGACCTCACGCCAAGCGGGATCGGTGATGTCCTCGGGCTCGTAGTTGGCGGTGTCCAGGTAGTTGACGCCGCACTCCAGGCAGGCATCCATAATGGCCAGATCCTGGTAGGGCAGGGCAATGTTCATCACCAGATCGGGCTTGTACTCCCGGATGAGAGCAGCCACCTGATCGGCGTGGTCGGCATCCACCTGGGCGGTGGTGATCTTGGTGGCAGTTTTGCCCTCAAGATCGGCCTTCAGGGCATCGCACTTGGACTTGGTACGGGAAGCGATACAGATTTCGGTAAACACGTCGCTGCACTGGCAGCACTTACGGATAGCCACATTGGCCACGCCGCCGCAGCCGATGATCAACACTCTGCTCATGAAAAACACTCCTTTATATGATGAGATAACTAGGGTCACGAGAAACGCGAAAAAGTTTCGCCGGCCTTTTCAAAGGCCGTGGGGGTGCGGGGGCAAAGCCCCTGCGGTCTTGAAGCGCGAAGCGCAAAGAAAATCCAGCGAGACTGGCGCACCAGCGCAGAGCGCTGTAGCCGAGTCGAGCGGCCCGTTTTCCAAAAACATGCCTAGAACAACGCTGTACTTAGCAGGTTCCTGAGAAAACATCCGCTCATGCAGCTACAGCCTACGGCTGACGCGCTGCATTCGCTACATGTTCTTTCCGGCTACGCCGGTTTTCGGTCGTGGGGACACTGTCCCCACACCCCTGCAGCCTTTGAAAAGGCTGGCGAAACTTCTTCGCCGCTTCGCGGTTTCTTTATTTCAATGCCAACAGCATTTCTCTGACAATTTTACACGCTGCCATAGTACTCACGCCGCTCTGGTCACAGGGAGGGCTCAACTCATTGACATCGCAGGCAATGACATTGGCCTTTTCACACACCAAGGTCACCGCTTTCCGCAAAGCGTCAAAGCTGACGCCGCCAGGCTCCGGGGTACCCGTACCCGGGAACACGCTGGGATCCAGCACGTCCAGGTCCAAAGTGAAGTACAGGGGCGTATCCCCCAGCCGGTCCAGAGTCTCCTCCAGGCCGTCCAGGTCGAATCTGTGGGTGGAGACATGGTCCTTCCCCCAGCGCCACTCCTCCCGGTCCCCGGAACGGATGCCGAACTGGTAGATCTTCCCGTCGCCGGTGAGCTCCCAGCACCGCCGCAGCACACAGGCGTGGGAGAGCTTTACCCCAAGGTAGTCGTCCCGCAGGTCGGCGTGGGCGTCAAAGTGGAGGATGTTCACCTCTGGGCACCGCTGATACACAGCCCGGAAAGCACCCAGGGTCACCAGGTGTTCGCCGCCCAGCAGGAAGGGCCGTTTGCCCGCGTCCAGAATGGCTGCTGCCCGCTCCTCAATCTGCTGGAGGGACAGGGAGGCATCCCCCAGGGGCAGCTCGATATCGCCGCTGTCAAAAACCGCGATGTCCTCCAAGTCCTTGTCCTGGTAGGGGCTGTAGCTCTCGATGCCGTAGGACTCCCGGCGGATGGCAGAACTGCCAAACCGGGACCCCGGCCGGTAAGAGGTGGTGGAGTCAAAGGGCGCGCCGAACAGCACGGTTTTCGCCTCTTCAAACTCGTTGTCGCAGCAGAGAAAAGTTTCGATATTTTTATTCAACATGTTTCAGCAACTCCTCCACATAGGCAGGGATATAAAACGCGCCCTTATGCAGGGTGGTGGTATAATAGCGGCAGGGGATCTCCCGCATATTCCATCTGGTCTCATTCAAATCCTTCAAGGGATGATATTTCTTGGAGGCAAACCCAAACAACCAATGGCCCGAGGGATAGGTGGGGATGTGAGCCTGATACACCTTGCTGATGGGGAAACTCTCCACGATATTTTTATGGGCCCGCTGGCAGGCCGCCGCGTCCTCAGGATAGAAGGGGCTCTCGTGCTGGTTGATGAGGATGCCATCCTCCTTCAGAGCCTTGTAGCAGTTGCCGTAAAATTCCCTGGTAAAGAGGCCCTCGCCCGGACCAAAGGGATCCGTGGAATCCACAATAATCAGGTCGTACTCGTCCTTCCGGGAGCGGATGTACTTCAATCCGTCCTCATAGTGGATGGTCACTCGGGGATCGTCCAGGCGGCAGGCGGTTTTGGGCAGGTACTTCTTGCAGACCTCCACCACCAGGGGATCGATCTCCACCATGTCGATGTGGTCCAGGTCCGCGTACTGCGTCAGCTCCCGGATCACGCCGCCGTCCCCGGCGCCGATGACCAGCACCTTTTTCACCTTGGGATGCACCGCCATGGGCACATGGGTAATCATCTCGTGATAGATGAACTCATCCTTTTCGGTCAGCATCATGTAGCCGTCCAGGGTCAAAAACCGTCCAAACTCCGGAGAATCGAACACGTCGATCCGCTGAAACTCGCTCTTGCCGCTGTAAAGCTGACGGTCCACCCGAATGGAAAACTTCACGTGGGGCGTATGGTGCTCTGAAAACCAAAATTCCACTGCTTTAATACACTCCCTTCAACACGTTCAGCCGCTGGATATCCGGATCCTCCGGACCAGTCATGCTGCAGCCCTTCTCCTTGGCGTACTGAATGTACTCCACAATCTTCTGTGTGATCCGCTCTCCCGGCGCCAAAATGGGGATTCCGGGCGGGTAGCACATGACGAACTCGCTGCACACATGCCCAGCGGATTCCGCCAGGGGAAGGCTCTGTTTCTCCGCGTAGAAGGCGTCCTGGGGGGAGAGCACCACCTCCGGCTCGATGTACTCCTGACGCATCAAACCGGCAGCGTCCGGCTTGCCGAACCGGCGGCGCACCTCGGCCAAAGCGCTGACCAGCCGCTCCACCTCCCGGGGCCTGTCCCCAATGGACAGATACGCCAGGAAGTTCCCCAAGTCACCGAACTCAATTTGAATGTCGTACTCGTCCCGCAACAGGTCATAGACCTCAATGCCTGCCAGGCCCACATTCAGGGTGTTGACCGAGAGCTTTGTCCGGTCAAAGTCGAACACGCTGTCCCCGTTGACGATCTCCTTGGAAAAGGCGTAGTACCCACCGATACCATTGATCTCCTCCCGGGCGTAGTCCGCCAATTTCACCACCTGGGCAAAGGCCTCCTTACCCCGCAGGGCCAAGTTCCGCCGGGAGATGTCCAGGCTGGAGAGCAAAAGATAAGACCCACTGGTGGTCTGGGTCAGGTTGATGATCTGCCGCACATGGCCCTCCTGCATGGCAGGGCCGGTGAGCAGCAGAGAGCTCTGTGTCAGGCTGCCGCCGGACTTGTGCATGGACACCGCAGCCATATCCGCCCCGGCCTCCATAGCCGACATGGGCAGCTGGTCGCTGAAATAGAAGTGAGTGCCGTGGGCTTCGTCCGCCAGGCACAGCATCCCGTTGTCGTGGGCCATTTTCACAATGGCCTTTAAATCCGAACAGATTCCGTAATAGGTGGGGTTGTTCACCAGCACCGCCTTGGCATTGGGGTGCTTTTTGATGGCAGCCTCCACGTCCTCCCGACGCATACCCAGGGGGATCCCCAACCGGTCATCGCAGGCGGGATCCACGTACACGGGCACCGCGCCGCAGAGCACCATGGCTCCCATGACACTGCGGTGGACGTTCCGGGGCAGAATGATCTTCTCCCCTCGCTTGGCCACGGAAAGGATCATGGCCTGCACCGCCGAAGTGGTGCCTCCCACCATCAAAAAGGCGTGGGCAGCGCCAAAAGCCTGGGCAGCCAGCTCCTCGGCCTCCCGGATGACGGACACCGGATGGCAGAGGTTGTCCAGGGGCTTCATGGAGTTGACGTCCATGCGCACACACTGTTCTCCCAACAGGGCCGCCAGCTCCGGATTGCCCCGGCCCCGCTTGTGGCCCGGGACGTCAAAGGGCACTACCCGCCGTCTCTCAAAATCCCGCAGCGCCTCATAGATCGGCGCACGTTCCTGTGAAAGCATGTCTCTCCCCCTTTTCAATAGATATTCCTGCCGCTGAAGATCTCAATCATTTCCCGGCGCAGGTTCTGCATGATCTCCAGCCGCACCCGGGGAGGCAGCTCATACACGTCGGTATTGAACAGGTAATTCTGCAAGTCGATATCCTTGACCATCATCTTGGTGTGGAACAGGTTGGCCTCATACACGTTGATGTCCACCGCGTCATAGCGACGGAGGATCTCCGGGTCAATGTAGTGCTGGATGGAGACCACCTCGTGGTCCAAAAAGAGCTTTTTTCCATCCAGATCCCGGGTGAAGCCCCGGACCCGGTAATCCATGGTGATGATGTCCGAATCAAAGGAGCCAATGAGGTAATCCAGCGTGGATAGCGGGGTGATCTCCCCACAGGTGGCCACGTCGATGTCCACCCGGAAGGTGGCCAGGCAGGTCTCCGGATGGTACTCCGGATAGGTGTGCACGGTCACATGGCTTTTATCCAAGTGGCCCAGCACCGTGTCCCCCGCCGGAGTCATGGATCCCTCTGCAATGAGGATGGTCACCGAGGCGCCCTGGGGATCGTAATCCTGCCGGGCGATGTTCAGCACCTTGGCGCCAATTCTCTCCGTCAGGGAGGTGAGAATATTGGTCAAGCGCTCGGAGTTGTACTGTTCGTCAATGTAGGCGATATAGTCCCGCTGTTCCCGTGGGGTCTTGGCGTAACACACATCGTAAATGTTGAAGCTGAGTGCCTTTGTCAAATTGTTGAATCCATAGAGCCTTAATTTATTATCTGCCATACCCCGTCCCTCTTTTTCCGACAAAATACAAAATAAAAAGCGGTGCGCTTTCTCGCGCACCGCCTGTAAAATACTAATCCGTACGGGCAGACAACCTCCCTTCAGGACGCTTTTCCGCGCCCTCTGCGGCAGGCCATCCCCCAAGGGAACTCCGCTGGTCTCCAGTGCAAATACTCACTTTTACCATTGACCTTTTACAAGTTGATGCGCCGGGTCCTCAACAGGAACCCACGCTGGTTATAAAGTGACCAACTTATAAAATTGAGCTTTTAACTCAATCAACAACAACAAAGTCCGCAGCACGCCCGGAACCGCAAATTTCCCAGGGTAAGCCGCGCCATATTTGCATGGAGGCCCTTCGGCCTCTGTCCCATGACTAGATAAAAGTATACCTGGAATCCACCGGCTTGTCAAGACAGGAGAAACGGTTTTTTGACAACCTACTCCCTCACCGGTGGTACAATTTCTTGGACTGATACTGGGGCTCGCAAGTGAGGTTGACCCCCAGTCTCCGGAAGGTGTCCTCGTCCACATGGGAGAGGATCACCGTGGAGTGAGCCTCGCAGCCCCGCAGCTTGGAAAGCTGCTCCATGGCCAGCTCCGCTGTGGGATTGGTGGCTGCGCAGATGGACAGCGCAATGAGGATCTCATCGGTGTGCAGCCTGGGATTGCGGCTGCCCAGCTGGCTGGTCTTCAGCCGCTGAATGGGCTCGATGACAATGGGGGAAATCAGGTGGATCTCCTTGGAGATACCTCCCAGAGCCTTCAGGGCGTTGAGCAACGCCGCAGAGCTGGCCCCCAGCAAAGCGGAGGTCTTGCCTGTGACCACCTGGCCGTCCGGCAGGCGGATGGCTGCTGCAGGTAGTCCGGTCTCCTCAGCCCGCTGCAGCGCCGGAGCAATCACAGCCCGGTCCGCCGGAGAGATGCCGGCCTTGTTCATCAGCAGCTCCACCTTGTAGACCTCGTCCCCGGCCAGCACACCTTGACGCTGGTCGCACAGGGCGTTGTAGTACCGGCGGATGATCTCCTGGCAGGCGGCTTCCCGGCAGGCTTCATCGTCCACAATGGAGAAGCCCGCCATATTTACACCCATATCCGTGGGGGATTTATAAGGAGACTGACCGGCGATCTTCTCCAGCATGGCGTTGAGCACCGGGAACACTTCCACGTCCCGGTTGTAGTTGACAGAGGTTTCCCCGTAGGCCTCCAGGTGGAAGGGGTCGATCATGTTCACATCGTTGAGGTCTGCGGTGGCGGCTTCATAGGCCAAGTTCACCGGATGGTTCAGGGGCAGGTTCCAAATGGGGAAGGTCTCAAACTTGGCGTAACCGGCCTTCACGCCCCGCTTGTTCTCGTGATACAGCTGAGAGAGGCAGGTGGCCATCTTGCCGCTGCCGGGTCCCGGAGCAGTGACCACCACCAGGGAACGAGAGGTCTCCACATACTCGTTTTTGCCAAAGCCCTCCTCGCTGACGATCAGCGGCAGATTGGAGGGGTACCCCGGGATGGTGTAGTGGCGGAACACCCGCACCCCAAGGGACTCCAGCCGGTTTTGGAAGGCCTCTGCGGCGGGCTGGGCATTGTACTGGGTCAGCACCACACTGCCCACGTACAGGCCGATGCCCCGGAAGGCGTCGATCAGCCGCAGCACGTCCACGTCGTAGGTGATGCCCAAATCCCCGCGGACCTTGTTCTTCTCAATATCCCCGGCGCTGATGACAATGACGATCTCTGCCTGATCCTTCATCTGCAGCAGCATCTTCACCTTGCTGTCCGGCTCAAATCCCGGCAGCACTCGGGAGGCATGATAGTCGTCGAACAGCTTGCCTCCAAATTCCAGGTAGAGCTTGCCGCCAAACATCTCGATCCGCTCCCGGATCTTCTCCGACTGCAGACGCAGGTATTTTTCGTTGTCAAATCCCATGTTCCCCATACCGTTTCCCCCTCTGATATGATTTTCTCAATTCGAGACTTTGCTTTTTATTATAGCAGGTTCTCCCCCTCAGAACAAGGGTGCCGCTGAAATTCCATCCCCGTCCATTCCCCCCGGAGACTCCCGATACCCAGGGCAATTTTCAGCGATGTGCAAAGCTCTTAACAACTTCTGGACAAACGGAAAAAATCCCACAAAAATTCGAAAAAAACAGATGCAATTTCTTCTGTGGTGTGCTAAAATGTACGTACCACTTTTGAGTACGGGAGGTTTCTTCGCAATGAATAAAGCCGATATCAAAGAGGCCCTGCAGCAGGGCCAGGCTGTTTTGGGATTGGAGCTGGGCTCCACCCGCATCAAAGCAGTGCTCATCGGGCCGGATTTCGTCCCCATCGCCAGCGGTGCTTTTGACTGGGAAAATCAGCGGATCAACGGGGTGTGGAGCTACCCCATGGACCTGGCTTGGCAGGGCATCCAGACGGCCTACGCCGCCATGAAGGCCCAGGTAGAAGCCGAGTACGGTGAGACTCTGCACCGGCTGGGTGGACTGGGCTTCTCGGCCATGATGCATGGCTATCTGCCCTTTGACAAAGAGGGCAATCAGCTCTGCGAGTTCCGCACCTGGCGCAACACCATCACCGAGCAGGAATCCGCTCAGCTCACAGAGCTCTTTGGCTTCAACATTCCCCAGCGTTGGAGCATCGCCCATCTGTACCGGGCCATCCGTCAAAAGGAGGCTCACGTGCCCCAGATCGGCATGCTGACCACCCTGGCAGGATACGTCCACTGGAAGCTCACCGGACGCAGCGTGTTGGGCGTGGGCGAGGCCTCTGGCGTATTCCCCATTGACAGTGCTGCCGCCGGATACGACACCGCTTTGGTGGAAAAATTCGACAAGCTGGTGGAGGGTGAGAACCTGCCCTGGAAACTGCTGGACATCCTGCCCCAGGTGGTCCCCGCCGGTGGGGATGCGGGCAATCTCACGCCGGAAGGCGCCCTGCTGCTGGATCCATCCGGAGATCTGGAGCCGGGAGCCCCCATCTGCGCTCCCGAGGGCGATGCAGGCACCGGCATGGTAGCCACCAACTCTGTGGGAGCCCGCACGGGCAACGTGTCCGCCGGCACCTCCATGTTCGCCATGATTGTACTGGAAAAGCCCCTCTCCCAGGTTTACCCGGAGATCGACATGGTGGCCACTCCCGACGGCCTGCCCGTAGCTATGGTCCACGTGAACACCTGCACCTCGGACTTGGACGCCTGGGTGAAGCTCTTTGGCCAGGTGCTGGAAGCCGCTGGAGCCAAGGTGTCCAAGCCCCAGCTCTATGACATGCTGTACTTCAAGGCTCTGGAGGGGGATCCCGACTGCGGCGGACTGGTCAGCTACAACTGCTACGCCGGAGAGCCGGTCACCGGTCTGGAAGAGGGCCGGCCCCTGCTGGTCCGGCGTCCCGAGGACAAACTGACTCTGCCGAACTTTGCCCGGGCCCAGCTGTACGCTGCCATGGCCACCTTGCAGATCGGCATGGAGATCCTGTGGAAGGAGCAGGTCCAGGTGGAGAAGCTCTACGGCCACGGCGGACTGTTCAAGACCAAGGGCGTGGGCCAGAAGCTTCTGGCTGGAGCCTTAGGCGTGCCGGTGGCTGTGATGGAGACCGCCGGAGAGGGCGGTCCCTGGGGCATGGCCCTGCTTGCCGCCTACCGAAAGGAACACAAGGACGGAGAAACCCTGGCCCAGTTCCTGAAGCAGCGGGTCTTCGCCGGAGCCTCCGGGGACTGCGTGGAACCCGACCCCGTGGACCGGGAGGGCTTTGCCCAGTACATTCAGCGGTACCGGGCAGGCCTGGCTGTGGAAAAGGAAGCTGGGAAGGCGCTGCAGTAAAACGAAAAAGTTTTTCGGGCGCATTTTTTCAAAAAGGCGCGACCTTAAAACCGGCGCAGCCGGAAAGAGAATGCAGGGGAGAAGCCGCACGGCGCGCAGCGCATAGGCGCACTCCCCGACCTGTCAGCACTCAGCTGCCCAGAGGCGGCTGGTGTGGGCCGAACTACATCTCTTTTCCGGCTGCGCCGGTTTTATTAACTACGGGGGCTTTTTTTACCGCATCCCTACTTCTCGCCTGCTGGCTCGGTCGGTCGCTGTGTGCCACCAGCACACAGCGGCCCTTGGAAAAAGCAGGCGAAACTTTTGCGTTTTTCACGGGTTTATGCTATGATGAAAGCCATCTTTTCACAAGGAGGCTTTCCCATGAACGAGAAGGAAGTGGCGGAAATCCGCCGGAGGTTCCGGCCGGAAAAGAGCGCCGTCACCCATGTGCACGGGTGCTACGTCAGTCAGGAGGGCGCGGTGGTGTCCCAATTTGACCAATCCCTGACGCTGATGCCCCAGGAGGAGGGGGAAAATCTCCTCGCGCTGCTGCGCAAGGCCCTTTCCGGCAGCCTGGGCAGGAACCTGATCAATCTGAGTTTTTCCACCTCTCAAGTAGTGAACAGTCCGGAGCACAAACTGCTCATGACCCTGCGGGATTCCAAATTGCAGGACCAGGACGCCTTGGAGAGCTTCTTTCAAACGGTGGCCCAGAGCTTCCGCCTGCCGGATATGGGCTATTTGATCCTATTGGCTCAAGACACCTACGATGTGCCCTATCGCGGCAAGGACGGCGGCTCCCTGGAGGACGCCTCCGACACGGTATACTCCTACATTCTCTGCGCTCTGTGCCCGGTGAAGGAGACAAAGCCCGCCCTCAGCTACCGGGTGCCGGAAAACCTCTTCCGCAACCGGGATGTGGACTGGACCATTGGCTCTCCGGAGGCAGGCTTTCTGTTCCCCGCTTTTGATGACCGCTGTGCCAATCTCTATGAGACCCTCTTCTACACCAAGAGCACTCAGGACAGCCACCAGGAGCTGGCGGACGCTCTATTCCAGCGGGAACTGCCCCCTCCGGCGGACAGCCAGCGGGAGTCCTTCCAGGCGCTGCTGACAGAAACCCTGGGAGAGGATTGCAGCTTGGACGTGGTCCAGTCCGTCCAGGGGAATCTGGTGACCATGATGGCCCAGCACAAGGAGGACAAGGACCCGGAACCCCTGGTCCTGTCCAAGGGCGGCATGGAGATGGTACTCACGGCCTGCGGAGTGGAGGAAGAGCGGAGAGAGGACTTCTCCCAGCGATTTGAGGAGGAATTCGGCCCCAACGCCCGGCTCTCCCCCCAAAACTTGGTGGACAAGCGAAAGCTGGAGGTCTGCACCCCCGAGGTGAAGATCCAGCTGCCCCCGGAGCGGGGTGATCTAGTGGAGACCAGGATCATCGATGGCGTAGGGTACATCCTCATCCGGGCCGAGGGCGGCGTGGAGGTCAACGGGGTGCCGGTCCACTTCTCTCAGGAGGAGTGAAGGTCTTTTTTCAACAGCAGCCTTGCTCCTTGATCCTCCAACAATTCAAATCCCCGGCTCTGGTAGAGCCGCCGTGCTGCCAGGTTGTCCCGCTCCACGTGGAGATGGATCTCCCCCAGCCCCAGGCGGGCGGCATACTCCTCTCCCAAGTCCAACAGGTGGGAGCCCAGCCCCTGGCCCCTATAGGAGGCGGTGACGGAAAAGTCGTCCAGATAGAGAAAGCACGGGGGAGTTTCCCGATGGCTTTCCAAGGAGAGAAAACCCATCACTTGGCTCTGACACTCCGCCACTAGGATTCTATCTTCCCCACCGGAGAAAAATCGGTCCAGATAGCCGGAGGGATAGCCCTCCACCTGCTCTTTGCCGTAGATGGTCCGCAGCATCTCCTCAAACAGCCCGGCAATGGCTGGAGCGTCCTGGGGAGCGGCCCAGCGAAAAACAGCCTTCATGCAAGAAGCCTCCTTTTCCACATGTCTTTCCTTGTAGTATAAGGGGAAAGACACGTGCTTGGCAAGGAGGGAATCCCCCCCAGAAACCTCAAGACAGCTCCACCGTCACTGGGATTCGGACCGTCCAGGTACGGGGGGAATCGGAAATACTCTCCTGGCAGGTGAGCAGCAAGGTGCCCTCCATCGGACTCTCCAGGCCATAGGCCGCAAGGAACTCCTCCTCCGCGGGGTATTCCTGGTTGGAAAGGGTAAAGGTCAGGGAATCCACCGTGCTGTAGCCATCTTCTTCCGTGTAAAGGTAACTGGTAGCTGGGGAGATGGCCTCCCACTGCAGGGGCTGGCCTCCGGTCTGGGGCAATGTGACGCTCTGACCTCCGCTGCCAATGAGGGACAGCTCCCCCGTCCACTGGTAATAGTGCTGGGCCAAGGGATTGTCCAAATCCATGTCTGTTTGAACAGCAGCACGCATGGCCAAGGTGCCCTGGTCGTAAGAGGGGGACAGCTCCCAACTGGTATTCAGATAGGTTCCCGCTTCCGGAGGCTTAGCCTGGGACTGATCCGGCAGGGTGACGGAAAACTCCATCTGCACGGGGAATACCTCCGCATCCTCCTCCCCGGCAGAGCCGTCCCGCACCTGCAGGGAAAGGGTGCCGGTAAAGTCCCCCACCAAGGAGGACTCCGCCTGAATTTCCGGGTCCACCGGGTACTCCAGCACGGTTCGGTACACCCCGTCCTCCACAGTTTCCCAGTAGGCCAGGGGCGTGTAGTTGGAGCTCTTTCGCACATTGCTGACCCACAGATCCCCATTGGGAGTGTGAAGGTAGGGGATGTCGGTCCACTGGTACCGGGTGGAGGTGGTGGCGCTGGGGTCGAAAAGCTCCAAGTCCGTGCGGGCTTCCAGCGTAAGCAAGATAGCCCACTTCTGGGGGTCAAAAGAGGACTCCACTACGGAACAGTCAAAATAGGTGCCCGCCTGCTCTGTCCCGGAAGAGAGCTGGGTGGTCCACAAGGGCAGGTTCACTGTAAACTCCATCTGGATGGGGAATGCCAGCGGATTCTCCTCCCCAGCGTTGGTATCCGTCACCTGCAAGTACAGGGTACCGGCAAAGGCCCCCACCAGATTTTCCTCCATCTGGGTGGTGGGGTCCACCGGAACCGTGAGGACCGTCTCATAGCAGTCCCCTGCAGCCTTCCACTGGGACAAAGGTTCCAGATAGGATTCCTCATACACCCCCACCTGCTGGTCCCCCTCCTGAGTGTGGAGAAACAGGGCGTACAACCACTGGTACCGAGCGGCAGCGCTGGGATCGGACAACTCCAGGTCCGTGCGAGCCTCCAGGTTCAGGACGATGGCCCACTGCTGCTGGTCAAAGGAAACCTCTGCCACAGAGCAGTCAAAGTAGGTGCCTGCCTGGGGCGAAGTCTCAAAGGAGGCCGTGGGGCCATCCTGGGGCAGGATGATGGAAAACTTGGTCTGGGCAGTCAGCGTGTTTTCGCTGCCATCGGTGACCTCCAGGGAGAAGGTGCCCTCCCGCTCCCCGTACAGCCCCTGGCTCAGCTGGGTCTCGGGAAGAAGCTCCAGGGCAAAATCCTCGCAGCGGTAGGTGTCCTCCCCCACCTTCTCCCAATGGACCAACTGGTTCAAGGTATTCTGGCCTCCCCGAATGGTGGTGGCTCCCCCCTCCCCGGCGAAGGTCACACCCATCCACCAATCGTAGGAATTCCCCTCTGTCTGGGCACTAAGAGCCAAGTCCGTGGTAACCTCTAAATCAAACACCATCTCCCCGGACTCCTGGTCAAACTCCGCCTGAGTGACTGCCAAATCCAAATATGTGCCATCGGTCAGCGACACCGTACCCGGCAGTAACAGCGGACGCAGCGTCACTCCTGCTCCCACCATCAGCGCCAACACCAGACAGGCAGCCAGTACCGCCCAAGGCCTGGGTTTCCTGGTTACGGGGAAAGCCCACTGTTCCCCGGCGTCCGAGGCGGTTCCCTGGGGCTGCTCCAGATTCAGCTTGCGAAGGGTCAAATCTCGTACGGCCCTCTTGTTCACTGGGGCGGAAGGAGTGTCCTCCAGCTCCTGGGGAAAGGCTGTCAGCAACAGTTTATCCAAGTCTCTCATGCTTCCTCCTCCTTTTCCAAAAAAGCCCGCAGCTTTTGACGGCCCCGCTTTAAACGGCTCTTCACCGTGGAGGGATTCTGCCCCAATTCCTTGGCAATCCGGTCCACCGTCTGCCGCCAAAAGTAGTGCCGCAAGAAGATCTCCCGATCCAGGGGCTCCATACTGAGCACCGCCCGGCGCACCTGTTCCGCCTCTTCCTGGCGCTCCCAAAACAGTCCGGTCTCCCCATCGCTTAGGATGGCCTCTTCCAGGGGCAGCTCCAGCCGCAAGGACCGCAGATGCTTCAGCGCCCGATTCCGAGCCACTACCCCCAACCAGAGCTTTAAATTGCTGTCTGGATGAAGGGTCTCCCCGCTGCGCCAAAGGGCTACAAACACATCGGAGGTCAGCTCCTCCAAGTCCTCCCGGGTGCCCAACCGGCCCAGCACCCTCCGCACCACTCCCGCCACATAGGGACTGAAGCGGTCAATGGCCTCCTCTAAGGCCCGGGGGTCCTGCCGGCGCAGCCCGTCCAGCAGCCGGGACTCCATCTCCTTTTTCAAACCGATCCCCTCCTTTTCCCTCCATCTATAAGAACCCCACAGATGGAAGAAAAGTTGCAACACTTTTCAAAAGCTTGCAAAAAAGCCGCCTTTTGATCCCTCAAAAGACGGCTCTTTTTACGCCTTATTTTTGATTAAACCGGCTCATGCTCCAAACGGCCCAGGCGCTTGACCATGGACAGCAAATGCCCCACGGCGGCTTCCAACTCCTGACGGGTGACCCGGCCCTCCTGCAAGCCTTGAAGAATCTGCTGGATCACCGGAGGTCCTCCGGGCATGATCACATCGTTGCCGGCGGCTACTCCGTCGGCGCCGTCCACCACGATGTCCATATCGCCCCAGTCCGTGACCACGGCTCCGTCAAAGCCCCACTCCTCCCGGAGGATGTGGGTACACAGGTCCTTGCTGCCTCCGGCAAAGGTGCCATTGATCTTGTTGAAGGAGGTCATCATGCAGTGGAGATCCCCTTCCCGCACAGCCATCTCAAAGGGCTTCAGGTACAGCTCCCGCAGAGCCCGCTGGGTGACGATGGAATCCACCGCGTCAAAGGCGGCCTTGCCCCCGTTGTCCTTGGCGCTGCCACGGCGGTAGGTCTCCTGCTCATTGGCGGCAAAATGCTTGGCGCAGCCCAGGACGGCATGGTTCTGCTGCAGACCCTCCAACAGAGCGCAGGCACAGGCTCCCGACAGATAGGGGTCCTCGGAGTAGTACTCAAAATTCCGGCCGCCCAAAGGATGGCGGTGGAGGTTCAGCGCCGGAGCAAGCCACAGGTCCACCTTCCGGGCTTCGCACTCCGCACCGATGCCATCGCCCATGGCCCGGAACAGGTCCTGATCGAAGGAGCAGGCCAGAAGCATCTCCCCGGGCCAGGCAGTTTCCCCAACGCCTGCAGGACCGTCCTTGTAGAACACCGAGTGGATCCCCTTCTCCGGAATGGCAGGGGACACATATCCGTCAAAGCCTTCGGGATGATCGTTGACTGTCAAGGGGGTACCTGCTTCATCAGCAATGGTGGCAGGCAGGACGGTATCCATCAAAGCAGCCCAGGGGATTCCGGGGCCATAGCCCACGCACAACGCCGCCAGCTCCTCATCGGACAGGGAGGAACAATCCACCGCCGGTACCGGGGGCACCTGGCAGGGGTTCACATCCCCGGCGGACAGCTGGAACTTCGGGCAGCCCTGGGGAAGCTCCTCCACAGAAGCGGGCTCCCGGGCAAGGAGATCCAAGGCCTTGCGAGCTTCCGGATCCATCGCCAGACGGCAACCCACCTGCTGGGTCACCAAATCTTCCTCCACCTGCACTGCCGCCACCACCTGTGTGGAGGCAGAGGAGTTCCCCAAGCGCAGCAGGTACGTGCCAGCCTCAATGACCCAGGCGGAATCCTCCTCCCGGTAACAGGCCAGTTCCCGCCAGGGGAGGGTCAGGAGCAAGGTCTCCTCTTGGCCGGGAGCCAACTCTCCGGTTTTGGCAAAGGCTTTCAGCTCCTGATAGGGACGCTGGGACCGGGTGCCCTGAGCAGACAGGTACAGCTGGGCCACTTCCCGACCGGAACGGCTGCCGGTGTTCTTCACAGCCACCTGGAGCTTCAACCCTTCCGGGCCGCGATCCACACCGGCGGCAGCCATGGAAAAGGTGGTGTAAGAAAGTCCAAATCCAAAGGGGTAAAGGGGCTGTTTCCCAAAGGAATCAAAATAGCGGTAGCCCAGGTACAGATCCTCCCGGTAGACAGTGACGGGCCTGCGAGCAAACTCTCGGCTGGCCTCCGGAGGAGTCAGGCCGTAATCCTCATAGGTGAGGATGGAATCCGGACGGTCCTTGTCCCAGGAGAAATCCTTCCACACAGGATAGTCCTCATAGTGTTTCGCCACCGTGACGGACAGCTTGCCGGACGGGGACACCTTCCCGGTGAGAAGGTTGGCCAGAGCCGCCGGGCCCTCCTCCCCAGGGATGCCCAAAAACAGCAGGCTCTTGATCTGGAGGTACTCCTCCACCCAAGAGAGATCCAGCAACCCGTTGCAGTTGAGCACCACGGCCACCTGATCAAAGGCGGCACAGAGCTGCTCCAACAGGGCCTTTTCCTGAGCGGAGAGATAGTAGTCATCCTCCAAATGGCGGTCACACTCCTCGCCGCCGGACTTCCGGCCCAGCACCCACAGGGCCACAGAGGTCTCCTGGGCAGCCTGGTCCAGGAGGTTCTGGGGAACTTCAAACTCCGGGGGATTGGGAGTGTACTTGCCAAAGAGCTCATACATTAAACCGCTGTTGACAGCTTCTTTCAGCCAAACGGGATCCGTCTCCGATGGCTGGGACGCCTTGCGCTGAGCAATCTGCTGACGGTAGAATTCCTCCAAAGCAGCCACGGGAGCAATTCCAGCCTCCTTGCAGGCCTCCAGAATGCTCACCTCCCGATCGCTGCGAGAGGATCCCGACCCGTTGCCGGACAAAACTGTCTCCAGCTGCGCCCAGCCAAAAAAGGCGACCTTCTGCCCGGGGGCCAGAGGAAGCAGATCCTGGTTTTTCAAGAGCACCGCGGCACTTTCCACCGCTTTTCGAGCAATTTGCTTGGTATCCATTTTGCCGACTCCTCTTCTAAAAAGAATGGGTTGCTCATGATTTGAAATGAACTCAAATTCAATGAGCTGAGAAACATGCAAAAAACCGCTCTAGTTTCCTAGAGCGGTTTGATGTGGTGGGCGCTAACGGACTTGAACCGCTGACCCCCTGCACGTCAAGCAGGTGCTCTAGCCAGCTGAGCTAAGCGCCCATTATTTTTTGTCAGTCGTTTTGACTGCTCGATTATTTTACACGATTCCCCAGAAAAATGCAACCCCTAATTTCTGGTTTTACGGAATTTTTTTGATTTCGGGCAAAACTTAAGAATTCTGTAAGAATTCCATCGGGCTGGACTTAATTTGTTCACAATATGCTTTGGGTACGTTGAACAGGGTCCCGCACCGTTGAAAATTTGTGGATCCCATTCCGCTACCATTGTCCTCGGGGGGGATCGCCCCCTGGCTTTTGAAAAAGGAGGTTCTCTCATGGAGACTTTGTCCACCATCAACTTCCTCATGGCAGCTCTCTTTGCCGCTTGCTGCTGCTATCAGGCCGTATTTGCCGTTGTTCGTCTGTTGGGAAAACGCAGGCGTTTTTCCGCCACCAAGCTGTGCCGCTATGCTGTGCTCATCGCCGCCAGGGATGAAAGCGCTGTCATCGCTCAGCTGATTGAAAGTATCCGCTCCCAGGATTATCCCGAGGATCTGGTGGATATCTATGTGGTGGCGGACAACTGCACGGACAACACCGCACAGATTGCTCAAAACTGCGGCGCTCGGGTTTTCCAGCGCTTTAATAAGACCCAGGTGGGCAAGGGATACGCTCTGGCCTTCCTGCTGGGAAAAATCCAGGAGGAGTATCCTCAGGATCAGTATGACGGCTTCTTCGTCTTTGACGCGGACAACCTGTTGGACCCTCACTACATCTCCGAGATGAACAAAGTGTTCTCCTCCGGCGAGCAGGTGGTCACCGGCTACCGCAACACCAAAAACTACGGCGACAACTGGATCACCGCCGGCTATGGCCTGTACTTCATCCGGGAATCCGAGTACCTCAACCGTCCCAGGGATTTCCTCCACACCAGCTGCGCTGTGTCCGGCACTGGATTCCTCTTCTCCCAGGACATCCTGAATGAGGTGGGAGGCTGGGAATACTTCCTGCTCACCGAGGATCTGGAATTCACCGCCGACCTGGTCTCCCGGGGCAAGCGCATCGCCTACTGCCCTGACGCTGTGATCTACGACGAGCAGCCCACCAACTTCCTCCAATCCCTCAACCAGCGGTCCCGTTGGGTCAAGGGCTATCTGCAGGTGGTGGCCAAACGCGGTGGAGATCTGGTACACACCATGCTCACAGACGGCAGCTTCGCCGCTTTCGACATGCTGATGTGCACCATCCCCGCTGTGGTGATCACGGTGCTGAGCCTGCTAGTGAACACTGCCATGTTTGTAGTGGGCATGGTCACCGCTCGGAAACAGATGGACATTTTCTTCACCTCCGTGGCCCTTGCAGCCATCAACTCCTATATGGTAATGCTGGTCATGGGTGTGATGCCCCTGATTACCGAGTGGAAGCGCATTCACTGCACTCCCGGCAAGAAGATCGCCTACCTCTTCACCTTCCCCTTCTTCATCTTCAGCTTTGGCATTGCCATGGCCATGGCTGTCTGCGGGAACATCCAATGGAAACCCATCAAGCACAGTGTGGCCCTGTCCATTGGCGACATGGGCAGCGTCTCCCCCTCTGAGCTGGGCAAGCTGCGCAAAAACAGAAAGCTATAACCCCATCCTCCCTGGGGAACTGTGCAAAACAGGGAATCTTACAATTTCATCTTTATAATCTCGGCCCCTTGTGTTACAATGATTGTAATCTAGGGGCTTTTTTGTCGCGGGGGTGTGGGCTTTGCCCACTTCCCTTTTTGCGGCAGAGCGGAACTGCTGTCCACAGGGCTGGTGATACCGGCCGGTGTGGCGTCCTCCGCTCGAAAAAAGCAGGATGGAGCTTTGCACGGGCTCCTCCCTTTGAAACGGGCGTTCCCCTCACCCAAGGAATGCCCCCATAGGGAAACGTCCGGAGGCCGGTACTCTGGGCGCGATTCTTTTTGTGGATGACAGAATTCCTGAATGTTCTTTTTTTGAATGCTTCAGAAAGGTGGAAATGACATGGTAACACGGGTATTTGTCGAGAAAAAACAGGGGTACAACATCGAGGCCCAGCAGATGCTGGCAGACCTGCGGGGCAACCTGGGTCTGCAGGGTCTGCAGGAAGTGCGCATCCTCAACCGGTATGACGTCTCCGGACTTTCAGAGGAACAGTTCGCCGCTGCGGCACGGACCGTCCTCTCCGAGCCTACCATGGACGCTGTCTACGGCGAGGAGTTCCGTCTGCCGGAGGAGTACCAGGTCTTCGCCATGGAATACCTTCCCGGACAGTATGACCAGCGGGCTGACTCCGCCGCTCAGTGCGTTCAGCTGCTCACCCAGGGCGAGCGTCCTGCGGTGGCCACTGCCAAGGTCATTGGCCTCAAGGGCAGCGTGTCCGCCGAGGAATTTGACAAGGTCAAGCACTACCTGATCAACCCGGTGGAGAGCCGGGAAGCCTCCATGGACAAGCCCCAGACGCTGGAGATGCAGGCGGACCGCCCTGCGGACGTGGCGCGTGTCACGGGCTTTACCAGCTGGGACCAGGCTCAGATGCAGGAGTACTTCAACTCCATGGGCTTTGCCATGACCCTGTCCGACCTGGAGTTCTGCCGGGACTACTTCCGGGATGAGGAGCATCGGGATCCCACCGTCACCGAGCTGCGGGTGATCGACACCTACTGGAGCGACCACTGCCGCCACACCACCTTCCTCACCCGCCTGAATAAAATCGACGTGGAGCAGGGTGCTCTCAGCGCTGCCGTGGAAAAGGCTCTGAAGGATTACCTCTCCCTGCGGGAAGAGCTGTACGTGGGCAAGGACAAGCCCGTCTCCCTGATGGACATGGCCACCATCGGCGGCAAGTACCTGCGCAAGAAGGGCCTGGTGCCCGACCTGGACGAGAGCGAGGAGATCAACGCCTGCTCCATCGAGGCCCCGGTGACCATTGACGGCAAAACCGAGACCTGGCTGATCCAGTTCAAAAACGAGACCCACAACCATCCCACCGAGATCGAGCCCTTCGGCGGCGCAGCCACCTGCCTGGGCGGCGCCATCCGGGACCCCCTGTCCGGACGCTCCTACGTGTACCAGGCCATGCGCGTCACCGGCAGCGGCGACCCCACTGTTCCCTTTGAAAAGACACTCCACGGCAAGCTGCCCAGCCGGAAGATCACCACTGGCGCTGCCGCAGGCTACTCCTCCTACGGCAACCAGATCGGCCTTGCCACCGGTCAGGTCACCGAGCTGTACGACCCCGGATACGTGGCAAAGCGCTTGGAGATCGGCGCGGTGATCGGCGCCTCCCCCAAGGCCAATGTCCGCCGGGAAGAACCCGTCCCCGGGGACGTGATCGTGCTGCTGGGCGGAGCCACCGGCCGTGACGGCATCGGCGGCGCCACCGGCTCCAGCAAGGCCCACACTGAGAAAAGCGTGGAGGTCTGCGGCGCCGAGGTGCAGAAGGGCAATCCCCCCACCGAGCGGAAACTCCAGCGGCTGTTCCGGGACCCCAGCGTATCCACCCTCATCAAGCGGTGCAATGACTTCGGCGCTGGCGGCGTATGCGTGGCCATCGGCGAGCTGGCCCCCGGCCTGGAGATCGACTTGAACCAGGTGCCCAAGAAGTACGAGGGCTTGGACGGCACTGAACTGGCCATCTCCGAATCCCAGGAGCGCATGGCTGTGGTGCTGGATCCCAAAGACGTGGAGACCTTCCAGGAGAAGGCTCGGGAAGAAAACCTGGACGCCACCGTGGTGGCCGTGGTCACCGAAGAGCCCCGGCTGAAGATGGAGTGGCGGGGAGATCAGGTGGTCAACCTGTCCCGTGCCTTCCTGGACACCAACGGCGTCACCCAGAACGCTGAGGCGGAAATCACTGCGCCCCAGGGCGACAGCTACCGCAAGTCCGTGCCCGCCTGTCTGGAGGGCATGAAGGGCGTCCAGGCTTTGAAGGCCAACCTGGCCCGGCTGGAGGTCTGCTGCCAGAAGGGTCTTTCCGAGCGGTTTGACGCCAGTATCGGCGCTGCCACGGTGCTGATGCCCTTCGCTGGCCGGTATCAGTTGACCCCCGAAGAGGCCATGGTGGCCAAGATCCCCCTGCTCCACGGGGAGACCGATGACGCCACTGCTATGAGCTACGGCTACATCCCCGGCGTGGCCCGGTACTCCCCCTTTGAGGGCGCTGCCTACGCCGTGGTGGAGAGCCTCTCCAAGCTGGCTGCCGTGGGCGCGGACCCCCTAAAGGCCCGGCTCACCTTCCAGGAGTACTTTGAGAGACTGCACGATGTGCCCTCCCGCTGGGGCAAGCCCGCTGCGGCTCTGCTGGGCGCTTTGGAAGCTCAGCTGGGTATGGGGCTGCCTTCCATCGGCGGTAAGGACAGCATGTCCGGCTCCTTTGAGAGCCTGGATGTTCCCCCCACTCTGGTGAGCTTTGCCGTGTCCATGACCAAGGCCAGCCGGACCCTCTCCGCTGGGGTGAAGGATCCCGGCGCTACATTGGTGCTGCTGCCCATCCCCGAGGACGAGAACGGTATGCCCAACTGGGAAGCTTTGAAGGCGTACTACCGCGCCGTGCTGCTGCATATAGAATTGGGAGACATCGTCTCTGCCGGCGTGGTCCGAGAGGGCGGAGCCGCTGCCACAGTGCTGCGGATGTGCTTCGGCGAGAAGATGGGCTTCCGCTTTGCCGAGGGCCTGTCCCAGGAGACCCTGTACGCACCTCAGGAGGGCGCGTTGGTAGTGGAGCTGTCCAGCGAGGCAGACCTGTCTATGGATCCCGCCCTGGCCCCCGTTGTCCTGGGTCACACCACCAGCAAGGAGGATGTGAAGCTGGAGGGCGAAAAGATCGCCCTGGAAGAGCTCACTGCCGCCTGGATGGGCACTCTGGAGAAGATCTTCCCCAACAAGGCTCACGAAGTGCCGGTCACCAAGGACGTGCCTCTGTACACCCAACGAGAGGGCAAGGCTCCTGCCATCAAGGTTGCCAAACCCCGGGTGTTTATCCCTGCCTTCCCCGGCACCAACTGTGAAATCGACTCTGCCCGTGCCTTTGAAAAGGCCGGCGCTGAGACTGAGATCCTGGTGGTAAAGAACCTGTCCGTCTCCGACATTGAGGAGACCATCGACCGGATGGAAAAGGCCATCCGCCGTGCCCAGATCATCATGATCCCCGGCGGCTTCTCCGGCGGCGACGAGCCCGAGGGCTCCGGCAAGTTCATCGCCACCACCTTCCGCAATCCCAAGATCGCCCAGGCTGTCACCGATCTGCTGGAGACCCGGGATGGCCTGATGCTGGGTATCTGCAACGGCTTCCAGGCTCTGATCAAGCTGGGCCTGGTGCCCTACGGCAAGATCACCGAGCCCAAGGAGGACGATCCCACCCTGACCTTCAACACTCTGGGCCGCCACGTGTCCCGGATGGTCTACACCAGAATCACCAGCGTCAAGTCCCCCTGGATGGCTGGCGTCAGCGCTGGGGATATCCACGCGGTGCCCGTGTCCCACGGCGAGGGCCGCTTTGTGGCTGACGAGAAGACCCTGCAGGCTTTGATGGAAAACGGTCAGATCGCCACCCAGTACGTGGATCCCCATGGCTCGGTCAGCGGCGACATCCTTTGGAACCCCAACGGCTCTGTGTGCGCCATCGAAGGCATCACCAGCCCCGACGGCCGAGTGCTGGGCAAGATGGGCCACTCCGAGCGCAAGGGCCACAACCTCTATAAGAATGTTCCCGGCGAGAAGGATCAGAAGCTCTTTGAGAGCGGCGTGAAGTACTTTAAATAAGCAAAGGACCTATTTCCTATGAAAGAGATATTGCGTAGAACCTGGGCGGAAATTGACTTGGACGCTCTGGCCCGGGACTTCCGGGCGGTGCGGCAGGCCGCCAACGCTCAAGCCAAGGTGTGCTGTGTGGTCAAGGCCGATGCCTATGGCCACGGGGCAGTGCGCATGGCCCGGGAGTTTGAAGAACTGGGGGCGGACTGGTTTGCCGTCTCCAATCTGGAGGAGGCGCTGCAGCTGCGGCTGGGGCAGATCCAAAAACCTGTTCTGGTGCTGGGCTATACGCCTCCTGAGGAGGCTGCCGCTCTGGCAAAGTATCACATCTCCCAGTGTGTGTACAGCTTGGAATACGCCAAAGAGCTGTCCCACTACGCGGTGGAGGCCGGAGTCACAGTGAAGATCCACGTGAAGATCGACACCGGTATGAGCCGCTTGGGCTTCTACTATCAGGACATCAGCCGGGACGAGGCCACGGTGCAGGAGGTCAAGGCCGCCTGCACCCTGCCGGGCCTGTATCCCGAGGGGATCTTCACCCACTTTGCCGTCTCCGACGAGGGCAAGGAGGGCGATGCCTTCACCATGCGGCAGTTCGGCTGCTTCAAGGAGATGATTGAATCCCTGCTGCGGGAGGACGTCTCCTTTGAGGTGCGCCACTGCGCCAACTCCGCCGCAGTGTTTGATTATCCCCTCTCCCACCTGGATATGGTGCGGGCGGGCATCGTCATCTACGGGCTGTACCCCTCCGGAGAGCTGCGCAGCCGCCCGGACCTGACCCCCGTGCTCTCCCTGAAATCCGTGGTGTCCCATATCAAAACGGTAAAGCCCGGAGCCACCATCAGCTATGGCCGGAAGTTCACCGCCGACCACGAAATGAAAGTTGCCACGGTCCCTGTAGGCTACGCTGACGGCTATCCCAGAATCCTCTCCGCCAAGGGCGCTCAGGTGCTCATCGGCGGAAAGCGCTGCACCATCCTGGGCAGGATCTGCATGGATCAGCTGATGGCCGACGTCAGCGACCTCCCGGAGGTCCAGGTGGGCGACATTGTCACCCTCATCGGCCGGGACGGTCAAGAGGCAATCTCCGCCGACGAGCTGGCCTCTTTGGAGGGCAGCATCAATTACGAGGTGGTTTGCGGCCTGTCCAAGCGAGTGCCTCGGGTCTATCTGAAGCACGGCAAAGTGGACAGTATTTATAACGCCCTCTTGGGGGAGGAAGACCGGTAACGGCAGCCCTCAGAGCATGCTCTCACGGGGAAGCAACTACAAAAGGCTATCTCTGTGGAGCAGTTGGGCTTTTCCGATTTGTTTAAATCCGCAAGGACGTTTCATCAAAAGAAAGGAAGATGCAACATGAAGAAAATCGGCAGCGGCAAGGTTCGGGAGATCTACGAAGTCTCCGACAAGGAGCTTGTCATCTACACCACCGACCGGGTTTCCGCATTCGACGTGATCCTGCCCACCCCCGTTCCGGACAAGGGCCGGGTGCTCAACCAGCTGTCCCTGATGTGGTTTGACCTGACCAAGGATATTGTGGCAAACCATGTGGTCTCCATTGACCCCAAGGAAATGCCCGAGGAGTTCTCCAAGGAGGAGTACAAGGACCGGGTCATGCTGGTGAAAAAGCTGAAGATGCTCCCCTATGAGTTTATCATCCGGGGCTACATGTTCGGCTCCATGTGGAAGGCTTACAAGGCTGGAGAGCCCTTCTGCGGCCAGGTCATCACCGGAGATTACCAGCTGGCTCAGAAGCTGGAGCGTCCCATCCTGACCCCCTCCACCAAGGCCACCGAGGGCCATGACGAGTACAGCGTCACCCATGAAGGCATGGTGAAGGACCTGGGCGAGGAGCTGACCCGTCAGCTGGAAGAGACCTGCCTGAAGGTCTATGAGACCTGCTTTGACTACGCTGAGAAGCGGGGCATCCTCATTGCTGACACCAAGCTGGAGTTCGGCCTGGACGAGGACGGCAAGCTGGTGCTGGCGGACGAAGTGCTCACTCCCGATTCCAGCCGTTTCTGGAACAAGGCCGAGTACCAGGTGGGCACCTCTCCCCTGAGCTACGACAAGCAGTATCTCCGGGATTGGCTCACCGAGAACCACCTGGACGGCGTGACTCCGCCTCCCCAGCTGCCCGAGGACGTGGTGGCCAAGACTCGGGATAAGTACCTGGAGTGCCTGGATCTGCTGGTGACAAAATAAACGAAAAAGTTTTGCAGTACGTCCGAAGGACGTACTTACCTTCTTTCAAAAGCTTGCAGAGCACGAGACAGCGTCTCGCGACCTTAACCCCGGCGCAGCCGGGAAAAGAAAAAGTTGGAAACCGGGTGCGGCGACACAACGTGTCGTAGCCCGGTTTCCTACTTTTTCGCAGAAACTACCCCAAAACCACAAAAAGCAGCCTCTCTCACTTAGGGAACAGGCTGCTTTTTTCATCAGATCTAGTGAGCCGGGAGATTACTCCTCCACCTCGAAGAGTGCTTCGGTCTCCACGGGCATATTCAAGGGCAGGGCGCTGACACCCACAGCAGAACGGCTGGGAGTACCGACCTCCTCGCCAAACAGCTGGATCAGCAGCTCGGTGCCGCCGTTGGCCACCTGGGGCTGGGCGTAGAAATCGGGGGTAGAAGCCACAAAGCAGGTGACCTTTACCACGTTCTTCACCTTGTCCAGGTCGCCGATCTCCCGCTTGAGCACTGCCAGCACATTGAGCATGGAGTTCTTGGCGTACTCGTAGCCCTGCTCAGCGGTGACATCCTTGCCCAGGCAGCCGGTGATGGGTTCCCCGATGGAAGGGCCGCAACCGGAAATGAAATACAGGCCCTGGGCGAACTTCTTAGCCGGGGCATAGGATCCGGCCTTGGCGGGGGGTGTGGGCAGGCTCAGGCCCAGCTCCTGGAGTTTTTCTTCAATCTTGCTCATGGGAATCTTCCTTTCTAAAAAGAAGTATATAGCGTTTCTATTTATAGAGTATAGCATGTTTTGGAGGAATTTGGTAGGGCATTTTTGGGGAAAAGAAACCACAAACAAAAAACCCGGCTACTGCCCTGGGGGCGTAGGAGCCGGGTTTTACTTGTTTATCGCCACGCTTTGTGTGCCTCGGTGCGGGAGGGCCGCGTCTTGCCCTATGCGCTACGCGCCGTGCGGGCAATGGCGCTGGTTTTCTTTCCGGCTGCGCCGGGGGTAAGGGCGGAGGGTACTGCTTGCGCCAAATCTTTCAGCAAGGGGGCCGCTCGCGGGCTATCGCCTGCGGTCTCGCCTGCCGACTCGGTCAGCGCTGAACGCTCCCCACTGGGGAGCAGCGCCGCGTGCGCCCTGCTCGCTGCTTTTGTTTTCGGCTGCGCCGCGTTAAGGTCGTGGGGCGCTGCCCCACACCCCGCAGCCTTTGAAAAGGCTGGCGAAACTTTTTCGCCGCTTCGCGGGTTTTTAGCCCTTCAGCTCCACACGGCGGATCTTACCGGAGATGGTCTTGGGCAGGTCATCCCGGAACTCCACGATGCGGGGATATTTATAGGGAGCGGTATTCTTCTTCACGTAGTTCTGGATCTCTTTCTTCAGCTCCTCGCTCTTCTCGGTGCCCTTAGTCAGCACAATGATAGCCTTGACCACCTGGCCGCGGACCGGATCGGGGGCGCTGGTGACGGCGCACTCCAACACATAGGGCAGCTCCATGATGACGCTCTCGATCTCGAAGGGCCCGATGCGGTAGCCGGAGGACTTAATCACATCGTCGGTACGGCCCACGTACCAGAAGTAGCCGTCCTCATCCCGCCAAGCGGTGTCTCCGGTGTGGTAGATGCCCTCGTCCCAGGCTTCCTTGGTCTTTTCCTCGTCCTGATAATAGCCCATGAACAAACCGCAGGGAGTACCCTTGCCCGTGCGGACCACGATCTCGCCGGTCTCACCCACAGGAGCGGGAGTACCATCGGGCAGGAGGATATCCACATCATACAGGGGGCTGGGCACGCCCATGGAACCGGGCTTGGGCACCGTGCCCACGGGATTGTAGATGGTCAGGGTGGTTTCGGTCTGGCCGAAGCCCTCCATCAAGGACATACCCGTAGCCCGCTTCCACTGCTCATACACCTCGGGGTTCAATGCCTCACCGGCGGTGGTGGAATACTCAATGGAGGACAGGTCGTACTTGCTCAGATCCTCCTTGATGAAGAACCGGTACATGGTAGGCGGAGCGCAGAAGGTGGTGATGTGGTACTTCTGGAACATGGGCAGGATGTCGTGGGCATCGAACTTGTCAAAGTCATAGGTGAAGATGGCGGCCTCGTTCATCCACTGACCGTAATACTTGCCCCACAGAGCCTTGCCCCAGCCAGTATCGGAAATGGTGAAGTGCAGCCCCTCGGGGTTCACATTGTGCCAATACTTGGCAGTGATGTAGTGGCCCAGGGCGTACTTATAGTTGTGCTCGGCGATCTTGGGATAGCCGGTGGTTCCGGAGGTGAAGAACATCAGCATGGGATCGCTGCCGCAGGGAGCGTCCGGCTTCCGCTCATAGGTGTCGGGGAAGGCCTCCACTTCCTTGTCGAAGTCATGCCATCCCAGACGGTTCTCGCCCACCATGATCTTCACCTTCAGGGTTTCACTGTTCTGGGCGGCCTTTTCCGCCTCGTCAGCCACCTGGCCGTCAGAGGTACACAGGATAGCCTTTACTCCAGCTGCCTTGAAGCGGTAATCGAAGTCATGCTCCATCAGCAAATTGGTGGCGGGGATGATCACCGCGCCCATCTTGTGGAGAGCAGTGATGACAAACCAGAACTGATAGTGGCGCTTGAGCACCACCATTACCCGGTCACCCCGCTGGATGCCCAAACTCTCCAAGTAATTGGCGGTCTTGGAGGACCAACGACTGATGTCGGAGAAGGTGAACCGGCGCTCCACCTTATCCCGGGACACATGGAGCATAGCCAGCTTATCCGGAGATTTCTCCGCCAGCTTGTCCACAATGTCAAAGGCGAAGTTGAACTTCTCCTCGTTGGTGAACTGAATGCCGTTCAAGATGCCGTTTTCGTCCAGGGTGGTTTTGACAAAGGGCGTGGAAACCGTCTCACGGTCCTGACGGGCCAGCTTGGCATCGATCAGTTTCTGGAACCGGTCCTGCTCGGGGGCAAACTCCTCAGCGCCCTTGAGGACGATAGCGTAGATCTGGCACTCCTCCCCCTCGGTGGCGATCATGCCGTGAGGAGTGGCGGAGTTGTAATAGATGGAGTCGCCCTCATGGAGCACCTCCACGTGGTTGCCCACCTGCATCTTCATGGCACCCTTGACCACGATGTCGAACTCCTGGCCCACATGGGTGGACAGCTTGATGGCAACGTTCTGTTCAGCCTCGGAATAGGGCATGGTGACGAAGAAAGGCTCAGCAGTCTTGTTCTTGAACAGGGGAGCCATGTTCAGGTATTTAAAGCCCTGCCGGCGGGTGATGGGCAATCCGTCGCCCTTGCGGTTGATGGTGAAGGTGGACAGGGTGGGGGATACGCCCTTGATCAGGTCGGTGGGGTCGATGCCAAACCGGATGGCGCACTTGTAGATAAAGGTGAAGCTGAAATCCCGCTCACCGGCTTCGCACTGCTGGTACTCCTCCTTGGAGACCCCGGTACATTTGGCCATTTCCTCCTCGGAAAGGCCGGTGATCTCTCGCATGGTGCGGATGCGCTCCGCCACCTCGGCAAGCTGTGTTTTCAAATCGGTTTTTTCCATGGATCTGCTCCTTTCTGGGTAATCATCCGGCGCTGGGTTCCGAAACTTCACTGTTTAGTATGCAACAAAAAAAGTCCGTCTCAAGAATTCTCTTGAGACGGACTTAATATCCGCGGTACCACTCAAATTGCGCTTTCGCGCCACCTCGTCGGGCTCCAGCAAGCCCTATGCACTAACGCAGCATACACGGGAAACGCCTACTCTCCCACCCAGGGGATTTGGGGCTTCCGGCTCAGAAGGGATTGGTCTCAAAACGTCTTCCACCGGCTCGCAGCAACCGCCGGCTCTCTGTAGGAAGGTCCGCTGGACCGTCTTCGTCACAGCCTTTCCTTTGGCTTTTTACCAAAGCCTATTGAGTTGTGGTTCCTAAAAAGAATACCCCAATTTTGAAGGATTGTCAAGAGCCACTTGCAAATTTTTATCCAGCGAAGTTCTGGCTGTACTCCTCCAGCTCCTGGATGCCGTTGACAATCATATCCACTGTGACCTCATAAGGCCACTTGCGCACGTCGATGCCCTTGAGGGCTTTTTCTGCCACAGCGGGCAGATCCTCGGGCTTGGCGTGGATGTCTGAAAGCTTGGTGGGCAGGCCGATGGACCGGTTGAAGCGCATGACCTTATCCCGCTCCTCAAACTGCTTGTCGATGGTGAGCATGGCCAAAATCCCGTAGGACACCACCTCGCCATGGAGGTGATGGTTCTCCTCAGTGCTGGGCAGGATGGTAAACCCATTGTAGATGGCATGGGCCAGGCCAGTGGTGTAGTCCACCTGGACAAAGTTGGACACCAAACCGGTGGAGACAATGATCCCCAAAATCACCTCGGTGAGCTCGTTGGTGACCCGGTGAGCCTTGCAGTCCTCCATGGCCTGATGGCCCCAGCGGAGGATGGGTTCAGCGCACATGGTGCTCAAGGCAATGCCCATGGCATCGGAGTGGGCGGGCACATCCCCCCGGGAGGAGATGGTGCACTCAAAGTGCTTGGCCATGGTGTCCCCCATGCCGGCCCACAGGTACTTGACCGGGGCGTCGGCAATGATCTGGGGGTCGATGAAGATGTGGGTGGGCGGCACTTTGGAGAAGGAGTACTCCCGCAAACTGCCGTCGGGATGGTAGAGGATACCCAAACTGGTGCAGGAAGCACAGGTGGAGGCAATGGTGGGGAAGGTGAAGAAGGGGCGTCCCGTCTGATGGGCCAGCACCTTGCAGGTGTCAATGGCCTTGCCGCCTCCCACGGCAAAGATCATGTCCGCGTCGGCCACCTGGGGCATCAGCATTTCGATGTTCTCCACAGAGGACTCGCCTCCATACCAGAAGGTGCCGGTGATCTCAATATCCGAGCCCTCCACAGCTTTGCGAATCTTCTCCTCCGCAGCGGCCAAGGCCCGCTTGCCGCCGATGATGGCGGCCTTTTTCCCATAAGGCGCACACACTGCGGGGATGTTGGTGTAGGCGTCCTGGCCAATGGTATATCCGGCAAACAAAGTCTCTTGCATGTTTATTCAAACCTACCTTTCACGAACTTGTGGAACTCTGGCTCAAACCTGTTCGGGAACGCCTGCGGGAATGGAAGTTTCCTCCTCTTCCTCCTGGGCGGCCTGCTGAGCAGCCTGAACAGCCTCCTGGTGAGAACGGCCCTCGGCCTCAGGATGCTCCTTCAAATACTTGCGATTCTTGTAAACGCCCACGGTGAGGAAGGGCACGATCACCACGGCAATGGCGAAATAGCCGCAATAGCCGTAGCCGTATTTGATGATATTGGAGAGCCCCACCAAGGAGATGGTCATGGACAAAATGATGATGAACGCTGCCACCACCGCGCTGCGGGCGGGAGCAGAAGAGATCTTCCGGAACAGGGGAAGCTTCTCAAACCGGGCCACAAACCCAAAGGTGGTGGTCACACCGGTGGAGATCAGGCAGAGGAGCAGGCACACACCGTACACCACAGTCAACCAGCCCATACCCATCTCCTTGCACACGGTCAAGGTGGGGATTACCGTGCCACCCTCCACGGAGGTGTACATCCCCTGCCAGGAGATCAGCATGAAAATGGACAGCACCAACGCCACGGAGTTCATCCCAAAGGAGATCCACATGGACCGGGCGCAGGACTTCTTGGTGGTCAAGGGCGTGCCGCAAGCGATCATGGTGGGCAGGGTCACGCACTGGAATCCGGCGTAAGTGAAGCAGTTCAAGATGGCCTGGGGGATGTTCCCAAAGCCCTGGGTTTCAAAGTCCTTCCACAGGGCGTTCTGGAGGTTGCCGCTGGCCACGACACCCACCGCATAGATGGACACGGCAGTCACCAGGATGGCGATACCCATATAAGTGCTGGCAGCCCGGACCAGGTCCGCGCCGAAGATGGTCAAGCTCAGGACCAAGAGTCCCACCAACACAATGCCCAGGTAATAATTCAGCCCGAAATAATCCGCCAAAGCTGAAGCCGCTCCAGAGATGGCCGCTGCCACCGCCATGAGCACCATGATGTAGAAAAAGATTTCAAAGAGCACATAGAGCTTGTCAAAGGGATGGTACAGGGTCTTGAACAGGTCCTTATAGGAGGAAAGGCCCCGGGTATTGTACATGAGCATGGCCTCACGCATGGTGATGGTCAACAGCAGCATGGCGCCCACCGCGCTGATGGGGCCCAGCCAGCCCAACCCCACGTAGTAGGTGTGGGCCTGGTTGCCAGTGGCAAATCCGCCTCCTGCGTGGGCGGAAAACAGCACCGCACCCACGGAAAACAAGGTGAGAAATGGAATCTTTGCTTTGTTCATAACACGACCTCCTGAGAAAATAGATGAGTTCCCCAGGCAACAAAAAAGCTCCTTCGCCCTTCTGCCCACGGGGACAGAAGAGACGAAAGAGCAAAGCTTCCGCGGTACCACTCTTCTTCATTTCATAATTTGAAATGCACCTTTGCGGGTACGGGCCGCGCCTGCTGGCTCAGCTTGATACCCCTGCATTGATAACGGGTGCAACCCCGTCGGCTCCTACTCTCAGTTCGGGCCGCCGTTCAGCGGTCAGTTCAGCTTTCCGATTCCCCAATGCCTCGCACCAACCGGCATCTCTCTGACGGGACTTCCAGCTTACTACTCCGCGTCCTCACGTTTTCCGCAAAATAAAATAGCACAGCTCAGGCCACCTTGTCAAGTGCATTTTTGAAATTTTCTGGTTCGCATCCTGCAAAACCCGCCGACCAAAAGCCTTCCACGCAGACTTTTTTCCCGTGATTACGCCAGGGAAACCATGGCTTTCGCCCAAGCCCCGGCCCCCTCCAGATCCTCCTGATCCGGATGGCTCAGCGCCCGGTCAAAATTCTCCAGGCTGGCCTGAAGCTGGGGATCCCCCGGATGCTCCTGCAGCATTTTTTCATACCGCTGCCGCACGGTCACGGGCATTTTACCCTGACAGTAATAGGAGCCCAACAGCTGGTTGGAGCTATCCACCACAGCGGCCACCCGCTGAAACAACGTGTCATAGTACTCCTGGGAGCCGCCAAACCCGGCTGTCCCAAAATAGGCCAGCTTTGCCCGCTTCAAGGATTGGAGAAACTCTGTGATCCCCTGATGGCACATCCCCTTGTCGGTCCAGGAGCCCACAAAGTACAGATCTGCCTGGGGCACCTGATCCGGTCCGCCAAAATAGACCAGGTCCTCCCCTTCCAGCGCCTCCCGAATGGCCTGGGCCAGGGCCTTGGTATTCCCGGTCATGCTTTGGTACACGATGGCAATTTTCATGCAAATCACACCTTTCTGTTTCACAGGTCCCGCACCACTCTTGGTTCCTCCATCATACAGGAGATACCCCCAAAATGCAACCTCCATACGCAAAAAGCTCCCTCAGCCGAAGCCAAGGGAGCTTGCAATCGTGATTTTCAATTCCACTACTGAGCCTTTTCCGGCAGGCTCTCAATCAGGTCGGCAGTGGCGTCCAGCCAGTTGCCCTCAAACAGCTCAATGGCTCCCTTGTCGCAGGCAGCAGCCAGCTTGGGATCCATGGGCAGCTTGCCCAGCACCTTCAGGGCGTACTTGGCGGCAACTTCGTCAATATGGCTCTCGCCAAAGACATGGATCTCCTTGCCGCAATCAGGACATGTGACATAGCTCATGTTCTCCACCAGACCCAGCACGGGAACATTCATCATCTTGGCCATCTCCACGGCCTTGGACACGATCATGCCCACCAGCTCCTGGGGAGAGGTGACAATGAGGATGCCGTCCAGAGGCAGGGACTGGAACACCGTCAGGGGAGCGTCGCCGGTTCCGGGAGGCATGTCCACAAACATATAGTCCACATTGCCCCAGATCACATCGGTCCAGAACTGCTTGATGGCTCCGGCGATCACGGGACCACGCCACACCACGGGGGAGGTCTCCTCCTCCAGCAGCAGGTTGATGCTCATGACCTTGACGCCGGTCTTGGTTGCCACAGGATAGATGCCGTTCTCATCGGAGAGGGCCCGCTGCTTCATGCCGAAGCACTTGGGGATGGAGGGGCCGGTGATGTCGGCGTCCAGCACAGCCACATCGCCGCCCCGACGGCGCAGAGTGGTGGCGAGCAGAGAGGTCACCAGGGACTTGCCCACGCCGCCTTTGCCGCTGACCACGCCGATGACCTTTCTCACGTGGCTGAGGTCGTTAGTTTTCTCCAAAAAGCTCTGGGGATCCTGCCGGGAGGGGCAGTCCATCCCACAGCTGGAACAATCATGGGTGCAATTTTCGCTCATAATACTCGAACTCCTTCTCGCAGTGTCGTACCTTTTATTTTACCCTTTTTTCCAAAAAAGTAAAGTGGTATATGCCAAAAACCCAATCAATTTAGGGACCGCCGGCAACCAGCTTCCACACCGCAGCTTTTAAAAAAAACTGGGAAAGCGTTTACGCTGTTTCCCCCACTTTGCTCACCGGCAGCTCAAACCAGAAGGTGCTGCCCTTGCCCAACTGGCTGGTCACCCCATACGTGCCTCCGTGCATATCCAGGATATTCTTCACGATGGAAAGCCCCAAACCGCTGCCCATCTGGGCCCGTTTATGCTCTTTATCCACCTTGTAATAGCGCTCCCAGATATCCTTCAGCTTCTCCTGGGGGATGCCCTCTCCGGTATCGGTGACGGACACCCGCACATTGCCGTCGTGGACGGTTTGCTCCAGGGTGATGGTCTTATCCTCCCCGGAATAGGTGATGGCATTGTTCACCAGGTTGTATACCACCTGGGAGATCTTCAGCTCGTCGGCTTCCACCCAAACCTCCTCCTCCGCATGGAAGGGGAACCGGTAATCCGCCAATTTATCATAGCGGTGCAGCATCTGGCGGATGCTCTCCGTCAGGTTAAAGGGGCTCTTCTCCAAGGGCAGGACACCTGCCTCCAGCTTGGACAGGTCCAACAGGTCGTTGACCAGGTTGGTCAAGCGCTCCGCCTCGTCAATGATGATCTGGACATTCTCCGGAGTGTTCTCGCCGGGCAGGTCCCGCATCACTTCGCCATAGCCCTTGATCATGGTCAGGGGCGTGCGCAGGTCATGGGAGACATTGGCCAGGAGATCCCGCCGCAAACCCTCCACCTTGGACAGCTCCCCGGCGGCAAAATTCAAGGTTTGGGCCAGCTCTCGGACCTCTTTGGCTCCATGTTCCTGAAACCGGATGGCATAATCCCCGGTAGCCAACACCTTGGCCCCCTCATTGATGGCAGTGATAGGTCGGGAAATTTTCCGGGAGATCACCACGGCCAGCAGGGCCCCCAGCACCACCATCACGATCATTAGGGTGGTCACCTGGACCAACAGCGTCTCTTTGATGGAATCCACCGGGGTGATGACGCTCTCCAGCAGCACCATGCGATTGAGCCCCGAGGGCGTACGGGTGATGGTGACATAGAGGATCACCGCGTCCTGGGAGCCGTCCTGATTCACAAAGGGGGACCGGGCCACAATCATCTGGGAGCCCCCCTTCAGGTTCACTTCGTTGAACAGGTTGTACATGTTTGTACGAGAGCCGGAGAAATTCTCCAAATAGCTCTCCTTTTGACTGGACTTCCACCCCGCCAGCAATTGGCCCATCTCATCAGTGACCACAATGTTGATACCGGAATCCAGGCAGAGCTGGCGCACCTGCTCCGCCATATCCTCATCGTCCAGCCGGTGCTCCACACTTTCGGCAGTGGCTTTCACCCGGTTGATCTGCACCGCCCGATAAAAGGGGTCCAGCAGCACCATCTGGAACAGCCACAGCAGCGCTGCCACCACCACAATCAGCACCCCAAAGCCCAGCATAATCTGCCCGCCGATGCCCAGGGCTCTCCCCTTGCGCCGGCCCATCTCAAGGCGCCTCAAATCGGTAACCTACGCCCCGAAGGGTGACAATATACCCGCTGTAGGGCCCCAGGGACCGCCGCAGCAGCTTGATGTGGGTGTCCAGGGTGCGGTCATCGCCGTAGAAATCGTACCCCCACACATTGGTTATGAGCATCTCCCGGGTCAGGGCAATATTCTTATTCCTGGCCATATACACCAAAAGATCGTACTCCTTGGGGGACAGCTCCACCCGCTGGCCGTCCACGGTGACGATTCTGCCGTCCAGGTCAATGGAGAGGCCGCCAAATTCCATCACATTCCGCTGGCGCTCCTCAGCCTGGGGCCGCACCCGGTTCATGATGGCAGTCACCCGCATCATCAGCTCCTTGGGGGAAAAGGGCTTGACCACATAATCGTCCACCCCCAGCTCAAAGCCGTGGATGCGGTCGTACTCCTCCCCCCGGGCGGAGAGCATCAGCACCGGCGTACTGCACACCTTGCGGATCTCCGCCACTGCCGAAAAGCCGTCCAGCTCCGGCATCATCACGTCCATAATGATGATGTCAAAGGCCTTGGGATCCCGACGGCAGAGGGTCACAGCCTCCATACCGTTTTTGGCCTCCGTCACCTGATTGCCTTCAAACTCAGCGTATTTGCGTATCAATGCACGAATCTTATCCTCATCATCCACCACCAAAATGCGGTACATGCAGCCACCCCGTTTCCTAAAATGTGTGCGGTGATTCCGCGGTCCTGTTTTCCACAGAATAGCTCTTTGCTGTGAAATCCCAGTGAATTTCCCGCAAACAAACACCAAATCTCTCGTTTTCTCTTAGTATAGCCCAGGGGATTCCTTTTTTCAAGACAGCCTCCCCCTCCCCCTTCGACAAAAATTCTATTGACTTTTTTCAAAAAAGAGGCTATCATAATTCTAGAGAAAGTATATAAAATAGAATATCTATACACTCTAAATATTAGCTTCTTTGGATAAGGAGGAATTGAGTATGCTGCCTGTCATCACCATTTCCCGTCAGTACGGAAGCGGAGGCCATGAGGTTGGGGAAAAGGTCGCCCAAAAGCTGAACCTGCCCTTCTATGACAAGGCCCTCATTGCCATGGCTGCCAAAAAGAGCGGTCTGTCCGAGGAGGTGTTCGCCGACGCTGACGAAAAGGCCACCAGCAGCCTGTTGTACTCCATGGTCATGGGCAGCTATGCCTTCGGCGCCAGAGTGCCCGGCATCAACGAGATGCCCATCAACGACAAGCTGTTCATCATCCAATCGGATATCATCAAAAAGGCCGCCCAGGAAGGGCCCTGTGTCATCATCGGCCGCTGCGCCGACTACATTCTGCGGGAACATCCCAACTGCTTGAACGTCTTTGTCCATGCGGATAAGTCCGCCCGCATCAAGCGGATCGTGGGCTTGGGTCACTGCGAGGAGAAGAAAGCCCCGGATTTCGTCACCAAAAAGGACAAACAGCGGGCAAACTACTACAATTTCTACTCCAACAACCGTTGGGACGACCTGCAAAACTACGATCTCACCATTGACACCTCCCGGTTCTCCGTGGACAAGGCGGTGGATATGATTATCGACGCCGCCAAGCTATTGGATGCCTAAAAGCACGATGAGTTCTGCCATTGATTGGTTATCTTGAACACTCCATAAGCGAAGGGCTGCCCTGGGGCAGCCCTTTTTGCTATGCAAATCCGGCGGGCTGTGCTATAATAAAAAAATCTTCCGGGGCAGATGCCCCGAATATCCTTTAGGAGGCGCCCATGAACAATCTGCTGCAGAACAAACGACGTCTGGCAATCATCTGCTCGGTACTGGGGATCCTGGTGCTGGCAGTGGGAGTGGGGTTGGGCCTGGCCGCTGCCGGTGAGGGCTACACCTTGACCACCTATTCCATGGGGTCCTACGTCCAGCAGACTGTCTACGGCGGAAACCGGGAAGAGGCCGCTGCTGCCGCCTCCTCCGCTGTGACCGAACTGGAAGGTTTGATCTCCCGGAACGTGGCGGACAGCGATATCATCCGTCTAAATCAGGCGGCCGGAACGGAATTTTTGGAGATCGACCAACGCACCTGGGACGTGCTGAACACCTCCCTACAGGTGTGCCAGGCCAGCAATGGTGCCTTTGACATCACCATCGGTCCCATCAGCGGCCTGTGGGGCTTTGACACCCAGGAACCCCACCTGCCCCAGGACAGCACCATCCAGTCCTTGCTGCCCATGGTGGACTATGAGAATCTGTCCCTGCTGGAGGACGGCACGGCAGCCCTACAGGTCCACGGCACCGCTCTGGATCTGGGAGCTGTGGGCAAAGGCGCCGGCTGTGACGCCGCCATCGCCGCCTATCAGGAAAATGGCGCAGATAGGGCCATTGTTTCCGTGGGGGGCAGTGTGGGCGTTTACGGCCAAAAGCCTGGGGATCAGCCCTGGCGGATCGCCGTCCGGGACCCTGACAGTGATGGTTCCCTGGGGGAGCTGGCCATCTATGAGGGATTCCTCTCCACCTCCGGCAGCTATGAAAAGACCTTCACCCAGGACGGCGTCACCTATCACCATATTTTGGATCCCCGCACGGGCTACCCAGCGGACAGCGACCTGCTCTCGGTCACGGTGTGGAGTCCCGGCGGGGCTCTCAGCGATGCTCTGTCCACTGCCTGTTTTATCCTGGGGATGGAGGAGAGCCTTCCCCTGCTGGAGGAATTTGACAGCGGCGCTGTCTTTATCACGGAGGATCACCAGATCTACGTGACAGAAAACCTTCAGGACGCCTTCACCCTAGCCGCAGAGGGCTACACCCTGGCGGGGGTGGCGGAATGAGGGAGTCCACCAAATTTATGACCCCCACAGCCTGGCTGCTGTGTGCAGGCTTGCTGCTGTTGGGCGGGGCGCTGTACCTGCTGCTGAGCCTGTCCCCCCAGGGGCGCACCGCCATTGTGGAGCGGGACGGGGAAGTGGTGCTGCGCCAGGACCTGTCTCAACTGACTGAGGAGACTGCCTACACCGTGGAGGGAGCTCATGGCATTGAGGTGACCATCACCCTGTCCCCTGCCGGGGCAGCTGTGAGCGCTTCCACCTGTCCGGATCAAGTGTGCGTGCGCACGGGGCAGCTGACCCGGTCGGGGGAGAGCGCTATCTGCCTGCCGGCGAAGGTCTCCCTGCGGCTGGAGGGCGGCGGGGACTCGGTGGACGCCACTGTCTATTGACCAGGAGGTGCCTATGAAAAAAACATCCGGCCGGGTGGCCTTTACCGGGATGCTGGCAGCCCTGGCTTTGGCCCTGGCCTTTTTGGAGGGTCTGCTGCCCCCCTTACCCATGATGCCCCCCGGTGCAAAGCTGGGGCTATCCAATATTGCCTCCATGTATGCCGCTGGAACGCTGGGCCTGCCCAGCGCCCTGTTCATCGCGGTGTTCAAGGGGCTGTTCTCCTGGCTGACCAGAGGGCCCGTAGCGGGGCTTTTGAGTTTGTCCGGCGGGGTGTGCAGCACGGTCGTGCTGTGGTTCCTGCTGAAGCGGACCAAGGCCTCCCTGGGAGTGGTGGGCATCTGCGGTGCGTTGACCCACAACGCCGCCCAGCTCTGCGCTGCCTACTTTCTCACCAGCACCAGCGTGCTGTTTTATGTCCCCTTTTTGCTGATCTTCGGGGTGCTCACCGGGCTGCTCACTGGCCTGGTGCTAAAGCTGACCCTGCCACCCCTAGAGCGGCTGAAAAAGCATCTGGATTTCTTCTAAAAAAGCGCCCCCACCCACGATTGGGCAGGAGCGCTTTTCTCATGTGTCCAACTCCCCGCAATACAGGGTGTGAGTTGTGCTGTCATACACAGCAGCCGTGAAATTATAGGAACCTCGGTCCAGAACGCCGGTGGTTTCCGGGCTCCGGGTCTGGTCGTCCCAGAAGAACCAGTACCCCTCCTTCACCTGGGGTAGCAGGGCCTTCCCGTCCTTGCCGGTGAGGTAGGGACCGGCGCCGCGCTCCTCACTGCCTTCTGTCCACTCTCGGCCGTAGAGCAGCGCCTCCGCGTCCTCAGTCAGCGGGAAAGTGTGCCAGCCCTCCCCGGTTTGGGCGGTCTGTTCCAGGGCGGCGGCATCCTCCTGGGAGAGGTCCACCTTCCAGTACTGTGTGCCGTCGCTCATCCCCCCGTGATCGTCCCAGTGCTCCGAGATTGTGGAATCCCTCAAAGTCACGCCCAAGGTTCCCGGAAGAGTGCGGGCATTCCCCACACAGCCGGTGAACAGGGCTGCCAGCACCAGGGCCAGCACGGCGGATACGCATCTTTTCATAAAATCATCTCCTTTGGCCCCAGTATACACCCTGCCCATAGCAGGGGCAACAACCTGGCTTTCCTTTGGGAAAAATTCATTGACAAAGAACTCTATTTTCGCTATACTAAATCCAATATTATTATCTAAAAGAGAGGTATGTACTGACATGGACGACGGCGACAGTCACCCTGCCAGCGCCAAGAATTTCCAACTGAACAGTCATAAATGGAAGCATATCTTGCTGCGTAAATTTGCAGCAGGCTATGCTTTTTTGCGCTTTCCTGTGGGATTTCATCTGCGGAACTAGCTCCCAGAACGCTTGGTAGACTATCTTTGCTGTGTTTTATTGAATAAAAAGGAGTGCACTTTTTGTGGAGATCTTACTGCAAATCATATTGATTCTGGTCAACGCCTTCTTCGCCGGCACGGAGATGGCTGTGGTATCCCTAAATTCCACCAAACTGCGAAAACTTCAGGAGGAAGGCGACAAAACCGCCGGCAAGCTGTTGAAAATGGTGGAGGACTCCTCCGCCTTCCTGTCCACCATCCAGGTGGCCATCACTCTGGCAGGCTATTTGGGCGCCGCTTTCGCCGGCGAAAATTTTGCCCCCGTCCTGTCGAACTGGCTGTACAATGACCTGGGCTTCCAGGTGCTCCCTCAGGCGGCGCTGAACAATGTGGCCATTATCATCATCACCATCATCCTGTCCTACTTCACCCTGGTTTTCGGCGAGCTGGTGCCCAAGCGCATCGCTTTGCAAAAGTCCTATGAGTTTGCCAAGGTGGCCTGCGGCGTCATCCGGGGCATGGCCTTTGTACTGCGCCCGGTGATCTGGCTGCTGAGCGTCTCGGTCAATGGGGTACTGCGTCTGCTGCGGCTGAAAGTGGAGGCCGAAGAGGAAAACGTCACTGAGGATGAAATCCGCATGATGGTGGACCTGGGCGGTGAAAAGGGCGCCATCGACGAGGATGAGCAGGAGTGGATCCAAAACGTGTTTGACTTTGGGGACATCTCCGTGCGGGAAGCCATGACCCCCCGCAGCGACGTGAACGCTTTGGACATCGAGTCCACAGATGAGGAAATTATGGAGATGATCCAGGAGAGCGGTCACAGCCGTTTCCCCGTGTACGAGGAGAGCGTGGACACAGTGCTGGGCATCTTAAACGCCAGGGATTACCTGTTGGACCGGGGCACCGGGAAAAAGACCCCCTTGAAGGACCTGCTGCGTTCTGCATACTTTGTGCCGGAAACCATCAAGGCTGACAACCTGTTTAAGGAGATGCAGAAGGAGAAGGTACATATCGCCATCGTGGTGGACGAGTACGGCGGTACCGAGGGTATCATCACCATGGAGGACCTGTTGGAGGAAATCGTGGGCAACATCTACGATGAATTCGACAAGGCCGAGCAGCCCGAGATTGAACCCCTGGGTGAGAATCAGTGGCGGGTCACCGGCTCGGTACCCATCAGCACCCTGGTGGACGACCTGGATCTGCCCCTGCCGGAGAGCGATGACTATGACACTTTGGGCGGCATGATCGTCACCCGGCTCAACGCCATCCCCAAGGACGGCGAACAGCTGGACATGGAAGTCAACGGCGTGGAGCTCCACGTGGAGAAAATTGAGGACCACCGCATTGAAAGCGTCCTCCTCCGCTGGACGCCTCCCAAGAAGGACTCCGACCAAACAGAATAAGTCCCTGCCAAAAAGGGGTCTGAGAACATGTTCTCAGACCCCTTTTGAGTTCCCCCAGTTCCCCCTGCTCACCCATTCTCAGGATATCAAAAGCGCCCGAGCCTTTCGGCCCGAGCGCCTGTAAATTCTCTTTTTATTTTCTGGAATCCTCTTCCGGTTCCGGCTGCTCCAACTGCACCACCCGGACCTTCTGGATCCGGTTATTGGAGATCTCCTCCACAGTGATGGAAAGGCCGCCGTACTCAAAGGACTCCCCTGCTGCGGGAACTTTCTCCATGCGCTCCATGATCCAGCCACCCAGGGACACGCTGTCCGCGTCGTCCTCAATGTGGAAGTAAGAACAGAAATCGTCAAAGGTCAAGTCGCCGTCAATCAGGTACGTATGGGGATCCAGCTGCTGGAAGGGCTCCTCCTGCTGGTCGTGTTCGTCCCAGATCTCGCCCACCAGTTCCTCTAGGATGTCCTCCATGGTGACAATACCCAGGGTCCCGCCGTACTCGTCGATGACCACGGCAATGTGGGACTGGTTGGACTGGAGCAGCTTCAGCAAGTCGCTGACCTTCTCCGTGGGATGGATGAAAATCGGCTGGGTGATGATCTCCTGAAGAGGCTTGGGCGTCACGCCGTTGCCCGTGTAAAAGTCCTTCTGATGGATCACGCCCACCACTTTGTCAATGTCATCGTCATACACCAGCAACCGGGAGAAATGGGACTCGGTAAAGCTCTCGGCAATCTCCTCCTTGGTGGAGTCCACGCTGACAGCGATCAAGTCCACACGGGGGGTGAGAATGTCCTGGGCCTCCAGATCTCGGAACTCCACCGCATTCTTTAACAGCGCACCCTCGTCCTTGTCGATGCTGCCGTCCCGCTGAGCTTCCTCCAAGAGCATCATCAGCTCCTCCTGGGACATCTTGGAGTCCTCCTGAGTATTCAGCAGTTTGGACACCAGCTTCTTCCACTGGGAAAAGATGAAGTTCACCGGAGTGAGCACATGAATCAACAGATTGATAAAGGGAGCGCTGAACATGGCAAACTTCTCGGGGAAGTCCTTGGCAACGCTCTTGGGGGTGATCTCGCCGAAGATCAGCACCAGGACAGTCACCACCACCGTGGAGATGGTGGCGCCCATATCGCCGTAAAGCTTCACAAACAGCAGAGTGCCAATGGAGGCCACGGCAATGTTCACGATATTGTTGCCGATCAGGATGGTGGAAATCAGCTTGTCATAGTTTTCCGACAGGCGGTAGGCCAGCTTGGCCCGGCGGTTACCGCTGTCCGCCAACACCTTCAGACGGATGGCATTCAGCGAAGAAAAAGCCGTTTCAGTGGCGGAAAAGTACGCGGACATCAAGATACAGAACACCATAATCAGGATGCTTGGCAATTCATTGGCTAACATCAGTTTATCTCCTCACATTTCATTTTCATTGCATGGTTTCTTGGGTAAAAATCCTAAATAAACACAAAAAACACACCTATTCCCGCAAACTGGGCGTAGGCATGTCATAAGCAATCAAAATCAAATATGGGGTGATGCAATTATGACTAGGTGTACAATCGTCGCCGCTAGGACTACTGGAACTGTCCATGAAAGGGAATCACATCCTTTTTGCAAGATATTAGTTTTGATGATACCGTATTTTCCCCGAAAAGTCAAGGGCCTGGCCGCCTCCCCCGAGGCCGGACAAGCCCTTCTCTGTTACGCTTTACGTTTCCGCCGGATCCACACAGCTCTCCAGCACCGACACCAGGTCCTCTCGGATCACCAAGTCCGCCTTGGTGTCATAGGGGGTGGGGTCACGATTGAGGATCACCAACTTGGCCCCAGGGCTCAGGTACTCCACCAGACCTGCCACCGGGTACACCACCAGGGACGTCCCCGCCACCACCATCAGGTCCGTCTCTTCCGCATACCGAATGGCCCGGCGCAGATCCTTCTCATTGAGGCTCTCCCCATAGAGCACCACGTCGGGCTTGATAATGCCGCCGCAGTCACAGGTGGGCACGCCCTGGGATGCAAGGATCTTCTCCATGCCGTACTTCTTCCCGCAGGACTGACAGGTATTCCGCAGCTCGCTGCCGTGGAGCTCCAGAACATTTTTGCTCCCGGCCAACTGGTGCAGGCCGTCGATATTCTGGGTGATGACGGCCTTCAGCTTGCCCTGCTGCTCCAGCTGAGCCAGGGCGTAATGGGCGCCGTTGGGCTTGGCATCGGGGTAGAGCATGACGCTGCGGTAAAACTCATAGAATTCTGCTGTGTGGCGCACAAAGTAGGAGTGGGAGAGCATCTCTTCATAGGAGAGCCCCGCCTGCTCCTGACGGTACAGGCCGTGGGCGCTGCGGAAGTCCGGGATGCCGCTGGCGGTGGACACTCCGGCTCCCCCCAGAAAGATCATGCTCTTGCTCTCACGGATCCAAACCCGCAAAGTATCCAGCTGTGTCACAGCAGGCCATCCCCTTTCAAAATCAACTCCACCGGGCAGTGGTCGCTGCCCAGCACTTGGGAGAGGATCCGGCTGTCCGAAAGCTGGGGCACCAATCGCTCGTCTGCCAGGAAGTAATCAATGCGCCACCCGGTATTGTTCTGCCGGGAGTTGAACATGTAGCTCCACCAGGAATAGGCCCCCTCCTGGTCCGGGTAGAAGTGCCGGAAGCTATCCACAAACCCGGAGGCCAACAGCTCAGCAAACTTCCCCCGCTCCTCATAGGAGAAGCCTGCATTGCCAATGTTGGACTTGGCGTTTTTCAGGTCGATGGGACGATGGGCCACGTTCATGTCCCCGCAGACGATCACCGGCTTTTTCTCCCGGAGCTTTTGCAGGTACTCCCGGAAGGCATCTTCAAACTCCATGCGGAAGTCGATGCGCACCAAATCCCGCTGTGCGTTGGGGGTGTAGACAGTCACCAGGATGAACCCGGGGTACTCCGCTGCGATGACCCGGCCCTCCCCATCGGCCTCCTCCAGGCCCATGCCAAAGGTGACGGACAGGGGCTCCTCCTTGGAAAAGATCGCCGTGCCGGAGTAGCCCTTTTTCACTACGGCAGAGTTCCAATACTCATGATAGCCGTCAAAGGTGAAATCCGCCTGCTCCTTCTGCATTTTTGTCTCCTGCAGGCAGATGACGTCCGGGGATTCCGCCTCCAAAAACTCCCCAAACCCCTTGCCCATACAGGCCCGCAGGCCGTTGACGTTCCAGGAGACCAGCTTCCACTCCTTATGTTCCATTGCTGTCACATCCTTTTTCCCATATTTTTTTGCCAAACTGCCCCTTTTGGGCCAATCCATGCTATAATGACGGAAGAGCGGGCCAACCCGCCCTTTTATTCCGCAATCATCAGGAGGAATTTTCCATGAAGAATCCCATCGTCACCATCGAGACCAACCAGGGCACCATCAAGGCGGAGCTCTATCCCGAGATCGCGCCCAACACCGTAAACAACTTTATCTCCCTCATCCGCAAGGGCTTTTATGACGGCACCATCTTCCACCGAGTGATCCCCGGATTCATGATCCAGGGCGGCGACCCGGACGGCACTGGAATGGGTGGCCCGGGCTACGGCATCAAGGGCGAGTTCGCCATGAACGGCTTTGAAAACAATCTGAAGCACACCACCGGTGTTCTGTCCATGGCCCGGTCCCAGCGGCCCAATTCCGCAGGCAGCCAGTTCTTCATCATGGTGGACGACGCTCCCCATCTGGACGGTCAATACGCCGCTTTCGGCAAGGTGATTGAGGGCATGGAAGCTGCTCAGGCCATTGTCAGCGCTCCCCGGGACTGGTCCGACCGTCCCCACGAAGATCAGGTCATGGTGAAGGTCACCGTGGACACCTTCGGCGAGGAGTACCCCGACCCTGTCACCGGCCCCGAGCACGGCTAATTTCGTCGCGGCGGCGCTCGCGCTGCTCGCTCCCTTTTTGGGGGAGGGACCGCTTGTGTCCCCGTGGGGCGTGATGCCGGTGAGCAGAAACTGAATAGTCCCCAAAAGGTCAAGGAGGTTTTCTCCTTGACCTTTTTTGCATGTTTGGACTCTTTTGGCTGCTTTACGCTTCCACCCGCTCCACAATCATAGAGGCAATCTCCGGGGGCTGGGGCCCCACCTCCAACGCCTCCAAAAAGCGCTGCTGGCCTCGCTGACACAGTTCTTCACTCTGGGCGTACAGCCGGGCGATGGGCTGGCCCTTCTCCACGGCATCTCCTTTGTTTTTCAGCAAGACGATCCCCGCGCCGTAATCAATGGGGCTTTCCTTAGTCTCTCGGCCGGCTCCCAACTCCACAGCAGCCAGACCGCATTCCTCGGCATCCATCCTGGTGAGATATCCTGTTTCCGGTGCAGGCACCTCCACGCAGACCGGGGACAATGTCAGCTTCTCCGGGCTAGTGACGACAGTTCCGTCACCGCCCTGGGCCTCCACCATTTGCCGGAACTTCTCCAGCGCCTTGCCGGAGCGAACGGCCTCCACCGCCCTGGCTCTTGCCTTTGCCATATCCGGAGCCTGGCCTCCCAGGTAGATCATATTGGCGGAGAGCTCTAAACACAGAGCCCTCAGCCGCCGGTCCCCAGCGCCGGAGAGCACTTCCACTGCCTCCCGTACCTCCAGGGCATTGCCAATGTTTTTACCCAACGGCATATCCATGTCGGTAATCAGGGCCACGGTACGGCGGCCCACCTGTTCGCCGATGCGCACCATTTCCTGGGCCAGGGCGCGGGAATCCTCCAAGGTTTTCATGAAGGCGCCGGAACCCATCTTCACGTCCAGCAGGATGGCATCCGCTCCGGCTGCAATCTTCTTGGACATGATGCTGGAGGCGATCAGCGGCAGGCTCTCCACCGTGGCGGTGACGTCCCGGAGAGCGTACAGCTTCTTATCCGCCGGGCACAGGTTCCCCGACTGACCGATGATCGCCAACCCGGTCCTGTTCACGATGTCGAAGAACTCCTGCCGGGGAATATCCGTCCGCAGGCCGGGGATGCTTTCCAGCTTATCCACAGTGCCGCCGGTATGGCCCAGACCCCTGCCGCTCATCTTGGCAATCTTCACCCCGCAGGCAGCGGCGATGGGCCCCAGAATTAAGGAGGTCTTGTCCCCCACGCCGCCGGTGGAGTGCTTATCCACCTTCACTCCGGGGATGGGGGAAAGGTCCACCATATCCCCGGAGCGGGCCATCTCCAATGTCAGGGCGCCGGTCTCCCTGCGAGTCATACCTTGGAAGAAAATAGCCATCAACAGGGCGCTGGCCTGATAGTCCGGGATCTCCCCCCGGGTGTACCCCTGGACAAAGAAGTGAATCTCATTGGTGGTCAGCTCACCACCCTCCCGCTTCTTATGGATGATATCATACATGCGCATGGGTATGCCCCCTTTTTACAGGTAAAGATTCAGATACCAGGCGTCGCAGCGCTGGCCATTCACCTTCATAAAATTCTTATAAAGGCCCATTTTTTCAAAGCCCAAATGCTCATAGAGTGCCACGGCTCGCTCATTGTCCGCCCGGACCTCCAGCTGCAGCACCTCCAAGCCGACGTCCTTGGCAAAGGCGATCAGAGCTTCCATGGCTTTCCGGCCGATACCCAATCCCCAAAAATCCTTCCGCACAGTGACGGACAGTCCTGCCCGGTGAGCCACCCGCTCCCGGGCGGTGAGGGCGTCACAGGAGGCGATGGTCACCAGTTCCTCGCCCACAAAGCCCACCAGCAGAATGGACTTCTCCTCCTGCCGCTGACGGTCCAAGAAGGCGGTCTCCTGCTCCTCGGGCATGGGGAATCCATTTTCCCCAAAGAGGAGATTATCGCTCTCCCCGCCCACACGGTTCAGGTACGCCAAGACCTGGGGGGCATCGCTGCCCTGGGATTCTCGGAGAATGAGGGTACGTCCGTCCTGCAAGGAAAGCTCTTGAGGGGTGAATTTCATGGAAGATGCTCCTTTCTGGTTGGGGCAGGGGGTGTACTGGGTTTAAGGTCGCGCCTTTTTGAAAAAAGGCGCCCGAAAAACTTTTTTCGTTTTTGGGTCGTTCCTCTCTGACGGTTTCTGCAATCAGGTCGGAAACCGGTCTACGACACTTCGTGTCGCCCCGCCCGGTTTCCTGCCTTTTTTTCGGCTGCGCCGGGTTTCAAGGTCGCGCCTTTTTGAAAAAAGGCGCCCGAAAAACTTTTTTCGTTTTTGGGTCGTTCCTCTCTGACGGTTTCTGCAATCAGGTCGGAAACCGGTCTACGACACTTCGTGTCGCCCCGCCCGGTTTCCTGCCTTTCTTTCGGCTACGCCGGGTTTCAAGGTCGCAGCTTTTTGAAAAAAGCTGCACCAAAAACTTTTTCGTTACTCCTGAAGGTTTCCTGGGCCAAAGGCCATGGGCAACAACTCTTTCAAGGTGGTCACCTGCAAGTTTCCCTCCTGGGTGAGGAGAATCTCAAACTCCGGACCACAGAACTCCGCCATGACCTGGCGGCACACTCCGCAAGGGGCACACAGCTCCCGGGGCTCCTGGCCCACCTTGCCTCCCACAATAGCGATGGCGGAGAACTTCCGCTTTCCGTCATTTACCGCCCGGAAAAAGGCAGTGCGCTCTGCACAGCAGGTGGCGGTGAATCCGGCGTTCTCAATATTACATCCGGCATACACGGTGCCGTCCTCACAGAGCAGGACGGCTCCGACGGCAAATCCGGAATAGGGACAATAGGCGCTTTTTCGGGCTTCCTTGGCCCGCTCCAGCAGCGCCAGGCGCAGGGCGTCTTTCTGCTCCATCACAATCCCGCCTCCTTGGCCAGCTTCACCAGGCGGCTGGTACCCAGCCGGTCCGCTCCCAGGGTCAGAAACTCCTCGGCGTCCTCCTTGGTGGCGATACCACCGGCGGCTTTCACCTTCACGTGAGGAGCGGTATATTTGCGCAGGAGGGCCACATCGTGAGCAGTAGCGCCTCCGGTGGAGAAACCGGTGGAAGTCTTGATGTAATCCGCTCCCGACTCACTGACCACCTGGCACATACGGATTTTCTCCTCCTCGGTGAGCAGGCAGGTCTCGATAATCACCTTCAGGATCCGACCCTGGCAGGCGTTCTTCACCGTCTGGATCTCTGCGCCCACCTGCTGGAACAGCCCGTCTTTCACCCAGCCCAGGTTCACCACCATGTCGATCTCCGCCGCGCCATTCTGCACGGCATTGGTGGCCTCTGCCGCTTTGATGGGCGCCGTGCTGTAGCCGTTGGGGAAACCGATCACTGTGCAGATGGGCACCTGTCCCTGGGCGTACTGGGCGGCCTGACTGACGTAAGAGGCAGGGATACACACGCTGGCGCATCCGTAGTGGATGCCTTCATCCACAATCCGGCGGATGTCCTCCCAGCGAGCCTCTGGCTTCAAGAGAGTGTGATCCACATGGGTCAGCAGCTCTTTCCAATCCATGGTATTCCTCCTTTAGGCAATGCCCGCCAAGATGATCTGGGACAGCTTCTCCCGGGTGGGCAATCCTTCATTGTCGCTGCGGTGGGTGATCTGGATGGCTCCAATGACGTTCCCGCGGAAGGTGGCCTCCTCCAGGGACTCCCCTTCCGCCAGGGCGCTGATGACACCGGCTGCAAAGCCGTCTCCGGCGCCCACGGTATCCACCTTCTCCTTCACGGGGAAAGCCGGAGAATACCCGGACTTGCCACCCTTCTCTGAGAAGTATGCCCCTTCTTTTCCGGTTTTCACCACCACATTCTTCACACCCATGTCGTGGTAGAACTCCGCGATACCCTCGGGCGTATCCCGTCCGGTGAGGAGCTTACCCTCGCCGATACCCGGCAGCACGGTCTCCACACCCTGAGCCAGACTGTTCAGGGTGGCGATCATCTGCTTTTCGCTGGGCCACAGCTGGGGACGCAGGTTGGGGTCAAAGGAGATGGGCAGCTCCAGGGCTTCAGCCCGGCGCATCAAGCGCTTGGTGGCTGCCAGGGCACTGTCGGACACGGCCGGGAAAATACCCGTCACATGGAGCCGCTCACAGCCGGACAGGTCCAAGCTGTCGATGTCGTGAGTGGTCAGCTGGGACGCTGCTGAACCCTTGCGGTAATAGGCGATATCCGGGTCACCTTGCTGGGTGAATCCCTTCATCATGAAGCCTGTCTGAGCCGTCTCAGTCTGCATCACCAGGTCCGTGGCAATGCCGTTTTTCCGCATCCCGTTCAAAATCCGCTCCCCCAGGGGGTCAAAGCCCAGCCGGGTGCAATAGGCAGGCGTATGGCCCAGCCGTGCCAGACCCACGGCCACATTGTACTCCGCTCCCGCAATGGACGCGGTAAAGCTGTTGACCTCGCTGAGCGGTCCTGTTTCATTGGCCATGAACAAGCCCATAGGCTCACCCATTAAGATTATTTTCATTGTGATCCCTCCAAACCATCCAATTATTTCCAAAATCTACCGAGCAATTGCGAACTGTATCCGATGAACGTTAAGGCACCATGGTCTCGATCAGGGCTCCCTGACCAACCACACGCACCCGGCCCGTACCCGCCGGAACAAACACGCTATCCCCTGGATTGAGCACCAAGCTGTTCTCCGGTCCGCTGACCTGGAGCACTCCCTCCACGCAGAGCAGGGACACAAAGCTATCCTCCCCAACCTGGAGCATCAGCGCCTCCTCCACCTGGAGCTTCTGGGTGGAAAAGTACTTACACGCGCCCAACTGCTGGACAGTTCCTCCCGCAGGAGCCATCACCGGCCCCCCATGGGCACTGGTGTCCGAGGGGGTCAAGCGGCAGACGTCCAGAGCCTTCTCCAGGTGCAGCTCCCGGGGCTTGCCGTCGGCGCCCCGACGGTCGTAGTCGTAGACGCGGTAGGTGCAGTTGGAGTTCTGCTGGATCTCCGCAATGAGGATCCCCGCTCCAATGGCATGGATGGTCCCGGCCTCAATGAAGAACACATCCCCAGGATGGACCTCCACCTTGCCCAACACCTCCAGGATGGTGTTGTCCTGGATGCGCTGGCGGAACTCCTCCTTGGTCATGGGGCGGTTGACCCCAAAGTACAGGAAAGCGCCCTCCTGGCAGTCCACAATGTACCACATCTCGGTCTTGCCGTACTCCCCCTCCACCTTCAGGGCGTATTCGTCACTGGGGTGGACTTGGATGGACAGGGGATCCTTGGCGTCAATGAGCTTGATGAGCACGGGGAAATTCTCAAAAGCCCCAGCGCTCTTGCCCAAGACCTCCTTCCCCGCCTGCTGAATGTATTGGCTCAGGGTCAGGCCGTCATACTCCCCGCCCAGGATCTTGCTCTCCCCCGCCGGATGGGTGGACAGCTCCCAGCTTTCGGCCACTTTGTCGAAATCGCAGGGCTTGTGATAGACGTCCCGCAGCTTGGTCCCGCCCCAAAGATAATCTTTGAAAGCAGGGGTCAGCCTCTCTATTTTCATTGACAATCCCTCCAAAGTTTGCATCTTTGTCACCGTGTGTTACAAGACTGTCACGGGACAAATTCTTCCCTTTATGGTATACTATTTTTAGGAAAAAGGCAAATTTTTTTCCTAGGAGAGAGGAGGAGATTCCTCATGAAAAAGAAAGTATTTGCACTCTTTGCCGCCCTGGTTTTGATCCTCACTCTGCCGGTGACGGCCCTAGCCAACGCCGCCGAACCGCCCCGGCTTTCGGTGGTGGTTCTAAACCCGCCAAAGGATTTGGAGCTCTCCCTAGTATTCACTCTGGGGGATGAGATGGAACCGGTGGAGGCCGAAGCCCAACAGCTAGCCTGGGAGGGTTACTACCTGTTTCGACCGGCCTCCTTCCCCGACTTTTGGGACTGGGACAGCTCTCCGGAGAACATGACCCTGGCCCTGGTGGCCAAAACCGGTGGGGAGAGTTTTTCCGTCCCCCTGGACAATGGGACCCTCACCCAGAATACCGGCTCCTACTACAACAACCTGTGTGTGCTGGACCTGTCCACTGGGACACTGACTCCAGGGGCTCCCTGGTGGCGGCAGCCGGCGCTAGTGGCACTGCGGCTGGGGCTGACCCTGCTTTTGGAGGGGCTGGTGTTCCTGCTGTTTGGGTACCGGCAGCGCCGCAGTTGGATTGTCTTTCTCGTGGTCAATCTGATCACCCAAGGGGCGGTGAACGCCCTGCTGCTGTGGGGGATCGGTCCCTTTGGCAATCTGTACTCCGTGGGCATCGCCTATTGGCTGCTGTACGTGCCCATGGAGCTGGCGGTGCTTGCTGCGGAGATTGTGGCCTTCCGCAAGCTGCTGCAGGAAAAGAACAAGCTTTCCGCCACCATCTGCGCCATTGTGGCTAACCTGGTCAGCTGGCTGCTAGGCGGCGCAATGCTGACCTACCTGCCACTGTGATTTGAGGGAGGAGGCTCTTTATGAAAAAAAGATGCCTAACACTGATCCTCGCCCTAGTGCTCTGCCTGGGAGTGCCGGTGACGGCTTCCGCCAACGGACTGGAGTCCCCCTGCCTGACGGTATTGGTGCCCCATCCCACTTGGAAGCTATCCCTCACCCTGGAATTTGACGCTGGCACCTCCCTGGAACCCCTAGTGCTGACCCGGGAGGGAAAGGCCTGGGAAACTTACTACCGGTTTCGTTACTACGACCTTCGGGGCTCCTTGTCCTGGAGCCATGGCCCCCAAAATTTGGAAGGGGCCCAGCTTTTGGTGGACACGGGAACAGAGACCTTCTCCATTCCTGTGGACCCGGAGGGCTTCACCACCTATGACAACCTGGTGACCCTGGATCTGCTGGGCCGCCGTTTGCTCCCGGGTCGCCCGTGGTGGCGGCAGCCGCTGCTGGTGGTCCTGCGAGTGGTGCTGACCCTGCTTCTGGAGGGGGCAGTCTTCTATCTGTCGGGCTATCGAACGAAGCGGAGCTGGCTGGTGTTCCTGGTGGTGAACCTGATCACCCAGGGAGCGGTGAATGTGTTTGTTCAAGTGCTGTTTCCGGCAGCGGTGGAAGCTTACTGGGGCATGGTGCTGGGGATGTTCTTCTACACGCCCGTCGAAATCGGCGTGCTGGTGGTGGAGATGTTGGCCTTTGGCCTGCTGCTCAAGGAGCACCGCAAACGCCGGGCCGTGGGCTATGCCGTCCTGGCCAACCTGGTCAGCTGGGCTCTGGGCGGATGGCTGATCCTCGGCCTGCCGATGTGAAACACCGGCGATTCTCGAAGCGTATTTCTGAATTCAACCTTCATTTCCATAGAAAATGTCCCGCCCGGGGGAACCCAGGCGGGACATTTTATACTCTCATTGTATCAAGCCAAGGCGCTGAGCACTGCGCTGGCCACAGATCCGGCAGTCTCGATGCCGCCGGCGCCGTCTTCCACCACGATGGAAAAGGCATAGGGATAGGTGGTGGAATCGCAGAAGCCCACCATCCAGCAGTTGGGTCCCTTGCCCTCTCCCACTTCGCCAGTGCCGGTCTTGGCGCAGACATTCATGCCGCTGGGGAACAGCCAGTCCCCGTAGTAGTTCTCCACGTTGCTCCGGAGCAGCGTCTTCAGATTCTGCGCCTCAGTGGAGGTCACCAGCTGACGGCTGCTTCCACCCAGGGAATCCAGCAAACTGCTATCCTGGGTGAGCACCGGCTGGGTATAGGTACCCCCATTGGCGATGGCACCCATGAGCACCATCATGTGATAGGGATTCGCCAGCACCGTATACTGGCCCACACCTGCCCAGCCCAGCTGGTTGGTGTTGGCATCGGTGAGGTCAATGGTGCTCTCCGCAGTGTTCACGGAGCCCAGATGAAACTCCATGTCAAAGCCCATCTCCTTGGCCTTCTTCTCCAGGGCCTCTGCGCCCAGCTCGTTGGCCAAATGAGCAAAGTACACGTTGCAGGAATTTCCCAAGGCCGCCGCCATATCCTGGGTACCATGGGCATGTCCGTTGAGACAGGTGATGTCGCTGCCGGCGAACTCTTCGGCACCCTGGCAATCATAGGTGATGGAGCTCCAGCTGTCAGGCCAGCGCTCCATGGCCGCCGCTGCGGTGACAATCTTGAAGATGGAGCCGGGAGTGAAAGTTCCGGAAAGCGTGTTGTCCAGATAGACACCTTCATAGGCCTCGTTGGTCTCCAAGTCCTCCGGGACGGCAGCAGGATCAAAGGTGGGAGTGCTCACCTTCACCAGGATCTCCCCAGTTTTATAGTTGTAGACAATCACCCCGCCGTTTTTGCCCCCCAGGGCATTGTAGGCCGCGGCGCAGGCGGACTGGTCCACGGTGAGGGCAATATCGCTGCCCATGCGGTTGAAAATGGTGTCGTTGAGCCCTGTGACAATATTATAGCCAGAAAGCTTGCTGCGCATGGTGTACTGCACGCTGGTGGAGATGTATCCATAGGGATCCCCCACCGTGTGGAGCAAAGCCCGGCGAACCGTCTCATCGCCGCTGTAAAGCCGCTGGCCGTCCTCTGTGGAAGCCAACAGGTTGTCGTTGCGATCGGTGATATCCCCCAGCTTTACGGTGGAATTCTCCGAGTAAACATGGCCGTTATATGGCTGCATGGCCCACTGGCTGCCGTTGGTCACATACTGGAACAACAGATACCCTAGCCCACCCAAAAAGGCGGCAAGCAGCAGGTACAGCACCATGGAGCGGAATCCTGTTGTACGCATAGATCAGTCTCCTTTCTCGGCCACTCAGCCGTGACGGCCTATCCGGCCTTTGGCCGGCGCAGGCCTTCCCGTCCTGGGAGCAGCTGTCCGGGATCCGGTCGGCCGGGGCGTCTGGCCCGTCCAGGAACCTCCCCCTCTGGGAGCCGCCGGACGCGGGGTCTGGCCTGTCCGGGAAGAAGGTCCCCTGGGAGCAGGGGTTCTGGGCGGAGGAGCGCTCTCCCGCTGGCTTCTGCGGCTGGCCCGGCGGGCGGCATAGGTCCGCTCATCCGAGGCTTTGAGGAAGGCCATCATGCCCCACACGGAGATCATACTGGAGCCGCCGGAGCTGATAAAGGGCAGGGTCACGCCGGTCAGAGGAAGGACGTCCGTGGCACCGTAGACGTTCAGCGCCGTTTGGAACATCAGCATACCTGCTGCCGCACAAGCTGCAATGGAGAAGAATGTGGACCGGCTGCGGGTAACGTCGCTGCGGGCGTAGAAGATGAACAGCACAAAGGCCGTCAACACCACCAGCCCCAGCAGCAGCCCCTGCTGCTCACAAAGCAGGCCGAACACCAGGTCGCTCTCTGCGGCGAACACCGGCGCCAGATAGCTGTTGCCCAGCCCCACTCCGAACAGGCCGCCGCTGGCCAAGTAGGTGAGGGTGCGGGTCTGGGAATAGCCCAAATTGTCGTTAATGTGCTCCCACACATGGCCCCAGCCGGAAAAGCGGTCCAGGATATAGGGCTTCATGCTGAGCACCAGCAGCCCGGCCAAGACTGCTCCCGCCACCACCAGGGCGATGGTGCGGATGCTGCCGGAACGCATAAAGGCAATAATTAAGAAGGTGGCGAAAAGGATCAGCGCCATGCCAAAGTCGGGCATCAGGGCCAAAAGGCCCACACAGGCGCCGGTGAAGATCAGAAATTCGCCGATGTTCTTTTTGGTCTGCAAACGGTCCAAGGTGGAGGTACCCACAAAGATGAAGGCAATCTTCACAAACTCCGAGGGCTGCACGCTCAAGGGACCCAGATGGATCCAGTTCTTGGAGCCATAGGCGCCTGTGCCGATGAGCAGCGTCAAGGCCAGCAGGCCCAAAGCACCCGCGCCGATCCACAGACGGCACTTGGCCACTCGGTCCATGTCGCTCATAAACCAGATCAAAAAGCAGAACAGCATCACGCCCAGCATCATGGCCACGATCTGAGTGGTGATGCCCTCAATGTCATAAGCTGCCAACAGCTGGATGCCGATGCCCGACAGCAGAAACGCCACGGTTTCCACCTCAAAGCTCACCCGGTGAAGGATGCCGATGGAGAAGATATACAATCCCCAGCCCACTGCCAACACCACGCCAAAGGGAATCAGCTGTTCCGGGTGAAATTCCCCGTTTAAGAACAGTCCCTGCACAGCCACAAGCAACAGGGTGAAGGTGGCAGTAAACATCAGCTTCAAGGGGGAGGCAGCCTCCCGGGAGAAGCCGGTGAAAATACGGCGGCGCTCCAAAGGCGCTTGTCGTGCTCTAC
>OBYM01000025.1_pt1 | contig 114629 bp, 97 predicted proteins | sample 1538191 | NCBI WGS metagenome assembly OBYM01 (sample SAMEA2580165, study PRJEB22360) | human gut metagenome | biome: human gut; feature: human-associated habitat; material: faeces | place: Denmark | collected 2008/2010 | reverse complement strand
GGATAGAGGAGAAGCGTGATGCCATGCAGTCGCTGGTCCTGCCGCCACCGGCACGCCAGGCGCTGGCACAGGCGGCACTGACTTACCGTTATGGTGACGAACATCAGCCCGTCACCACCGCCGACATTCTGACGCCGCGACGCCGGGAGGATTACGGTAAGGACCTGTGGAGCGCATATCAGACCATCCAGGAGAATATGCTGAAAGGCGGGATTTCCGGTCGCAGTGCAAAAGGAAAACGTATCCATACCCGGGCCATTCACAGCATTGATACCGACATTAAGCTCAATCGCGCATTGTGGGTGATGGCAGAAACGATGCTGGAGAGCCTGCGCTGATGCCGTTTCCCTGAGTGAGGGAATCATTCAGCTTTCGTTCCTGAAAAACACACATTTATTTGTTATTTAAGGAGTTATCTCATGAAAACCGTTTCTCAGAATACCCCCACAATTTATTCAGCTACAACACCAGAGAATAATCCGCCTCAGTTGGTTGCCAGCCTCGTCCCTGATGAACAGCGCATCAGCTTCTGGCCGCAGCATTTTGGCCTCATTCCACAGTGGGTGACCCTGGAGCCCCGTGTCTTCGGCTGGATGGACCGTCTGTGCGAAGACTACTGCGGTGGTATCTGGAATCTGTACACCCTGAACAACGGCGGGGCATTTATGGCACCCGAACCGGATGACGATGATGACGAAACATGGGTACTGTTCAATGCCATGAACGGTAACCGCGCAGAAATGAGCCCGGAAGCCGCCGGTATTGCCGCCTGTCTGATGACGTACAGTCATCATGCCTGTCGTACGGAGAATTATGCCATGACGGTCCATTATTACCGGTTGCGGGATTACGCCCTGCAGCATCCGGAATGCAGCGTCATTATGCGCATCATCGACTGAATGGAGAGAAGCACAATGCAACAACTTTCCTTTCTGCCCGGAGAGATGACGCCCGGCGAGCGCAGCCTCATTCAACGGGCCCTGAAAACCCTGGACCGCCATCTTCATGAACCCGGCGTGGCCTTCACCTCCACCCGTGCGGCACGGGAATGGCTGATTCTGAACATGGCGGGACTGGAGCGTGAAGAATTCCGGGTGCTGTATCTGAATAACCAGAATCAACTGATTGCCGGTGAAACCCTCTTCACCGGCACCATCAACCGCACGGAAGTCCATCCCCGGGAAGTGATTAAACGCGCCCTGTACCACAATGCCGCTGCCGTGGTGCTGGCGCACAATCACCCGTCCGGTGAAGTCACACCCAGCAAGGCAGACCGCCTTATCACGGAACGTCTGGTACAGGCACTGGGCCTGGTGGATATCCGGGTGCCGGACCATCTGATAGTCGGTGGCAACCAGGTTTTCTCCTTTGCCGAACATGGTCTGCTTTAACCCGTCACAACCACATCACACCTGTTTTCACTTTTATCTTCTGTCTTCAGAGGTATCCCATTATGAAAATTATCACCCGTGGTGAAGCCATGCGTATTCACCAACAACATCCGACATCCCGTCTTTTTCCGTTCTGTACCGGTAAATACCGCTGGCACGGCAGTGCTGAAGCGTATACCGGTCGTGAAGTGCAGGATATTCCCGGTGTGCTGGCCGTGTTTGCTGAACGCCGTAAGGACAGTTTTGGTCCGTATGTCCGGCTGATGAGCGTCACCCTGAACTGAGTGGGAATTCTGATGAGCAGAATTATCGCCACTACCGGACCATTCTTAGCCGATTTTCTGTAAGGATTTTATCGTGTCAGACACACTCCCCGGGACAACACTTCCCGACGACAATCACGACCGCCCCTGGTGGGGGCTGCCCTGCACCGTGACGCCCTGTTTCGGGGCACGTCTGGTGCAGGAGGGTAACCGGTTGCATTACCTTGCCGACCGCGCCGGTATCAGAGGCCGGTTCAGCGATGCGGATGCATACCATCTGGACCAGGCCTTTCCACTGCTGATGAAACAACTGGAACTCATGCTCACCAGCGGTGAACTGAATCCCCGCCATCAGCATACCATCACGCTGTATGCAAAAGGGCTGACCTGCAAAGCCGATACCCTCAGCAGTTGTGGTTACGTTTATCTGGCTGTTTATCCGACGCCCGAAATGAAAAATTAACTCTCCAGAATAGCCTTCTGCTACGGCCTGGTGTTTTCACCACGCCACTTTTCCATTTTTATATCTGCATATCAGGAAAATCTTCAGTATGAAAACATTACCTGTATTACCCGGGCAGGCGGCCAGTTCTCGCCCGTCTCCTGTTGAAATCTGGCAGATACTGCTGTCCCGACTGCTGGACCAGCACTATGGCCTCACACTGAATGACACACCTTTTGCCGATGAACGTGTGATTGAGCAGCATATTGAGGCAGGCATTTCACTGTGTGATGCGGTGAACTTTCTCGTGGAAAAATACGCGCTGGTGCTACCGACCAGCCGGGATTCAGCGCCTGTACCCGCTCTCAGTTAATAAACAGCATCGATATCCTCCGGGCTCGCAGGGCGACCGGCCTGATGACCCGCGACAATTACAGAACGGTAAATAACATTACCCTGGGTAAGTATCCGGAGGCGAAATGATGACACTGGAAGCCGACAGCGTTAACGTACAGGCGCTGGATATGGGGCACATTGTCGTTGACATTGATGGTGTTAATATCACTGAACTGATTAATAAGGCCGCTGAAAACGGTTATTCACTCCGCGTGGTGGATGACCGTGACTCTACCGAAACACCGGCAACTTATGCCAGCCCTCACCAGTTGCTGTAAGACAATGCAGTGATGCAGGGTATAGTGCCATTAACCACAGAAACAGCACTGTTGTCCTGTATTAAGCAGGCAAGAGAAGATGTCCTTACCCTGCGCCATCTGCAGCTTCTGCACCAGAACCGGTGAATCTCACTCAACAGGCTTCATTTCCCCTGACGCCAGCCTGAATACAGCTGGCGTTTTCATTTATAAACAGAAAGGAAAACCGATAATAATGGAATGGACGCCCCGACCATGAAGCAACGGTAGGATATTACTGATAAACCTTCCAGTGGAGGTGCGTTATGGCCGTTTTAACGATTAGCATTGACCTGACAAAAAATGAATTCCAAATCCACGGTCTGGGTAGGAACAGAAAAATCTAAGCTCAGAAAACGGATTAAAGTAAGCGTCAACGGAGCACCGTATTGACGCTTATTTATTGGTGAGAACTACGTTCCATGGCAGGAGTTCGTCAACACGGTTGGAGGGCCATTCCGGCAGTATGCTCAGAATATGGCGCAGATACGCTTCCGGATCGATACCGTTCAGACGGCAGGTGCCTGCTTTTCCGGCAACAAGCAGGAATCTCAGCGCTGAAGCAGGAATTAGAGGTAAAAACGCCCTACCGGGCCATGAATCACCCGGTCATTGGAGTAGTAACCAAAGCAGATTTAGCCAGCATGGAACAAATATCTTTGGTGAAAAGTTGGTTACGGGAAGCTGGAGCGCACAACGTGTTAGTAACCAGTGCAGTTAATAACAATGGAGTTACAGAACTTTTTGCCTTGCTGCATACAGAAGAAGGCTGTTGTTAATTTCGATTGGTTCTCAGATGAGAATGATGACGGTGATACACAGATAAGAATCAATGAGCAATGAGGGTTACCGGGCAACCCTCATTGAATAAAACGGGAATTACTTCGCTTCGCCGTTTTTCATTTCGCCCATAGCTTTCAGCTTTTTGGAGATATCGCGGCGTTCTTTGGAGAGCTCGGCATTTTTGATGATGTAATCGTCAACGCGATCTTCATAGTCACCTTTCATGCTGGCGATGATGCCCTGGATTGCTTCAACGCTCATCCCTGGCTTGATGTAATCGCTCAGGTTGTCCAGCAACAGGACGCGCTTCTGGTTGTCACGGATCTTTTTCTCAACGTCCTGAATTTCACGTTGCAGTTTGTTCTTACGACGGAACAGACGAACAAATTCTAGTACGTCCTGGAATGAAGGCTTGGTAGTTTCCATTTTTATACCCCTGATAATGTGAGAGTCGGATTCGTTTAAGCAACCGCTATTCGTTAGGGCCAACATTACTCATAGCTGCCGCAGATGACAATGCTTTTATCCCTTTTCACTATCATACCCTTTATCCTTGCTGAATCGAAGCAGCAGCAAGATGATTCTGAAGTTCAGGAATTATTTGCGCAAGGCCCGGCAAATCAGATTCGATAGCAACTCAAGCTGATGTGCCGTTTCCATGTTCAGCCACACATAACCATAGATTGGTGTTTCCACAACCTTCAGGTCATGGTGGTTATCGAGCAACTGACGCAGCTCTTCCACAGCATCGTTCAATTTTTCCGTATTGGCAAAAACCGGCTGCGGATTACCTTCGTACAGCGCATGAACAAGGCTCAGCAGTATTTGCTGCATCATGTGCTGGGTATCACGAAGTTTTTGCGCGTTCAATAACACGAAATGGCTGGGGCGCGTGGCCCAGTACGCATTGATTTGCAACTCCAGCATACAAACCAGATTGCGGTTAATGGTCTGGATACCTTCATATATCGATTTGGGAATACGGGTTTCTTTGCTGGCGGGCGCAATCAGCCCACGCATTTTCACGGCATCGGTCAGCAGTTTTTGTAGATGGCTTTCCAGACGTGGGCGTTCGAGTAAGTTCGGTGAGAATGCAGATTGATAGACCCGATTATACTCGGTCAGACTTTTCGCCAGTTGAATGCGCCAGTGGATGAACGCCCGTTGTGGCCAGATACCGGTAAACAACATTGCCAGTAAAGAGCCGAGGATCACATCGCCGCTTCGCCATAACGCCGTATCAATTTCACCTGTCGGGGAACCCACAACAATTGCCAGCGTCACCCCAATCAATAATCCTTGATACGGTTTCTTGCCCAGCGCCAGCCAACCGCAAAGAAACATCGCCGCCGCGCACCAGACTAACATCAGCGGTAACGAAATTAACTCCAGTTGCAGAGCGATAAGACCTAAAATCGACCCCAACACCGTACCGCCAATACGTTCGAAGGCACGAGGGACAACGTTCCCCCAGAACGAGATTGGCCCCATAATCACCACCATGGTGACCAGCGGCCAGGTGCTTTCCGGGATAGTAAACAGGCGGATAATGAGAAAAGTGAGCAGGAATGCCAGCGCGACCCGAGTACCATGCACAATGCGGTAATGGCGGTATACCCGGATTTCAAACGGGCTTAATGACTTATCGGCACGCACTCAGAAACTCCGTAATGAAGATGAAAAGCGCTCATAACACATCTGTCGGCCAGAAGGCGCGCCTCTGAGTTATCCGACGGACATACCGGGAACAGTGTAATTTCCCGGCAGGAGCGAAAAATTTGAAAGGCGCATCTTACTCTTTTCGCTTTCAAAAAAAGAGTGGTCTTCGCGTTAACACACCGCCCTGAGATGAATTAGTGATGTTTTGGCTGCACCGCAACATACATTTCGATATCCCAGTACCCATCTTCCGCGCCATTGTTCAAGTAAACCTCGAAGCAGGGCTTTGGTAACATTTCATAAGCACTGTCCTGCAAGAGGCTATTAAAGAACTGATACCAGGGTTTAGCAAAATCATCACCGACTACACGAGCCACCGCCACCGCATATTGACCACCTGAAATTTCTGTCAGAATGACGCCCTCACTGTTTTCGGGGAGCGTAAAGTTATTCGGTACCGTCACGACGGTGTCGCAGCGTAATTTTTCGGCGGGTGTTTCATCCGGATTGTCGTAATAGACAGCAACCCACTCCTTCGGCACAATATTTTTGCTATCTACCCACATCATCAACTGCTCAAAACCTTTCTTTACCGTCTGTTCCCACGGGCCAACGAGATGGAAACCTGCAACGGTACGTTTCTCTTCCTGCTTAATCTCGTAGTTCATGACGCCTCCATTGATGCTGTTTTTATATACAGTATAGTTGCAAAATTAAAACCACAAGGAATGAGTGTTGATTATGCGAGCAGACTCGCACTCCTGCCAGTCTGCTGCAAAAGAAAGGTCAGGCCTTATGGTGGAAATAATCACTCAGGCGAGAAAACATGCTGCCTTCCCCGACAGATTCCAGGGTAACCAGCGGCCAGTGCGCCACCTGTTTATCACGGTCGTAAAGTTCAATTTCCCCTACCCGCTGATGGGCGCTAATTGGCGCGGTGAGCTCTTTACCATCAAGGGTATATTTGGCTTTGATATGTGGAATTTCGGCTTTCGGTAGCACCATCCAGAACTCTTGTTCCGTTCCCAGGTCGATATTTTCTTTATCGCCATACCAGATGCGTTCCGTTCCGACCTTTTTCCCACGGTGCAAAATTTGCACCGTAGTAAAGTTTTGTTGCCCCCAACGCAGTAATTTTCTTGCCTCTTCCTCACGACCTTTTGCACTGTCAGCCCCCATTACCACTGCAATGAGACGACGCTGCCCATCTACAGCCGAAGCAATGAGATTAAACCCGGCACCAGAAGTATGACCCGTTTTCAGGCCGTCAACATTCATGGTTTTATCCCACAACAACCCGTTACGGTTTTGCTGGGTGATACCGTTCCAGGTGAGACTTTTCTCACTGTACATATGATAAAACTCGGGCTCGCCGTGGATGATAGCGCGAGAAAGCACAGCTAAATCATAAGCCGAGCTATGCTGGCCAGGTGCATCCAGACCATGCACTGTTTCAAAATGCGTATCCTTGAGATGCAGCTTCTCGGCATAGTTGTTCATCATTTCAACAAACTGCCGTTGCCCACCGGCAATATAGTCAGCCAGAGCAACACAAGCGTCATTTCCGGAATCCACAATTAAACCACGGCTTAAATCACGTACCGATACGCGATCGCCCTCTTTCAAAAACATCAGTGAAGAACCGACAAACACCGGATTATCTTTCGCCCACGCATCGCGCCCCACGGTGACAATATCGTCTGGCGTAATGCGATGACTATCGATAGCGCGATCCACGACATAACCCGTCATCAGCTTTGTCAGGCTGGCGGGATTGCGCTGTTGATGCTCATTACCCGCGGTGAGGATCTGACCGGTGGTGTAATCCATCAGTACCCAGGACCCGGCATGAATCTGTGGAGGCTGAGGTGAAAAAGGAATGTTTTCCGCCGCAAAACCAGACGATAAGTTAAAAATGAACAAAGAAGCAGCAATAATAAGACGGCGTTTCAACAGCAAACCCTCAGGAGTTTCAAATAGCTGTTCTTTTTACGGAAATACTTATGAACTGGCTGGAATAAAGTGCAAGAAAATGTGACTACCCTCTCATTTTTATCTGACATGATCTGTTGTCACTCGCTGTCAAATTGTCGCGCTAAAGCTGATTAGCACGGTGATATTTGATACTCTGGCAGACAGCAGAAATAACGGATTTAACCTAATGATGAATGACGGTAAGCAACAATCTACCTTTTTGTTTCACGATTACGAAACCTTTGGCACGCACCCCGCGTTAGATCGCCCTGCACAGTTCGCAGCCATTCGCACCGATGACGAATTCAATGTCATCGGCGAACCCGAAGTCTTTTACTGCAAGCCCGCGGATGACTATTTACCCCAGCCTGGAGCAGTATTAATTACCGGTATTACCCCGCAGGAGGCACGAGCGAAAGGAGAAAACGAAGCCGCGTTTGCCGCCCGTATTCACTCGCTTTTTACCGTACCGAAGACCTGTATTCTGGGCTACAACAATGTGCGTTTCGACGACGAAGTCACACGCAACGTTTTTTATCGTAATTTCTACGATCCTTACGCCTGGAGCTGGCAGCATGATAACTCGCGCTGGGATTTACTGGATGTTATGCGTGCCTGTTATGCCCTGCGCCCGGAAGGAATAAATTGGCCTGAAAATGATGACGGTCTACCGAGCTTTCGCCTTGAGCATTTAACCAAAGCGAATGGTATTGAACATAGCAACGCCCACGATGCGATGGCTGATGTGTACGCCACTATTGCGATGGCAAAACTGGTAAAAACGCGTCAGCCACGCCTGTTTGATTATCTCTTTACCCATCGTAATAAACACAAACTAATGGCGTTGATTGATGTTCCTCAGATGAAACCCCTGGTTCACGTTTCCGGAATGTTTGGGGCATGGCGCGGCAATACAAGCTGGGTGGCACCGCTGGCGTGGCATCCTGAAAATCGCAATGCCGTAATTATGGTGGATTTGGCAGGAGACATTTCGCCATTACTGGAGCTGGATAGCGACACATTGCGCGAGCGTTTATATACCGCAAAAGCCGATCTTGGCGATAACGCCGCCGTTCCGGTTAAGCTGGTACATATCAATAAATGTCCGGTACTGGCCCAGGCGAATACGCTACGCCCGGAAGATGCCGACCGACTGGGAATTAATCGTCAGCATTGCCTCGATAACCTAAAAATTCTGCGTGAAAATCCGCAAGTGCGTGAAAAAGTGGTAGCGATATTCGTGGAAGCCGAACCGTTTACACCTTCAGATAATGTGGATGCACAGCTTTATAACGGCTTTTTCAGTGACGCCGATCGTGCAGCAATGAAAATTGTGCTGGAAACCGAGCCGCGTAATTTACCGGCACTGGATATCACTTTTGTTGATAAACGAATTGAAAAGCTGTTGTTCAATTATCGGGCGCGCAACTTCCCGGGGACGCTGGATTATGCCGAGCAGCAACGCTGGCTGGAGCACCGCCGCCAGGTCTTCACGCCAGAGTTTTTACAAGGCTATGCAGAAGAGATTCAGATGCTGGCGCAGCAGTATGCCGACGATAAAGAAAAAGTGGCGCTGTTAAAAGCGCTTTGGCAGTACGCGGAAGAGATTGTCTAATGTGAAGCCTCCGCCGCTGGTACGGCGGAGGACAATTTTGAGTCAGGCTTTTTGAACGGTGATGCTCCACGCTGCATCGCCAATCTGCTGATAATCGGTGATGGCATGTCCTTCTTCTGCCGCCCACTGTGGGATTGCTTCAGTTGCCTGGGTGCAATCAAACTCAATTACCAACTCATCGCCGCTGGCCATTTCTGCCAGTGCTGCTTTTGCTTCTATGAGTGGAAACGGACAGACCTGCGTCACCACATCCAGCTTTTTAATCGCCATCTTTACACCTTACTTAATTTGCCGCAGCAGTTGCCAGTCGTGCCTTACGCTGCGGTCGAACATACACAAGCCAGGACGCAGTCCAGACTCCGAGAATCATAAATACAAGGCCAATCCAGCCCTGCCAGGTCATCATTGCAGTCATGACCAGTCCATTACCGATAGAGCAACCACCTGCAATGCTGGCACCGAAGCCCATCAGTACACCACCTAACCCGCTACGTAATGTTGTTTGTGCATCAGCAGCGCGAACGCGGAACTCACGGCTCGCTTTGGCTGCAATAAATGACCCCACGAAGATCCCTAACACCAGGAAAACGCCCCAGTTAATGTATTTCACGTCACCCGCGACCAGAAATTGCAGAATATTGGCCGTTGGGGAAGTGATTCCTAACCCAAACATGCGTCCGGTTGCTTCACTCAGGGGCCAGGCTAAAAGCGCAATCAAACCGATGAGTACAGCAGTGACAAAGGGATGCCAGCGTTTTTCAAACAGAATATGAGCGATCCCGGTTCGGCGCGGCGGTAAGGTCGCGACTTTGAGTTTTGGCTTCTTCAACTCTTTCATCACCACCCAGAGCGTTATCACCAGCAAAACGGCAACCAACGGCCACACAGACAAATTAAAAGTATCAGCAATAGAGTTATGTTCAGTAGTGTAGTGCTGCAAGGTTTGATTTAAACCACTGGCGTGTGGAGAACGCATCACCGCACTCACCACCATATAAGTGAAAAGCGCGATCCAACTGCCGATCAATCCCTCACCCGCGCGATACCAGGTCCCGGTGGCACATCCACCCGCCAGAACAATTCCCAGCCCGAAAAGATACCCACCTATAACAGTACCAAGCCACGGGAACGCCCCGGCTTCGTAAGTCAGTAGGCCCGCCTGAATTAACGCAAAAACCCCCACGCTTTGTACCGAAATTGCAATCAGCAAGGCGTAAAACATGCGATTATTTTTCGCGATATACATATCGCGAAAACCACCTGTCAGGCAAAAACGCCCACGCTGCATGACAAATCCCAGCAGAGCACCACAAATTAGCCCGCTTAATATCATTGAAAACATAAATTAATTAACCAGATGAATGTTAATGGGGAAATTATTCATGACTGGTGGAATGCAGACCAATAACCAAATTCTCTAAATTAGAACAAATGGTTATTAATGAGGATTTCGATAAAAAAGAATAAAAAAACCGGAGCCAAATGTTCATTCGACTCCGGTTTATTATTAGAAAAGATGATTATGCTACGTCTTCGTACTGCGGAACCGGATTACGGAAACTCTTGGTTACGCAAGCCAGGTAAATCAGACCGATAGCAGCCCAGATCAGACCCAGAACCATTGAGCTTTCTTCCAGGTTAACCCACAGCGCACCAACGGTCAGCGCACCACACATCGGCAGGAACAGATACTGGAAGTGATCTTTCAGCGTCTTGTTACGCTTCTCACGGATCCAGAACTGCGAAATAACCGACAGGTTAACGAAGGTGAACGCCACCAGCGCACCAAAGTTAATCAGCGCCGTAGCCATTACCAGGTCGAAGTTGATTGCCAGCAAGGCAATCGCGCCAACCAGGATGATGTTCATTGCCGGAGTACGCCATTTCGGGTGTACATAACCGAAGAAGCTTTTCGGGAACACACCGTCACGCCCCATTACGTACATCAGACGCGCTACGCCTGCATGCGCCGCCATACCGGACGCCAGTACGGTAATGGTGGAGAAGATCAGCGCGCCAACCTGGAACGCTTTACCCGCAACGTACAGCATGATTTCAGGCTGTGACGCATCCGGATCTTTAAAGCGAGAGATATCCGGGAAGTACAGCTGCAGGAAGTAAGTTGCAAAGATGAAGATCATGCCGCCAATCAGCGCGGTCAGGAAAATCGCACGCGGGATCACGCGCTCTGCATCTTTGGTTTCTTCCGACAGGTTGCTGATGCCGTCAAAGCCGGTAAAGGAGAAGCACAGGATTGTCGCCCCGGTAATCATCGGGATAACATGCGCATCGCCAGACCAGAACGGACGAGTGCTCGCCAGCGTACCCGCGCCTTCACCTTCAAATACGCCATAAACAACCATGCCCAGAATCACCGCGATCAGCACTACCTGCAACACGACGATTACAGTGTTGAAGTTCGCTACGGATTTCAGACTACGCAGGTTAAAGGCGGTCATAAAGGCCACCAGCGCCACCACAAACATCCACGATGGGATGGAAGGCACCAGAGCTTCAAAATAGATTTTCGCCAGCAGAATGTTGATCATCGGCGCGAACAGATAGTCGAGCAGAGAAGACCAACCCACCATAAAGCCGACAGTCGGGCTAATGGATTTCTGGGCGTAAGTGTATGCAGAGCCAGCAGAAGGATAGCGGCGAACCAGCTTCCCGTAGCTCAGAGCCGTAAACAGGATCGCAATCAATGCGAACGCATAGGCTGTCGGCACATGACCATCCGTGAGGCCTGAAACGATACCAAATGTATCAAACAGCGTCATCGGCTGCATATAGGCAAGACCCATCATTACAACCGGAACTAACGTAAGCGTTTTACGCAATTCCACGCGAGAGGTGTTTGGAGTAACGTTATGCGACATGGTCATTCTCCTTTACGGTGATAACCGTCGCGTAAGCAAAAAATTGCCCCATTTTTTTGGATTCCTCAGCGACAACAACTGTCGATTTTTAGTAAATATCTATCCGGTACGAAGCCCGGCCTCTTGGTATGAATGATTGGTTTGAAGCAAAAAATAACCGACGCTAATGAAACGTCGGTTTTTAGTCATTTTTTGACAGCGGCGCATTGTGCCTAAATGGGGGGGAAATGACAAGAGAATGAGAGGCTTGTCATAATAATTTTTCTTTAAATGGCTGATTTTCCGTCATCAGATTTTGCATAAACACCGGCGATCGCACTATTTGCTAAAATTTCGTCCCGCCACCAACCACTGGCAAGCCCCGCGGTCTGTTCATTCCAGCCAATCCAGACGGGTTCAAAGAGGGTTTGGGCGACCACTTTCTTCTCGATTAACGCACCACTATCGAGAAAACGTTGCGCCAGATAACGGGGTAAATAGCCGCAGCCGAGGCCGCTAATTTGCAGCTCCAGCTTGGTTTTAAAATCGAAAACGGTAATAGCTTCTTGTTCGTCGAGAAGTTGTGAGGCCGTAGAAGCGCCGGCCTGTGCAGTGTCCCCCACCACAATCGCCCGATATCGTTTAATGATACGACGGTTTAACGGTTCTTCTTCCAGGGCTAACGGATGATGAGGCGCGACCGCAAAGACTTGTTCCAGATCGCCCAACCGAGAGAAACCAAACTCACTGGAAGATGGTGGCTCATGCATCGCGCCAACAATAATATCCGCTCGCCCCTGAGTCAGGGCATCCCATGAACCACCGAGTACACCATTGATAAACTTCAGGCGCGTCACGCTATGATGTTGATAAAAAGCCTCAATGAGTGGCGCAAGCAGAGAAAAAGGGAAGGTGTCGTCCACGCCAATCACCAGCTCGTTTTCCCAGCCTTCATGCAGTTTGATCGCCTGCTTTTCCAGTTCTCGCACGGTATGCAGAACTTCCCGCCCTTTCTCTAATAACATTTTTCCGGTGCGGGTGAATTTAGCGCGGTGTCCGCTGCGATCAAGCAATTGAATATTAAGGTCGCTTTCCAGCTTGTGAACGGTGTAACTCAGAGCGGACGGCGTCTTGTAGAGTTTGGCCGACGCCGCCGCAAAACTGCCTTCTTTTTCTAAGGCATCGAGGATCATCAACACATCCAGCAGTGGTTTCATACACGCCCCCTTGCAGTATATGCGGCGTCCTGCTGGCGTGATCGTTTACTCCAGCGGCATTACCAGCGGATCGGGATACTGGTATTCAAATCCCAGTTCATTACAAATCCGACTGCCATCAATAATCTTACCTTTGCCGCTGTCCAGACTATTTCTGAACTGCGGAGGTTCCAGCCCCAATAAACGGGCCATCTGCGGATAGAAAACATTACGCGCAGGGTGAGCTGGCGCACATATATTATAGATGTGTCCGCCTTTAGGTGCCTGTAACAACAGAGTGATAGCGCCAATAACATCTTCTAAATGGACTAAATTAACACCATGTTCACCATCAGGGGCGGTTTTTCCGGCAAAGAAGCGTCCGGGATGACGTCCCGGTCCGACCAGGCCCGCAAGACGCAGAATATCGACCGAAGTACCGGGTAAATTGTGCAGCCAGTCTTCGAGTTCTTCTAATACTCGTCCACTGTTGGTCACCGGATTACGCGGGGTGGTTTCTTTCACCGTGCCTTGCGCGTCGCCATAGACAGATGTCGAGCTGGTAAAAATAATGCGGGGAATACGATGGGCCAGCGCGCTATCCACTAACTCTTGTACCGCTTGTAAATAGAACTCATCGCCGGGGCCGCTACGACGTGCCGGAAGCGTAATGACCAGCGCATCGGCATCCATCAGGGCATCCAGATCGTCAGAATCGCAAACTAACTCAGGCTCCATGCGAAGCAGATAGCTATCAATGCCACTCATTCGGGCCGCTTCGACACCATCTTGTGTGGTTTTACTCCCGGTGACTTGCCAGCCTCGCGCTGAAAGTGACATCGCCAGCGGCATGCCTAACCACCCTAACCCGACAATTGCGACCTTTTTCATCCGTTATCTCCTGATACACCTTAGATCTATAAGGCTACGCTAGCGTATCAAAACTGACAATTCATTCTATGAATGAATCTGTTCAATAATGATAACGACATGCTGCAATGAGCAGTGAATCATCAGTAACCGCGTATACCAGACGGTGCTCCTCTGTAATGCGTCGGGACCAGAAACCTGACAAATTATGTTTCAGGGGTTCTGGTTTCCCCTTACCTTCAAATGGTGTTCTGCGGGTATCTTTGATAAGTTCATTGATCTTTTTAACAATTCGCTTATCTGTTTCCTGCCAGTACAGATAATCATCCCATGATTCCTCAGACCAGATTAGTTTCACTCAATAATGTCCTTTTCCGTTCCTTTGCCTGATTTCAGGCTATCGATTGAGTCCATCAATCTCCGGGCGTTAGCGGGGGAACGCAGTAGATAAGCCGTCTCTTCCAGCGAGTTGTATTCTTCGAGTGACATCAGAACACAAGCCTCTCCATTCTGACGAGTAATGAGGATCGGGGCATGATCTTCAACGGCTTTCATCATTGTTGCCGACAAATTCTGACGCGCTTCGCTGTAGCTAATTGTACGCATGTAAATCTCCTCTTTTGTACAGTTCATTGTACAATGATGGGTGTTAATTCACTATTTATTAATTAGTTTGTAGATCAAGACATTGCCAGCGAGACGAAAAATCAGACTTTGCTCTTTTTGGTGCTGTCAAGTTAGAGGACAGTCCTCTTAGCCCCCTCCTTTCCCCGCTCATTCATTAAACAAATCCATCGCCATAAAATATATAAAAAAGCCCTTGCTTTCTAACGTGAAAGTGGTTTAGGTTAAAAGACATCAGTTGAATAAACATTCACAGAGACTTTTATGACACGCGTTCAATTTAAACACCACCATCATCACCATCATCCTGACTAGTCTTTCAGGCGATGTGTGCTGGAAGACATTCAGATCTTCCAGTGGTGCATGAACGCATGAGAAAGCCCCCGGAAGATCACCTTCCGGGGGCTTTTTTATTGCGCGGTTGATAACGGTTCAGACAGGTTTAAAGAGGAATAAGAAAATGACAGACAACACTCGTTTACGCATAGCTATGCAGAAATCCGGCCGTTTAAGTGATGACTCACGCGAATTGCTGGCGCGCTGTGGCATTAAAATCAATCTTCACACCCAGCGCCTGATCGCGATGGCAGAAAACATGCCGATTGATATTCTGCGCGTGCGTGACGACGACATTCCCGGTCTGGTAATGGATGGCGTGGTTGACCTTGGGATTATCGGCGAAAACGTGCTGGAAGAAGAGCTGCTTAACCGCCGCGCCCAGGGTGAAGATCCACGCTACTTTACCCTGCGTCGTCTGGATTTCGGCGGCTGCCGTCTTTCGCTGGCAACGCCAGTTGATGAAGCCTGGGACGGCCCGCTCTCCTTAAACGGTAAACGTATCGCCACCTCTTATCCTCACCTGCTCAAGCGTTATCTCGACCAGAAAGGCATCTCTTTTAAATCCTGCTTACTGAACGGTTCTGTTGAAGTCGCCCCGCGTGCCGGACTGGCGGATGCGATTTGCGATCTGGTTTCCACCGGTGCCACGCTGGAAGCTAACGGCCTGCGCGAAGTCGAAGTTATCTACCGCTCGAAAGCCTGCCTGATCCAGCGCGATGGCAAAATGGAAGAATCCAAACAGCAACTGATCGACAAACTGCTGACCCGTATTCAGGGTGTGATCCAGGCGCGCGAATCAAAATACATCATGATGCACGCACCGACCGAACGTCTGGATGAAGTCATCGCCCTGCTGCCAGGTGCCGAACGCCCAACCATTCTGCCGCTGGCGGGTGACCAACAACGCGTAGCGATGCACATGGTCAGTAGCGAAACCCTGTTCTGGGAAACGATGGAAAAACTGAAAGCGCTGGGTGCCAGTTCAATCCTGGTCCTGCCGATTGAGAAGATGATGGAGTGATCGCCATGAGCTTTAACACAATCATTGACTGGAATAGCTGTACTGCGGAGCAACAACGCCAGCTATTAATGCGCCCGGCGATCTCCGCTTCTGAAAGCATTACCCGCACTGTTAACGATATTCTCGATAACGTGAAAGCACGCGGCGATGAGGCCCTGCGGGAATACAGCGCGAAGTTTGATAAAACCACGGTTACCGCGCTGAAGGTGTCTGCAGAGGAAATTGCCGCCGCCAGCGAACGCCTGAGCGACGAGCTAAAACAGGCGATGGCGGTGGCAGTAAAGAATATTGAAACCTTCCACACTGCGCAAAAACTGCCGCCGGTAGATGTAGAAACTCAGCCAGGCGTACGTTGTCAGCAAGTCACGAGCCCGGTGGCTTCGGTAGGTTTGTATATTCCTGGCGGCTCCGCCCCGCTCTTCTCAACGGTATTAATGCTGGCAACTCCGGCGCGTATTGCGGGCTGTAAAAAAGTGGTGCTGTGCTCACCGCCGCCGATTGCCGATGAGATCCTTTATGCGGCGCAGCTGTGCGGTGTACAGGACGTGTTTAACGTCGGCGGCGCACAGGCCATTGCCGCACTGGCGTTTGGTACTGAATCTGTGCCAAAAGTGGACAAAATCTTCGGGCCAGGCAACGCCTTTGTCACCGAGGCAAAACGCCAGGTAAGCCAGCGTCTGGACGGTGCGGCGATCGATATGCCCGCAGGCCCGTCGGAAGTGCTGGTGATTGCCGACAGCGGCGCTACGCCAGATTTCGTGGCTTCTGATTTGCTTTCTCAGGCTGAACACGGCCCGGACTCTCAGGTGATTTTACTGACGCCCGATGCTGATATGGCGCGTCGCGTTGCCGAAGCTGTCGAACGCCAGCTGGCAGAACTGCCGCGTGCCGAAACCGCACGTCAGGCACTGAGCGCCAGCCGCCTGATCGTGACTAAAGATTTAGCGCAGTGCGTAGAGATTTCCAACCAGTACGGCCCGGAGCACCTGATCATTCAGACCCGCAACGCCCGCGAACTGGTCGATGGCATCACCAGCGCCGGTTCGGTATTTCTTGGTGACTGGTCACCGGAATCGGCAGGCGACTATGCCTCCGGCACTAACCATGTTCTACCGACTTACGGTTACACCGCCACCTGTTCCAGCCTCGGGCTGGCAGATTTCCAGAAGCGCATGACCGTGCAGGAACTCTCGAAAGAAGGCTTTTCCGCGCTGGCTTCGACCATTGAAACACTGGCCTCCGCCGAGCGCCTGACCGCCCATAAAAATGCCGTTACTTTGCGTGTTAACGCCCTTAAGGAGCAAGCATGAGCACCGTGACTATTACCGATTTAGCGCGTGAAAACGTCCGCAACCTGACGCCGTATCAGTCAGCGCGTCGTCTGGGCGGTAACGGCGATGTCTGGCTGAACGCCAACGAATACCCCACTGCCGTGGAGTTTCAGCTTACTCAGCAAACGCTCAACCGCTACCCGGAATGCCAGCCGAAAGCGGTGATTGAAAATTACGCGCAATATGCAGGCGTAAAACCGGAGCAGGTGCTGGTCAGCCGTGGCGCGGACGAAGGTATTGAACTGCTGATTCGCGCTTTTTGCGAACCGGGTAAAGACGCCATCCTCTACTGCCCGCCAACGTACGGCATGTACAGCGTCAGCGCCGAAACGATTGGCGTCGAGTGCCGCACAGTGCCGACGCTGGACAACTGGCAACTGGACTTACAGGGCATTTCCGACAAGCTGGACGGCGTAAAAGTGGTCTATGTTTGCAGCCCCAACAACCCGACCGGGCAACTGATCAACCCGCAGGATTTTCGCACCCTGCTGGAGTTAACGCGCGGTAAGGCGATTGTGGTTGCCGATGAAGCCTATATAGAGTTTTGTCCACAGGCATCGCTGGCTGGCTGGCTGGCGGAATATCCGCACCTGGCTATTTTGCGCACACTGTCGAAAGCTTTTGCTCTGGCGGGGCTTCGTTGCGGATTTACGCTGGCAAACGAAGAGGTCATCAACCTGTTAATGAAAGTGATCGCCCCCTACCCGCTCTCGACGCCGGTTGCCGACATTGCGGCCCAGGCGTTAAGCCCGCAGGGGATCGTCGCCATGCGTGAGCGGGTGGCGCAAATTATTGCAGAACGCGAATATCTGATTGCCGCATTGAAAGAGATCCCCTGCGTGGAGCAGGTTTTTGACTCTGAAACCAACTACATTCTGGCGCGCTTTAAAGCCTCCAGCGCAGTGTTTAAATCTTTGTGGGATCAGGGCATTATCTTACGTGATCAGAATAAACAACCCTCTTTAAGCGGCTGCCTGCGAATTACCGTCGGAACCCGTGAAGAAAGCCAGCGCGTCATTGACGCCTTACGTGCGGAGCAAGTTTGATGAGTCAGAAGTATCTTTTTATCGATCGCGATGGAACCCTGATTAGCGAACCGCCGAGTGATTTTCAGGTGGACCGTTTTGACAAACTCGCCTTTGAACCGGGCGTGATCCCGCAGCTGCTGAAGCTGCAAAAAGCGGGCTACAAGCTGGTGATGATCACCAATCAGGATGGTCTGGGAACACAAAGTTTCCCGCAGGTGGATTTCGATGGCCCGCACAACCTGATGATGCAGATCTTCACCTCGCAAGGCGTGCAGTTTGATGAAGTGCTGATTTGTCCGCACCTGCCCGCCGATGAGTGCGACTGCCGTAAGCCGAAAGTAAAACTGGTGGAGCGTTATCTGGCTGAGCAAGCGATGGATCGTGCCAATAGTTATGTGATTGGCGATCGCGCGACCGATATTCAGCTGGCGGAAAACATGGGCATTAATGGTTTACGCTACGACCGCGAAACCCTGAACTGGCCAATGATTGGCGAGCAGCTCACTAAACGAGACCGTTACGCCCATGTAGTGCGCAACACCAAAGAGACACAAATTGACGTCCAGGTGTGGCTGGATCGCGAAGGTGGCAGCAAGATTAACACCGGCGTTGGCTTCTTTGATCATATGCTGGATCAGATCGCCACCCACGGCGGTTTCCGTATGGAAATCAACGTCAAAGGCGACCTCTATATCGACGATCACCACACCGTCGAAGATACCGGCCTGGCGCTGGGCGAAGCGTTAAAAATCGCCCTTGGCGACAAACGCGGTATTTGCCGCTTTGGTTTTGTACTGCCGATGGACGAATGCCTTGCCCGCTGCGCGCTGGATATCTCTGGTCGCCCGCACCTGGAATATAAAGCTGAATTTACCTACCAGCGCGTGGGCGATCTCAGCACCGAGATGATCGAGCACTTCTTCCGTTCGCTCTCATACACTATGGGCGTGACCCTGCACCTGAAAACCAAAGGTAAAAACGATCACCACCGAGTAGAGAGCCTGTTCAAAGCTTTTGGTCGCACCCTGCGCCAGGCCATCCGCGTGGAAGGCGACACCCTACCCTCGTCGAAAGGAGTGCTGTAATGAACGTGGTGATCCTTGATACCGGCTGCGCCAATTTGAACTCGGTGAAGTCTGCCATTGCGCGTCACGGTTATGAACCCAAAGTTAGCCGTGACCCGGACGTCGTGTTGCTGGCCGATAAACTGTTTTTACCCGGCGTTGGCACCGCGCAAGCGGCGATGGACCAGGTGCGTGAGCGCGAGTTGTTTGATCTCATCAAAGCCTGTACCCAACCGGTGCTGGGCATCTGCTTAGGGATGCAACTGCTGGGGCGGCGCAGCGAAGAGAGCAACGGCGTCGATTTGCTGGGCATCATCGACGAAGACGTGCCGAAAATGACCGACTTTGGTCTGCCGCTGCCACATATGGGCTGGAACCGCGTTTACCCGCAGGCAGGCAACCGCCTGTTTCAGGGGATTGAAGACGGCGCGTACTTTTACTTTGTTCACAGCTACGCAATGCCGGTCAATCCGTGGACCATCGCCCAGTGTAATTACGGCGAACCGTTCACCGCGGCGGTACAAAAAGATAACTTCTACGGCGTGCAGTTCCACCCGGAGCGTTCTGGTGCCGCTGGCGCTAAGTTGCTGAAAAACTTCCTGGAGATGTGATGATTATTCCGGCATTAGATTTAATCGACGGCACCGTGGTGCGTCTCCATCAGGGCGATTACGGCAAACAACGCGATTACGGTAACGACCCGCTGCCGCGCTTACAGGATTACGCCGCGCAGGGTGCCGAAGTGTTGCATCTGGTGGATCTGACCGGAGCAAAAGATCCGGCTAGACGTCAAATCCCGCTGATTAAAACCCTGGTGGCGGGCGTTAACGTTCCGGTGCAGGTTGGCGGCGGCGTGCGTAGCGAAGAAGACGTGGCGGCGTTACTGGAAGCGGGCGTTGCGCGCGTGGTGGTCGGCTCCACCGCGGTGAAATCACCAGAAATGGTGAAGGTCTGGTTTGAACGTTTTGGTGCCGATGCCTTAGTGCTGGCGCTGGATGTCCGTATTGACGAGCAAGGCAACAAGCAGGTGGCAGTCAGCGGCTGGCAAGAGAACTCGGGCGTTTCACTGGAACAACTGGTGGAAACCTATCTGCCCGTCGGCCTGAAACATGTGCTGTGTACCGATATCTCGCGAGACGGCACGCTGGCAGGTTCTAACGTCTCTTTATATGAAGAAGTTTGCGCCAGATATCCGCAGGTGGCATTTCAGTCCTCCGGCGGTATTGGCGACATTGATGATGTTGCTGCTCTACGTGGTACTGGCGTGCGCGGCGTAATAGTTGGTCGGGCATTACTGGAAGGTAAATTCACCGTGAAGGAGGCCATCGCATGCTGGCAAAACGCATAATTCCATGTCTCGACGTTCGTGATGGTCAGGTGGTGAAAGGCGTACAGTTTCGCAACCATGAAATCATTGGCGATATTGTACCGCTGGCAAAACGCTACGCCGAAGAAGGCGCTGACGAACTGGTGTTCTACGATATCACAGCCTCCAGTGATGGACGCGTGGTAGATAAAAGCTGGGTATCCCGCGTGGCGGAAGTGATCGACATCCCGTTCTGCGTGGCGGGTGGGATTAAGTCGCTGGATGACGCCGCGAAAATTCTTTCTTTTGGCGCGGATAAAATTTCCATTAACTCCCCTGCGCTGGCGGACCCGACGTTAATCACTCGCCTGGCCGATCGCTTTGGAGTGCAGTGTATTGTGGTCGGTATTGATACCTGGTACGACGCCGAAACCGGTAAATATCATGTGAATCAATATACCGGCGATGAAAGTCGCACCCGCGTCACTCAGTGGGAAACACTCGACTGGGTACAGGAAGTGCAAAAACGTGGAGCCGGAGAAATCGTCCTCAACATGATGAATCAGGACGGCGTGCGTAACGGTTACGACCTGGAACAACTGAAAAAAGTGCGTGAAGTTTGCCACGTCCCGCTGATTGCCTCCGGTGGCGCGGGCACCATGGAACACTTCCTCGAAGCCTTCCGCGATGCCGACGTTGACGGCGCGCTGGCAGCTTCTGTATTCCACAAACAAATAATCAATATTGGTGAATTAAAAGCGTACCTGGCAACACAGGGCGTGGAGATCAGGATATGTTAACAGAACAACAACGTCGCGAACTGGACTGGGAAAAAACCGACGGACTGATGCCGGTGATTGTGCAACACGCGGTATCCGGCGAAGTGCTAATGCTTGGCTATATGAACCCGGAAGCCTTAGACAAAACCCTCGAAAGCGGCAAAGTCACTTTCTTCTCGCGCACTAAACAACGACTGTGGACCAAAGGCGAAACGTCGGGCAATTTCCTCAATGTGGTTAGTATTGCACCAGACTGCGACAACGACACTTTATTAGTGCTGGCGAATCCCATCGGTCCGACCTGCCACAAAGGCACCAGCAGCTGCTTCGGCGACACCGCTCACCAATGGCTGTTCCTGTATCAACTGGAACAATTGCTCGCCGAACGCAAATCTGCCGACCCGGAAACCTCTTACACTGCCAAACTGTATGCCAGCGGCACCAAACGCATTGCGCAAAAAGTGGGCGAAGAAGGCGTGGAAACCGCACTGGCAGCAACGGTACATGACCGCTTTGAGCTGACCAACGAGGCATCTGATTTGATGTATCACCTGCTGGTGCTGTTACAGGATCAGGGGCTGGATCTCGGAGAAGTGATTGATAATCTGAAGAATCGGCATTAACGCATTGGCCCCCGCAGCAACGGCGGGGGTAGCATCTCTCAGGATTTGCTTTCCAGCAATGTAGTGTAGAGATTGACATAGGCGTCAATCATATGGTCGGCAGTAAACATCTCTTCAAAACGACGACGCGAGTTTTCGCCATAGCGGTTGGAGGTTTCCTCGTTATTCCAGAGCTCATTCATCGCCTCTACTAGCGCCTGGCTATCATTCGGCGGAATCACGCAACCACTCACTTTGTCCTGGTTAATGAAAGAGGTACCTGTACCAATCTCGCAAGAGATCAGTGGCCTTGCGAAGCGTGCGCCTTCCAATAACGTAATGCCAAACGCCTCAGAGCGCAGGTGCGAGGGGAATACCACGCCCCGGCAGAGCTGGAAGAGAATGTACTTATCTTCGTCGTTGAGCATGCCGGTAAACATCACATTGCTCAGCCCGCGCTGCTGCGCTTCACGCCGCACTTCCGATTCCAGCGGCCCGCCCCCTACAACCACCACTGGCAGTCGGCTACACTCAGCGGCATCCATCAGAATATGCAGCCCTTTGTAATAGCGGAAAGTGCCGACGAAGAGAAAGAACTTATCGCCGACAGTTTCCCGCCAGTGCGCGACCCTCTGCGGATCGTGCTGCACGTCCTGCTGCTCCAGACCAAACGGGATCACCACCGTTTTATCCAGATATTTTTTCAGGGTCTGGCTGGAAGCCACGTAATTGGGCGACGAGGCAACGATGCAATCTACGCCGCTGAGAAATCGCTCCTGCAGCGGCTGGTACAGCTTCATTAACCGTTTTTGTTTCACTATATCAGAGTGATAGGTCACCACAGTCCTGGCGTCAGGCCGCGCCGAAAGATGCAGCATATCCATAAAGGGAAACGGAAAATGGTAGTTGATGATATCGTAGTCATCTTTAATCAGCTTAAAACGCTTTAACGCTTTCAGCGAAAACGGCGTGGAGGCAATTTCAAAAAGCTGTTTATTATAAATGACCCGATGATCTTCGTAAGCGACAGGACCTGTATCTTTGTCCGGGCTAAAAGTGAAAACATCGGCTGCGATTCCCCGGCGGGCGCAGCCCTGACTTAGCTGATAAATGACCTGCTCAATACCGCCGTAGGTAACGGGATAGTAAGTCTTATAGACGTGTAGAACTCTCAACTGACACCCTTAGAGTAATTTATAGGCGTTAATGGTCTGGGTCGCACAGTTCTCCCACGAAAACTGTTTCGCCTGAGCAAGACCGCGCGCGGTGGCGATTTCCCGCCAGCTATCATCCTGCAGGCTCTGCAAAATTTGTGCGCTAATCGCGTCTATATCATTAGGATCGGCAACGAGGCCGGCATCGCCAACAACCTCAGGCAAAGAGGTGACATTGGAGCATACTACCGGCACACCGCAAGACATCGCTTCAAGAATAGGTAAACCGAATCCCTCGTAGAAGGAGGGATAAACAAAGACTCTGGCCGCTGCATACAGATACGGCAGGTCTTCATCCGGAACATATCCGAGATAACGGATCCAGCCTTCCCGAGTACCGCGCTCGACTAACTGCCACAGCACATCGTCTTCCCAGCCGCGATAGCCGCTAAGGATTAGCGGATAGCGCATGCGGATCTCCATCGGTAGCAACTGATAGGCATGCAGCAGGCCACGGATATTTTTACGTGGCTCCATGGTGCCGATATATAGCGCGTAGGCCTGCCACGCCAGCTGATATTTCTGCAGTACCGGCAGACACTCTGCCGGGCTGCGTGGGATATAGTCACTGCTGCAGGCTAGCTTGGTGGTTACGATCCGCTCCGCCGGATAGTTGAACAAGCGGATAATTTCACTGCGCGAGAAATCAGAAACAGTCAGGATCAGCTTTGCCGAATCCAGACTCTCATGCAGGGACTTCTCCATATAGCGAACCCGATCTTTTGGATGATATTCCGGGCAGGTAAAAATGGATATGTCATGAAACGTGGTCACGGCGCGTTCCAGTTTATGCGGCAGATAAAAATTGGGGCCATGGTAGATATAATCCTTATAGTCGCGCAATGCCCACGCCTGGCGCCGCGGATGCAGCAAGCGATAAGCCTCAATCAACAGCGTCTGTCGGCGTAGAAACGCCGACAGACGACCATGATTGCTGGCTTTGGTATCGCTTTTATTCTCCACCAAAGGGATCTGTTCGATAAACGACGCACCGTGAAATAGCTTTAATTCTTCAATTTCGCGGGCGACCGCCAGCCGCTTAACCAGCTCCAGGGAATACCGACCGATGCCCGTTAATGGGTATTTAATTGGCTCAGTAGCAAAAATAATTTTCATAATAAATGACACATTATCTAACCCCTCTTGTATTCAAAGGCAAAAAATACAAGAGCGATTTTTTTATTTAAAATATTTAGCTTTAGCTAAGCCTTGACACATATTAACCAGACGGCGTGAAACAGCTTGATAATCATGTTGTTCCCGCCATGCATCGGCACGTTGTTGAGTCCTGGTTGCCCAAGCGTCCTGTTCACGGATGGAATTCAGGATCCGGTCAATCCCCTGACTGATATCATCGACGCTGCATCCATCAAATTTAAAGACGGCATCGTCCAAATCATCAAATATCGCCAGGGGCGTTACCGCAACAGGTTTTTGAGTCGCCATACCATAACGTACCGCCCCGCTAGCAGACTCCCCAGTATTCTGATAAGCAAAAATCAGAAGATCGGCTTCTGAAAGCAACCGCAGACTCTCCGCATCAGGTAGGAAATCATTATGCATATCAATCAGATCGGTAACACCTAACCGCTGAGCAGCCGCTTTAAGCTCTGCCACCAGATCGCGTGACTCCCCAACAGGATACTCTGCGTTCACCAGTCGTAAACGAACCGGTTTACCGGCTTGCTTGAGTCTATGGACGGATTCTACTAGTTCCATCAGGCCCTTATGCGGTAAGCAGAAGCCATAGCTCGCAATTAGCGGTAAAGACTGCTGTTGACGCGTAACGCTCGCTGCGGAGTAGTTGATAACGCCGTGCGGGAATAAAGCAACATTCGCAGTTAAGCCTAAATCTTTAAGGCGGTTCATATCGGCAATCGAATGCACCAACAACCGGTCGCAAAGTGCCAGCGCCTCTTTCATTTCAGCAAGACGGAAATTCCAGCTCGGCTCTTTTTCCAGCGGATCCACAGTTGAGTGCATCGTCATAACAACTGAACGACCGGCGTCATGCTGGCGACGAATAAACGCCGACAGTTCTCGATGATTAAAGAATCCATAGTTGAATTGGATCACGATGACATCGAGTCTCAGAGCATCAATGTGTGGCTGGAGGTTTTCCAGATAGTTGCTCTCTTTACCTACAATCCAGTTGCGAAGTACAAACTCTTCGTCTGCACACACAAGATCGCCAGCGCTGACCTGGGGAGCAAAAACAACATCCGCGCCATGAGGTGCGCTCTCCACCAGATGCTGGGAATAGGTTGCGATCCCACATTTCGTGTTCCAGGTCGTCAACCAGCCAATGCGCGCCCGATGCTGTGCAATATCAATATGCCCACGCAGAGTCTTGACCGCCTGGCAAGAACGATCAGCCACCGCTTTCCAGGTAAACTGCTGCAGAAGAAGCTCGCGACCAGCATCGGCCATGTCACGCAGCACTGATTTATCGGTTGAGGCTGCCGCTTTTAATGCATCTGTTAAGTTGTCAATATCCACACTGGCCCAGGCTGAGGAAAACAGACCAAAGTGCGTTTTTACCCGAGTGAACTGATAGTCAACCAGCCATGAATTTTGTGAATTAACAAAATCAAGTTGCCCGCTCCAATTGGTGACGATAGCCGGTAGCCCACTCAGCATTGCTTCAGCAATAGGTAAACCAAAGCCTTCAGCGCAACCTGGAGCAACCAAAACATCACAGCTTTCATAAAGCCCTTTAAGCTCGGTGGCTGACATATCCTCTTTGATCACTTCAACTTTGGGATAGTCTATGAATTGAGCCTGGGCCTGAGCCAGCCATGCGTCAATTTCATTGTGCGGATTGTTAAAAGTCTTAATGATTAAGATAACATTGTCACGACGAGTGAACGCCCTCCCCCAAGCCTGAAGCATTGCCTGTATCCCTTTGCGAGGGAAACAAGAAGAGACATGAAGGAAACGGAATGTTCCGTGATCCACATCTTTTGTCGTCTCGGCTGGGATATTGAGCCAATGGTCACAGCCATTGCCAACAACAAATGCGGGCACATTCAGTCCGTTATCAATCAATATTTTACGAACATGTTCCGAAGTACACAGCACTCCGTCAAGTTCCCGATTAAATTCATTGATCCACAGTTGCGGAAAGCCCGTTTCTTCCCAAGCATAACAATGAAGGAATTTTACTTTGGCATCCATTTTGGTAACCCGCGGTGGATAGATATTTCTGCTAAGAATATCTATCTTTTCGTTACTCTTGCGGGTCTGACATTGATTATAAAATGCCAGAAGATCACTATTTTCCGACTGCGCCATAAACGAGGCATCTGGGGCAAAATCACCCGGTCCTTCAGTGGAATGCAATAAGACCTCTACACCATCGGCTGAGAGTGCCCGGGCAAATTCGCGGTTGACCAACGCCAGACTATATGAGCTATCGAATGGGCCTTCTACACGCCAGTTCAGCGATTTATCGTCGATTTGATAAAGTTCTGCCGTTTTCAGATTGTAATCAATGGCCGTTGCGCACAAGCGCAGATCGCGGTCATCTGGCTGCCCTTGTGAGATAGCAAGGATTTTCTGAATCAAAGCTTCAGGCAAAACCTGCGCAGTACCGGTGTCTTCTACCGCGATCTTTTCGAAAGCTTCCAGAGCAGTCACCGCAGCTTTATCCCAAGAGAAATTTCGCGCTTGCTGCTGCGCCATGTCTTTCAGACGCGCGAGGAAAGTATCATCAGTCAAACATTGCGCGATCTTATCCCTCATGGAAGAGACAGAATACGGGTCGAATAATGCCTCAGGATTACCGATGACTTCAGGAATACTGGTGACATTTGAGCCAATCACCGGCGCACCGCACGACATTGCTTCCAGAACCGGCAACCCAAAACCTTCATGTAGTGAAGCAAAGATGAACAGCTTACATAGGCGATAGAGCTGGATCAGCTCATCTTCCGGCACATAACCAGTGAGTACCAGTTCGCCTTGCTGTAAACCATTACCTGACGCAAGGGATTCCAGATACTGACGATCACCGATGGAAAGCTTACTGACGATAACCAGTTGATGACTGCGACGTAAGGCATCACTGAGCCCGGCATAGGCCTCAATCAACCGTTTAAAGTTTTTCCTTGAGTCAAATCCTCCGGGCGCATACAACATGAACTCGCGCTGAATACCGTAATGGCCAAGGACGGTCTCTTTTTCGCTCGCTGTCACCTCCGCCATACAAAACTGAGAATCGACTGCGGCTGCAATATTCTGCACATGATCGCCCTGTAAATGCAGATGCTCGATCGCTTCCTGTGCGGTATAAGCAGAGTTAGTCAACAAAAGGTCAGCGTTTTTTAACCACTCAACTTTCTGTAAGTAGTAGGGTTTGTATACATCGTCCTGCAGATAGGTTTCCGCCTGCACGAGGGGGATAAGATCGTGGTGCAGTACGGCTACTTTATACTGACGACTAAATTTGTGTACCGATGTAGCCGCATCGTCGACATGACCTTCAAACAAGCTCGTAATGAAAACGACATCTGGACACAATGATTCAAGAAACGCTTCCCGAATCAGTTCTGCGCTCTCCCGACGCCATTCATTACCTTGGTCCATCGCACGAACAGGGCCTACGGCATGCCATACGACTATATTTTCTGCCGGCAGGAGATCGGCAAATTGCGCCTTAATATCCGCAATCGACTCATCCAGCATGGCGGATAGCGCGATGAAAATCTCATGCCGGCTGTTATTTCTGATTATGCCTCTGGCGATTGCGATACTATAACGACCGATGCCACGAAAGCGGCTTTCCGTCTGTGCGCCTTGTAAATCTATGACAATACGCATCGTTATTTCTCCGTATTTTTATTTTTTAATTCGTTATAAATACTCATCGCGCGACTTGTCATTTCTTCAGTACCCACATCATATCTTCTGGACTGCATCATCATCGTGTCAGATTGCACCAGCATTACGCGTTGGAACAAACGTTGTAGCAATGTATAGCAGCCAGTTTTTCTCAGAACCTTAAACAGATAAACCTTAGACTTAGGGTAACGATGGAAAAAGACCAGCGAGAGCGCCATCCCTTTGCGCAATATTTTTTTCGCAGCCCTACGGGCTCGCACTTTAGCCCCTTCCTGACGTAATAATTGACGTTGCAAAGACAACCAGCGTAGTGGTTGAGTAATACGCCATGAACGACTGTTATGTAAATCCGCCATTTGCTGATGAAGCTGATGGTTCTGATCGATGACATGACTCAGATCGTCAACCTCACCTTGCAACGTCTGAATAGTCTCTGACATTTGGCTTATCTGTTGCATATAGGTTTGGTTCAACGTCTCCAGCCGTGAGACAACGGACGAAAACTGTTGGCGCAAAATCGCATCGTAACGGTTGCTCAGAGCATCCAGCGTCAGACCGTACTGCTGGGTAAACAGGGTGTCAAAGCGTTCAAGAATATCTGTTGGCGCTGCTTTCTGAGCAATGATGCTGTAGTCGGGGCTCACCCCTTTGAGTACATCGACCAAATTAACGGCTGCATCCGGAGATTGAAGAACCTCTTTCTCCTGCAGACGAACGGTAATTGCTCGATTAAAACCATAATGAATAGGTAAAAACTCAAGCAGTGGTGGTGGCAGAGGATGATTATGCGTTGGATCCATATAAAATGAACAGGTGCCGACGCTTACATTCTCCGGGTTCGGCGTTTCGAGGATCAGCAAACCACCTGGTTTCAGCACCCGTAGGGTATGCATGACGAGCTGCTGCAGGACCTCAAAAGGCAAATGCTCAGCAATATGAAAACCGGTCAACGCTATCAGGCTCTGATCCGCCTGACTTTGCAAAAACTGCAGACAATCCATTTTCTGCACATTCAGTCCGGCCTCCCTGGCGCGCGCCAGCATGCCATCATCGAGATCGACGCCGATGTTCACAATGCCATTTTCATTCAGGATCTCCAACCATTCGCCACGTCCGCAACCAATATCCGCAATCACGCCATCAGGATAAATGTCCTTCAGACCTGCAAGAAAAGGTAAATAAAAACTCAAGCGGCGCTTGATTTCTTCAACCGAACCTCTGTGTCGTTCTTCAAATGAACGATAAAACGACGAACCCATTAAGAAATCTCCAGTTCAGGCGGCAACCAGGACACGCCGACAAACTCTTGTTGTTCCGTGTTAACGACGTTGAATACCACGGCCAGATCGCGCCATTCATAGTTTTTGCCGAGGTGCGTACTGGAAGTATGCAACGCGACAGCGACAGAATAGGAGCCAACCCCCAATCTCGCATCGAAAGAAAATAAGAACGAACGCTTTTCTCCTTTTTTCAGGGAGGTGAGTGTCTGATTGAGATGGTACGTATTGGTCCCGAAAATCGGCTGCCCAAGTCGATCCTTAATCATATATCCGACAACAAGCTCAGGAATATCGTCCTTGACCTCAACGTTGACCTGCAAGCTGACACGATGCCCTACCGAAACAAATTCAGTCACATTGCCCTGTTCATCGAGAAGATGAACCTCAGAGATAGTCACCTCACCAGTGCCTGAAACAGTTTGCGTTTTACCATTATGCTCAACTTGTTTAATGGACTGATTTTGTTTATCGGCCAGAAGAGCATTGTAATAATCCATCACTGCTTCAGGTTCACCTTCCATTTCAATTTGGCCTTTATTCAATAAAATGGCCCGGTCGCAAATGCTTTGGATCGCTTGTTTATCATGGGATACCAGCAACAGCGTGGTGCCTTCCTGACGAAATTTTCGAATACGCTCAAAGCTTTTATGCTGGAAATATGCATCCCCAACAGATAATGCCTCATCGATAATTAGCACATCAGGACGGATAGCCGTCGCTACACTAAAAGCTAATCGAACTTGCATCCCACTGGAGTAGACGCGCACAGGCTGATCGATATAATCCCCAATCTCAGCAAACTCTTCAATTTGCGGCATCAGTTCAGTTATTTTCTCTGACGATAACCCCAACAGTTGCCCAGACATATAAACATTCTGCCGACCAGTGAAATCAGAATGAAACCCCATCCCCAATTCGAGTAATGCAGCGACACGTCCAGAGATTTCAATTTCTCCAGTCGTCGGCCTGGACGTCCCGGTTATGAGTTTAAGCAGGGTACTCTTGCCTGCACCGTTGATACCGATAATACCGACAGCCTCGCCCGGAGCGACTTCGAAATTAATGTCACTGAGGATCCATTTCAAATTATGGCGTTTGGTATTCAGAGGGGATAACCATTCGATCAGTCTCCCGGTCTTTGAGTGATACTGGCGATACGCCTTACCGACATTATTTACTCTGATATAACTCATTATAATTCATCCACCATATCCGCCGCATGCTTGCGGAACATCCTGAAACCGATGACGCAGAAAATAATGGCGAGAGCCAATACTGGCCATAGCGAATACCAGTTGGGGGCCAGATGATAGGCGAAGATGGACTGATAAGATTGCATGATCCGAGTCATCGGGTTATACATCATCAGATTTTTTGCCCATGCAGGTAATGAATTCAGTACATAAACAATGGGTGTGAACCAAAACCAGAATTGCAGCGCAACGCCAACCAGTTGCCCCACATCCCTGAAAAAGACGTTCATCACACCAAGGATCATCCCCAGCCCACCGGCAAACAGGATCTGCAAAAGCAGGACCGGTATCACCGAGAGAAAGAGCCAGCCGGGGAAGTTACCGGTGACAATGATAAAAATTAGAAACAAACTGAAAATAATCGCGAAATTTAGCACCGCCGATAACGTCACGATGATCGGCAGACAGATTTTCGGAAAACTGAGTTTCTTGATCAGATTAGCATTGTTAATAAATACGCTCTGACCTTTATCCAGCATCTCAGTAAATAATCCCCAGGTCAGTACCCCGGAACAGAGATAAATACTATAGGCAAACGACCCGGTATTATCGGGCATTCTTGCCTTCATCACCTCGGAAAAAACCAGGGTATAGACCAGAATCATAGAGAGTGGTTGTAAAACGAGCCATAGTGCGCCCAGCATACTAGTTTGATAGCGCGCCTGAAAATCACGTTTAACACTGCTCCAGATAAATCCCCGATAACGATAAATCGTCGTTAGTAAATCTCTCACCTTATTCCCCGCTTAACAGGTGTAACAGCTCGGTCGTTTTTTCATTCATAAGCGCCACATCAGCTCTGGACTCAACGTTCAGACGCACCACCGGCTCGGTGTTAGACGTGCGCAGGTTAAAGCGCCATTCAGGGTATTCAATACTGATCCCGTCCGTTGTGTCGATGTGTGCAGCCGCCGGCTCATACTGCGCCCGGATGCGGGCGATCGCCTCAGCAGCATTCCTTAGCTTGCGGTTGATCTCTCCCGACGCAGGGAACGCCTTCTGGCGGTCCGCCACCAGCGATTTCAGCGAGCTGTTCTTCAGACACAGCAGCTCCGCCACCAGCAGCCACGGGATCATCCCGCTATCGCAGTAGGCGAAATCGCGGAAGTAATGGTGCGCACTCATCTCCCCGCCGTAGATAGCGTCTTCCTGACGCATCCGCTCCTTGATGAACGCATGCCCCGTCTTCGACATCACCGGCTGGCCGCCGTTGCGGGTCACGATGTCTACCGTGTTCCACGTCAAGCGCGGGTCGTGAATGATTTTCGCTCCCGGCTGCTTCTGCAGAAACGCCTCAGCCAGCAGGCCGACAATGTAATACCCCTCGATAAACGACGCCTCGTCATCGAACAGGAAGCAGCGATCGAAGTCGCCGTCAAAGGCAATCCCCATGTCGGCCTGATGCTCGCGCACCGCGTCGGCGGTATCCTGGCGGCACTCCGGCAGCAGCGGATTCGGGATACCGTTAGGGAAATGGCCATCCGGCTGGTGATGCACCTTGATAAAGGTTACCGGCCCCCCAGCCGCCGCGAAGCGTTTCTCCACCTCATCAATCACGTGCCCCGCAGCCCCGTTTCCGGAGTTCACCACCAACTTCAGTGGACGGGTGAAGTTCGAGAAGTCCACGTAGCTCATCAGATGGTCAACATACTCTTTCAGTACCGATATCTTGCTCAGGGTCCCGCGACGCGCCGGGTCCACTGGCGGGAACTGGTTTTCCTCCGCCAGGCGCTGGATATCCCGCAGGCCGGTGTCGCCGCTGATGGGCTTCGCATTCTCGCGCACCAGCTTCATGCCGTTGTAGTTCATAGGATTGTGGCTCGCTGTCACCTCGATGCCACCATCTACCCCAAGGTGGAAGGTGGCAAAGTAAATCTCTTCGGTACCGCTCAGGCCGATGTCCAGCACGTCGGTACCGGCGTCCATTAACCCGCGGGCCAGCGCCAGCTTCAGCGACTCGCTTGTGAGGCGCACATCGCCCCCCACCACTATCTTCCCGGGTTTAAGAAATTCGCCGTAGGCGCGACCGATACGGTAGGCAATGTCCTCGTTCAGTTCCTCACCCAGTTCACCACGGATGTCATAAGCCTTAAAACAAGTTAACTGTGTCATTCTGCGTCTTGTCCCGAAAATAATTAGCAACGACCATACTGGTCTTTAATACGAATAATGTCGTCCTCGCCAAGGTACGCCCCCGACTGGATCTCCAGCACTTCCAGCGGAATACAGCCAGGATTTTCCAGGCAGTGCTCGGCACCAATCGGAATAAAGGTGGACTGGTTCTCGGACAGCAGGAACTGCTTACCGTTGACAGTCACCTGACCGGTGCCGGCGAGAATAACCCAATGCTCGGCGCGATGGTGGTGCATCTGCATCGAGAAGGCACCGCCTGGTTTCACCGTGATGCGGTTGACGTTGAAGCGCGGGGTCTGGACCACTACGTCGCAACGGCCCCAGGGGCGGTAAATCTCACGGTGGCGCTTGTACTCGCTGCGCTGGTTCTGCTTGAGGAACTCGACCGCCTTCTTCACGTCCTGGGAACGCTCGCGATTCATCACCAGAACAGCGTCCTTAGTGCTGACAATCACCAGATTCTCTACGCCAATGGCCGCCACTAGCTTCTCGTCGCTGTTGATGTAGCAGTTTTCGCTGTTGTGTACCCACGCGTCGCCGCTGAGGACGTTGCCCTGCTCGTCTTTCGAGCTGACCTCCCATAGTGCGGACCAGGAGCCAACGTCGCTCCAGTCAGCATCGAGACCGACCACCACCGCATCAGCGGTTTTCTCCATAACGGCGTAGTCCACGGACTCATCCGGGCACTCGCAGAAAATATCATGCGGGATATTGATGAAATCGCTGCCATTATCGGCGGCATTCACCGCAGCCTGGCAGGTTTCCAGGATATCCGGACGGTATTTGGCCAGCTCGATGAGGTATTTCTTGGCGCGGAACATAAACATGCCGCTGTTCCAGTAATACTCCCCGGAGGCGAGGTAAGCCTCGGCGCGCTCGCGGTCCGGCTTCTCCACAAAGCGGGCCACCTGGTACGCGGAATGGGCTCTATCGGTGAGCGCCACGCCGCGCTGAATGTAACCGTAGCCAGTTTCCGGGGCATTCGGCACGATACCGAAGGTGACCAGATGACCTTCATCAGCATACTGCTCGGCGACCCGGATAGCGTCGTGGAAGGCCGACTGGTTATTGATGATATGGTCGGCGGCGAGAACCAGCATCAGCGGGTCGTCACCGTAGCGGGTGGCCTGAAGGGCCGCCAGGGCGATGGCCGGTGCGGTGTTGCGCCCGACTGGCTCAAGTATAATGTTATTCGACAGCTTATTGAGCTGGCGCAGCTGTTCAGCCACCAGGAAGCGATGCTCTTCGTTACAGATGACCATCGGTTCATGGATTTCAAGACCCGAGAGTCGGGTGATGGTTTCCTGCAGCATGGAGTTCTGCCCGAACAGGCGGAGGAACTGTTTCGGATAAAGCTCGCGTGACATCGGCCAGAGACGACTGCCGGTACCACCAGCCATAATTACAGGAAGTAACATAATGAAATCCTTAAATAAATAATTGTTTTATTTTACTATCAATCAATCGACCAACGGGTTGAATGGCCTTTTTCAGGTACGCTACCGCCATTGGCTATCGCAACCAAAATGCGTAGTGCTCCCGCGCTCCAGGCTAAACGCCACCCTCTTTTGCTTCAGAATGTCGGCAGCCCCTTCACTCAGCGGTCTCAAAAACCATCCTTACGGAACGGGCATCCTGAAAACCTAAAAGCAGAGATATGCCTTGAGACATATCTCTGCTTTTAATATGCATCTGTTCCTAACCTAGCCGCCAAACGCACCACACTTTCCTCATTTGCAGCCGGATTAACCATCAGGACTTTCTCATTTACGCAGGGTATAACGTCTGCGCTTTTCGCCACCGATGAAAGAGAAACGGGCGACCCGCCGATGCGAGCCTGCAGCAAAAGGGAGCGTTCACGATGCGAGGAAAGAGAAGAAGAGACATCATCTTCGCCGCCAAGAAGACAGCGCGCGTTCAGGCTTGATGGCCCTTTGCACACGGCGACGGCGCTATGTTCCGACAGGTGGGATAAACGACTCATGCTCTACAATGCACATTCCACAAAGAAAATCGTCCGCGGATTATAGCGCTGGACGACGAGAATAAAAATAAAAAAGCCTACTGATTAATAGATTACTCAAATAATACACATCTTAAACATTCATTAAACAAACAAAACAAAAATAAGCCTATGATATAAAAGACAAAACGAAGGAAAGCATGGCGCGATTTTTGCCCATTTACTAAATGTTCCGCTGACGAAAAATATAACTTTAAGCAAAATTACGCCGTCCCGGAGGGAATTGGCTGCCTTTAGGGTATCGCCACGAATCGCTAAGCCATCGACCGATCACAAGGTTATTATTCGGAGGCTAACAGTCTAATGAGAAATATTGTCATTTATCAGTCTTTGCCACCGCTGTTTTGCCAGAAAAAACGCCCTTCACCTCTCGCCTCGCGGGTAAGACGCGGCAAAGCAAGTAATCCCAACCGCAAGCCAGTGTAAAATCGGCACTTATGTAGAACGGGATATCCACACCCCGCAGGAAAAATATGAAGTTTTTGGTCACTGGCGCCGCAGGTTTTATCGGCTTCCATATCGCGCAGCACCTGCTGAATGAAGGGCATGATGTTGTCGGAATCGACAACATGAACGACTATTATGACGTCAGCCTGAAGCAGACCCGTCTGGATCGCCTGGCATCTCCGGCATTCCATTTCCAGCAGCTGGTTTTGGCCGACCGTGAAGGTATGGCAAAGCTGTTCGCCGCAGAACAATTTGACCGCGTGATCCACCTAGCCGCCCAGGCCGGCGTGCGCTACTCGCTGGAAAACCCGTATGCCTACGCAGACGCTAACCTGATGGGGTATCTGAACATTCTGGAAGGCTGCCGTCATGCCAAGGTGAAACACCTAGTGTACGCCTCCTCCAGCTCGGTTTACGGCCTCAACCGTAAAATGCCGTTCTCCACCGAAGATTCCGTCGGTCATCCGGTCTCCCTGTATGCCGCCACCAAGAAAGCTAATGAGCTAATGGCGCACACCTATTCCCACCTGTACGGCATCCCGACCACCGGGCTGCGCTTCTTTACGATTTATGGTCCGTGGGGTCAGCCCGGATATGGCGTTGTTCAAGTTCACGAAAGCGATGCTAGAAGGAAAAAGTATCAACGTTTACAACTACAGAAAAATGAAGCGCGACTTTACCTATATCGACGACATCGTCGAGGCGCTAGTGCGTGTTCAGGATGTGACCCCGCAGGCCAATGCCGACTGGACCGTTGAGAGCGGTTCCCCGGCCATCAGCTCCGCGCCGTATCGGATATATAACATTGGCAACAGCTCACCAGTGGAACTGATGGACTACATCACCGCTCTGGAAGAAGCGCTGGGAATGGAGGCGCAGAAGAATATGATGCCGATCCAGCCGGGAGGTGTGCTGGACACCAGCGCAGATACCCAACCGCTGTATGACCTGGTGGGCTTTAAGCCGCAAACGTCAGTGAAGGAAGGCGTGAAGAACTTCATGGAGTGGTACAAGGATTACTATCAGATCTAATCCCCCTGCCCTGCCGCAATCGTCAGATTGCGGCATCTCTTCTATGGAACCGCCGTTATCCTGACTACATGTCGACTGAATGCACATTCATTGTTTTATATATAATATTTTGTGCTATAGACGATATTTTTGCCTTTTTACTCGCCCGCCTGAAACCTGTTTCATCCAGCCTTTTTCAGAAAAACAAATATCCGCGCGCCAGGCACTGCAACTTTTCTGGTATCCAGACCAATTTGGTTAGCGGAAATAGCATTATATGCTGATTGATAAAAAAACATTACTCTCTGTAGGAATTTTCCTAAATCCAGGATATGTTAGAGCAAGCCATGCAACAGCACAAAACTGGTGTATTGATTATCAAACTAATAATTCAATCAACATACGCCCTGTGGTAGATATTATGGAAAACCTATTTTTCTTAGTGATCGCTGTCATACTACTTGCTGTTTCCGTTTATTTCTTAATTTCTTATTTAAAAGACAGAAAGAAAACGAAACTGACGTTTAATAAACGCAAATGGTAAGGTCCGCTCCATATTGCAATTAAATTAAGATAATATTAAGAGATAAAAAAATGATATGACAGAATGACTATTCATTCTGCATTTTGGCATGGTCTTAAGGCAAGAAAAAATAACGCTACTCACGCCCGGTCTCTCGTTTTTTCATAGGACATAAATAACAAAAGCCTGCGTTGCAGGCTTTGTTTTACCTCCCGGCGCTTATCTCCGGCATCTACATCACAGTGACGGTAGCTCTTCACAAGATAAGTTTAACTTATCGGACCTGTTTTCAACCCGCAACGGCTTTTGAGCAGGATCGTAATGTCCATCACAATTTACTGAATGAGCGGAAAACACACTGGCGGCGGTAGGCCGCCAGTGACAGACAGGATTAATCGTTGCCAAACAGATCGCGGGTATAAACCTTATGTGCGACATCCGCCAGCTCTTCCGCCATACGGTTAGAGATGATCACATCCGCCTCTTGTTTGAAGGCATTCAGGTCGCGCACGACGCGGGAGTTGAAGAACTCATCTTCCTGCATCACCGGTTCATAGATAATAACCGGAATACCTTTCGCCTTGATGCGCTTCATAATGCCCTGAATAGAAGAGGCGCGAAAGTTGTCCGAACCACTCTTCATGATCAGGCGATACACACCCACCACTTTCGGCTTACGAGCGAGAATAGAATCCGCGATAAAGTCTTTACGGGTACGGTTGGCATCGACGATAGCCGCGATGATATTGTTCGGGACCGATTCGTAGTTCGCCAGCAGCTGCTTGGTATCTTTCGGCAGGCAGTAGCCGCCGTAGCCAAAGGACGGGTTGTTATAATGGTTGCCGATACGCGGATCCAGGCATACCCCTTCGATAATCTGTTTGCTGTTCAGCCCCTGGCTTTCAGCATAGCTGTCAAGCTCGTTAAAATAGGCAACGCGTAGCGCCAGATAGGTGTTAGCGAACAGTTTGATCGCTTCCGCTTCGGTAGAGTCGGTAAACAGGGTCGGGATATCCTGCTTAATCGCGCCTTCTTTCAGCAGATCAGCGAAACGTTCGGCACGCGCGGAGCGCTCACCGATGACAATACGCGACGGATGCAGATTGTCGTACAGCGCACGTCCTTCACGCAGGAACTCAGGAGAGAAAATGACATTATCAATCCCTAAACGTTCTTTGATGTCGCGGGTGAACCCCACTGGGATGGTCGATTTAATGACCATGACCGCGTTCGGGTTGATCTCTGTGACATCGCGAATAACCGCTTCCACCGTAGAGGTGTTGAAGTAGTTGGTTTTGGGATCGTAATCGGTCGGCGTGGCAATAATCACGTAGTCGGCATTACGGTACGCGTCGTGCTTATCCGTGGTGGCACGGAAATATAACGGTTTTTCTGCCAGATATTCCTGAATCTCTTTATCGACAATCGGAGAGATCTTCTGGTTAAGCATATCCACTTTGGCCTGTACGATATCCAGGGCCACTACTTCGTGGTTTTGCGCAATCAGGACCCCGTTCGATAAACCAACATAACCTGTACCGGAAATAGTAATTTTCATGAGATTACACTTTAATCAGTTAACTGGATAATGGCGGCTAGCCACGAATTTAAATATTGCTGTGGGCGGTTTTACGCTTAGAAAGAAGGTTAGTCAGGTCAGCCGGTTACCCCGGCAGCTCGACAAATAAACATGCCGAGCTCCATCTGGAACCCGCCATTTTAGGGAAAAATAACCTAATTATTTATATAATTCTGCGGTAGCCAGAGTATGTGCCTGCAGATCTTTCTCCGACAGCGACAGCACGCGGTCGCTCAGCGCCGGCCAGTCAATCCCTATCTCCGGATCGTTCCAGATGATGCTCCGCTCTGAGTGCGGCGCGTAGTAGTTCGTCGCCTTGTAGACAAACTGCACCGTGTCGCTCAGCGCCATAAACCCGTGGGCGAACCCTTCCGGGATCCACAGCTGACGTTTATTCTCTGCGCTGAGCACCGCGCCCACCCATTTGCCAAATGTTGGCGATGAACGACGGATATCCACCGCCACGTCAAATACCACACCTTCCACGCAGCGGACCAGTTTGCCCTGAGCGTACGGATCCAGCTGATAGTGCAGCCCGCGCAATACGCCTTTCTGGGACTGGGAGTGGTTGTCCTGGACGAATTCCACCTGGCGGCCCACCGCCTCATTAAACACCTTGCTGCTGAAGCTCTCAAAGAAGAACCCCCGCGCATCACCAAACACGCGCGGTTCAAAAATCAGCACCTCAGGAATATCTGTTTTAATAATGTTCATCTTTTGCTCCCCGTTTATTTACCCAGGACTTCTGTTACCACGCGAGCCACACCCTGACGCCAGTCCGGGAGAGTCACCCCAAATGCCTGCTGGAATTTTTCATTCGACAGGCGAGAGTTGAGCGGACGCTTCGCCGGCGTCGGATAGGCCGTCGTCGGAATGCCCTTCACTTCCTGAACCGCCAGTTCTGCACCATGCGCTCTCGCCACCTCAAACACATAGCGGGCGTAGTCGCACCAGCTGGTCTCGCCGCTGGCCACCAGATGATAGGTACCGGCCAGCGCCGGATCACGCAGCGTTTCACGGATTGCTGTCGCCGTGCAGTCTGCCAGCAGCTCTGCACCGGTGGGCGCCCCGTGCTGGTCGTCAATGATGGAGAGCGTCTCTTTCTCACCTGCCAGGCGGAGCATGGTTTTGGCAAAGTTGGCGCCGCGGGTGGCATACACCCAGCTGGTACGGAAAATCAGATGGCGCGGGTTGCCCTGTTCCAGCGCCAGTTCACCGGCACGTTTGGTTTCGCCGTAGACGTTCAGCGGGCCGGTCGCTTCATCTTCCCGGCGATAATGGCTGCCGCCGCCGTCGAACACATAGTCCGTGGAATAGTGCACCATCAGGGCACCCAGCTTCGCCGACTCCGCCGCCAGCACCGCCACCCCTTTGTCGTTCAGTAGGTCGGAGAGCTCCCGCTCGCTTTCGGCCTTGTCCACTGCCGTGTGCGCGGCGGCATTCACCACCACGTCCGGGCGGACAGTACGCACGGTATGTGCGATACCGTCTAGATTAGTCAGATCGCCGCACAGCTCTTTATCAAAGTAATCCACCGCGACCACATCACCGAGGGTGGACAGTGAACGCTGCAGCTCCCAGCCCACCTGGCCATTCTTGCCAACAAGTAATATCTTCATCTTGTTATTTTCCTTTTGGCCATGCGTGTTCAGTCTTCACTGAGCAGACGTTTCAGGTAAGCACCATACTCGGTTTTCTTCAGGCGTTCGACCTGAGCCGCCACCCCTTCCGCCGACAGCCACTGATTACGGTAGGCTATCTCTTCCAGACAGGCGACCTTCATCCCCTGGCGCTTCTCAATGGTATGAATAAACTGAGAAGCTTCAATCAGGCTGTCATGGGTGCCCGTATCCAGCCAGGCAAAACCGCGCCCCAGCAGTTCCACCTGCAAATCGCCGCGCTCCAGATACATCTGGTTCAGGGTGGTGATCTCCAGCTCACCGCGCTCAGAGGGCTTGACGTCCTTCGCCATCTCCACCACATTGTTGTCGTAGAAGTAGAGCCCGGTCACAGCCCAGTCCGATTTCGGCTTCAGCGGTTTCTCCTCGATGGACAGTGCCTTAAAGTTCTCGTCGAACTTCACCACCCCGAAACGCTCAGGATCCAGCACCTGGTAACCAAACACCGTGGCGCCAGAAGTCTTCGCCGCCGCCGCTTCCAGTTTTTTACCGAAGCTTTGGCCAAAGAAGATATTATCCCCCAGCACCAGGGCGCAGGCATCGTTGCCGATGAACTTCTCGCCTATGATAAAGGCCTGCGCCAGGCCGTCCGGCGACGGCTGGATGGCGTAGCTGAAGTTCACCCCGAACTGCGACCCGTCACCCAGCAGGCGCTGGAAGGAAGGCATATCGTCCGGGGTGGAGATGATAAGGATGTCGCGAATACCCGCCAGCATCAGGACGGACACCGGGTAGAAAATCATCGGCTTGTCATAGATCGGCAGCAGTTGCTTGGATACGCCTTGAGTGATCGGATACAAACGCGTGCCGGAGCCGCCGGCCAGAACAATACCTTTCATAAATCTATTCCTTAATCAGTCAGATATCAGTTATTGAGGCCCAGACGCTCACCGGCATAGGAGCCGTCCAGCACACGCTGCCACCAGGTCTGGTTGTTCAGGTACCAGTGCACGGTTTTCTCAATTCCGCTCTCGAACGTCTCCTGTGGTACCCAGCCCAGATCGCGCTGAATTTTCGCGGCATCAATGGCGTAGCGCAGGTCGTGTCCCGGACGGTCGGTGACAAAAGTGATCAGGTCTTCGAAATAAGTAATGTTACCGGGCTTCTGCGCCACCACCTTGTCGAGAATGGCGCAGATGGTGCGCACCACGTCGATATTTTTACGCTCGTTATGACCGCCGATATTGTAGGTCTCGCCGCTCTTGCCTTCGGTCGCCACTTTGTACAGCGCACGGGCATGGTCCTCAACATACAGCCAGTCACGAATCTGCTCCCCGTTGCCATATACCGGCAGCGGTTTACCCGCTAGGGCATTAAGGATAGTCAGCGGGATCAGTTTCTCGGGGAAGTGATACGGACCATAGTTGTTGGAGCAGTTGGTCACCACCACCGGCAGGCCGTAGGTGCGGTTCCAGGCGCGAACCAGATGGTCGCTGCTCGCTTTGGAGGCGGAGTACGGGCTACTCGGCGCGTACGGGGTTTCTTCGGTGAACAGGTCATCGGTGCCATGCAGGTCGCCGTACACCTCATCGGTGGAGATGTGGTGGAAGCGGAAGGCCTGCTTCTGCGCTTCCCCAAGGCCGGACCAGTAGTGACGGGCCACCTCCAGCAGAGTGAAGGTGCCGATCACGTTGGTCTTGATAAAGGCGGCCGGGCCATCAATGGAACGGTCCACATGGCTTTCTGCCGCCAGATGCATCACGATATCCGGGCGGAACTCGTTGAACTGGGCCGCCACGGCAGCAGCATCGGTAATATCAGTCTGGGAAAACGAGTAACGTTCGCTCCCAGCTACCGGCGCTAGGGATTCGAGGTTGCCGGCGTAGGTCAGACAGTCCACCACGCGGACTTCATCCCGGGTACTTTCAATGATATGACGAACCACAGCAGAGCCGATAAAGCCTGCACCACCGGTGACAAGAATCTTCATATTTTATTTACCTTTGATTACTCATGCAAAAAGAAAATAATTGCATACATCTCCATATTAAAATGTTTGAGATGTAATTTTATGGGGATAATATCGAAGGAACGCTTTAAAAACAAATAGCGAACCTCTTAATTTTCCGCTATTTGTCAGAATAGAACTTGATTATATTTGTACTTTAACATTAGACTTCCAATAAATTATTGGAAGTCTAATAAGATAAATATTAATCTAACCACTCAGTGTGGAAAACGCCTTCTTTATCAGTGCGCTTATAGGTGTGCGCACCAAAGTAATCACGCTGAGCCTGAATCAGGTTAGCGGGCAGAACAGCGGAACGGTAGCTGTCATAGTAGGCAATTGCGGCTGAGAACGTTGGTACCGGAATACCATTCTGCACGGCATAAGCCACGACATCGCGCAGCGCCTGCTGATAGTCATCAGCGATCTGTTTGAAGTACGGCGCCAGCAGGAGGTTAGCAATGCCAGCGTTTTGCGCATAAGCATCGGTGATCTTCTGCAGGAACTGCGCACGAATGATGCAGCCAGCGCGGAAAATCTTAGCGATCTCGCCGTAGTTCAGATCCCAGTTGTATTCATCAGAAGCAGCACGAAGCTGTGAGAAGCCCTGAGCATAGGAAACGATTTTACCGAGGTACAACGCGCGACGCACTTTTTCGATAAATTTAGCTTTATCACCGGCCGGCTGAGCCTGCGGACCACTCAGCACTTTCGAAGCGGCTACACGCTGGTCTTTAAGCGAAGAAATATAGCGAGCAAACACAGACTCCGTGATCAGGGACAGAGGCTCCCCAAGATCTAGTGAGCTCTGACTGGTCCACTTACCGGTACCTTTGTTTGCTGCTTCATCAAGAATGACATCGACGAGGTATTTACCCTGTTCATCCTTCTTGGTGAAGATATCTTTGGTTATGTCGATCAGATAGCTGCTCAATTCACCTTTGTTCCATTCGGTGAACGTTTGCGCAAGCTCTTCGTTGGAGAGCGCCAGACCGCCTTTCAACAGCGCATAAGCTTCGGCAATCAGCTGCATGTCACCATACTCGATGCCGTTATGAACCATCTTCACATAATGGCCAGCGCCGTCAGCACCGATATAGGTCACACATGGCACACCGTCTTCCGCAACCGCAGCAATCTGCTTCAAAATTGGAGCAACCAGCTCATAAGCTTCTTTCTGGCCACCAGGCATGATGGAAGGCCCTTTCAGAGCCCCCTCTTCACCACCGGAAACACCTGTACCGATAAAGTTAAAACCTTCGGCAGAGAGTTCACGATTACGGCGGATGGTGTCCTGGAAGAAGGTGTTGCCACCATCAATAATGATGTCACCTTTATCAAGGTAGGGCTTCAGGGAATCGATGGCGCTATCGGTGCCAGCCCCAGCCTTCACCATCAACAGGATACGACGTGGTGTTTCGAGGGATTCAACAAACTCTTGTACTGTGTAGTAAGGAACCAGTTTCTTGCCTGGATTCTCGGCAATCACTTCTTCGGTCTTTTCACGGGAGCGGTTGAAAACGGAAACGGTATAACCACGGCTTTCGATGTTCAGCGCAAGGTTACGCCCCATCACAGCCATACCGACAACCCCGATCTGTTGCTTAGACATTACATACTCCTGTCTGGTGTGGTCACTGCAAAAAATTCACAGTTTACTAAAAGTATTGCTTTATGTTAACTTAAACACAATAATTCGTATAGCGTATACTGTAAAATGCGTTATAAGTTGAGAAAAGATGTTTTGCTAAAAATTAGTCTTTTATTTTCAGAATAAAAGAGTTCTCCTTGGCGCGCCACAATGCTTCAGAAGGCAACCCAGCAGGATTCGTTCGTAAATCATTTAATATTAAATTATCAAGCTTATGATTACCAACAACACCCGGAGCACGACTTAACTAAAGCCCAGAACGCCCCAAGTTATAGAATATTTTAGTTTCAAATGATGCTCTTATCCCAATATAATGGATACCGGCTCGCCGTGCAGTTAGGGGAAAAGAATATGATGTCCATTTATTTTTCTTGACCAAAACTTAGGATCGATTATTAAAAGTTAAATCTTTCTGTTTAAAATCAGAAAAATAAACCACATCAATTAATACTGCTGAAAGCGATGTATCATTCGGTAAAAACAACTTCCCTTGAATCCAGGCCGGTGAAGCACTGACAATAGGAGATAATTTTTGGCTCACTAACGAATTTAAATTTGATAAAGTAATATTTATCGCTTCGTTAAACCCAATGAGTCATTGCTTGGAATAACGATAACACCTTCGTTATTATCGACTCCAGGAAGGATGCATTCCGTAAGCTCCCTAGTAGATAGTCCAATACCTGCCGAGTACGAGGAATGAGTTTCAGGGTCTCCATTCCAGATAGAGTTGCTACCCCCTATGAAATCAAAAGAAATATTCGCATTGTTAGATACTTCACCGCGAAAAATAAGATTACTATCTCTAGAGGCCAAAGGCCTTATTTGTATTGCATAATAATCAAATATATGATGATCCATGAAACAACAATAACGGTCACCGTGCATAAATGAGCTTATTGCAAGTTATCTAATTCAAAAATTAGATTTTGAGGCATCCAACCACCTACACTATGCATCCAATGCGCTGGTTTACTAGCACGGGACAAATGAAAGTTATGCTAAATTATAATATGACAAGCAGGAATTCCACCTAGACAGCTTTTGTTATGTGATAGACAATCTTCGGCAATAATATTAGCAAGAAGAAGCCTTACATCATTCACACATTCATTTTCATTTCCGAATTTATTGTTTTCAATAGAAAGCACCCCCGTTCCACCTGTAAATGGTGGTATACTTTCAGGTACGTGAAACCAGATATTAGCACGAGGAATATCATTTTCTTCGAACTGTCAGAAATCGTTATTAAATATGAGATTATGGCTATGAGGTAAAGAGGTTGAAATATGAACTTCATTTTATATTGTTGAACCTTATCGAGTTATTATCTCCTCCATTATTCCATAAACCAATAGTACCATTACTAATGGTAACCAATAAAAACACATGATTCAATAGTCCACCATGGGCAATCGATCATTGGCAAGTGGATTGCCATAAAAGTATAATCTTGAAGTTAATATCCTTTAGAGTTCTAGTTACAGTATAATCACAATGTTTAACTCAAAAAAAATCAAAGCAAATTTTACCACCATTAAGAATAATATTCTCAACATGAATCATGGCAATGTTTTTTAGGCAACAAAATAAGGTTGTATCTTTATCTATATTAATTGTAGAGTTATTGCCTTTAATAGAAAAATTACCCGAAGGCATCGCTCTACCTTTGTACTTATAAAGGCCGTCAAACTCAACACAGTCTGAGATTTAAAATGCACTGTAGACCGCATCAGAAGACCAGCCGGCACCAGAGGGGGCTGCTCCAAACCAATTAACGTTTACATATATAAAGCGGTCAATGATATATGCAGAACTTTGTCCATAATCTCTAATCCAACATCCTAATCGAACTTCTTTATCCTTAGAAGAAGGAAAAAATACCATTATTAGGATAAATGGCTAGAGAAATCACCAATATAAAATCTAAAAATACCTTTTCCAGGTCCTGTTATAACCTCTACGACAGTGTTAGACACATAGGGCAAATAGGTTAAATCTTCAATTGGATTAACATCAAGCGCATAAACAAAGGCATAGGAAAATATAATTCCATCCTGAGTAGACAAGGCCAGACGATTACCCTTATTATTTGCTGGAAAACTCCATCCGTTTATTGTGGAAGATATTTCGAAACACAACCATATTTTGTTATTCTAATGATCAATGATTAAATCAAGACCTGTAACATCAGTGCCAATTTCTAAACAACCAATCTTTTCCGTTGGTATACCATAAAATTTGGAAAGGCAGTTCTTTCATAATTAAATGCCACAGCAGGGGGGCTCATTAGTGCGAGAGTTTTCAGCATGAGAACTTGTTGCAAACATATAGAAAGGAAGTGGCATAAAACCTTTTATTATGCTCCGCCAAGAAAAAACCTCATTTTGCTCTCCCATATCTAAAGTGAAATCATTATTTAACTTTAAATTTTATACCGTATACAACCGTTCTTTTATGTAATTTATATACAACGCCACGTGCAAAAAAATAATTAAGAATGGTCAACGAGAATAACTCTACAAGTAGTGTAGAAACTGCAGCCCCAAGCATACCCCATTTATATATAAATAGGTAATTTAAAATAACACTAAGCATGGTAACTACTAAAGTTTTTTTGGATAGAAATAAATAACCTGAAAAATAAGCAATATATCTTGCAGCGATAGCACCTAGCGCGGATAGCATTGTAGAAAAGCATAAAATTACTAGAGGATAAAATGCATCAGTATATTCAACACCATAAAAATATAAGATGAAATTTTTAGCAAAAATTATTGCTAAGAAAATGACCCCAAAGGACACCATAATTATTAGAACATTAAGTTTTGCGGTCTTTTTTTCAGTCAATAGCTTATCTTTTTCAGAAAAAATCGATGGCAGGCTAGAGGTTATAAAAGCATATAATATAAAAGACCAAGATGTTGCTAGAGTTGCAGCAATAGAAAAAACACCTACCACATCCTTACCTTGTAAGTATCCTAACAAAAAAATGGACATCCTCGTATACAACGCAACTGAAATAGAAGTAAGTACGAAAGCGCTACCAGAAGATAACAAATGTTTAGTATATAATTTCTTTTTCTTTTTGGTTAGCTTTACTGCTCCCTCATATAATTGAAAAAAGACGAAACGACATAAAAAAGGAACAAAAGAAGTCAAAATAATCGGCACAAATAACCATTCCGGAGGGTATTTAAAAAAAACGATTGCCCAACGTATACCAAGTGAAAAAATCAATCCGAATATATTGATTATAGTATTGACTTTAGAACGTAAACAAGCATCATAATAAATTGCATAAACATCCAAAGATAAAAACATACAAGATAAAAATGATGCAAGTATATATATATAACCTGAGGAACTGAAAAAATAAATCAAAACCGGAGCAGATAATATTAAATAAAGTAATAAACGAATGCGTCCCGTAGCCTTAATCAGACTAACACCTGAATTAATATTTTTACTAATCCTTTTAAAAATAATTACATCCGATCCCATTAAAGATACAATTTGTATCAATTGAAAAATAGATAATGATAGAGCGATATCCCCATAAATCGAAGGCCCTACATATTTCGCAACAAACGATGTTACAAAGATAAGACCAAAAATAGATATGATTTTTTCAGCCATCATCCAGAATGAGTTATTAAGTATTCTACGATTCAATTTTTTTAACCATTAGTTAATTTCATTCAAATGACATATGTTATTATTTATTTACAAAACATAGAAAGAAAATAAAATATAGAATATAATCGCCTTTCTTTTTTATAGCTCAAAATATTGCTCTTAAAGAAATCGAATTTATTATCTAACGAAGAGAATTTAATGAATTCCGGATGAGCAAGTTTTCTCTGTAAAAGGACATCACTCTGTTTCTCCCGCTTGATTCTTGCTATATTGATTTTTTTTAGCTGAAGTTTAAAAGACTTTATTTTTTGTAGTAGCGATCTACGTCTCCCTCCCGTGTGATTGGACTCATGCTGTCTATAAAATACAGAACCATAATCCATATAGTATACCTTACCTAAATTTGCAGCGCAGAGAATCAACCAATTATCATGCATTGTGACATCTTCATCTTGAGGTAAAGGTAGGGCTTGGTTAAGTAACGGTCTATTTACCATCATGGTGCATCCGTACGAAGTACAGCGCCAGGTAAGATATTTTAACTCTTGATTATAATAAGGGTCGATTTCTAATTCTTTATAAAAACTGGTCGCTAATATTTCACTATTCTTATCGACTAGGACCATATCAGTGAAAAGCAAAGAAGGTTGCTCAGTATCATCAGTTTGCTCAATATAATAATCAATCATTTTTTCTATACGATCTTTCGGCCAGATATCGTCTTGGTCAGCAAGAAATACAATATCCTCATGCGTTTCTAAAAATGCTCGATTAAAATTTCGTACAACACCAGGATGTTCATTCACACCAATAAATTTCAATCTAGAATCATTTAAAGCTATCTTTTTTATGATTTCAATGGTATTGTCTGTAGAACCGTCATCTGAAACATAAAGAGTTAAATGTTGACATGTTTGATTCAAAATAGATTGAATTTGTTCATTAATAAACTTTTCACCATTATATGTAGCCATAACAACTGCTAAACTTGGATTAAACATTTCTACCCTCAATTTTATATTCTAAATCACGTAACAACTTAAGACTGTTTTTTTCCCAATCATGATGCATAGCAATGAATTCCTTATAATCTTTTACTGGAATCGCTTTAATTGCATCTTCAACTAACGCAGATAAATTTTCGTTTTCTTTCGGGTCAAAATAAAAAACTCTCTCTCCAAGCAATTCAGATGTATAGCCAGTTTTAGAGGATATTACACTACAACCACAGTAGTATGCCTCTAAATCTACAAGAGATGAAACTTCAAACCAACTAGCTGATATATGTACTTTTGATTTGTAATATAATCTAGTCATTTCCTCAGGAGATACCTTGCCGAGGTATGTCATATTTGGGAAACGACTAATAAGTCCCATAAACTTATCAAAATATATCGTATTATTCTCATTTGCACCGCCAACAAAGCAAATTTTGTAATTGGTGGTACATAAATCGTTGATAATTCTGATCTGATTTTTTCTTGGTTCGATTCTACCTGAAACCAAAATATCATATTCATACTCATTATTAGAGAATGGTAATGCTGATTCCAGCTCACAACCATTTTTTGTAAATATCAGATTTTCTTCTTTAAGTTTCAGATTAAAATCTTTTTCTAAGGAATTTTTTTCACCTTCTGATAAAAAAACAAATAAAACGTCATCTTTTATTGAATTAAGGAAGAAAGATTGACTACTACAAAGCTCTCTCAAAGCAGATACTCTAAAAACTCTATTTTTAAACGAAAGGATTAAATCTTTCGCTTTTTCCCTAAGAAAATAACCACCAATAGAAGCTAACAAGCCCGAAAATCCTTTTTTGATATTTTTTTCAAAAAAAACCACATCATCGAAATTATGATGAATGCACAAAATCGAAGTTTTATGCAGTTTATTAGCCTTTTTCAATTTCCTCAGAAAATAAAAAGTTTCTAAAAACCTATCAATATTAACGACAATAAATAAATCATAATTAATTTTGAAATTTTGCTTAGTTATGATATCAACTCGGTGATTTTTATCAGATTCCCAATATTTCTTATACTTAAGTACTTGATTTGTATCTCCACCAAACTTCCTAAAAAAGTCTTCTCTACAAAGAAACGCTATATTCATAATAATTTTCCAAATAAAACATCTTATTTCCTAAAGGCCAATGCCAGTCTTTTCATTAAAATATATAAGAAATATATAAAAATAGCATAGTATAATATCCTTGTGGATGCGCGAAGCGTATATTGAAGACTCATGTATGCAAATATCAAACTCAAACAAATAAATAGCTTTGAAAAAATAAAGCTTTTTAGTGAGTTACTATATATTTTCCCCCATAAAAAACCACTGAGTGAAAAATATATTATTCCCGAAATAGGTGCAAACAAATAAAGCAATGATACCGCACTATATGGTGCAGCACCGATTAGATTCTCATGTTCTTTAAAATTAATCATCCCGCTAGGTAGTGGGTTAATGTAGGAAATTAACTGAGCCAAGCTAACCGTACCACCTTCTGTTTGAGCATAGGATAACACCCCTACTGAGAAGGAAAATAAATAATTTATAGATAGCTGAATATTATCCAGATCAAACCACGTGAAGAAATATATGATATTTTGAAAACCTTGTACTGGCTGATAGCGAGCAAATAATGCAAAAGCTGTAAGCCATATAGACAACATGAACATAATAATACATTTCAGAGCAGAAATTTTACCCGTTCTCAAAACACCACCGACAAAATATAACGCAATAAATATGACAATAGCACGAGAACTTGTCATAAGTAATACGAGTAAATATATAATAAAAATGATTCTTTTTAATAATTTATTAGTTATATAACCGAGGCAAAATGATGAAACAGGTAAAACTAGTGTAGCTAATATAACACCTAATCTAAAATTAAAATCTGGAATGTAAATTTGTCTCTCAATAATATTATCAAGTCCATATGATGGGATATATATTATGAACCATAGCATTACCATAATTAGTAATGTACTCTGACTCATTGGGATAATATAATTCAAACTCTGAGTTGCATTGGCTTTTTTTATAAAAATTAAACCAACCATATATGATATAGCACAAAGCTGAAAATATAATACAGAACTATTTATATCGACTTCTCTGGAATAACTAAACAAATCAAATGGTATTGTTGAAGAAAAATCAAATAGTAAAACACCAAAAAAAGTATACGAAGATGAAATAAAATATAATAGTGCTGGGAGCGATATAAAAAAATAACCTTTGCGTCTTACCACCAAAAATAAAAATACATTTAACAAAGCCAATATTGTAAAGAGAAAATAAACCATTTTATTTTTACCTAAATTTACTTTTAAAGTTTATTCTACCTAATCCTTTCAATAAATTTAGATGAAATAATAAAAAGGTCCATAATAGTGGGTTTAAAAAACCAGCGCTTTATAAAGGTCTTAGCATTTTCATCTGTATAATTGACGAGGAAGAAAGGACTATCAATAAGTTTATGGAGGTTATTTTTTTGAAGAAAGATATACCTTGCCTTTACATGTCGTTCTTTTTTAGATATTCGTTCATGCTCGTGTGAAATATCATAAACATAATGAATATTATCTATTCTTTTAGCATTTTTGCCTGTGGTTGATAAAATTCTATACCACGTATCAAGATCTTGCCATGCAGGCATTTTACTATCAAAACCGTTAACAGATCTAAGCGTTTCTGTTTCTGTAAAAATTTGATTCCCCGGGTAATTTGCTATCTTCAAATCATCAGCATAGATTACTTTCTTGATAAGTTTACTTTTCAATTTATTAGGATATTTAATACCATTGGTTTCTTTGGTTAAAAATAGCCCATACAAAAAAACTGTTTTATTTATATCAATCTTCTCCCATTGTCGAACAAAATCCTCTATCCTTGTATCTAAAAAATAATCATCATCATCTAAGCCAGTAATATATTTTCCTGTGGCATTCTGAATTGCAATGTTACGGCTTATACATGCACCACTACGTTCCTGCTTAATAAAATATTTAACCCTGTTATCTTTTCTTGATATTAATTCAAGGTAATTATGCGTACCATCAGTAGAAGCATCATCTACAATAATAACCTCAATATTCTTATAAGTTTGTCTTAAAACAGAATTGACAGCTCTTTTAAGTAATTCAACACGATTAAAGGTAGGAATATAGACAGTAACCAGTTCTTTCATTTCTGGCTCTCTTCTTCTGCTGCTTTTATTACGAATGGTTTTATGAGTATCGATTTTTGATTAATAACGTAACATGATCCCGCAACGGACTGCATTAATATAACCCCAGCACCAATAACCACATTATTTCCAACGACGATATCATCAGATATAATTGCAGAGTTTATACCCATTGTTACATTATTGCCAACTATGAAATTTACAGGGATCCCCCTCTTATTTGAACCTAAAGTACAACATTGCCTGATCACAAAATTCTCACCAATATTACATCCAGCATTAATTACTATGCAGTGCGGGTGCCATAGTACCAATCCTTTATTTATTCTGGTTTTATAAGGTATTTCCACACAAAAAATGAGTTCATTAATCAGTTTATTAAGAAGTACAAACGCTGCACCAAATATTTTCATTAATAAATTTTTTGAAGTAAAATAATTTGAACATCGAAAAATAAAAATAACTAGTTTGGCTTTTATCCCTTTGTTTTTTCTTACTTCCTTCATAACATCCCAAATACTGAGATATGATTTCACACACTCCATATTTATATCCCTACTAGCAATAAAATTATGCTTAATGATGATAAAAATCAGTATGCTGATTTATTAACAAAACCCTTGAATATTGTAAGAAATATGATTTTTAAGTCTAACCATATATTCCATTCCCTGATATACTCTAAATCGAATTCGACACGTTTCTGCATTTTATCTAATGTGTCTGTTTCTCCTCTCCATCCATTAATTTGAGCCCAACCAGTAATGCCAGGTTTAACTTTATGGCGCAGCATGTATCCTTCTATGAGATTTCGATACTGCTCATTATGCGCTACCGCATGAGGACGTGGTCCAACAATTGACATGCTACCAAAGAGGACATTAAAAAATTGCGGTAACTCATCGAGCGATGTTTTTCTTAAAAAACGACCAACACGTGTAACCCTGACATCATTTTTTGTTGCTTGCTTTACTGTATCATCGTTTTCCATAACTTTCATTGTCCTAAATTTCCATACTTTGATAGGTTTTCCATCCATGCCATATCTTGTTTGCTTAAATATAACTGGGCCTGGTGAGGTAGCTTTTACTACCGCTGCTATTACTATAAGTATAGGTGAAATGAGTAAAATTATTATCGCAGCCAAGATTATATCTTCTAACCTTTTGAACACCATGTTAATACCATTTAATGGTGTATCAAATAAAGGAACGACTGGCACCCCATTAACATCTTCAGTTTTAGACTGTAATATATTGAAGGCGAAGATATCAGGGATAAGTATTACTGAGCAGGTGGTATCAGTTAACGACCTGATTAACTCTTTCATTTCCTTTTCATCACTCATTTTCATGGCAATATATATACGATCTATCTTGCCGCTTTTAGCATCATCAATTAATTTTTGGAAGTCACCTTTATATTCAATATCATCAGAATCGATTTTAGTAGGATTATAAATACCAACTACTACAAACCCTAACCAAGGCTCATCAATAAAACTACGAGCAAGACTTAGACCAACTGGCATTGCCCCCGCTATTGCGATATTGCGTGTATTATAACCAAAAGATCTAACTGTTTTTGCGCAGACTCTAATCATCAGACGGCATAATACTATTCCAACACAAACAAAGATATACCATTCTAAGAATATAGAAAATGGTAACCATAATTTTTCCGAATAGGTTACGCAGGCAGTTATTAATAATAGGCTCAGCGTCCAGTTTTTTAAAATCAAGTTAAGTTCTGTTGTGAATTTTATACCACGCCATGAGCGATAAAAATCAGTAATCCCTCCGAGCATTTGGAACACAGCCAGTCCTAAAAGAACAACAACAAATTGATTATAGCTAAAATCTCTATTATTCAATAAAAATGAAACGTACAACCCAAGAAAAATAATCGTGATATCGCATATCCGTTGAGCTATAGATATCAATGATGCATTTGCTTTGGACCGTGCACGGTGGTGTAATCTTGTCATACTCATTATCTCTCTTAAATAGTAGGATAATATTTATTTAATATGCACTAATTATTGCTGTTATCTCTCTCTTTCCAGAATCGTTTATGCATACTGCATTTTTTTACTAAACTTAACGGCAATTTACTATAATTTTGACCTAGTTTATAACCTATTATTTTTAACATATTATTCATCATAGATTGTGGTATCATACTAGGCTGATTTTTTAAGAGATATTTAAATTCCGAGTACAAAAATTTTTTCCCCTCCCCTCCAGCTCCCCCAAACGTTTCCCTTATCCATTTTTCAGTTGCATGGAATACACCTATATCAAAGTAACGTTTAAACTCCTCAATAGCACTATAATTATGGGAGTGGCGAACTTTAGAACTTGGAACATACGCTACTTTAAAACCAGACATAATGCTTTTAGCAGCAAAAAACATATCTTCACTTAAAATAGTATTGCCCGGAAAACCACCTAATTTCTCAAAAATATCAATTTTATAGGCTGCAAATGAGTTTGATGAAAATACTGTTTTTAGCCCCATTACAGAAATGTCTGCCTTACTTGATACATAACTTTTATTTGGATAGTTAAAATATCTGGCGTGCGTAGAAATTGCATTTGCATCTAAATGAGGCAATTGTCTACCATAAGCACATGCAACTAACGGTTCTTCAAAAACAGATATTATGTTATTTATAAAATCTGGTTCTGGTATCGCATCCTGCGTCAAGAAGATTACTATATCAAAGTTATTTTTATTTAAATTTACTATGTCGTTTCTCGTTTTTCCATGATTGAAGTCTTTTGTATTAATAGTGACAACGTTAAAACCATTTTTCAATGCTATTTGTACAGTATCATCAGTACTTCCTGAATCAATTATTTGAACATATGTATCTGGCAGAGAATACTTGCGAATATTCTCCGCCGCTTTCTGCCATACTTTTCCACCGTTAAACGTTGGAATACCGATAAATACTTTCATTTGCTCTCACTTTGTAGCATTTAAACTATTTTTTGTTGTCATAAGTGTAACCATAGTGGTTATAGCCATAGGAGTAATAGTTACTAGCTTTTTTAACAACTCCGTTAAGGATACATCCTTTAATAATGACTCCACTTTGTTCAAAGCGCTTTATACTGACTTCAATTTCTTTGACGGTATTCAATTCAAAGCGAGCAACAAGTAAAGTTGTACCAGCATAATTACCTATAATTGCGGGATCTGTCACAGCGAGAATTGGAGGGGTATCTAGCACAACCAAATCATAATTTTCACTAGCCCATGTAAGCAATTCACCAAAATAGCGGTTCATCAGAAGCTCTGCTGGATTCGGTGGTGAAATGCCTCTTGATATAAAATCAATTCCAGCTGAGGGAATATTTTTTACAGCCTCAATAGGTTTTATTTTACCTGACAAAACATCAGAAAGCCCATTTGTATTGTTCACTGAGAATTTTTTATGTGTATAACCTTTCCTCATGTCAGTATCAATAAATAATACTTTCTTTCCAGTTTGCGCAATAACAGAAGCTAAATTTGAGCTTACAAAAGTCTTACCAACGTTAGGGCTTGCTCCCGATATCATAAGTATATTATTTCTAGACTCCATCATCGCAAAATGAAGACTTGTGCGCAGCCCTCTAATTGCCTCTACTGCCAAATCAGCTGGATTGTCTATAGCAAGAAGACCAACACCCTCTTCCCTAAATTTGTTAACCATTCTTTTCTGAGGTGTTTTAGCGAACGTTTCAGAAACAGGTATACTTGCATATACACTTACGCCTATTTCTTCAAGTTGCTCTGGAGATTCAATACCTCGGTGTAAAATTTTACGAAGGAAAACTAATGCCAACGAAACGATAACACCTATAAAGACCCCAAGAAGTAACACTAATAATTTTTTCGGTTTGACTGGTTGAGGTTGTGTAACAGCTTCATCAATAATTCTAACGTTTCCGATGGCGCTAGATTTAGCAATATTAAGTTCCTGCTGTCTATTTAACAACTGCATATAAACAGCACGACCAGATTCTACATCCCTGCTCAACCGCAGAATTTCCTGCTGAGTTTCAGGCATTGAAGAAACTCGCTTATTTAATTTTGCTTTCTCATCCTGTAATGTTTTTCTTTTTTCCATTAATGCTTTATAAGTTGGATGTTCTTTAGTATAAAGCTGCGAAATTTCTGATTCTCTAAATGTTAACTCATTTAATTGATTGTCAACATTTACAATCTGATCTAATACTGACTTAGCTTCCAATGATAAATCTACAGAATCATTTTGCTGTCGATAGAGATTTAATTTATCTTCCGCAAAATCAAGCTCGCTCCGAACTTTTGGTAATTGTTGGCTAAGAAATTCTAAACTTTTAGCATCTTGTGCAGCCTGCCTTGAAATGTTTTGCTCTAAATAGTTACGCGTAATGCTATCAACAATATTCTTTATTAAATCAGCATTATCTCCAGTATAAGATACATTCAACATACCAGTATCTTTACCGAGATCTGCCACGACAAGGTTTGTTTGTAAATCAGTTATAGCTTTTAAACGAGGTAAATATGAGATTTTAAACTTTGTTCCTGGTAAAGCATCAATTTTGTCTATATTTAATGAACCATCATTTAAATCTAATAATTGACCTACTTTACCATTTATATTTTTTTTCCCGATGACAACGCTATAGTTGTTTGCATCTTTCACAATAACAGTTATATCTGATTTTCCTTCGTTCTCTCCTGCAAGATAAAATCTATTAATATGTAAATTTCCTTCTTTTTTTCCAATTAATCTTGACCATCCTTGTCCAAAAATTGGAAAATAGTCTTGCTTGATACTTGCCTGTAGATTAAGGTCGTCAACTGTTTTACCAAGAATCATGCGAGAGCGCAGCAAAGCAATCTCAGGCGCAGACTGTGGTTGGGTATCGGGCAATACCTGACTTAAACTATTTAAAATAGCATTCCCTTTTTTTTGCTCAACTTGTACTAATGCATCAGCTTGATATATGGGTGTGGAAAATAATATATAACCTAATGCCAAAAGTGTACAAAGTGACGTCACAGAAATTATTAACTTTCTATGATCAATTACATCCCCGAAGAAACGTCCTAGATCAAACTCTGTTTTTTCTTGGTTTAAGTTATTTTTATTTTTTACTTGCATTTATAAATTCCTGATTTTAAGAATTGAGTTTCTCAATCCAGCATTTAGCAGATTTTTCTATAAGAGTATATACTGAGCTAAATGCTTCTTCACTCTTGCGATAGGGGTCGGGAATATCTTTCTGGCCTATCCAATGTCCAAATAACATAGTTTTGCCTCTTAATTCTGGAGCTATATGCGCAATTTGTTCTAAATGCGCTTTTTCCATTACTAAGATCAAGTCATATTGATGCCCTATGGATGGGGTAAATTGCTGACCTTTGTGTTCTTTTAAATCAAGACCATGTTCAGCTGCAATCTTTATAGCCTTAGGATCGGCATTTTTCCCAACTAATGCTCCAGTTCCAGCCGAATCAATTTTTTTATTAGGTAATTTTCGTCTTAAAATATATTCACCGATAGGAGAACGACAAATATTACCCGTGCATACTACTAAAATTGAATCAAACATCAATTAGGCCATCTCTTAATATATCGAACTGTTTCTGTCATGTCATGCACACCTGTGATGGTTGGAACTAGCTGCGAAATAACTCGGTTCCAACGAACCAACGGTGCTGTAGTGACATACACAATATCATACGGCTGTAACTGGAATTCAGTTCCTAAGACCATTGCCGATGCATCCTGTGCATTGAGTTGGTATACATCAGCAATTTTTCCCCCATTATTATTTTTTAATTGGCGAATGACAAATATACCTGTAGCATCACTCATTTCTTGAGATATACCTTCTGCATTCCCCAAGGCCTCAGCTAAAGTCATGCCACTTCGATCCATTTTCATTGTGGTCTGTTTACCGACTTCACCCATAACGAAGACTTTTAAGTCGTCGTTGCTAGGCACAAAAAGAATGTCACCTGGATACAGAAGGTGATTTTGGGTCAAGTCACCTTTTTGCATTAATGCATATAGTGATATTTTTATATCTTTGCCATTATGGGTTAAAACAACATTTCGCCAATCCGCATTCTCTGCTAATCCACCTGCGGCATTAATGGCATCCATAACAGTAAGAGGAATATTAGTTATTGGCTGTTGTCCGGATTTAGTAACTTCACCTGTTACGTATGCTTTTTGTGAACGAAATGCTGCAATGCTGACATCAACCTGTGGACTTTCTATATAAGTCGTTAATCTACTAGCTATTTCTTGTCGCACTTGGCTAAGTGTTTTACCAGCCACCTGTACCTTACCAATATAAGGATAAAAAATTGTACCATCCGAATTGACCCAGTTTCCGGTATCACTGGCGCTACGGTACTGACCAGCAGGAGTAGTTAATTCAGGATGATCCCATACCGTAACCATCAGTACATCACCGATACCGATACGATATTCATAACTGTTAAGTAATTTATCTAGCTCGGGATTAGGTTTAGCCAATATTTCTTCCGGACGTAATTTATCAACAAGGCTAGGCGTCATTAGGTACACATTGACCAGTTTATCAAGATCATAGTCGCTATCCGGTAGGTCAACTACATTCTTACGCAGAGTGTTTAGTCCCTGACCCGGAATAATGGTGCAGCCTGATAAAATCCCGATAGCTAATGCTAAAGCCGAAAATCTAATAATTTTATTCTTCATATGTCACATCATTAGTAAATCAACATTTGCCAATTCCTGAGCAGCTGTCATAACCGTTGCTTCCCTACCGGTTTGTGGAGAGATCAAAGCTGACTACGTCCTGCAGCGCTATCACCTCTCTCCCCAATGTTCAGCATTCAGCCTTATAAACTAAACGGTATTTCAATTTCTGCGCTGACCCCGACGTCATCGCTGTCGCTGTTATTAGCGTTGGTATACCATAATGATGTACTCAGTCGAACCGACTGATAAACATCCCCGCTCCAGCCAACTTGTCCCCCCTTCAGAGTGTCAGCTTGTGGAAATGCTTTGTTAATTGGTTGATTTTTGGGATTCACCTTGGCATATACCAAACGCGTGCTCCAGCGCTGGTTGTCCTCTGTTATCAGTTCAACCTTACCTGCGAATAACTGACCATCTCCACCCATGGCATCACCCAGCGGATATCCCTGTTGATAGTACCCATCTTTGTAAATATGATGCATATAACTATATCCGGTCCGGCTCATATTGGTACGAGTATCATGCGCTTCCACGTACCAGTTCACCGCATCTTTACCCCAACCGTGGTGCCCTTCCACTCCACCAAGGAACATATTCGCGGAAGGCAGGTAGCCAGACTCATCCTCGCCGACCATTTGCCCATAGAAACTCACCGGCCACCCTAGAGTCGGCTCTAGTTTGAATTTAAAGTCAAATCCGGCCAGCTGGTTACCCGGTTCGTTATCCGTCCCGGTATTATCATGGCCAGTGAAGCCATCCCAGAAGCAGCTAAATGACTCAGGACGCCCTTCCCCACCCCACTGCATAATGCGCGATGCGCCCAATTCTAATGACTGGAACGGCGTAAAGGTGAAACGGCCACCGATAATTTTAGTATGTGGCACAGCGGTATATTGATTCATCTGGCTAGCGGAGATCTGGTACTGCCATGGCCCCACCCACCGTAACCACCAAGTTTCCGGCGCCGCCTGTTCGGCCCGCTGAATCAGAAAACCGGTCATCGGCCGCATCGCATCCCCGCGGATCAGGCTACCTTCATACCCGGGCCCCCACCACTGAGGTACCTGCCCAAAGGATAGCCACTGGTTCCAGAACTTCACCGCACCGTAGGCACCGTTAGCGTTGAAGCGCGATCCGTTGCTGATCCGCTCCCTCCCTTCGACGTTGCCCTGCAGGTGAATATCCCACCACTCGCCGCTGCTGTTGAACGCCAGGCCTAACGAGTTATCCGCTGCCTGTATCTGGCCAAACCCCTGCGGAGTGCCCGGCTGATCGGTTGAAGTGTAGCCGGTGACCCGGAAATCCGCTTTTAAGGCAGACAGTCGCTGGTTAATACGCGCCAGCACCACTTGTTCAGAAAAATAGGACGGTTTGGCCTTTTTTAGCGCCCGGGAGATCTCTTCCTGGCTCAGCGGCCAGGTCGACAGGCTCAGATGGATGACTCCGCGATCAGAAAGCCAGGCCAGGTCGTTACGCAAGTCGTTGTCATTTACCACTAACCCGACCGCGTAAGCCTGAGCTCCCAGTGAGGAAAGCAAACCCAACGTCACGGCAATGCGCGAAATTTTTATCATTGTACAAGATCCATTTTCAGCCCCGCTGTCGTATCTCAATGAGAATGAGGGGAATACCAAGATAGAAAGCGCTCGCGGCACCAGCTGACTTCGCTATGCTACACCGGCGAGGCAAGTACATTTACCCTAAGCAGCTTGTTAGCCTTACAGCATCCACTCAGCTCACAATGTAGGCGAATTTTACACCAGGCTATCAATGAGACAGGAAAGTTAATGTCCAGGCGATATCAGCAGCCGCTCCTGGGCAACTTCTGAGGATATCCGTCGAAAATTGATAGGTATTATTGATGATGATCATCCTGACCGGGTCAATATTTACAGCCCTTGAAGAGAACCTCTGTGCAGCAGCAAGCGACTTCAGCTACGCTACCGCCCCTGGCTTAACAGCTACCAGCGCACTGATTACCTAAACAACTTAATTTTTTATCGACCTGTGGATGAATAATTGATCAGGTCATTAACTTTGGCGGCGTTAAGTTTACGAGATTTCGGTCACAATTGGGAGTGCTGTTACCGAATATCTGCCAATTAATACCGCCGGTCGTTCTACTGACAAAAAATAAGCAGGTCACCAATTAAGATTATTCATTGACTTCCAGGGTTAGAAATCTTCCCGGCACTGCTACATCATCATGCATGTAGCTAACTGACTGTAAAAGAGGTCTTTTTCCATAGCTCATCATGCATATATCAGATAATGGTATTATACTCAACTACTATTTTCAATAGCTTCCTGCGTCTAGATTTTCATTAATATGTGCATCAGGTAACGTCTCAGCGCTTTAAATAAACGTCTGATCAAGGCTATATGCAGGCAAATATTCAATAATAATGTAGTAGCACTTCATTATTTCATAAATATGAATTATCAATTACCGAGTATATGGTAGATTATTTTCTTATTTGTCTAATTGACCGGCGAAAACTTAATTTCCCCTGTAAAACGAATGTCAATTACCAGGCATGCGACACCGCCCCATGAGATATTCACGCTTTCCGGATCAGAGGTCCGTTTTTGCAGCAACAGGAACAAAGCGCTGCCAGTAGCGGGCCGGCAACCACTTCCGAGACGGAATGCGCATGGATGACCAGCCGCGAATAGCCCACCACGGCGGCCAGAACATAGCCGGTAATAATGGCCGCTTTATGCAGACCGACGGAGAAACGGGCGCTGAGCAGCCACAGAAAGATAGGCCAGAAGGCCGCTGAAACCGGTGTAATCCAGCTCACGAATGCCCAAGCCCCAGTCCATAAAAGCCAGTTTGGAGGCGCAGACGATAGCGCCGGTGATGCCGAACAGCAAACTCCACTGCCACGCCAGCAACCGCGACGTTTTACACAGCATCAGGACAATAAACAGCGCCGCAGAGTTGGGCAGCAAAACGGTGCTATCGCCAAAAAATGAGATGAGTTGCCAGTTCATATACCTGTGATCCTTCGATAATGTCCACTGCCGTGCTCAGGGATTATCCGTAATGTCTATACTAGGTCGCATGCCAATTCATTTCACATTTTTATGCATGCAAGTGAGATGTTTAAAGCGGAAACATGATCGCAGTCAAGTTTTATTTTTGGCTGACGTTGACCGCTTTCCATGCACTTTAGGAATTGTCGCACTAAGTGACTATTCATAAAGCATTATTGCCGCTACTCCGACTATTGCACCACAGAGGCCAGAGACAAACTACCAGAAGTCTCCGAAGCCATACATTTCTTTACAATCGTTATAACATTCACGTTATGAATAAATTTTGCATAACGTTATGAGCGGCAGGACGGATGTTCAGATCCTGTCGCTCGGTCTCAGGCTGGCGTTCAGGCCAGCAGTTTTTTAATGCTTTCGCGGAATTTGGCGCCCTCTTTCAGGTTACGCATTCCGTAGGTGACGAAGGCCTGCATATAGCCCATTTTCTTACCGCAGTCATAGCTTTCGCCAGTCATCAGCATCGCGTCAACGGACTGCTTCTTCGCCAGTTCGGCAATGGCGTCGGTCAGCTGGATACGGCCCCAGGCACCCGGCTCGGTACGTTCCAGTTCGGCCCAGATATCCGCCGACAGCACATAGCGCCCCACCGCCATCAGATCGGAGTCCAGGGTCTGCGGCTCGTCCGGTTTTTCAATAAACTCAACGATACGCGCCACCTGGCCTTCAGCCACCATAGGCTCTTTGGTCTGGATGACGGAGTATTCGGAGAGATCGCCCGGCATGCGTTTCGCCAGCACCTGGCTGCGGCCGGTTTCGTTAAAGCGGGCAATCAAAGCCGCGAGGTTATAGCGCAGCGGGTCAGCGGTGCCGCCGTCAAGGATGATATCCGGCAGGAGCACCACAAACGGGTTGTCGCCGACTACCGGGCGGGCGCAGAGGATGGAATGTCCCAGGCCCAACGGCTGCGCCTGACGCACGTTCATGATGGTCACGCCCGGTGGGCAAATGGCCTGCACTTCCGCCAGTAGCTGGCGCTTCACGCGCTGTTCCAGCAGGGCTTCCAGCTCATAGGAGGTGTCGAAGTGGTTTTCCACCGCGTTCTTCGAGGAGTGCGTCACCAGAACAATCTCTTTGATCCCGGCGGCGACGATTTCGTCAACGATGTACTGAATCATTGGCTTATCAACGATCGGCAGCATCTCCTTTGGAATTGCCTTTGTGGCCGGCAGCATATGCATGCCTAGTCCTGCGACCGGAATAACCGCTTTCAAATTCGCCATATTCATCTTCACCTGTTTGGTTGCAAAACACGCGGTTTTGCAAAATTTTACATGTCACAAATCCATTGAAACTGATAATACACGGATACTGCCCGGGCATATGCCCGCCAAATTCTTAAATTCACTGTCACGTAAAAGAATACACAAAACGCCCTTTTACCAACAGTTATAATTGAGAATAATCTTATTCTCGTTCAGGTTATTCAGCGGCTCGTTCCTTTGCTCCACACGATGTGGCTGAGAGGCCCGTCTATCAGGGTCTGTTGGACGCCAGACCCGCCGCGCGTATGCCCGAAAAGAATAGATATAGATAATAAATTTCGCCAGGCAATATACTTCAGTATAAACAGTCGGATTTGACGACATATTAGCCTGAATCCGCGGCTGTGAACTGCGATCTGCCCTATTCTGCACTCACTTCATAATATGAATTATGCCGGTTTTGTGAGCGGGCTTCGCGCTTCGCTTCTGCTCTGCGCATCAGCGCTCGCCGTGACGAACCGCGGGAGAAAGCCCTTTTGCCGCCCTCGCTGAAACGCAGCGGATAAAGTTCTGATATCGGCAAGCTTATTCCATGGTCGCCGCCATGGTGTTATTTTTTCACTGTTATTTTCCGGAACATAATTCTTATCGGTTCGCTTAATCCGCTGGAAATATATCCACCCACGACAGAGCGATGTCCGCGTCGTTATTGCATTTTAGACTAATCTTATCCATGATCGTGGTAACACATACCGCAGTCGTACAGGTTTTAATACATATGGAATGGATTGCCGATCCGTCAATCTGGGTAGGTCTCGTCACGCTGGTGATTATCGAACTGGTGTTGGGTATCGATAACCTGGTCTTTATCGCTATCCTCGCCGAGAAGCTCCCTCCCGCCCATCGCGACCGCGCGCGGTTCACTGGCCTGATGCTGGCGATGGTGATGCGTCTCCTGCTGCTGACCTCTATCTCCTGGCTGGTCACTCTGACTCAACCGCTGTTCAGCTTCCGCTCGTTTACCTTTAGCGCCCGCGACTTAATCATGCTGTTTGGTGGTTTCTTCCTGTTGTTCAAAGCCACAATAGAGCTGAGCGAACGGCTGGAAGGAAAAGACAGCAATAACCCCACACAACGCAAAGGTGCGAAGTTCTGGGGGGTGGTGACACAAATTGTGGTACTGGACGCCATCTTCTCACTCGACTCGGTGGTTACCGCCATTGGGATGGTCGACCATTTACTGGTCATGATGGCCGCCGTGGTTATCGCTATCAGCCTGATGTTGATGGCCAGCAAGCCGTTAACCCAGTTCGTTAACAGTCATCCGACGATCGTTATTCTCTGCTTAAGCTTCCTGTTGATGATTGGCTTTAGCCTGGTGGCGGAAGGTTTCGGCTTCGTCATTCCGAAAGGCTATCTGTACGCTGCCATTGGTTTCTCGGTGATGATCGAGGTGCTCAATCAGTTGGCTATCTTTAACCGGAGACGTTTTCTTTCCGCTAACCAGACGCTGCGCCAGCGGACTACCGAAGCGGTCATGCGCCTGCTTAGCGGGCAAAAAGAAGATGCGGAACTGGACGCCGAAACCGCGTCCATGCTGGTGGATCATGGTAATCAGCAGATCTTTAATCCGCAGGAACGGCAGATGATTGAGCGGGTACTTAATCTTAACCAGCGAACCGTCAGCAGCATTATGACGTCGCGCCACGATATTGAGCATATCGATCTCAACGCGCCGGAAGAAGAAATCCGCCAGTTGCTGGAGCGAAATCAGCATACGCGGCTGGTGGTTACCGACGGTGACGACGCGGAAGATTTGCTCGGTGTTGTTCACGTTATCGACCTGCTACAACAGTCATTGCGCGGCGAACCGCTCAACCTGCGGGTGTTGATTCGCCAGCCGCTGGTGTTCCCGGAAACCTTGCCTTTGTTACCTGCCCTGGAGCAGTTCCGTAATGCCCGCACACACTTTGCTTTTGTGGTGGATGAGTTTGGCTCGGTGGAAGGGATTGTGACATTAAGTGACGTCACTGAAACCATTGCCGGTAACTTACCGAACGAAGTGGAAGAGATCGACGCCCGCCATGATATTCAGAAGAATGCGGACAGTTCCTGGACGGCGAATGGTCATATGCCGCTGGAAGATCTGGTGCAATATGTGCCGCTGCCGCTGGATGAAAAACGTGAATATCACACCATTGCCGGGCTGTTGATGGAATATTTGCAGCGCATTCCCAAACCAGGTGAAGAAGTGCAGGTGGGGGATTATTTGCTTAAAACGTTGCAGGTGGAAAGCCATCGCGTGCAGAAGGTGCAGATTATTCCGCTACGTAAGGATGGCGAGATGGAGTGCGAGGTGTGATAAAACATCAAATGCGCAGGTTCACACTGCGCATTTGATTTATACAAAATTTAGTATAATCTAAGGATGGAGTAATGAGAAAAAAGCTGGCTTTTCTTGATACCAGTCTTGACGATTTACGCGCATTTCCAGAATCGTCTCGACAGGATGCAACAAGGGTTAAACCCATACGACTGGAAACCTTTTTCAACTATCGGCCCTGGTGTGCGAGAGATTCGTACTCGCGATGCTGATGGGATCTATCGCGTCATGTATGTCGCAAAATTTGAAGAAGCGGTTTACGTATTGCATTGTTTTCAAAAGAAAACACAGACTACCAGTCAATCGGATATTGATTTAGCCAAACGACGCTATAAAGAACTTGTTCAGGAGCGGAAAAATGAAAATTGAAACCTTTGATAGTGTGTGGGATGCGGTGAGTGACACCCCTGAACAAGCGGAAAATATGCGGATCCGTGCCGAGCTTGTTACGATCATTAATAACTGGATTGAACAACAAGGGTTTAGCCAGGCTCAGGCAGCGTCTACTTTAGGGGTCACTCAACCTCGCATATCTGAACTTGCCAGGGGTAAAATTCAGATCTTTAGTATCGATAAATTGATCACCATGATGGCTCATGCAGGATTGCATATTCAACGTATTGAAGTTCAATATCCACATGCTGCTTAGTGTTATAAAGAAAGATGGCGACAAATTGACGCCGTCATCTGCATAACTTGTCTTACATCTTCTCCAGCAACTTCTTAACATCTTGGCCATTGCGGGAATCTTTATTCCGCTCAGCCCAGTCATTCAGGCGACGTTTCGCTTCGCCTTGTAGATGTTTGCGCAGCAGCTGGTCCACTTGCAGGCTGTAATTGAGTTGCTGCCAGTTGCCATAAACCCGCAGCGGTACTGGCGTTTCTTTCAGGAAATCAATCAGTTTGCTTTCCCCGTTCCAGCCATCCACGACACGAATATCAAACTGGGTGTCGCAGGTTTGATCTGCCAGATTCAACATGCCTTCCCCTGTCAGCGCCAGCACAGGCGATTGACCTTGCATGTCGTTTAACGTCACGACGCCATCCTTCAACGTCAAATCGGTGGTAAAGCGATCAAGCCGCGTCACGTTATCGAAGTTTTCAGCGGCCTTCACATCACCACCATTACGTTCTACCGCTTGCTGAATCATCTGCTGGAAGTTCATCCCTTCCATGCGTGTGTCAGTCATTTCGACATATGCCTGTCCTTGCCAGTTGTGGCGGAATGCGTCGGCATCTATGTCAGCACCGGAGAAATCACCAGCCAGTGACATCTTTCCAGTCAACGAAATCGGATAGTTAAACGCCTTCAGAATGGTGCCAATCTCAACATTTTCCAGCCGTGGCTGGAAGTTTATCCGCGGATTTATTGATGTCGCGTCCAGCGTGCCCGGCAGTGAAACCTGTCCGCCGTTAAGTTTGCCCTGCAGTTGAGTAATTTCCAGCAAACCCGACTTGTTGGTCATTTGCGTGGCAACATCTGTAAAATTCATTCCGCGCCAGCGCACGTTACTAGCCTGCAACAAAATATCAGCCGTAAAGCCTTGCAGTCCCTGATAGGCCGGATCATCAATACGCGAAGAAGTGACCGGGCGCGGCAACGTTGATTGGCTCTGCCCCTGCTGCGCGGCACCGTTTTCACCATTCGCTGTTTCATTAAGTGGGATGAGGTTGTCAAGATTCAGTTGCGGGAATTGCAGTCTCAGCTGCCATTCTGGTTTCTCTGTCAGAGTGACCTGTGCTTGCCCGCTCAGCGTACTGTCATTGGCGGTCAAACTAATTTGGTTAAATGAAAGGCGTTTATGTGACTCCTGCCACTGGGCCTGGAAACTCCCCTGCCCCTGAATACCTTGTTTTGGTAAATCGGCACCCTGCAACTGCCAGTTAATTTGTTCAATAGCCGCCGTTAAATCATGCGGATAATCAGAAGCATCTACCGTACCGTTAAGGGATATCGTGAGGTCGCGCTGATCGCGATTAACCCGCCCGGAGAACTCAAATGAGCCACGATGTTGGGGATCTTGTTCCATTTGCAGACGGATATTGCGGATTGTCACCTGCTCGTCATCTTCATGCTGGAACACCAGCACGCTGTCCGCCACCTTAAGACTGGATATATCAAACGACCATCCGCGATCGTCTGACAGATCCGGCAAGGTATTGTCGCGTGGTGCAACCGGGGCATCTTCACTGCGTACCGCTTCCGTCTGCGGCGTCAGTTGGATCACTGCCCCTTTTAGCATCACCTGCTTAACGCTCAGTTGATGACTCAGCAGTGGTAAAAGCGCCACGTCCAGACGCATGTTGTCGGCGCGAACCAGTGGCTGGCTTGCGCCCTGGGCGGTGAGAGACATTCGCCCGGAGAGGATACTAAGCTGCGGCCAGACGTGCCAACGCAGTGGCCCGTCGAGCTGCAATTGATAACCGCTACGTGCAGCAACTTGCTTGACCATATAGTCGCGGAAATCATTCGGATTCACCAGCAACACTAACGCAGATAACCCGGCCACCAGCACGACCAGGAGTATCATCAGCGTCGTCAGAAATCGTCTCATGGTATCCTCAATGGGCCTGAATTAGTCTTTATCGATTCGGCTGGCTACCGCGCCCTGCTGGTTGCGATATTTCGCATCTTCACGGCGGTTGTAAGGTCGCGCCGCCGGGCCGGAAAGCGGCTCAAAGCTCAGCGCACCAATTAACATGCCCGGACGCAGCGCCAGCGGCAGCTTACCGGAGTTGTAGAACTCCAGCACAATACAGCCAGACCAGCCCGGATCGATACGGTGCGCGGTGACGTGCACCATAAGCCCCAGACGCGCCAGTGAGGAACGACCGTCCAGCCAGCCCACCAGATCGGCTGGCAGCGTCACCGACTCCAGCGTCACCGCCAGCGCCAGCTCTCCTGGGTGAAGATAAAACGCCTCGCTTTCATCGAGTACGATCTCATCGCTCATCACGCGGTCAAGCGCGGCGCTCACTTCATCTTTGGGACCGCTCAGATCGATAAACGCTGCCGTGTGACCACGGAAGGTACGAAATTTATTGCCCAGGCGTACATCCACCGTCGCGCCGTTAATACGCTCCACTGGCGGACGTGGGTTGATCGACAAACGGCCTTCATCAAGCCAGGCTTCAATATCTCGGTCACACAGACGCATGGCATTTTCTCCTTTCGTGCATCACTCCCTTAACGCCAATTACGTCAAGGGCATACCAGGTTATCACTGAACGGTACACAATTTATCAAGCTTATTCAAAGAACTGACTTATTTTCGCTTTCAATATATCGATGGCGATGCGGTTTTTCCCGCCGCGCGGCACGATAATGTCCGCATATTGTTTAGAAGGCTCAATGAATTGCAGGAACATCGGGCGCACGGTTTTTTGATATTGCGCCATCACTGAATCCATTGAACGCCCACGCTCGTTAACGTCACGCTTGATGCGGCGCATCAGGCAGATATCCAGCGGGGTATCAACGAAAATTGAGAAGTTAAGTTCATCACGCAAACGCGCATCCGTCAGCAGCAAAATGCCTTCGAGAATGATGACTTTCTTCGGCTCAACCGTCACCGTTTCTTTCATACGCGTATGTTCAACATAGCTGTAAACCGGCAGGTCAATGGCCGAGCCGCGTTTCAATGCTTGTAAATGCTCAAGCAGCAGGCTGTGATCCATCGCGCTGGGATGGTCGTAGTTGGTCTTAACGCGTTCTTCCATCGACAGATGGCTTTGATCTTTGTAATAGCAGTCTTCGGGAATTACGCCGATGTGTTCATCACCGACTTGCTCACGTAATTCACGATAAAGGGTACTGGCAATAAGACTCTTGCCGGAAGCCGATGCGCCAGCGATACCGATAATGACGCACTGATGAGACTGATCAGTCATATATTTAGCGACCTGATTAACCTGGATGTTAGAAAGGGGGCGACGAAGCGCCAAACGCGGCAATTATAGGGATTTCATCCGCCTGATACCAGTCGAATAGCGTTGCCGCGCGCTCAGAGTAATTGTTGACGAATAATTCCCGGTGGCAAATTACGTTGTTCAGTTTTAATGCAAGGTAAAAATTGTTATACGAAGTTGCGCAAATTATCCGCCTTTACATCACTTTATGAGCAATTCGCATATAAAATGTAAAACTTTTGTACTAGCATAAACACAGAAACGAATACTGGCGACCTGGTCTTGCGGATAAAGCGGTAATGAGCAAACAATCACAGCATGTATTAATTGCCCTGCCCCACCCGCTGCTTCACCTGGTCAGTTTAGGTTTAGTCTCGTTTATCTTTACCCTTTTCTCGCTTGAGCTTTCGCAGTTTGGCACCCAACTCGCCCCATTGTGGTTCCCGACGTCCATCATGATGGTGGCGTTTTATCGCCATGCCGGGCGCATGTGGCCGGGGATTGCGCTGAGCTGCTCGCTGGGAAATATCGCCGCATCCATCCTGCTTTTTTCCACCAGCTCGCTGAACATGACCTGGACGACCATCAATATTGTTGAAGCCGTGGTCGGGGCAGTGCTACTGCGTAAATTGCTGCCGTGGTATAACCCATTGCAAAATCTGGCTGACTGGCTGCGTCTGGCACTCGGCAGCGCCATTGTTCCGCCTCTGTTGGGGGGTGTTCTGGTTGTCCTGCTGACGCCCGGAGACGATCCTCTCAGGGCATTTTTGATATGGGTACTTTCAGAATCCATCGGCGCACTGGCACTGGTGCCGCTGGGGTTGTTATTTAAACCACACTATCTGCTGCGCCATCGCAACCCACGGTTGCTTTTTGAGTCGCTGCTCACGTTAGCCATCACACTGACGTTAAGCTGGCTTTCGATGCTGTATCTGCCGTGGCCTTTTACTTTCATTATTGTGCTGTTGATGTGGAGCGCCGTGCGCCTGCCACGAATGGAAGCCTTTTTGATCTTCCTTACCACGGTGATGATGGTGTCACTGATGATGGCCGCTGATCCCTCCCTGCTTGCTACGCCGCGTACATACCTGATGAGCCATATGCCGTGGCTACCGTTTTTGCTGATCCTGCTGCCCGCCAACATCATGACCATGGTGATGTATGCCTTTCGTGCGGAACGCAAACACATTTCCGAAAGCGAAACCCGTTTTCGTAACGCCATGGAATATTCCGCCATCGGCATGGCATTAGTGGGCACCGAAGGGCAATGGCTGCAATCCAACAAAGCACTCTGCCAGTTTCTCGGTTACAGTCAGGAAGAACTGCGCGGACTCACCTTTCAGCAACTGACCTGGCCGGAGGATCTCAATAAAGATCTGCAACAGGTTGAAAAGCTGATCAGCGGTGAAATAAACACCTATTCAATGGAAAAACGCTACTACAACCGCAATGGCGATGTTGTCTGGGCGTTGCTTGCCGTCTCACTGGTGCGCCACACCGATGGCACGCCGCTCTATTTTATCGCTCAGATTGAAGACATTAACGAGCTAAAACGCACCGAACAGGTGAATCAGCAACTGATGGAGCGCATCACTCTGGCTAACGAAGCGGGCGGGATTGGCATCTGGGAGTGGGAGCTAAAGCCGAATATTTTTAGCTGGGATAAGCGGATGTTCGAGCTGTATGAAATTCCTCCGCATATCAAACCGAACTGGCAGGTGTGGTACGAGTGCGTGCTGCCGGAAGATCGCCAGCACGCCGAAAAAGTGATTCGCGATTCATTGCAATCACGCTCTCCCTTTAAACTGGAATTTCGCATTACCGTGAAAGACGGCATTCGCCATATCCGCGCCCTCGCTAACCGGGTACTGAATAAAGAAGGCGAAGTCGAACGCCTGCTCGGCATTAATATGGATATGACCGAGGTTAAACAGCTTAACGAGGCATTGTTTCAGGAAAAAGAGCGCCTGCACATTACGCTGGATTCCATCGGTGAAGCCGTGGTCTGTATTGATATGGCGATGAAAATTACCTTTATGAATCCAGTGGCGGAGAAGATGAGCGGCTGGACGCAGGAAGAAGCATTAGGTGTTCCGCTCCTGACGGTGTTGCATATTACTTTTGGCGACAACGGACCATTAATGGAGAACATTTACAGTGCCGACACCTCACGTTCCGCGATTGAACAAGATGTGGTGTTGCACCGCCGGAACGGCGGCAGTTACGACGTGCATTACAGTATTACGCCGTTAAGTACTCTGGACGGCAGCAATATAGGCTCGGTACTGGTGATTCAGGACGTCACCGAATCACGCAAAATGCTGCGCCAGCTGAGCTACAGCGCCTCCCATGATGCACTAACGCATCTCGCCAATCGCGCCAGTTTTGAGAAGCAACTGCGTATCCTGCTGCAAACGGTAAACAGTACACATCAGCGACATGCCCTGGTGTTTATCGATCTTGATCGCTTTAAAGCGGTGAATGACAGCGCCGGGCATGCGGCGGGTGACGCTTTACTGCGCGAACTGGCGTCGTTGATGCTGAGTATGCTGCGCTCCAGCGACGTGCTGGCGCGACTCGGTGGTGATGAATTTGGTCTGCTGCTGCCAGATTGTAATGTCGAAAGTGCGCGTTTTATCGCTACACGCATTATCAGCGCCGTGAATGACTATCACTTTATCTGGGAAGGACGTGTACATCGGGTAGGTGCCAGTGCCGGGATTACCTTGATTGATGACAACAATCATCAGGCGGCTGAAGTGATGTCGCAGGCTGATATCGCCTGTTATGCCTCCAAAAATGGTGGCCGGGGCCGGGTGACGATTTACGAACCGCAGCAAGCTGCCGCACATAGCGAACGGGCGGCGATGTCGCTTGATGAACAGTGGCGGATGATTAAAGAGAATCAGTTGATGATGATCGCCCACGGTGTCGCTTCGCCACGGCTCCCGGAAGCAAGTAATTTGTGGCTGATTTCACTTAAGCTCTGGAGTTGCGAAGGCGAGATTATTGATGAACAAACATTTCGTCGTAGCTTCAGCGATCCGGCACTTAGCCATGCTCTTGACCGACGGGTATTCCACGAATTTTTCCAGCAGGCCGCAAAAGCGGTTGCCAGTAAAGGCATAAGCATCGCCCTCCCCCTTTCTGTTGCCGGTTTGAGTAGCGCCACACTGGTGAATGAACTGCTTGAGCAGCTGGAAAACAGCCCTCTACCACCACGGTTATTACATCTGATTATTCCGGCTGAAGCGATTTTAGATCACGCAGAAAGCGTGCAAAAACTGCGGCTGGCGGGATGTCGGATAGTGCTCAGCCAGGTGGGCCGCGATCTGCAAATCTTCAACTCGCTGAAAGCGAATATGGCAGATTACCTGCTACTTGATGGTGAGTTATGCGCCAACGTGCAGGGAAATTTGATGGATGAGATGCTGATTACGATCATTCAGGGGCACGCTCAGCGGCTCGGGATGAAGACCATCGCCGGGCCAGTAGTTTTACCCCTGGTGATGGATACGCTTTCTGGCATCGGCGTCGATCTGATTTATGGCGATGTGATTGCCGATGCCCAACCGCTGGATTTGCTGGTGAATAGCAGTTATTTCGCGATTAACTAAGGCGTGCTTCCCCATCGCCTGATGCGGCGTATCAGGCCTACAATTCGTCCGTTCCGTCTGGTTGCCAGCCTTCCGTATACCAGATATGCAACAGCGCATAAGAACGCCAGGGCTTCCAGCGTTCGGCATAACGGCGGATTTGTGCCGGTGTCATTCCCGGAAATCGCTGTTTAATCAGATAATCATCCGGCAGGAAAACATCTTTCGCCTGCCAGCCACGTAAGGCGAAATAATTCGCCGTCCAGCGCCCGATACCCGGAAAAGTTTGCAGCGTTTTCATCGCCTGCTCCACATCGCCCGGAATTGTCATTGGTAAGCTGCCCTCCAGCGCCGCATTTGCCAGATGAATCAGTGCCTCTGCCCGTTTCAACGGCATGCCTAACGCTTTTAATGCCTGCGGGTCGGCTGCTGCCAGCCGCTGAGGCGTGGGGAAGCAGATATACTCCGGAAAATCATCCAGCCGTTCGCCATAAAGCTGTACAACTTTGGCAGTCAATTTTGCCGCTATCGCCACGCTCACCAGTTGGCCTAAAATCGCCCGCACACCCTGCTCAAAAGCATCAATACAGCCGGGTAAACGCAATCCGGGCCGCGCCGCGCCTAACTTGCCCAACGCACCGTTAACAATCTGCGGGTTACATTGCAGATCAAACAGGCGGCTCATTTTCGCCAGACACTCAGCGGCAACGGGTTCTAAACCTGCACTTAAATTTATGTGCAGAGTATGGCGGGCTATATCCGGAATAGCAGTCACCACGCCGCGATATTCGCCCACCGCCCGACTACGGGCATAATAATCCTCAGCGACCGTTTCCACACCACTCACCGCACGGGCGGCGAGAAATCCCAACATCCACGACCAGTCATACGGCGGCTGCCAGTTCAGGGTATACATCGCATCTCCTTATTCATCCGCTTTCAGCATAAACGTTATTCAGACGCTACGCTTTGCTTTCATATTCCGGTTGTCGCGACGGCAACATTTCGCTAAAGTCACGCCCCTTCTTCACCGGCATGGGGATTAATTCGTGTTTATTGGTTTTGATTACGGTACAGCAAACTGTTCAGTGGCGGTCATGCGTGACGGTAAACCGCAATTACTGAAAATGGAAAACGACAGCACGCTGCTGCCTTCAATGCTTTGCGCGCCAACGCGTGAAGCAGTAAGTGAATGGCTGTACCGCCATCATGATGTTCCGGCAGACGACGATGAAACGCAGGCGCTGTTACGTCGGGCGATTCGTTATAACCGCGAAGAAGATATCGATGTTACGGCGAAAAGCGTGCAGTTCGGTCTTTCCTCACTGGCACAGTACATTGATGATCCAGAAGAAGTGTGGTTTGTGAAATCACCAAAATCGTTCCTCGGTGCCAGCGGCTTAAAACCGCAGCAGGTAGCGCTGTTTGAGGATCTGGTCTGCGCAATGATGTTGCACATTCGCCAGCAGGCGCAGGCGCAGCTGCCAGAAGCGATTACTCAGGCGGTGATTGGTCGCCCGATCAACTTCCAGGGGCTGGGCGGCGATGAAGCAAACGCCCAGGCGCAAGGGATTCTGGAACGCGCGGCGAAGCGTGCCGGATTCAGGGACGTGGTATTCCAGTACGAGCCGGTCGCGGCTGGGCTGGATTACGAAGCCACCTTGCAGGAAGAAAAACGGGTGCTGGTGGTGGATATCGGCGGTGGTACGACTGACTGTTCATTGCTGCTGATGGGGCCGCAGTGGCGTTCGCGTCTCGATCGTGAAGCCAGCCTGCTGGGTCACAGTGGTTGCCGTATTGGCGGTAACGATCTGGACATCGCACTGGCGTTTAAAAACCTGATGCCGTTACTGGGCATGGGTGGCGAAACCGAAAAAGGCATCGCCCTGCCGATTCTGCCGTGGTGGAATGCGGTTGCCATCAACGACGTACCTGCGCAGAGTGATTTCTACAGTAGTGCCAACGGTCGTCTGCTTAACGATCTGGTACGCGATGCCCGCGAACCGGAAAAAGTGGCCCTGCTACAGAAAGTCTGGCGTCAGCGTTTAAGCTATCGCCTGGTGCGTAGCGCAGAAGAGTGCAAAATTGCTCTTTCAAGCGTAGCGGAAACCCGCGCCTCACTGCCGTTTATCAGCGATGAACTGGCTACGCTGATTAGCCAGCAAGGGCTGGAAAGCGCCCTCAGCCAGCCACTGGCGCGGATTCTGGAACAGGTGCAACTGGCCCTGGATAACGCCCAGGAAAAACCGGACGTTATCTACCTGACCGGCGGTAGCGCCCGTTCGCCGCTGATTAAAAAAGCGCTGGCAGAACAGTTGCCGGGAATTCCGATTGCAGGCGGCGATGACTTTGGCTCCGTCACCGCCGGGCTGGCACGCTGGGCGGAAGTGGTGTTTCGTTAAAAGAAAATGGCTCAGCAGCGGCTTAAATCTGCCTGCGCCTGAGCCAGTTTTTCTGCCGCCTGACGTAAAGGTTCCATCAACGGCATGGTCCGTGCTGGAGCATGAAGGCGGAATCGCTGCAACTCTGTCGCGCCGACAGTCAACGTCGATTCCAGCCGATGTCGTTTGGCGGTCATTTTCGCCATTACCGCTTGTCTGTCTGCTGGCGTTATCGCTTCATTCGGCCTGAACACAAAACGGCGTTCACAGCTCGCTTTCCAGTCGATAACCGCCTGGGTCAGATGGTCGCCAAACCCTTTAACTTGCTTAACGCCACGACGGGTAACATCTGCGGCTGTTTCAATACCAAAAGACCGTAACGCCGCTTTACGCGCAGGGCCAACGCCGGGAATAGAGGCAACATCAATAAAAAATCCCTCCAGAAACTTCTGCTTCTGCCGTTCCCTTGCAGTGTCATGAAGTGCTGCCAGAGCGCGTTTCTCTTCTTCCGGTAACCCGAGAATTTCGTCCTTCATTTTTTCGAGCATCGTCCGTTTGGCGATAAAACCTTCCAGGCCGCCTACCTGCTGGATCTGGCGGACTAAATGGTCATAGTCCATTTTCGCACGATTAAATGCCTCACGGCGTTGCTGAACTTCTGCTTTGTACGCTTTGCTTGTCAGACTGCCAATAATCCAGATAGCCGCCAGCACAGGAACCAAAATAATATAACGCGGTTCTGCCTGAAGGCCGCAAAGCAGCAGCGATAATGCTGACAGTGCGATCTCAAGCAGAATGATGTATTCGCGCCGTAACAGGCCTAAAGGAAGCGGCCTGCCAGTCGGTTGGAAATGATTGGGTAATGGCAGTTGCAATGCTGGCGGTGCTACTGACGCCATCACCATCGCCCAGACTTTTGCCAGCACAAAATCCCCGCCGGTGGTAATGACCTCTTCGCCGAGATCAATAAAATAGATAACACCTTGATTATCCAGCGCACACCATGGGCAGTCAGCCAAATGACCGGGATAAACATGCATTGCCGAAACGGTACATTTCTTTAACTGTTGGCGCAGAGAATCAAGTGCCGCTACCCACGCTTTAGCCGTCGGACGCCCGGTTGCCACGCCACTTTCCGTGAATGCCTGCTGAAACATGGCTTCAACATCACTCGGTAACATCGATAGCGGAATCGATCGTGGCGGCGGTTTTAAACCACGTCGCTGATTATCTGACGCGTAGGCATAACGGAAATGGGTAATATCCGTCTCCAGCGCATTACCCGCATCAGAGATAAGCGGCACACCAGAATAAGGATGCCGGCCACCAAACAAGACGTGAAAAATCAGCAACGCAAGGCCAAAATTATCGTGATTTTCTGTGCGTTCAAAGCCGACAAATGACGACAAGGTTTGTAGCTCTGGCGGCGTAAAATGCGACACGCCGACTTCGCATAAATGCAGTGTGCCATTGGCGTTAATCTGAAAGGAGTCGCTATCAATCAGTACCACTTTGCTGTCGCGACCTACCATAAAACTGTTCTGGTTTACGTCACCCACGACGTGCCCGTGCTCGTGAACCGTAGCAAAAGATGAAGCAATATTGCGCGCAACATAGAGTAGAAAATCCCACGCACAATGAGGGTAACGTTGACGACGATGTGCCGGGCTATAGATCATATGAATCGGTTCTTTACCAGAAACTTTTGGCATCATAAAACCGATAACTTTTCCGCCTCGTCCACCGTGAAGCGTTGCCTGCGGCCAGGCGACATAATTCAACAATTGCGCGTCAGCTGTCGCAGCCATAAAGGCAAGTTTGTCCTGTTTTAAGGCGGGTGGCGGCGTGTGATAAATCTTGGCGACGCTATCGACAAACTCATTGATATCATAAACCGCGCCTTCACCGCCTTTGCCCAGTTCAAGACCGAGAGTGGTCATTTCACCTGTTGATGTAAATACTTTTATATTTGTCTTCATAATGTTTCAAGGGCAGCAATATTATATTTCAATGAATAATAACACTGCCCATTATAATTATTTCTATATGGGAAGAGCCCACTCAAGAATAAAAATGATAATGTAATTTCATCAGGATACAATTCAATTCCAACCTGATAATGATTCACTTCCACAGGTTTTGCTAACTTTTACTACACAGAGATTCTGGAGAAAAAATGAAAAAGATATTACTCATGTTGAGCCTGCTATTTTTTACTACCGCGGGCTTTAGTGAAGTTTCGGATACGTTAGTGACAGGAGGTTATGATAAACAAGCGATGTCTGACGCGATTAAACATGCGCGGAAAGAAACTGATAAATTCATCGAGGTTATGAATAAAAAAGATGCCGATACTTTCGCAGTCAAAGCCCCGATAACCGATCACGGAAGAACCGAGCATTTCTGGCTCACGGATGTCACTTATTCTAACGGCATGTTTATTGGCGTAATCAGCAATGACCCTAGTATTGTTACAAACGTAGAATATGGCCAGGAGTGGAAAATCAAGAAAGAAGATATTTCAGACTGGATGTATACGCGCGGGGATAAAATTTACGGCGGTTATACCATTGATCCTTTATTGGTCACCTATCCAAAAGAAGAAGCCGACGAGCTTAGAGCAAAATTAGTTCGCTAATCAGCCGTTATATTTATTGTTTAAACTGGCGGTTGAATTGTTGTCTTCAACCGCCATGAGAAACTCACTCTGCCCACAGCGCCAGTGCTAACGTTTTATCATCATCGGTACGCTCGTTTACCGCTGGGCTGGACAAAAACTGCTTTAACAATTCAGGTAATAAATCGAGTTGTTCCTGCGTTGCTGACGCCAGTCCATTGAAAAACGGGGTAAAGAAAGGCACATGCGGAGAATTATCCAACATATTTAACGCCAGTCGCTGGATACCATCCGTAAATGCTGCAACTTTATGCACACGCTCAGTGCTGGTGAAAGTTTCCAGTCTGGAAACGGCATCTTCATCGGTAATGAAGTGCGTCATATTGGCATATTCACCCACCATCGGCGTAAGCGGCAATTGCAGACCGTGACCAAAATCCACCACCACGCCGCCATCGCCAATCTGCATAATCAAGGTGCCATTAGCCGATGAAATCAATCCCAGAAACGTGCAGGCAAAATCGCGAACCGCTAATTCTTTGGCCTCTGCCTCGGCAAAAAGTCGCTGACGAATAGTCAGCACAATATCCGTGGCGAGGATATCATTAAGCCCCAATTCCCCACCCTGCACTTTTTGCGACATATAAGCCATCGCTTCATTGACGGCGAGCATCGCGCCTTCGCCACCCTGCGAGACGCTGCCTGCACCATCAGCAAGAAACATCACCAGTAATGGTTGCTGATCGTTTAACCAGGCAACCTGCATCTGGCAGGCATCCTGACAAGGTAAATCAGCGCTAATGTGCGACGTTCCAACAGCGGATGCATAAACCAGACGCCAGCTCACACTGACGTCCAGCCTTTTGGCGCTTCCAGCACAACTTCCGTTCCCGGCGTGGAGCGGGAAACCGAACGCAGCGAACTGGATAACCAGCTAAACAGTTCACGGAATTGTAATCCTTGCAGAGGCAAAGGCTGACGAACGCTGATTTGTGCCAGCGTCTTCATATCCGCCCCCTGAACAGCGATGGAAAAGAAGGCAAACTTCTTATCTTCTTCCCCCTGAAACACTTTGTTGGCGGCAGCCTGCCACTCATCGGTTGGAGCGCCATCGGTGATCAGGAAAATCCACGGGCGATAATACGAAATACCATTTGCGCGGTACTCACGTTTCCTCTCTTCAACCATATCCAGGGCTTTGGTAATGGCGGCCCCCATTGGCGTATCCCCCTGGGCAAACAGGATGGGCGGGAAAAAGTTAGCGGCGCTGGTAAAGGGTTGTTCCACATGCACCGGGCCGAACGTCACAATACCGAGTTCCACTCTTTTTAAGGCCAGCGAATCGGCAAGCAGCTCATCGCGAAAGGTAACCAATCCGGCGTTAAGTTCATTAATGGGTCTGCCGCTCATCGAGCCAGAAACATCCAGCAGCAAAATGCAGGGGCAACGTGGTTCCGGGTTACTGGCAAAATCGCTGGTGGCAAACGTGATTTGTTCGCTCATAAGAAATCCTTTCTTAGAGAATTATTGAGGTCCGGTATCATACCGACTGCAATAATGAAATAAGAGCAAACGAAGAAACTTTCAGAATTAGGCCCGGCGGCGCAGAAAATTTTGCTATTCGCCTCGCAAGAACGGAGAGCCGTCGATTGACACTAAGGGCGGAGTGACATAATTTCAGGAGTGAGGGTTAGGGAGAGGTTTCCCCCTCCCCCTGGTGTTCTTAGTAAGCCTGGAAGCTAATCACTAAGAGTATCACCAGTATGATGACGTGCTTCATCATAACCCTTTCCTTATTAAAAGCCCTCTTCTCCGGGAGAGGCTTTCCCGTTTCAGCGTCCCGCTGAAATCATCGGCTTACCTCCTTTCGCCCTGAATGCAGTCTATCGCTAACGCGTGAATAAAATAGTTTCCTCTGTGATTATTGCGTAACGACTCGCAAAGAATATTTGCTGGCAGGATCGCAGACTACAAAGCCTGCGGATTGACAATCTTATCGTGAAGGCATACTTTCAGGAGTGAGGGTAGAGCGGGGTTTCCCCCGCCCTGGTAGTCTTAGTATGCTGGGTAGCTAATCACTAAGAGCACCACGATGATGAGTAGCTTCATCATGACCCTTTCCTTATTTAAGGCCCCTTCCTCGGGAGGGGCTTTCCCGTTTCAGCGTCCCGCTGAAATCGTCGGCTTACCTCCTTTCGCCATGCACTTAGTCTATCGCTGACTTGCAGATAAAATAGTTTCCAGTGTGATTATTGCGTAACGTCTCGCAAAGAATTTTTGCTGGCAGGATCGCAGACGGCAAAGCCTGCGGATTGACAATCTTATCGTGAAGGCATACTTTCAGGAGTGAGGGTAGAGCGGGGTTTCCCCCGCCCTGGTAGTCTTAGTATGCTGGGTAGCTAATCACTAAGAGCACCACGATGATGAGTAGCTTCATCATGACCCTTTCCTTATTTAAGGCCCCTTCCTCGGGAGGGGCTTTCCCGTTTCAGCATCCGGCTGAAATCTGCGGCTTACCTCCTTTCGCCCTGTATGCAGTCTATCGCTAACGCGTAGATAAAATAGTTTCCTGTGTTATTACTGGATGCGTGCTCGCAAATGTGCCTGCCATTCAGACGATTCCCGATAGTGTTTCATAATTCCTCCATTTTTCTCCCTTATTGGCTGGCTACACTAGTATCATTCCGCGAAACGTTTCAGGAAGAGAAACTCTTAACGATGAAAGGCAGTTATAAATCCCGTTGGGTAATCGTAATCGTGGTGGTTATCGCCGCCATCGCCGCATTCTGGTTCTGGCAAGGCCGCAATGACTCCCAGAGTGCAGCCCCAGGGGCGACGAAACAAGCGCAGCAATCGCCAGCGGGTGGTCGCCGTGGTATGCGTTCCGGCCCATTAGCCCCGGTTCAGGCGGCGACCGCCGTAGAACAGGCAGTTCCGCGTTACCTCACCGGGCTTGGCACCATTACCGCCGCTAATACTGTTACGGTGCGCAGCCGCGTGGACGGTCAACTGATGGCGTTACATTTCCAGGAAGGCCAGCAGGTCAAAGCAGGCGATTTACTGGCAGAAATTGACCCCAGCCAGTTCAAAGTTGCATTAGCACAAGCCCAGGGCCAACTGGCAAAAGATAAAGCCACGCTTGCTAACGCCCGCCGTGATCTGGCGCGTTATCAGCAACTGGCAAAAACCAATCTCGTCTCCCGTCAGGAGCTGGATGCCCAACAGGCGCTGGTCAGTGAAACCGAAGGCACCATTAAGGCTGATGAAGCAAGCGTCGCCAGCGCGCAGCTGCAACTCGACTGGAGCCGCATCACCGCACCAGTCGATGGTCGCGTTGGTCTCAAGCAGGTTGATGTTGGTAACCAAATCTCCAGTGGTGATACCACCGGAATTGTGGTGATCACCCAGACGCATCCTATCGATTTAGTCTTTACCCTGCCGGAAAGCGATATCGCTACTGTAGTGCAGGCGCAAAAAGCCGGAAAACCGCTGGTGGTAGAAGCCTGGGATCGCACCAATTCGAAGAAATTAAGTGAAGGCACGCTGTTAAGCCTCGATAACCAAATCGATGCCACAACCGGTACGATTAAAGTGAAAGCACGCTTTAATAATCAGGATGATGCGCTGTTTCCCAATCAGTTTGTTAACGCGCGCATGTTAGTCGACACCGAACAAAACGCCGTAGTGATCCCAACAGCCGCCCTGCAAATGGGCAATGAAGGCCATTTTGTCTGGGTGCTGAATAGCGAAAACAAGGTCAGCAAACATCTGGTGACGCCGGGCATTCAGGACAGTCAGAAAGTGGTGATCCGTGCAGGTATTTCTGCGGGCGATCGCGTGGTGACAGACGGCATTGATCGCCTGACCGAAGGGGCGAAAGTGGAAGTGGTGGAAGCCCAGAGCGCCACCACTCCGGAAGAGAAAGCCACCAGCCGCGAATACGCGAAAAAAGGAGCACGCTCCTGATGCAGGTGTTACCCCCGAGCAGCACAGGCGGCCCGTCGCGCCTTTTTATTATGCGTCCTGTCGCCACCACGCTGCTGATGGTGGCGATCTTACTCGCCGGGATTATCGGTTATCGCGCCCTGCCCGTTTCGGCGCTGCCGGAAGTGGACTATCCGACCATTCAGGTGGTCACGCTCTACCCAGGTGCCAGCCCGGATGTCATGACCTCTGCCGTTACCGCGCCGCTAGAACGCCAGTTCGGGCAGATGTCTGGCCTGAAACAGATGTCGTCGCAAAGTTCCGGCGGTGCGTCAGTTATCACTTTGCAGTTCCAGCTAACATTACCGCTCGATGTCGCCGAGCAGGAAGTGCAGGCCGCGATTAACGCTGCGACCAACTTGTTGCCGAGCGATCTGCCTAACCCGCCGGTTTACAGCAAAGTGAACCCGGCAGATCCGCCGATCATGACGCTCGCCGTCACCTCAACCGCCATGCCGATGACGCAAGTGGAAGATATGGTGGAAACCCGCGTCGCGCAGAAAATCTCGCAGATTTCCGGTGTCGGACTGGTGACGCTTTCCGGCGGTCAGCGTCCGGCTGTTCGCGTCAAACTTAACGCTCAGGCGATTGCCGCCCTCGGCCTGACCAGCGAAACCGTGCGCACCGCCATTACCGGCGCTAACGTTAACTCGGCAAAAGGTAGCCTCGACGGCCCTTCCCGTGCGGTTACGCTTTCCGCTAACGACCAGATGCAATCCGCCGAAGAGTATCGCCAGCTAATCATCGCCTACCAGAACGGCGCGCCAATTCGTCTGGGCGATGTCGCAACTGTAGAGCAAGGTGCAGAAAACAGCTGGCTCGGCGCGTGGGCGAACAAAGAACAGGCCATTGTGATGAATGTTCAGCGCCAGCCCGGTGCTAACATTATCTCCACCGCCGACAGCATTCGGCAGATGCTGCCACAGCTCACTGAGAGTCTGCCGAAATCGGTGAAGGTGACAGTGCTTTCCGATCGCACCACCAATATCCGCGCATCCGTCGATGATACTCAGTTTGAATTGATGATGGCTATCGCGCTGGTAGTCATGATTATCTACCTGTTTTTGCGCAATATTCCGGCGACCATCATTCCCGGTGTTGCTGTACCGCTGTCGTTAATCGGCACTTTCGCGGTTATGGTGTTTCTCGATTTTTCAATCAATAACCTGACACTGATGGCGTTAACTATCGCCACCGGATTCGTGGTCGATGACGCCATCGTGGTGATCGAAAACATTTCCCGCTATATCGAAAAAGGCGAAAAACCGTTGGCGGCGGCGCTCAAGGGCGCAGGTGAAATCGGCTTTACCATTATCTCGCTGACCTTCTCACTGATTGCGGTGTTGATCCCACTGCTGTTTATGGGCGATATCGTCGGGCGACTGTTCCGCGAATTTGCTATTACCCTGGCGGTAGCGATTTTGATCTCAGCGGTGGTGTCGCTGACCCTGACACCGATGATGTGCGCGCGGATGCTCAGCCAGGAGTCGTTGCGTAAACAGAACCGCTTCTCCCGTGCCTCGGAAAAAATGTTCGACAGGATAATCGCCGCCTATGGTCGTGGACTGGCGAAAGTGCTGAATCATCCGTGGCTGACCTTAAGCGTGGCACTCAGCACGCTGCTGCTTAGCGTGCTGCTGTGGGTGTTCATTCCGAAAGGTTTCTTCCCGGTACAGGACAATGGCATTATTCAGGGCACTTTGCAGGCACCGCAATCCAGCTCCTTTGCCAATATGGCCCAGCGACAACGCCAGGTCGCGGACGTGATTTTGCAGGATCCGGCAGTGCAAAGCCTGACCTCATTTGTTGGCGTTGATGGCACTAACCCGTCGCTGAACAGTGCACGTTTACAAATCAACCTCAAACCGTTGGATGAACGTGATGATCGGGTGCAAAAAGTCATCGCCCGTCTGCAAACGGCGGTAGATAAAGTGCCGGGCGTCGATCTCTTCCTGCAACCAACGCAGGATCTGACTATTGATACTCAGGTCAGCCGCACCCAGTACCAGTTTACCTTGCAGGCCACGTCACTGGATGCGCTCAGTACCTGGGTGCCACAGTTGATGGAAAAACTCCAGCAACTGCCACAGCTTTCTGATGTCTCCAGCGACTGGCAGGACAAAGGGCTGGTGGCGTATGTCAATGTTGATCGCGACAGCGCCAGCCGTCTGGGGATCAGCATGGCGGATGTCGATAACGCCCTGTACAACGCGTTTGGTCAGCGGCTGATTTCCACTATTTATACTCAGGCCAACCAGTATCGCGTGGTGCTGGAGCACAACACCGAAAATACCCCAGGCCTCGCGGCGCTGGATACCATTCGCCTGACCAGCAGCGACGGCGGCGTGGTGCCGCTAAGCTCAATTGCCAAAATTGAGCAGCGTTTTGCGCCGCTCTCCATCAACCATCTGGATCAGTTCCCGGTAACGACCATCTCCTTTAACGTGCCGGATAACTATTCGCTGGGCGATGCGGTGCAGGCGATTATGGACACCGAAAAGACGCTGAATTTGCCGGTGGATATCACCACGCAGTTCCAGGGCAGCACCCTCGCCTTCCAGTCGGCGCTGGGCAGCACTGTCTGGCTGATTGTCGCGGCGGTGGTGGCGATGTATATCGTGCTCGGCATTCTGTACGAGAGCTTTATTCACCCGATCACCATTCTCTCGACGCTACCCACCGCAGGGGTTGGCGCACTGCTGGCGTTGCTGATTGCTGGTAGCGAACTGGATGTGATTGCGATTATCGGCATTATTTTGCTGATCGGTATCGTGAAGAAGAACGCCATCATGATGATCGACTTCGCGCTGGCTGCCGAGCGCGAGCAAGGCATGTCGCCGCGCGAGGCAATCTACCAGGCTTGTCTGTTGCGTTTTCGTCCGATCCTGATGACCACTCTGGCGGCTCTGCTTGGCGCGCTGCCGCTGATGTTGAGTACCGGGGTCGGCGCGGAACTGCGTCGTCCGTTAGGTATCGGCATGGTCGGCGGTCTGATTGTCAGCCAGGTGCTGACGCTGTTTACCACGCCGGTGATTTATTTGCTGTTCGACCGCCTGGCATTGTGGACCAAAAGCCGCTTTGCCCGTCATGAAGAGGAGGCGTAAGTGAAGTTTTTTGCCCTCTTCATTTACCGCCCGGTGGCGACGATTTTACTGTCGGTTGCCATTACCCTGTGCGGCATACTGGGCTTCCGTATGCTGCCGGTCGCCCCGCTGCCGCAGGTCGATTTTCCGGTGATTATGGTCAGCGCCTCGCTGCCCGGTGCGTCACCAGAAACAATGGCGTCTTCCGTTGCCACGCCGCTGGAGCGCTCACTTGGGCGCATTGCCGGAGTCAGTGAAATGACCTCCAGCAGTTCGCTCGGCAGCACGCGTATTATTTTGCAGTTTGATTTTGACCGGGATATCAACGGCGCGGCGCGCGATGTGCAGGCGGCGATCAACGCTGCACAAAGTTTGCTGCCCAGCGGGATGCCCAGCCGTCCGACCTATCGCAAAGCTAACCCGTCGGATGCGCCAATTATGATCCTCACGCTGACATCCGATACTTATTCGCAGGGTGAACTGTACGATTTTGCCTCGACGCAGCTGGCTCCGACGATTTCGCAAATCGACGGTGTTGGTGATGTCGATGTCGGCGGCAGCTCACTGCCCGCCGTACGCGTCGGGCTGAATCCGCAGGCGCTGTTTAATCAGGGCGTCTCGCTGGACGACGTACGCACTGCCATCAGCAATGCCAACGTGCGTAAACCGCAGGGGGCGCTGGAAGATGGCACTCACCGCTGGCAGATCCAGACCAATGATGAGCTAAAAACCGCCGCCGAATATCAGCCGCTGATTATTCATTACAACAACGGCGGCGCGGTTCGTCTGGGCGATGTGGCGACAGTGACCGACTCTGTACAGGATGTACGTAACGCCGGGATGACCAATGCCAAACCGGCTATTTTGCTGATGATCCGCAAGCTGCCGGAAGCCAATATTATCCAGACGGTTGACAGCATCCGGGCAAAATTACCGGAGTTGCAGGAAACCATTCCGGCGGCGATTGATCTGCAAATTGCCCAGGATCGCTCCCCCACCATTCGCTCCTCGCTGGAAGAAGTCGAGCAAACGCTGATTATCTCGGTGGCGCTGGTGATTCTGGTGGTGTTTTTATTCCTGCGCTCGGGTCGCGCCACTATTATTCCCGCCGTTTCGGTGCCGGTTTCGCTGATTGGTACGTTTGCGGCGATGTACCTGTGCGGATTCAGTCTCAATAACCTTTCGTTAATGGCGCTCACCATCGCTACTGGTTTCGTGGTGGATGACGCCATCGTGGTGCTGGAAAACATTGCCCGTCATCTGGAAGCGGGAATGAAACCGTTGCAAGCCGCACTGCAAGGTACTCGCGAAGTCGGTTTTACGGTGCTGTCGATGAGTCTGTCACTGGTGGCGGTGTTCCTGCCGCTGCTGTTGATGGGCGGATTGCCGGGCCGACTGTTACGCGAATTTGCCGTGACGCTTTCTGTCGCCATTGTTATATCGTTGCTGGTTTCTCTGACATTAACGCCAATGATGTGTGGCTGGATGCTGAAAGCCAGCAAGCCGCGTGAGCAAAAGCGACTGCGTGGTTTTGGCCGCATGTTGGTAGCCCTGCAACAAGGCTACGGCAAGTCGCTGAAATGGGTGCTCAATCATACCCGTCTGGTGGGTGTGGTGCTGCTTGGCACCATTGCGCTGAATATCTGGCTGTATATCTCGATCCCGAAAACCTTCTTCCCGGAGCAGGACACCGGCGTGCTGATGGGCGGGATACAGGCGGATCAGAGCATTTCGTTTCAGGCGATGCGCGGCAAATTGCAGGATTTCATGAAAATTATCCGTGACGATCCGGCAGTGGATAATGTCACCGGCTTTACCGGCGGTTCACGAGTTAACAGTGGGATGATGTTTATCACCCTCAAGCCACGCGACGAACGCAGCGAAACGGCGCAGCAAATTATCGACCGTCTGCGCGTAAAACTGGCGAAAGAACCGGGGGCGAATCTGTTCCTGATGGCGGTACAGGATATTCGCGTTGGTGGGCGTCAGTCGAACGCCAGCTACCAGTACACGTTGTTATCCGACGACCTGGCGGCACTGCGCGAATGGGAGCCGAAAATCCGCAAAAAACTGGCGACGTTGCCGGAACTGGCGGACGTGAACTCCGATCAGCAGGATAACGGCGCGGAGATGAATCTGGTTTACGACCGTGACACCATGGCACGGCTGGGAATCGACGTACAAGCCGCCAACAGTCTGTTAAATAACGCCTTCGGTCAGCGGCAAATCTCGACCATTTACCAGCCGATGAACCAGTATAAAGTGGTGATGGAAGTGGATCCGCGCTATACCCAGGACATCAGTGCGCTGGAAAAAATGTTCGTTATCAATAACGAAGGCAAAGCGATCCCGCTGTCGTATTTCGCTAAATGGCAACCGGCGAATGCCCCACTATCGGTGAATCATCAGGGATTATCGGCGGCCTCGACCATTTCGTTCAACCTGCCGACCGGAAAATCGCTCTCGGACGCCAGTGCGGCGATCGATCGCGCAATGACCCAGCTTGGTGTGCCTTCGACGGTGCGCGGCAGTTTTGCCGGAACAGCGCAGGTGTTCCAGGAGACGATGAACTCACAGGTGATCCTGATTATCGCCGCCATCGCCACGGTGTATATCGTGCTGGGTATCCTTTACGAGAGTTATGTGCACCCGCTGACGATTCTCTCCACCCTGCCCTCGGCGGGTGTTGGAGCGCTGCTGGCGCTGGAGCTGTTCAATGCCCCGTTCAGCCTAATCGCCCTGATAGGGATCATGCTATTAATCGGCATCGTGAAGAAAAACGCCATTATGATGGTCGATTTTGCGCTTGAAGCCCAACGGCACGGTAACCTGACGCCGCAGGAAGCTATTTTCCAGGCCTGTCTGCTGCGTTTTCGCCCGATTATGATGACTACCCTGGCGGCGCTGTTTGGCGCGCTGCCGCTGGTGTTGTCGGGCGGCGACGGCTCGGAGCTGCGGCAACCCCTGGGGATCACCATTGTCGGCGGACTGGTAATGAGCCAGCTCCTTACGCTGTATACCACGCCGGTGGTGTATCTCTTTTTCGACCGTCTGCGGCTGCGTTTTTCGCGTAAACCTAAACAAACGGTAACCGAGTAAATGACAGATCTTCCCGACAGCACCCGTTGGCAATTGTGGATTGTGGCTTTCGGCTTCTTTATGCAGTCGCTGGACACCACCATCGTAAACACCGCCCTTCCCTCAATGGCGCAAAGCCTCGGGGAAAGTCCGTTGCATATGCACATGGTCATTGTCTCTTATGTGCTGACCGTGGCGGTGATGCTGCCCGCCAGCGGCTGGCTGGCGGACAAAGTCGGCGTGCGCAATATTTTCTTTACCGCCATCGTGCTGTTTACTCTCGGTTCACTGTTTTGCGCGCTTTCCGGCACGCTGAACGAACTGTTGCTGGCACGCGCGTTACAGGGCGTTGGCGGCGCGATGATGGTGCCGGTCGGCAGATTGACGGTGATGAAAATCGTACCGCGCGAGCAATATATGGCGGCGATGACCTTTGTCACGTTACCCGGTCAGGTCGGTCCGCTGCTCGGTCCGGCGCTCGGCGGTCTGCTGGTGGAGTACGCGTCGTGGCACTGGATCTTTTTGATCAACATTCCGGTGGGGATTATCGGTGCGATCGCCACATTGATGTTAATGCCGAACTACACCATGCAGACGCGGCGCTTTGATCTTTCCGGCTTTTTATTGCTGGCGGTTGGCATGGCGGTATTAACCCTGGCGCTGGACGGCAGTAAAGGTACAGGTTTATCGCCGCTGGCGATTGCTGGCCTGGTCGCAGTTGGCGTGGTGGCACTGGTGCTTTATCTGCTGCACGCCAGAAATAACAACCGCGCCCTGTTCAGTCTGAAACTGTTCCGCACTCGTACCTTTTCGCTGGGCCTGGCGGGGAGCTTTGCCGGACGTATTGGCAGTGGCATGTTGCCCTTTATGACACCGGTTTTCCTGCAAATTGGCCTCGGTTTCTCGCCGTTTCATGCCGGACTGATGATGATCCCGATGGTGCTTGGCAGCATGGGAATGAAGCGAATTGTGGTTCAGGTGGTGAATCGCTTTGGTTATCGTCGGGTACTGGTAGCGACCACGCTGGGTCTGTCGCTGGTCACCCTGTTGTTTATGACTACCGCTCTGTTGGGCTGGTACTACGTTTTGCCGTTCGTCCTGTTTTTACAAGGAATGGTCAACTCAACGCGTTTCTCCTCCATGAACACCCTGACGCTGAAAGATCTCCCGGACAATCTGGCGAGCAGCGGAAACAGCCTGCTGTCGATGATTATGCAATTGTCGATGAGTATCGGCGTCACTATCGCCGGGCTGTTGCTGGGACTTTTTGGTTCACAGCATGTTAGCGTCGACAGCGGCACCACACAAACCGTCTTTATGTACACCTGGCTTAGCATGGCGTTGATCATCGCCCTTCCGGCGTTCATCTTTGCCAGAGTGCCGAACGATACGCATCAAAATGTAGCTATTTCGCGGCGAAAAAGGAGCGCGCAATGAAGTTCTGGCGACCCGGTATTACCGGCAAACTGTTTCTGGCGATTTTCGCCACCTGCATTGTCTTGCTGATCAGTATGCACTGGGCGGTGCGTATCAGTTTTGAGCGTGGCTTTATTGATTACATCAAGCATGGTAATGAACAACGATTACAACTGTTAAGTGATGCGCTTGGCGAGCAGTATGCGCAGCATGGCAACTGGCGCTTCCTGCGCAACAATGATCGCTTTGTCTTTCAGATCCTGCGTTCATTTGAACACGATAATTCGGAAGATAAACCCGGCCCGGGTATGCCACCGCACGGCTGGCGTACCCAGTTCTGGGTGGTTGATCAAAACAACAAAGTGCTGGTTGGTCCGCGAGCGCCGATTCCACCTGACGGTACACGGCGACCCATTCTGGTCAACGGTGCGGAAGTTGGCGCGGTGATCGCCTCCCCCGTTGAGCGGTTAACGCGCAATACTGATATCAATTTCGATAAACAACAGCGGCAAACCAGCTGGCTGATCGTCGCCCTGGCAACGTTACTCGCGGCGCTCGCCACCTTTCTGCTGGCGCGCGGTTTGCTGGCACCGGTAAAACGACTTGTCGATGGCACGCACAAACTGGCGGCGGGCGATTTCACTACCCGCGTAACGCCCACCAGTGAAGATGAACTGGGCAAACTGGCGCAAGACTTCAACCAGCTTGCCAGCACGCTGGAGAAAAACCAGCAAATGCGGCGCGATTTTATGGCCGATATTTCACACGAACTGCGTACGCCATTAGCGGTGCTGCGCGGTGAACTGGAAGCCATTCAAGATGGCGTGCGCAAATTCACGCCGGAGACGGTGGCGTCTTTACAGGCGGAAGTCGGTACACTGACTAAACTGGTTGACGATCTTCATCAGTTGTCGATGTCTGATGAAGGCGCTCTCGCCTATCAAAAAGCACCGGTAGATTTGATCCCACTGCTGGAAGTGGCGGGCGGCGCATTTCGCGAACGATTTGCCAGCCGTGGCCTGAAACTGCAGTTTTCCCTGCCAGACAGTATTACCGTATTTGGCGATCGCGACCGTTTAATGCAGTTATTCAATAACTTACTCGAAAACAGCCTGCGCTACACTGATAGCGGCGGCAGCCTGAAAATCTCTGCCGAGCAGCACGACAAAACGGTGCGCCTGACCTTTGCCGACAGTGCGCCAGGTGTCAGTGACGAGCAGCTACAAAAATTATTTGAACGTTTTTATCGCACCGAAGGTTCCCGCAACCGCGCCAGCGGTGGTTCCGGGCTGGGGCTGGCGATTTGCCTGAACATTGTTGAAGCACATAATGGCCGCATTATTGCTGCCCATTCGCCTTTTGGCGGGGTAAGCATTACAGTAGAGTTACCGCTGGAACGGGATTTACAGAGAGAAGTATGACCGAGTTACCAATCGACGAAAACACACCGCGTATTTTGATCGTGGAAGATGAACCGAAGCTGGGGCAGTTGCTCATTGATTATCTGCGTGCTGCGAGCTATGCGCCGACGCTTATCAGCCACGGCGATCAGGTACTGCCGTATGTGCGCCAGACACCACCGGATCTGATCCTGTTAGATCTGATGCTCCCTGGCACCGATGGCCTGACGCTGTGCCGGGAAATTCGTCGTTTTTCTGACATTCCGATCGTGATGGTGACGGCAAAAATCGAAGAGATCGATCGCCTGCTGGGGCTGGAGATTGGCGCAGATGATTATATCTGTAAGCCGTACAGCCCACGGGAAGTGGTAGCGCGCGTCAAAACCATTTTGCGCCGTTGCAAACCGCAGCGCGAGTTGCAGCAACAGGATGCTGAAAGCCCGTTGATTATCGACGAAGGTCGTTTTCAGGCTTCATGGCGCGGTAAAATGCTTGACCTGACGCCTGCGGAATTTCGTCTGCTGAAAACGCTCTCTCATGAACCAGGAAAAGTGTTCTCCCGCGAGCATTTGCTCAATCATCTTTATGACGACTACCGCGTAGTAACCGACCGCACCATCGACAGCCACATTAAAAACCTGCGCCGCAAGCTGGAATCTCTCGACGCCGAACAGTCATTTATCCGCGCCGTTTACGGCGTTGGTTACCGCTGGGAAGCCGACGCCTGCCGCATCGTTTAGTTTTAGCGACATGACTTTGTTAGCCGGAGATGGCGTTCAGACCAGATCCGGCAACATTATCCCACGCATGGTCAGCAAACTGACATTATCTCTCCGCCCTGGCAGGCATCAGAAAATCGCTCATACTTTAATCGGTAAACAGCACCTTTAGATGCTGTTTTCGATACGCAATTTCAATCAAGGAGTCATTATGGCTGGTTGGTTTGAACTCAGTAAGAGCAGTGATAATCAGTTCCGGTTTGTGCTAAAAGCGGGCAATGGTGAGACTATCCTCACCAGCGAGCTGTATACCTCAAAAGCCTCTGCGGAAAAGGGCATCGCGTCGGTGCGTAGCAACAGCCCGCAAGAAGAACGCTATGAGAAAAAAACGGCAAGTAACGGCAAATTCTATTTCAATCTGAAAGCCGCTAATCATCAAATTATCGGCTCCAGCCAGATGTACGCCACCGCGCAATCTCGTGAAACCGGAATTGCCTCCGTTAAAGCCAATGGCACAAGCCAGACGGTGAAAGACAATACGTAATTACGATGCCGGGCGTGGGTTGTTGGCGTCCGGCTTTATATCCAAATAACGCTTAGTTATTAATAATTAAGAGTAACCGCCGCCATTAAAATAGTGGGCACTGACGAGCACTCGTTGTGCTTTCTTTGTTTACCATCCCATACTTATCCTCCTGAACATGTTCATGTGCCAAAATATCTTCTAATACTTTCGTGACGCTATCCGGTTTATGACATACACTGATGTAAGATTTTTACTTACAGGCGGGCGTAAAATGGCCAGAACGATGACGGTTGATCTCGGCGATGAGTTGCGTGAATTTATCGAGTCCTTAATTGAATCCGGCGACTATCGCACCCAAAGCGAAGTGATCCGTGAGTCACTGCGATTACTTCGAGAAAAGCAAGCAGAGTCTCGCCTGCAAGCGTTACGTGACATGCTCGCAGAAGGGTTGAGTAGTGGTGAAGCTCAGCCGTGGGAAAAGGACGCGTTCTTACGGAAGGTGAAAGCAGGGATAAGGAAATAATGTGCGTATTATTAAACTCATGCCAAAAGCCAATGAGGATTTAGAAGGCATCTGGTATTACAGCTATCACCATTTCGGCGAACCACAAGCCGACAGATATGTGGAACATCTTTCAGACGTTCTCCAGATTCTGAGTAACAATAATATAGGTACGCCCAGACCTGAATTAGGCGAAGGTATTTTTGTTCTTCCTTTTGAACGCCACGTCATTTATTTCCTGCAATCACCAGGGGAAATTATCGTCATTCGTATCCTTAACCAAAACCAGGACGCCACCAGACATTTACACTGGAGCTAAACCCGCCGATTGCGCTACAATGCCCGCCCTTAAAGTGGGGGCACTCCCCTAACCGCTTCATCAGGTGAAGCGGATCTGACCTGTCATCAGAACGAGAGAATTATGTTTAAACCGGAACTTCTTTCCCCGGCGGGAACGCTGAAAAATATGCGTTACGCTTTCGCTTATGGCGCAGATGCTGTTTATGCGGGCCAGCCGCGTTATTCCCTGCGTGTGCGCAACAACGAATTCAACCACGAAAATCTTCAGCTCGGCATCAATGAAGCCCACGCGCTGGGGAAAAAGTTTTATGTCGTGGTCAACATTGCACCGCACAACGCCAAGCTGAAAACCTTTATCCGTGACCTGAAACCGGTGGTGGAAATGGGGCCGGATGCGCTGATTATGTCCGATCCAGGGCTGATTATGCTGGTGCGTGAGCACTTCCCTGAAATGCCGATCCACCTTTCGGTGCAGGCTAACGCCGTGAACTGGGCGACGGTGAAATTCTGGCAGCAAATGGGCCTGACCCGCGTGATCCTCTCTCGCGAGCTGTCGCTGGAAGAGATTGAAGAGATCCGCAATCAGGTGCCGGATATGGAGATCGAGATCTTCGTTCACGGCGCGCTGTGCATGGCCTACTCCGGTCGCTGCCTGCTCTCTGGCTATATCAACAAGCGCGACCCGAACCAGGGCACCTGCACCAACGCCTGCCGCTGGGAGTACAACGTCCAGGAAGGGAAAGAAGATGATGTTGGCAACATCGTACACAAGTACGAGCCGATTCCGGTGCAAAATGTTGAGCCGACGCTGGGTATCGGCGCACCAACCGACAAAGTGTTTATGATCGAAGAGGCCCAGCGTCCGGGCGAGTATATGACCGCGTTTGAAGATGAGCACGGCACTTACATCATGAACTCGAAAGATCTGCGCGCCATCGCCCATGTAGAACGCCTGACCAAAATGGGCGTGCATTCGCTGAAAATCGAAGGTCGTACCAAATCTTTCTACTATTGTGCACGCACCGCACAGGTTTACCGCAAAGCTATCGATGACGCCGCTGCGGGAAAACCGTTCGATACCAGCCTGCTGGAAACTCTGGAAGGTCTGGCGCATCGTGGCTATACCGAAGGTTTCCTGCGTCGTCATACTCACGACGATTATCAGAACTACGAATACGGTTATTCAGTTTCTGACCGCCAGCAGTTTGTTGGTGAGTTTACCGGTGAGCGCAAGGGGGACCTCGCGGCGGTAGCGGTGAAAAATAAATTCTCCGTTGGCGACAGCCTTGAGCTGATGACGCCGCAAGGCAACATTAATTTTACCCTTGAGCACATGGAAAACGCCAAAGGCGAAGCTATGCCGATAGCACCAGGCGATGGTTATACTGTGTGGCTCCCAGTCCCGCAGGATCTTGAACTCAATTACGCGCTGCTGATGCGTAATTTCTCCGGGGAAACCACGCGTAACCCACACGGTAAGTGATTAATTTCGATTATTTTTCCCGGATGGAAAATTCTTAGAAACCGATCACATACAGCTGCATTTATTAAGGTTATCATCCGTTTCGCTGAAAAACATAACCCATAAAATGCTAGCTGTACCAGGAACCACCTCCTTAGCCTGTGTAATCTCCCTTACACGGGCTTATTTTTTTATGCATAAGCCCTATCTCTGGTAACCGTCTTCCATTGACCACATCGATAGAATCCTCCTTCATAGCACGATGCCTTTCACTTATCGGCATCGTGCTCCCACAGGTTCCGGCTACGCACAGCCAGAACGCGCATATTTGACGCTTACCAAAAAATATTCTCACTCTCCACATTTGAATGTCAGACGAGCGACACCATGTAATCCTACACCTTCTGTCTTCAGCTCAACTATTTGCATTTTTTTGCCCTGAGTAACACAGAAATGAGTTGCATCATTTTTTACTATATTTTCTGCACCAGATATTCTACCCCTGGCTAAAGAAGCTTCGGCTTCGGTGTAGTATTGGTTATCGAGTTTACGCTGAATATTACTTTTATATGCAAGACCAAATTTACCGATACTTGTCTCATCATTATGCACAGCACAACCAGACATAATAAAAATACTAATTAATGATATAGCAGCTATCTTTTTCATCTCACCTTCCCCCATTAAATACCAACGACACTCTCTAGTGTTTAAATATAATAATGGCATGATTATTATAATTGAATAGGATTATAATAAATGTTCTGTACAACATTTCCTACATAAGTAGGAATTACGGACATTGAGGCCCTTCAGGGTAACTCCATGGGGGCTTTAATATATTATATTGAAGATGCCACTGTTTAGTTGAATATTAGGTATATGCTCTTTTTTGAAATTTATCGGTGGCAGCCGTTAGTATTCGCTGTCCCCATTGCAAGCTCCTGGTGGTAACCACTGAATCCTCCATACTTGAACTGACTTTTTATCCTCCGACTTTCATCCTGTTCTGACTCCACCTTTTGTTTTCTGCTCTACACTATCTACAGACCAATCATAAAGGCACATACGATCATGGCAGAATTTCCCGCCAGCTTACTGATTCTTAATGGCAAAAGTACTGACAATTTACCCTTGCGCGAAGCAATTATGCTGTTGCGTGAGGAAGGAATGACGATCCATGTGCGGGTCACCTGGGAGAAAGGCGATGCCGCACGATATGTAGAGGAGGCCCGGAAGTTGGGCGTCGCAACGGTGATTGCCGGTGGTGGCGATGGCACCATTAATGAAGTTTCTACGGCGTTGATTCAGTGTGAGGGGGATGACATACCCGCGCTGGGAATTTTGCCATTAGGAACCGCCAATGATTTTGCCACCAGTGTAGGGATTCCTGAGGCACTGGATAAGGCGCTGAAACTGGCAATTGCCGGTGACGCCATTGCGATAGATATGGCGCAGGTCAACAAACAAACCTGTTTTATTAATATGGCGACAGGCGGATTTGGGACGCGTATTACCACAGAAACGCCGGAAAAATTAAAAGCCGCGCTGGGTAGCGTCTCTTACATCATTCATGGCTTAATGCGTATGGATACTCTGCAACCGGACCGTTGTGAAATCCGCGGTGAAAACTTTCACTGGCAAGGTGACGCCCTGGTCATTGGTATTGGTAACGGGCGTCAGGCCGGTGGCGGTCAGCAATTGTGTCCGAACGCGTTAATTAACGATGGCTTGCTGCAACTGCGCATTTTTACCGGCGATGAAATACTTCCGGCTCTCGTATCAACCTTAAAATCTGACGAAGATAACCCGAATATTATCGAAGGCGCTTCGTCGTGGTTTGATATTCAGGCACCACACGACATCACCTTTAATCTTGATGGCGAACCGTTGAGTGGGCAAAATTTTCATATTGAAATACTTCCGGCAGCGTTGCGTTGTCGATTACCACCAGATTGTCCACTGTTGCGTTAATCAAACTATTCTCTCTTGAACCAGGGAGAATCCGTAATGCCGGATGCGGTGTAAACACCTTATCCGGCATACAGAACAATACTACACCGTAATTAATTTTACCCGCGTCTTCTGCAATGCCAGTTTATCCACCTCTGACACAGCATCATCGGTAATAATAATGTCAATTTTTTCGATTGGTAGTACCTGATTAAAACCGCGACGGTTAAATTTCGATGAATCGAGAACGGCAATCACTTTATTAGCGGCTGTGACCATCGCACCGCTAATAGAATAACCTTCATTAAAGGTCGTAATACCATTAACCGCATCAATACCATCAGCACCGACAAACATTAAATCGGCATTAATATCCTGTAATGAACGCTCGGCAATGGAACCATGCATCGAGCGCGTTTTATGGCGGACCGTGCCACCACAGACGACCAGAGTAATGTCTTTATTTTCGGAAAGGGCAAACGCTGCCGGGAGACTGTTGGTAATCACCGTGATATTTTTGGCGGTCATTAATCCTTCGGCGATAAGCATTGTCGTACTTCCGCTGTCGAGAATAACGGTCATCCCTTCGTGGATCATTTTGACTGCCGCCTGCGCTATTCTGTTTTTTGGCGCGCTGGCGAGCTGAAATCGCTCTTTAAACCCGACTTCCTGGGTCTCGGTTTCACTATTACCAGACATTATTTTCGCCGCACCGCCATGAAAGCGCGTAACCACGCCTTTTTGTTCGAGAAAGCGCAAATCGGCACGGATTGTCGCTTCCGAGGCAGCAAATACTCCCGCCAGATCCTGAACAAGCACGGTTCCCTGTTCATTCACTAATTGGATGATCTTATTCCTTCGCTCGAATGAATTCATCGTCATTTACCCATATTCAATTGTGGCTAGTGTAAACGAAGGGGGACCATTGGTGAATGATCTGTTTTGCACAATACCGGGCCAGCATCACGCTGGCCCGCGGTTTCAGGGAATGAGCAACACTTTGCCCGGCATAGCATTACGAGCGATGTCACGCACCGCCTGGGCGAAGCTTTCAAAGCTTCCACGGTGAGCGATTAATGGCTCCAGGCTTAACTTACGTTCTGTCAGCAACCGGCTCGCCGTTTCCCACTCCTGCCCCGGCCAAGGGCTGGAGTAGTTCATCCAACTGCCGATAACCGTCAGCTCTTTACGCAATATTTTGCCAAACGTTGCCGATGTTAAATGCAGATCCTGATGCAACGTGCCCACCAGCGCCAGTTGGGCATGAGGACCGGCAATCTCTACCGCCAGTTCGACAGTTTGCGGTACGCCAGCCGTCTCGAGGATAAGCTGATTAAAGCGCAGTTCGCGTAAAACGCTCTGCATTTGCGGCGCGCTCATTTCGCTACTGTTAAATGTTTGCATCGCACCGAAAGATTTTGCCAGTGCCAGTTTTTCTGAACTAATGTCGATCGCCGTCACACTCTTTGCTCCCAGCGCGACAGCGCACTGAATGGCCAGCAGGCCAATGGTTCCGGCACCAATAATAATAACGTTTTTATTCTCACAACCTTGCGCTAAATGAAAAGCATGCAGACCAACGGTAATCGGCTCAATAAAAGCCCCATCCTCAATAGGCATATCCGTGGGTAGAGCAAAGACATTTTTTCGCTTAACGACAATATATTCAGCAAATCCACCATCACGCCGCGAGCCAATAAAATCATATTTTGCGCACTGGGAATAAAACCCTTTCAGACACTCTGGACAAGTAAAACAGGGTAATAACGGCACACAGGCAACCGCATCGCCAGGGTGTAAATCATCAACACCGGATCCCACCGCATCAATATAGCCGCTAAATTCATGGCCTAACGTTATTGGATAATAATGTGCACCATTTTTAAATATCCTGGGTAAATCGGAACCACATAAGCCCGAGCTGGCAATTTTTACCCGCACCTCATCCTGATGTTTAATTTCAGGAATGACGCTTTCTGCAACGCGCACGATACCATCAGTATCATTCACCACTGATTTCATAAAAACTCCTGATTGTTAAGGGGGATAACCTCCCCCTCAGGTAAAAATTATTCTGCGAGAACGACTTTCTCTTGTTTAATAAAGCCACGCGCTCTACGCCAGGTCATGAAAATACCGGTCAGATAAATTGCACCGATAATAATGAAACCGGGAATATTTTGCGGGGAGAAAACCTGAATCAGTAACCAGGTAATGGGAGAACCGCCCTGATCCATTGAAGCCACCATACCCCCGGCTTTTAACGCCCCAGCATTAGCCGCCAGTTGGGTGTGCAAACCAATAGTTTGCGTCGCGATCCACAGGGTGATGCTCATAATGATGACACCCGAGATTAAGGTGCGGAACAGATTTCCACGATGCACGGCGACCGCCATCGCCACGAAGAAGCCGATGGTGGCAAGATCGCCAAACGGCAGCACCTGATTACCCGGCACACAAACAGCAATTAAAATGGTGAGTGGGATAAAAATCAGGCTTGCCGATACCACCGCCGTATGTCCCAGCAGCAACGCCGGATCAAGGCCAATCAGGAACTCCTGACCGCCGAATTTCGCCTGTAAACGACTACGAGCCTGCTTAGCGATGGGCGTTAAACCATCCATGATGGGTTTAATCACCCGTGGCATTAGCAGCATCACTGCCGCCGTTTTTACCGCCAGCTGCAATACACCTTTGACATCGTAACCCGCGAGGATGCCGATAATCAGCCCCATCACAAACCCCACGGTGACAGGCTCGCCAAATGGACCAAATTTGCGCTGAATATCGTCGGCGCTAAATTTAATTCGGTTAACGCCTGGGATTTTCTCGATGATAGCATCGACCAGCACCGCAATCGGCCCCATATACGCCGACGTACCGTGCGGAATAGCAATACCTTCCAGCTCAAAGAAATTTCGGGTATCGCGGGCAAACCAGTCGCCGAGCTTATAAACAAACGCCGCGTGAATTACCACACCTGCCATCCCTATCATCCATGAACCGGTTGCCAGATGCAGCAACGCGCCGGTGAAGGTCATATGCCAGATATTCCAGATATCAACATTTACCACCCGCGTCATACGGGTCAGTAACATCGCCACGTTAACCAGAATCGCAATCGGAATCGCCACCAGCGCAATTTGCGACGCCCAGGTCATTGGTGAAGAGCCCGGCCAGCCAACATCGACCACATGCAGATTCAGGTCGAAATTTTCCGCCATCGCTTTCGCCGCCGGGCCAATGGAATCCAGCATTAAGCCAATCACAAGGCCAATGCCAACAAAGCCAATCCCGATATGCAGACCCGCTTTAAAGCAATCGCCTGCCTTCATGCCTAATATTTTAGAAAAAATAATGATGACAACCGGCAGCATCACTGTAGGGCCGAGGTCGAGAATATAACGCATGACTTCTGAAAACATAGGTCACCCCTGTAAGATAGTCAGAATTTTATTTTGTAATGCTTCGATACCGACACCAGAAACAAAAGGCATGCCGTGAACTAACGGAATATCGCCAAAACTACGATCCACCCTGGCAGTGGTACATATCAAATGCACACCATCCATATAGGTTTCTATTTCATTAACCCGACACTGGATTAATTCAACAGGAATATTATGATTCTGACACAACTCTTTAATTTCTTCCGCCGCCATCGTAGAGGTCGCAACCGCGCCTCCGCAAGCGACAATAATCTTGCGTTTCATAAATAGTCCTTTTTATTGTTACAGAGGGATTTATTCGTCTGAATCTAAAACATACTTTGTGAAGTATTCCTTTAACTGGGTTTCAGGAAGAGTGATTAGTGTCTCGACGATATCGGGCTGTTGTAACTTGCCAAATAAACAGCGTAAAAGTTTCAATTGCTGCTGCGGATTTTCCACAATCAACGCAATAACCAACGATACCGCCACGTCGTTATCATCATCCGCTTGCTGAAAATGAACTTTATTTGTTGGCCTTAACAGATAAATGGCTGACGACTTAGCATGAATCGCCTCACAATGCGGTATTGCAATAGCGTGCTGCTCAAGCATTATCCCGGTAGGGAATTCTGCTTCTCTGGCAATTAATGCCTGTGGCCAGGTATCATGAACCACACCTTTGGCGAGCATCTCATTACCGATATGGGTTAAAACTTCGCTACGATCGACAAAAGAAATTCCGCTACGAACAAACAGGTTAGTCATATACCGTCCTTATTCCGCACAGCCGTAGCGATAGGCGCGCAAAACATCATAAATTTTATCCATAATCAGCTGATGCGGTATTGCTGATAATTCCCCGGACTGAATGCGTTCAAATTGTTTGGGAAGATACTGACTAATCATGCCCAGTGGGATGTCCACGCCTTCAAGATTCACCATCATCGTATCGACGCTATTTTTAATCCGACTATGCGGCCAGTAATAACGAATACGATCCGACAGGCTGTAACGAATATCCAGTAATGAATCGTTAAAACCCGTACGATAATATTTTTTCCAGTATTGCGGTTCGTCGAGCATCACTTCTTCAATTACCGCCAGGCAACCGCTGCGATTTTCAGGGGCGATAAGTTCCTGCTCAATTTGTGCCAGTGCAAATATCGCCTCGCGTAAAGCAAAGGTTAATGCGGGACCGACTTTCAATATTGCAAAGTGATCGAGGACTAATTCCCAATAAGCCGTCCGGGTCTGGTAATCGGTAGAATGTGCTTCATAAACCATTCGGGTGTTTTCTATCCATTGCGCCAGCGGCTGCGCTTCCTGCGGCTGATAATGGATAATATTGCTGTGATCAAATTCCACACCCGGCTGCACCACGATGGCAATCACACGTGTTAACGCCTCTGTCAGCCCACGGGCAATAAAGGCCTTTTGATGCGTACGTAAAGTATTGGCGGCATCTTCAACATGGGTGATGTGTACTGACTGAATGGCGCTGGCCTCACCGCCCGGAACCGGAACTTCGGTGCCAATGACATAGCTCAGTTGCTCACGCTGGCAATCTGTCGCCACACTTTCCGCAGCAAAGCAAAGCACAGCAGCTCGTTCCGCAACCGTTTCTGGTGCTAACGGTATGGGATCCCCCGCGCAGGACATTGACGCATCAAGATGAATTTTACTGAAGCCGGCACGAACATATTCCTTTACCAGCTCGACGGATTTTTCCATCGCCGCATCCGCATTTTCTTGCTGCCAGCAGTTTGGCCCCAGATGATCGCCGCCGAGAATAATGCGTTCGCGTGCAAACCCAACTTTATCGGCAATCGTAAAAACAAATTCGCGAAAGTCTGCCGGTGTCATTCCGGTATAACCGCCAAATTGATTGACCTGGTTTGACGTTGCTTCAATCAGCACTTTGCGCGTGCTGTTGCGATCAAATGCCAGCGCCGCTTCGATAACCAACGGATGGGCAGAACAGACTGAACATATGCCGATATGTTCACCAGCTTTATGCCGGGCAATTAACGTTTTCATGTTTTTTCCTTGTTAAATGGCAGGTGCGTTATGCCCTGCCCTCGCAGCCACAATCGGCAATCACTTTGCTCACCACATCGAGCATTGCGGATTTAGCCGACTGCAAATAATCCCGGGGATCGGTCGCTTCAGGGTGCTCGGTCAGGTAATTTTTTAACGCCTGCGAGAAGGCATTTTTCAGCTCCGTTGCAACGTTGATTTTGCATATCCCCAGTTTGATGGTTTGCTGAATATCCTTAGTCGATAACCCTGACGCGCCATGCAGCACCAGCGGTAAGTTCACCCACTGGCGAATGTTCTCCAGTCTAGAAAAATCAAGCGCCGGTGCGCTGGCATACATCCCATGAGCCGTGCCGATGGCGACCGCCAGGGAATCAATTCCGGTTGCCTCGGCAAATTCACGCGCCTGAGCGGGGTTGGTGTACAACGCATCGGCTTCATTGACTTGCACATCATCTTCCTGGCCGCCAAGTTGCCCCAGCTCCGCCTCGACGCTGACATCAAAGCGATGGCAAAAATCCACCACCTCTTTGACCCGTGAAATATTTTGCGCAAAAGGCAAATGCGAGGCGTCAATCATGACTGAGCGCACGCCAGAACGAACCTTCTGAGCGATATCGTCAAATTTCGTGTGATGGTCGAGATGAATTGCCAGTGGATGGTGATATTGCTTCGCCATCGCGCTGACCAGCGCCAACAGATTTTCTGTACCAGCATGAGTAAATGTGCCAGGCGTTCCGGCGATGATGACCGGCGCATGCAGGTTGGCAGCGGTTTCTACCACCACTTGCATCGTTTCGAGATTGTGAATATTGAATGCCGGAACCGCATAACCGCCGCGCTGTGCGTTGTTCAGCATCTGCTTTGTCGATACCACGTACATTTTCATATCCTGTCGTTTGTTTTCGATTTCAAAATATAATGAAATTATTTGTTTTTAAATATCGAGATAACGATCACAAAAACGACAATATGAAAATTGTTCGAGGAGTGAAAGGCAAAAAAACGGCCTCCCGATAGGGAAGCCGTAGCAAAGTGCGCGTGTTTTTATGCCGGATGCGGTGTAAACATACGTGGCAGTGCTATGTAGGCATGATAAGACGCTTCAGCGTCGCATCAGGCATAGGTTGCCGGATGCAGCGTAAACGCCTTATCCGTCCTACGGGGTGGTGTTGTTCGTATAAGGCGTATCAGGCGATAGTAATTTTGCTATCGAGATAAACGTCCTGCACGGCGTTAATCAGTTTCACGCCGTCAGCCATCGATTTCTTGAACGCTTTACGTCCAAGAATCAGCCCCATTCCGCCAGCGCGTTTGTTGATAACCGCAGTACGCACTGCATCACTGAGGTCAGTTTCACCGCCCGCAGCACCGCCGGAGTTTATCAACCCAGCCCGGCCCATATAGCAGTTAGCTAACTGATAACGCACCAGATCAATCGGGTTTTCGCTGGTTAACTTGCTGTACACGCGATCGTCGGTATAACCGTAATTAATCGCTTTATAACCGCCGTTATTTTCCGCCATTTTCTGTTTGACGATGTCCGCGCCAATGGTCGCCGCCAGATGGTTCGCCTGACCAGTCAGGTCGGCGGAAACATGGTAATCAACGCCATCTTTCTTAAAGGCGGAGTTACGCAAATAGGCCCACAGCACTGTCACCATGCCCAGCTCGTGCGCACGTTCAAAAGCCGCAGAAATTTCTTCAATCTGGCGACGTGACTCTTCCGAGCCAAAATAGATAGTCGCACCAACCGCAACCGCGCCCATGTTGAACGCCTGCTCCACGCTGGCATACAGCGTTTGATCGTAGGTATTCGGGTAACTTAGCGTCTCGTTGTGATTAAGTTTGACGAGGAATGGAATGCGATGCGCATAACGCCGCGATACCGACGCCAGCACGCCGTAAGTTGACGCCACACAGTTACAGCCCGCTTCGATCGCCAGTTCAACAATGTTTTTCGGGTCAAAGTAGAGCGGGTTAGCAGCAAATGAAGCTCCGGCAGAGTGCTCAACGCCCTGGTCAACCGGCAGAATAGAAAGATATCCTGTGCCAGCCAGACGCCCGGTGTTGTACAACGTCTGCATATTACGTAACACCGCAGGCGGGCGATTATTGTCAATCATCACGCGGTCTACGTAGTCATGTCCGGGGAGATAAAGCTGGTCAGAAGGAATAGTCATACAACGGTGCTGTAAAAGGTTGTCGGCGTCTTTGCCAAGCAACTGCGCAATATCTGTCATTACTATGCTCCCGTAAATTCCGATTGGATATCGGCTATGGATTTTCCTGGCCCGCCTTTTGCGGGCAATCATAATCCTGGTCGTTACGGGCGAGTTTTTCCATCTTTTGGATGTTTTTTCAGCGTTTTCTGTTGGCTCGATTCATCAGAAAAAATGTTAGCGCGGTCAAGTTTTCACCGCAAAGGTATTTAAAAGGTATTATTAAGTGGTATTGTCATCGCGTACCTTACATTACCTGTCATGAAGGAATTAAAAGATGAAAACAACAGCAAAGCTGTCGTTCATGATGTTTGTTGAATGGTTTATCTGGGGCGCGTGGTTTGTGCCATTGTGGTTGTGGTTAAGTAAAAGCGGTTTTAGTGCCGGAGAAATTGGCTGGTCGTATGCCTGTACCGCCATTGCGGCGATCCTGTCGCCAATTCTGGTTGGCTCCATCACTGACCGCTTTTTCTCGGCGCAGAAAGTGCTGGCGGTATTGATGTTCGCAGGCGCGCTGCTGATGTATTTCGCTGCGCAACAGACCACTTTTGCCGGGTTCTTCCCGTTACTGCTGGCCTACTCGCTAACCTATATGCCGACCATTGCGCTGACTAACAGCATCGCTTTTGCCAACGTGCCGGATGTTGAGCGTGATTTCCCGCGCATTCGTGTGATGGGCACTATCGGCTGGATTGCCTCCGGTCTGGCATGTGGTTTCTTGCCGCAAATACTGGGGTATGCCGATATCTCACCGACTAACATCCCGCTGCTGATTACCGCCGGAAGTTCTGCTCTGCTCGGTGTGTTTGCGTTTTTCCTGCCCGACACGCCACCAAAAAGCACCGGCAAAATGGATATTAAAGTCATGCTCGGCCTGGATGCGCTGATCCTGCTGCGCGATAAAAACTTCCTCGTCTTTTTCTTCTGTTCATTCCTGTTTGCGATGCCACTAGCGTTCTATTACATCTTTGCCAACGGTTATCTGACCGAAGTTGGCATGAAAAACGCCACCGGCTGGATGACGCTCGGCCAGTTCTCTGAAATCTTCTTTATGCTGGCATTGCCGTTTTTCACTAAACGCTTTGGTATCAAAAAGGTATTATTGCTTGGTCTGGTCACCGCTGCGATCCGCTATGGCTTCTTTATTTACGGTAGTGCGGATGAATATTTCACCTACGCGTTACTGTTCCTCGGTATTTTGCTTCACGGCGTAAGTTACGATTTTTACTACGTTACCGCTTACATCTATGTCGATAAAAAAGCCCCCGTGCATATGCGTACCGCTGCGCAGGGGCTGATCACGCTCTGCTGCCAGGGCTTCGGCAGTTTGCTCGGCTATCGTCTTGGCGGTGTGATGATGGAAAAGATGTTCGCTTATCAGGAACCGGTAAACGGACTGACTTTCAACTGGTCCGGGATGTGGACTTTCGGCGCGGTGATGATTGCCATTATCGCCGTGCTGTTCATGATTTTTTTCCGCGAATCCGACAACGAAATTACGGCTATCAAGGTCGATGATCGCGATATTGCGTTGACACAAGGGGAAGTTAAATGAAAACAGAACGTATTCTCGGTGCTCTTTATGGGCAGGCGTTAGGGGATGCGATGGGGATGCCCTCCGAGCTTTGGCCACGCAGCCGCGTTAAAGCACACTTTGGCTGGATTGACCGTTTTCTTCCTGGACCAAAGGAGAATAACGCGGCCTGTTATTTTAACCGCGCCGAATTCACCGACGATACCTCGATGGCGCTGTGTCTGGCGGATGCGTTACTGGAACGTGAAGGCAAGATCGATCCGGATCTGATTGGGCGTAATATTCTCGACTGGGCGCTGCGTTTCGACGCCTTTAACAAAAACGTACTAGGTCCGACCTCGAAGATTGCGCTTAACGCCATTCGCGACGGTAAACCCGTTGCTGAACTGGAAAACAACGGCGTGACCAACGGCGCAGCGATGCGCGTCTCGCCATTAGGTTGTTTGCTTCCGGCGCGTGATGTTGATTCCTTTATTGATGATGTAGCGCTGGCGTCCAGCCCGACCCATAAATCCGATCTGGCGGTTGCAGGCGCGGTAGTCATCGCATGGGCGATTTCTCGTGCCATTGACGGAGAAAGCTGGTCAGCGATTGTTGATTCCCTGCCTTCAATTGCGCGACATGCACAGCAAAAACGCATCACTACGTTCAGCGCCTCACTGGCGGCGCGGCTGGAGATTGCGCTGAAAATTGTGCGCAATGCCGACGGCACCGAATCCGCCAGCGAACAGCTTTACCAGGTCGTTGGCGCAGGTACCAGCACTATTGAGTCCGTTCCGTGCGCCATTGCGCTGGTTGAACTGGCACAAACCGACCCGAATCGCTGCGCCGTCCTGTGCGCTAACCTTGGCGGCGACACAGACACCATCGGCGCTATGGCGACGGCGATTTGCGGCGCGTTGCATGGCGTTAACGCTATCGATCCTGCATTAAAGGCGGAACTGGATGCGGTAAATCAGCTTGATTTCAACCGCTATGCCACAGCGCTGGCGAAATATCGTCAACAACGGGAGGCGGTATGAGCGACGCTCGATTACACACGCTGCTGCCTGAATTAACCTCGCGTCAGCCGGTGATGGTCGTCGGCGCGGCGGTCATTGATGTGATCGCCGACGCTTATGCCCTCCCCTGGCGTGGGTGCGATATCGAACTGAAGCAGCAGAGCGTTAACGTTGGCGGCTGCGCACTGAATATTGCCGTGGCGTTAAAGCGCCTCGGCATCGAAGCGGGTAACGCCTTGCCGCTCGGTCAGGGCGTGTGGGCGGAGATTATTCGCAACCGGATGGCAAAAGAGGGCTTAATCAGCCTGATCGATAACGCCGAAGGTGATAACGGCTGGTGTCTGGCGCTGGTTGAGCCGGATGGCGAACGCACTTTTATGTCATTCAGCGGTGTGGAAAATCAGTGGAATCGCCAGTGGCTGGCGCGATTAACCGTTGCGCCTGGCAGCCTGCTCTATTTTTCCGGTTATCAACTGGCCTCGCCCTGCGGCGAATTGTTAGTGGAATGGCTGGAAAAGCTGCAAGACGTGACGCCGTTTATCGATTTTGGCCCACGTATTGGCGATATCCCGGACGCATTACTGGCGCGGATCATGGCCTGTCGACCTTTAGTGTCACTCAATCGTCAAGAGGCTGAGATTGCCGCCGAACGTTTTGCTTTATCCGCAGAGATAACAACACTTGGCAAGCAATGGCAGGAGAAATTTGCCGCGCCGTTGATCATTCGTCTCGATAAAGAGGGCGCATGGTATTTCAGCAACGACGCTTCTGGCTGCATTCCGGCATTTCCCACGCAAGTTGTAGACACTATTGGGGCGGGCGACAGTCATGCAGGTGGCGTACTTGCCGGGCTGGCCTCTGGTCTGCCACTGGCGGATGCCGTATTACTGGGCAATGCAGTGGCGTCGTGGGTTGTCGGGCATCGCGGCGGTGATTGTGCGCCAACGCGCGAGGAACTACTCCTCGCACACAAAAACGTATAGATCGCTGCGACAGTGGCTAATGCTGTACTCAATAGGCCGTTGCTGTTGGTCAAGCGCCACTTGCTTGATCACCAGCACCGGTATTTTGCTATCTAACTGAATATGTGACTGAAACTCGGCATCCGGCATCCGGGCGCTAACGCGGGAACGCGTACGTTGTGGGTAAATGTGCTGGCTGCGGAAATAGTCATAAAGTGAAATCCCGATGGCATCAACATCATGAATTAAATGCGCCGGAACCCACGATTCCTCAATCGATACCGCTTCTTCATCGACATAGCGAATACGCTTAAGCAAAAAGACATCACTTCCTGCTTCGACCGCCAGCTGCTGCGCGACTTCTTCGGGACATTTCACGACACGCTTGTTAACCCATAGCGTATCGGGCTTTTTCCCGCGCAATACCACCTGCTGAGAAAAACCTCGCGCTTCTTTCAACGAGTATTCGAAGATGTTGTTGATCTGCGTGCCGTAACCGCGCGAACGCGTCACCACACCCTCTTCTTCCAGCGCCTGCATCGCCTTGCGCACCGTAATGCGCGAAACGCCGGTTAACTGACTTAAATCACGCTCACCGGGCAAAATATTGCCATGCTCCAGCACCCCGCTGCGCACGGCATTTTTTACCGTTTCGGCAAACTTAATATAAAGCGGCGTGTTATCCGCCGCTAAAATACGTTCGTTCAGTTGGGCAATCAGCTGGGTATGCGCTTGTTCCATTTGTCTTTTTCCTGCCAGGGAGTCTGGTGGGAGTATATCACTGCTTCTTATTTAAGGCGTTTCTTTAATCCCATCAACGAATCCCTGCAACTCCTCCACCGTGCCATTAAACACATTAAAATCCACCGGACCATTGATGCCATCTACCTGTCCACGGTCGGAATGCTGCCAGAAGCGCCAGGCCATGCCGTCATTGTCCGGACGACGTTGATAGTAGTGAGCCACCCACCACGGATATTCATTGAAATAGCCCGCCAGATTCGTGTGATAAAAAACGGCTCCTGAGTAAATAATCGGCTTTTTCCCCGTACTTTTTTCGACCATTTTTAGCCACTGACTTACCCTCTTGCGTAATTCTTTTGCCGATAATTTTCCTCGCTCTTCTACGTCCAGTACCGCAGGGAAATCGCCTTGTGAGAAATCTACCGTTTGCAGAAATAATCGCACCTGAACCGGTGCTGCTACCGACGGGGAGAAATAATGATATGCCCCGCGCAGCAGGCCATTTTCGCGGCTTAGTTGCCAGTTACGCGAAAAATAGGGGTCCACCAGCTTTTCGCCTTCCGTCGCCTTAATAAAAGCAAACTGTAAGCGGATACCGTTGTCGCGCATTTTTGCCACCCGCTGCCAGTCGATCCGCTCCTGCCAGCGCGAAACATCTATTCCGTGAATGGTGTAACTGGCAGGAATGCGAATAGCGAAAGATTTAACCGGGCGATAACCGTAGAAGTGGATGTAGTCTGTAATCTGAACTGCTGTCGAATAGAAAAAATTCACCGTCTGACGCGGATAAATTGCAACGATGGAAATTAGCCCAAGAGCGCATAATAGAGAGGTGAGTTTTTTTCGACTGGTAATTCTTAGCTGCATTGGTTTCATCCCTGAATGTCAGTGCCAAAGGCTGACAATAACCAAAGCAGCTATAGTACGGTGCTCACCACCAGGCGTGGAAGTGGTGAACCGGACCAATACCGTGACCAACTTCCAGCGTGTCGGCCTGGGCTAACGCCGATGAAAGCCAGCTTTTTGCCTCCTGTACGGTGTCAGCCCAGTTTGTATGGCGCGGGCGTAGTGCAGCCAACGCCGCAGAGAGTGTACAACCAGTGCCGTGGGTGTTTTTGGTCATAATGCGCGGTGCGGTAAACCGTTGTTCACCCTCGCGGGTAAACAGCCAGTCCGGGCTTTGCTCATCATCCAGATGACCACCTTTCATTAGCACTGCGCCACAGCCCATCGCCAACAGCGATCGCCCTTGTTCCAGCATTTCCTGTTCGGTGCGCGCGTGTGGCGCGTCGAGCAAGGCGGCAGCTTCGGGCAAGTTTGGCGTTATTAATGAAACCTGTGGCAATAATCGACTGCGCAGCGTAGCAACCGCCGAAGGTGAAAGCAGCGGGTCGCCGCTTTTTGCCAGCATAACGGTGTCGAGTACCACGTTTTGGATCTGATAACGTTGCAACCGTTCTGCCACCGCTTCAACAATATCGGTTTCCGCCAGCATACCGATTTTAGTGGTATCGATTCGCACATCGCTGAACACCGAATCGAGCTGGGCGGCGACAAAATCAGGCTCAATGCGATACACCGACTGTACGCCACGGGTATTTTGCGCCACCAGTGCAGTAATAACTGAGCAACCATAAGCGCCAAGTGCCGAGAAGGTTTTAAGATCGGCCTGAATCCCCGCACCACCACTCGGATCAGTACCGGCAATCGTCAGAGCGTTAATTCGTTTCATGCCTGCACCTCCTGCGTCAATTGCCAGAGCGCATCAAGGAAATGTGGAACAAAACTGCCTGGCCCCTCGCTTCTGGCGACTGCGCGTTCTCCGGCTTGTTTCATCCAGTGACAGGCAGATGCGACATTTTCCAGCGTATCGCCTGGTAACGCACAGCAGGCAGCGACAACCGCCGATAATGCACAGCCAGTTCCTACCACTTTGGTCATTAACGGATCACCACCGTGAATACCAATGATACGATGTCCATCGGTAACATAATCCATCTCGCCAGTGACCACGACGATTGCGCCAGTTTCCCGTGCCAGTGTTTGTGCAGCGGGTATCGCGTTAGCTGCGGCGTCAGTGGTATCCACTCCCCGTCCGCCATTAGCAATGCCAGCTAATGCCATGATTTCCGAAGCATTACCACGTATCGCTGCCGGTTTAAAAGATAAAAGTTCATGACAAAAATGGCGGCGATAATCGAGCGCACCCACCGCTACTGGATCAAGCGTCCAGGGTGTTTGAGAGCTTTTTGCTTGCTCAACGGCAGCACGCATCGCCTGAGCGCGTGGCTGCGTCAGTGTGCCAACGTTAATCAACAAGGCACTGGCGATAGCCGCAAACTGACTGGCCTCTTCGGTTTCGATAACCATCGCTGGCGATGCACCGAGCGCCAGCAAGGTATTGGCGGTAAAGGTTTGCACCACATCATTGGTCATGCAGTGCACAAGAGGGGAATGTTGGTGAAAAAGGTGTAACGCGTGCGCAGATTGCGCTGAACCCAGCAGGTCGACTTGCATAGTTTGCTCCTGCCATAACGTGAAGAAGCAATGACCTGGTGGTCCGTGACTTCCCTACGCTGGCATTATCCAGATCAGGTGATACGGGTATTTCTCAGCCTTCACGCAGAAGGGCACCCCGAGTCGTTTGGTTGCGATGATAAATCGCAGAGGAGGATGGTAATGTCCAGCGCACGCGTTGTAAACGAGGAAAAACGGCAGTTTTACAATCGCGTTAATAAATTATTTGATATATGAATCCAGCACCTTCAGAACGACATCCAGATCTTCTTCACGTTTTAGCTCATCCCCCTGGTGAACGATGTGTTCCGTCAGATGACCTTTAATCACTTCCCGCATCAGACCGTTTACCGCGCCACGGATAGCAGCAATCTGTTGTAAAACTGCAGCGCATTCGTGCGGCTCGTCGAGCATTTTCTTGAGCGCCACGACCTGGCCCTGAATCTTACTGGCACGCGCTTTCAGTTTCTGTTTATCACGGATTGTATGAGACATGGCAACACCTGGTTAACAAGAATATGAAAAATCATAGCACTATTAATCTACTGGGGGGTAGTATCAGGTACTGGGGGGGAGTAGAATCAGATTGCCGAATTAATACTAAGAATTATTATCATGACCGAATTTACAACTCTTCTTCAGCAAGGAAACGCCTGGTTCTTCATCCCCAGCGCCATCTTACTTGGTGCGCTTCATGGCCTGGAACCAGGGCACTCAAAAACGATGATGGCGGCGTTTATCATCGCCATCAAAGGCACCATTAAACAAGCGGTGATGCTCGGACTGGCAGCAACTATTTCGCATACCGCAGTGGTCTGGTTAATTGCCTTTGGCGGGATGGTGATCAGCAAGCGCTTTACTGCTCAATCAGCAGAACCGTGGCTCCAGCTGATTTCCGCAGTGATCATTATTAGCACCGCGTTCTGGATGTTCTGGCGTACCTGGCGCGGCGAACGCAACTGGCTGGAGAATATGCACGGGCATGATTATGAGCATCATCATCACGATCACGAACATCACCACGACCATGGACATCATCACCATCACGAACATGGCGAGTATCAGGATGCCCATGCACGAGCCCATGCCAATGACATTAAACGACGCTTTGATGGTAGAGAGGTCACCAACTGGCAAATTTTGTTATTTGGCTTAACCGGTGGCCTTATCCCCTGCCCGGCAGCAATTACCGTGCTGTTGATATGCATTCAGTTGAAAGCCCTGACACTGGGCGCAACACTGGTCGTCAGTTTCAGCATTGGCCTGGCGTTAACGCTTGTCACCGTAGGCGTTGGCGCAGCAATCAGCGTTCAGCAGGTCGCAAAACGCTGGAGCGGATTTAACACTCTCGCTAAACGCGCCCCCTATTTTTCCAGTCTGTTGATTGGCTTAGTCGGTGTGTATATGGGCGTACATGGCTTCATGGGCATAATGCGATAACTCAATCCTTTAGGCTTGCATGTTATCTTCAGCCCAGGATGATTCTTAAATCAGCTATTTCCGCTGACTCTCTGCTCGCTAAGGATGCTTTTAGGGCATCCTTTCATTTACACTTTTTACGAAATCATGGGATCACTAACAAAATATCGCTTGTCAGTTATATTGTATGGCAGGAAAGATATGCGACTGATATTACAGATCCCCAAAGTGGAGAGTTTATGACCATTAAAAATAAGATGTTGCTGGGTGCGCTTTTGCTGGTTACCAGTGCCGCCTGGGCCGCACCAGCCACCGCGGGTTCGACCAATACCTCGGGAATTTCTAAGTATGAGTTAAGTAGTTTCATTGCTGACTTTAAGCATTTCAAACCAGGGGACACCGTACCAGAAATGTACCGTACCGATGAGTACAACATTAAGCAGTGGCAGTTGCGTAACCTGCCCGCGCCTGATGCCGGGACGCACTGGACCTATATGGGTGGCGCGTACGTGTTGATCAGCGACACCGACGGTAAAATCATTAAAGCCTACGACGGTGAGATTTTTTATCATCGCTAAAAAAAGCCCCCTCATCATGAGGGGGAAATGCAGACACCTTGTTATTTTTTATTATTAGCCACTTGCTCGTCTTGCTTGTTATTAGTCGTATTTCACGTTGATTAATGCGGTTGCCTCCAGTGCGCCAGATTTAACTTTGTTTGTATCGTAGACGTAGTAACTGGCTGTTATCGGAATTGAAACCGTTGTATCTGTAAGTTTTGACTTCGCCGCAACTTCCTTTAAATTTGTATATCCTTTACTGCTGTTAGTGATATTTAAAAGTGTGACTGGCGAACCATTACTTTCAAGAATAAATCCTACGCCATTATCTTCCGCACCTTTCAGTATTGTGTTGCTGTTGGTTAACAAGTCAGAACTTGATAAATACACCTGCATTTTCCGTGATGTTTGATTTTGTTGACCTAATAAATTTTTACAACGCAGAATAATATCCCCTTGTTTACTATTTATTGTTGCTTTGTTACCTGTGGCTGGTAATTGTGAAACGGGAATACTGTCTAAAGTAATTAATAAATCGTCCGGTTTGCAGGTTGTGGTTATCGGGTTGTATGACAATGTCAGATTAAAGGAATAGACACCTGCATTTTGTGCCAATGCATTTCTGTAGCTATTTACACATGCATCCCATGACTTGCCACCTAATAAACACAGTAGAAATTGTACTGCGGCACTCCCGCGTGTCGATGATGAAGCACTGGATAATGTCGCAACACCATTAATCATCACTGAACCGCCGCCCCCCGCAGAAACATTCACTTTTGCATTACTGGCCGCAGGTGTCACCGTAACTGAATAACCACTGGTGAAACTGGTCTGATTATTTGACAACGTGATGTTGTTTTTATTGGTCCATTCAAAATGTAAATTTAATTTTATGGTATCGTTATAAAGTCCAACAATAATATCCGACGGGCTCATAGGGGTGATAGTATTTGTACTTACGCATGACGAATCATTAAAATTATGCTCATATGTCGCCATTTGTGTTTGAGTAAGTGCAAAATCCCCCTGAACAACCAAGTTGTGCTGAACAGATAACTCACTATAACATGCCGCATAGCTCACAGGCATAACCATCATCATTAATATAAATAGCATTATGCGAATTTCCATAGAACCACCTGACTATTACTGGCAAATATAATTTCTACTTTCATCAATCTCTTTACCGAAGGTGATTGTGCATGAAAGTCCTTGTTGCTTATCAATTGCCACATTAACCGATGGCGGTACTTCATTGGTGCGAATAAATAACTGACTTCCCTGGCCGACAACGCCAATATTATGACCATGGATATCATTGACTTCATAACCAAACGTTAATGATTGCCCATCTGCTCTTAACGCTTTTATAAACCATGGCTTGCGCTGATCGGTATCAAAATTAACCAGTACAACCGCGCCGCGATAAGGGGCGGCAATTTTCCGGTTGCCACGTAATTCTGCTTCGCTATCGCTTTGCGACACATCCAGCATCAGGTGATTTTCCCGATAAGGTGTCATTCCGTCGTATATCACCACTCCATTACGGTTTGTTGTGCGATATTTTTGCCCATTGACATAAGCATCTTTAATTCCTGGCGCATTCATCACAGCAAACGTTTCGGAAAGACGGTTCGCCAGATTAACGCCACCCGACCAGGCGACAATGCCCCCTGAAACACTGGCTCCAGCCTGTCGATAAGTACTCGACTGACTATAACTGCCATTCACTGTCGCAACCGGCGCGTTCCAGGTCAAATTCGCCCCAGCTGTCGTTTCATTTCCCTGATGTTGATGACTCAGGTTGACACCATAATTGAACTGATCCCGACTCCCTACTGTTCCTGATAATCCCGTATTATTTGAGGCAAACCCCTGATCATCAAACGTCGTTGAGTTAGACATATATATTTGCCGACGAGGCGTCGAAACGTCATCACCCCAATCAAAGGGAATCGATATAAAAATATTAAAACGTTTCTCTTCATGATGATTCTCGTCATAAGCCTGGCTTGCCGCGAGGGTATAGCTTATCCGTCGCAGGTTGTTGGAATAACTCAACTGATAATCCTTACTACTGCCGCTACGCCCCCAGTAATCTCGCCATAACGTACTTAATGACACAGACCCCCAACCTTCTGGCAATGACTGGCTCATATTGGCGGAAAAGCTATTTTTGCGGCCAAAATCGTTCTGGTAATAATCGGCAATGTCATAGACATCGTTTTCATCACGGCGATAATTATCTTTATTGTTTGCCCAAACGTGATCGTTAAATGTCCGGTAATCACGCGACGAATAACGCCAGGCCGCCAGACCAAAACGCGTCGACGTTTGGCTCACAAATTTGTTGTAGGCAATTTGATAACTTTGCCCGTCAAACACATCGCCGTTGTCTTGTTTACTATGCGACTTAGTGGCATCGACGGAAATGGCACCAATGCGTGTATTCCAGCCAGCCCCCAAAGTAAACGCGTAATAATTATTCGCGACCATCGAGCCACCATACAGCGTCAATAAATTATTAAAACCATACTGATAACCCGCCTGGACAAAATCACTTTGTTTGCTCGCCCCTTCAATATGGCTAAAAACACCCCGCACATCAAATATCGCGGGTGCAGGG